>Ga0326760_1000635_pt1 | contig 17570 bp, 12 predicted proteins | sample GCREP_S_FD_207668 | JGI IMG/M metagenome (GOLD analysis project Ga0326760, IMG submission 207668) | Hot spring sediment microbial communities from Geyser Creek Basin, Yellowstone National Park, WY, United States - GCR.EP_S | ecosystem: Environmental > Aquatic > Thermal springs > Near-boiling... | reverse complement strand
ACCAAGACTACTAGCAAAGGTAAAAGTAGTAGAGAGGGACCTGGAGTTCGAGCCAGCAACGGAGGAGGATGAAGAAAAGCTATGGAAAGCCCTGGAAAAGCTGAGAGCAATATGGGGAGACCCAGACATACCAACAGAACCAATACCAGAGTATGAAAGTAGATCAATATGGGTCATAGCATATGGCTTTAGTAAATGGTATCAGCTCTTCAACCCACGACAACTCCTAACACTAGTGAAGCTAGTCAAACTAATAAGAGAGGCTGGCAAGAAGGTTGAGGAAGAGAAGCTAAGAGAAGGATGGAGCAGGGAAGACGCATTCAAATATGCAGAAGCAGTAACAACATATCTAGCAATAGCGTTACTTAAGCATGCTGACTGGAATTCAATGGTATCGGGTTGGCAGTTATCCTACTTGATAGCCGCTCATACCCTTGCTATGAGAGGTATAGCTATGGTATGGAACTGGGGTGAGTATAACCCACTTTCAGAATACAAAGGTACATTTAAAGCCATGTTAAAGAGTACCCTGAACGGCTTAGACCACCTAGTCTCTGCCGTCTCCGGTAGCCCTAGCAGAGTTAGGGTTTTGCTTGATGATGCTAGTAGTCTTAGCAAGCTTGGTGGGGAGAAGTTCGACCTTATTGTTACTGATCCTCCCTACAGGGATGATGTTCCTTATGCGGAGCTCAGCGACTTCTACTATGTTTGGCTTAAGAGGGCTCTGTGTGATGTTGTCGATGTTGGTGGTGTTCTTGTTAGGCAGCCTAGGTTCTTGAGGGAGGCTTTCTTCGACGAGTTTGGTAGCGAGATTGAGGTTCAGTGGAGGGTTTTCGCTCCAAGGGAGGTTAGCGAGGCTGAGGGTAGGTCGAGGTTTTGGGGTTCAACGTCTATTGGTGGTAGGAGTGTTCCTGTAGGCTCCTTCGATTACTTCAAGTTCCTCTTATCGGAGTCTTTCAAGACTATGGCTTCCAGGCTTAGGGATGACGGTTTGCTCGTCACATACTATGCTCATACTAGTCCTGAGGCTTGGGAGGCTCTTCTTGAGGCTGCTAGGGGTGCTGGGTTTAGGCTCTCCTCAGCCCACGCTATGGTTACCGAATCCGCTCAGAGGGTTACCGCTAGGGGTAAGGCTGGCCTCGACATATCCATTGTTGCTGTGTGGAGGCGTGGTGTTGGAGGTGAGGCTTTGGCTAGTGAGGTTTACGCTAGAGCCCTGGGCAGGTGTAGGGGTTATGCGGGGGAGCTCTTGAAGCGTGGTCTTGATGGTGTTAACCTATTTGTAGGCGTTCTAGGCTGTGTTCTCTCAGAGTTCACGGGTTACAGTGTTATCCATGGTGTTAGGGGTGTGGAGCACCTTGTCAGGGACTACGTGTACCCTGCTACAGCTGAGGCCATAGCAGGGGCCCTGGCTGGGGTGGAGGCTGAGGCTAGGTTTAGCCCTCCAGCGCTCTTCTACCTACTCGCTAAGACCCTCATAGAGCCTAGGCCTAGGCAGGCTACAAGGGTTATGGATAGGAGCACGCTAACGATACTAGCTATAGGGACCAGGAGTGATGTGAGCGAGCTCAGGGGCAGGCTTAGGCTCGTGGAGCAGGATGGTGAGAGGTTCAGGCTACTAGAGCCCCCGCGTGGTAGGCGTGAGCTCATAGAGTCTATTAGGGCTGTCCTGGAGGCTAGGGGTGTTAGCGTTGATAGGCCTATCATCAGATCCCCTGTCGACGTGCTCCACATCCTAGAATACTACTCTCTAACCCTACCCCAGGGCGAGCTGGCCAGGAGGGCTGAGGATCTCAGGGCTAGGCACCCAGCATTCTACGATGAGGCTGTCAGGCTCGCCAGCGTTCTCTCAAGGCTCCTCAGGCCCGGTGATCCTGAGAGGGAGCTCGCCTCAAGGGTCTCCAGATCCCTATCCCAGCCGGGCCCCGGTAGGGGTCTTGATGCTTACCTAGGTGGTGGTCTGCCTTGGGTTTCCTGAACTACGTCAAGTTGTGGGATGACGTTCTAGACCCAGGGTTGGATGAGAAGACAGCTCCATCCCTCGGAGAGGTTTTCCTTGGGAGAACTCCTAGGATATACGCTGACCCAAGGGAGTTCTTCAAGAGAACCCTGCTGACCAAGAGCATGCTCGACATGCTGGAGGAGATTGCTGGAGCTCTAGCCGGTGTAAGGGATGCTAGGAGGGGTTACCGTAAGGTCCACATACTAACATCGTTGTTTGGAGGTGGTAAGACTCACACGCTACTAACAATATACCATGCCTTCACGAACCCCCGAGCACTCCTAGAGGCTAGAACGGCTGGTAGAGAGGATAGGGGGAGGCTTGAGGCTATAGTCAAGCTCATAGAGGGGCTGCGTGGTGTGAGGGTAGTTGTTGTAGACGGGTTCTTCAGGGAGCTCTCCCCAACACCCCTAGACCCCTATGTTGTAGGTAGCTTCAAGATCCAAACCATATGGGGCTTCATAGCGTTCCAGCTCGGCTCGTACAGCCTCGTTGAGCCCCACGACAGGTCTGTCATGGTGCCACACGCTGACACTATAAGCAACCTGCTGAGCAGGCCGACATTGATATTAGTGGATGAGGTGGCCCGCTACACCGTTAACCTAGCAACCTCTGGGGATCAGAGGCTGAGGGATTACGCGAGCCAAGTCATAGCCTTCATGGAGCTCCTAGCTAAGGCCGTTGACCTGGTTGAGAGGGGTGTCCTAGTAGTATCGCTCCCCGTCGACGTTGAAAGGTGGGAGGTGGAGGCAGCTTACAGGGACGCCTCTCATATCGTGGAGGGGCTTTACAAGGCCCTTACCAGGGTTGCAGCTAGCACTATAACACCTGTAACCCCAGGGGATATAGCTGGGATCCTCAAGACCAGGATGTTCGAGAGGATTGACGAGAGTGGGGTTAGGATCACCGCCTCCAGGCTAGCCAAAGCCTACCAAAGCCCGGAGTACAGGGAGCTGTTTGGCGATACAACTAGGGTTCTACAGGAGCTCCACGAGACATACCCATTCCACCCAACGTACATTAAGACTATTAGCGAGATAGTGGATAAACACGATATGCTCCAGAAGACTAGGGATGCTGTTAAGCTTACAAGGAAGATATTGAGGATGCTTAGGGGTAGGAGCGACCCCTCGGAGCTCATAATGCCATACCATGTAGATGTTGAGGAGAACGAGATCCAGGCCATGCTACTAGTAGGCGACTACAGGGGGTACACGCTGGTCGTAGAGGAGGATATAAGGGGGAGGTGTAGCCAGTACGATGTAACCAAGCAGGGGATAGCTAAGGCTATCGCTAAAGCTGTTTTCGCTAAAACCTTCGTACACCAGTGGACCGGAGGAGCTAGTAGGCCAACACTATTCCCGGATTCAAAGGAAGTGCTTCTAAGCTCCTACGAGCCCGGGCTAGCTGATATGCTACAGGCTACACCCAAGGACTACCTTGACGCTTTAACGTGGCTTTCAAGGAACCTAGCTTACATGCTAGAGGATGGTGGGAGGTACTGGTTCACATACCTAGTCTCACCTGTTAGAGAGGTCGAAATACTAGCTAAGGGTGTAGAGGATGATAAGGCCTACCGGGTTCTAGAGGATTACGCTACACGCCTCCTAGGAGGCTCTGTGGACGAAGCCCTCAAGGCTAAGAAGCCTCCTAAACCTACGCTCAAGACCTTCTCGGACGCTATGATAATCTCGAAGCCCGAGCCCGTCGACGTGGACGCACCGGCTTACACGCTACTCATATCGCTTAAGCCCCTAAGCGACAGCGATGCCTACAAGCTAGTATTCGAGACCAAGAAGGGTGCGAGGAGGTACGCTAACACAGTGTACCTCATATACCCGGGTGACGTGCGTGGACTACAGCAAACGCTATGGCACGCTAAACGTCTAATAGCGTGCGATGACGTCAGGAGTAGGCTGGATCAAAAGTACAGGGATAAGATTGTAAGGGAGGTTATGCAGAGGAAGCTTGAGGAGTACTGTAGGGGGAGTGATGGCGTTGAAGGACAGCTACTCTACAACATCCTATCATCCCTGAACACTGTGGCATACCCCTCATTCAAGAACAACAGGGATGACATTGAGAAAGCACAGACGGTACAGGGGGTTAACATAGTCGAGTCTACACTGAGAACCTTGAAGAATGTTAAGCCTCAGAAGCACTATGAGGAGCTAGACTTCGACACGCTAGACTACATGTTGAGACAGATTGGCGTGGACTTGAAGGAGGGGGATTTGGAGAGAAGGGTTAGAGAGATACTGGAGTACTTCTACACAAACCCAAGACTACCAATGGTGTTAGAGGATCGAGTTAAGATAGCGTTACTTGAAGGTGTTAGGGGGCTCTTGGTAGGTGTTAGGAGAGGCGATGAGATCTACTATAAGAAGGTGGTGGAGTGCAGACAGGAGGAGGCTTGTAAGCCACCCACGGTGGTGGAGGGTAACCCGCCACCACGCTTGCTGGACGATGACGTGATACTACCGTGGCCTAAGGCTTTAGAGGAGCAGATTAAGATACTAAGGGACTCCGATGAGAGGATAGAAGGGGGTATCAGGAGGGTTAGATATTACTTCTACATATACATAGAGGACAAGCTCTACGGTCTAGCAGAAGCCTATAGGAGCTTCGACTTAGACCTGTTACAGCACGCACCGATAGTGAGGGTTGTACAGATCCTCAGAGAGGGTGTCGACCTAAGGCTTAAACCAGAGGAGGTCAAGGCTAAACCTAGGGAGGAGCTGGAGGTAGAGGTTATAGTTGAGAGGATAGGCGAGTTCACGGGGGAGGTTACCCTAGAGGTTGGCCACGGGGTTATAGGTAGGGGGAGGTTAACGGTAGACGAGAGGAATAGCGTTGTAATGGTCCCATGGCATGTTAGAGCTCCCGAGAGCGCTGGAGAGCACAAGTTCACCGTAAGAGCTCTGGGGCCAGGCGGTAGACTGTTTAAAGAGGCGCTGTTGAAGGTTGTAGTTGAGAGGGAGGAGATATGCCTTACGGGAGCCCCACCGGCTGGCACCAGGATCTCAAACATGTTCCTAAGGGTTGAGGAGAAGAACCTAAGGCCCCTCGAAATACTCATAAACAGGTTCGGTGATAATGTTATAGCTGAGTCCGCGTTGATAGAGATTGAGTCCGAGGCTCAGGGCATCAAGTCTACGGCTAGGGTGGAGCTGGAGAGGCATACCCTAGCTGACGTGAAGAAGATCCTAGTATTCCATGTAAACCATGCCGGTGTATTCCTGAGAAGGCTGTCCTACGAGCTCCGCATAACACCTAGGGTTGGCAACCACGTGATAGCCCCCCAGTTTGACGAGAACGAGAAGGGTTACCTTAGAGAGCTCAAGTACTGTAAGGCTGGGGGCTAGCTTTGAAGGCTAGGAGGATCACGTTCAGGGAGAGGAGGGTTAGGGGTAGACCCTGGGAGTATGCCTACTTCTACGAGACGGGTATTTCGAGGAGCATGCTATCGGTTAGGCTTAGGAGGGATATAGCCTCGGACATCATAGGCTCTCTCGGCTTCAACACCAGCATATCCTGGAGCAAGTCGGGTAAAACCCTTGTCCTAGGAGAGGGGGGTGAAGCGTTGTTCAGGCTACTAGCCATATTAGCCTCTCTAAACCACTGCTCCAAGAGGCCTATACCCACTGCCGTCCTAGTAGGGGTCTTTAGGGAGATGGGGGAGTACGCTATGCTATTCTGGTATAGCGAGATCACCAAGAGGTATGAGTGGGAAGGAGTTAGGGGCGTGTGTAGGGTTGTTAGAGCGTTTAGAACACTCTACGGGATCTAAGATAGGCCCGGTAGCGGATCTCATAAGGGTTGTTCTCGACGCCTACGCACACCACCCCTACTTCATGGTGTTAAGGTTTAGCGGAGACCCCCCGGTACACCCGTTCATACACCAGGTGGAGCTCCTACTCAAAGCAGGGTTTAGGAGGCCCGTCAGGATACTCGTAGGGGATGAGATAGGCCTTGGTAAGACTGTAGAGGCTATACACATAGCGTTAAGCCTGGCCGAGAGATGGGGAGCCCGTAGGATCCTTGTCCTGGTACCACGTATCCTAGTGGACCAGTGGGTCTCCGAGCTCAGGAGGTTTAATGTTAACGCTAGGGTTCTAGAGGGGAGGGATCTAGCGAGGCTCCAGGCTAGCCTGCCAGAGGGCTGGTACATAGCCTCCATAGACCTGGCTAAGAGGCAACAGTATCTTGATAGGGTAGCCTCTGTAGGCTGGGATACGGTTACAGTAGATGAGGCCCATAGAGCTAGCGTTACGAGAGGTAACCCGACACAACGCTACCAGCTCGTCAGGAGGCTTGCTGAGAGGCGTGACGTTAACCTCATACTCCTATCAGCAACACCACATAGGGGCTACGAGGACGACTACCTTGAGAGGCTAAGGCTCGTAGACCCGCATCTCTCGGACGACCTAGGGTTACTTAATACAGATGAGTTCTACAGGCTAACCCTGAACTCCATAGTGTTTAGGAGGACCAAGCCCGATGTAAACGATGTGTACGAGAGGAGGGAGGTTTTCAAGGGGTGTAGGTTTATAGCTAGGATTGTCGCAGCATCCAGAGTTGAAGAGGAGTTTTACGAGAAACTCCTCTCATTTCTAAGAAGGAAGTTTCAGGAGCTCCACGTAGAGCTAGGTGATAGCCCTAAGGCGCTACCCCTACTGTTAACGATAATAGCTAAGAGGGCCTCCTCAAGCCCCTACTCCGCAATGCTAACCCTAGAGAGGGTTTTGGAGAGAAAGGCTAGGATGCTTGTAAGCGTAGAGGAGCTCGATTGGGAGGCTGAGAGCATAGTTGAATCCTACCTAGGCGTGGGCTTCGAGGACTACGGCCTGGATGACCTAAGGGAGCCCGACGAGGTTGTAGGGGAGTTTGCGAGCAAGTGCGGCGTCCTACTAAGCGAGCGGGATCTAGAGGATCTAAGGAGGCTTGTCGAGCTAGCCAGGTCTATAATAAAGGAGGGTGATAGTAGGCTTAGAGCTCTAGTCGGAATCCTAAGAGAACGCCTAGGTAGGGGGGAGTGTGTTGTAGTCTTCACGGAGTACAAGGATACAGCAGCCTACGTCTACGAGAGGCTTAGGGAGCTCCTACCAGAATACTGGGATAGCGTAGCTTTAATCACATCAGAGGAGGTGAGGCTACCGGGGTGGGCTGGGCATAGGAAGCCTAGCATAGAGGATTTGAAGAGATACCTCAGGATGGGCCACGTTAAGGTCGTGATATCAACTGATGTAGCCTCAGAGGGTTTAAACCTACAGGTTGCAAGTGTTCTCGTCAACTACGAGCCCTCCTGGAGCCCTGTTAAGATAGAGCAGCGTATAGGCAGGGTCTGGAGGCTTGGGCAGGAGAGGGATGTTACAGCCCACACCCTACTCCTAGCAGTAGACGTTGACAGGGATGTGGTTGACATACTCTACAAGAAGCTACTAGCCCTCGGTAGGGCCCTTAACGTAACCAAGGTGCCATTGGGGGAGGATGTGGAGATAGACATGAGGTCTAGGGATGAGAGCGTCATCGTCCCAGCACCCGCACCTGGAAGCGGGGGCCCTGGTTTCAGCGAGTACAAGGCCCTGGTGGCTTATTTAAGGTACGGTAGGGATGGCCTTTTAAGCTACGTTAACAGCATAGTGGCAGCCATATCAAGCCTTAGGATGGCCTTGGAGAAGTCTGGTTTAACTAGGAGGGCTCAGAGCATAGCTGTTGACAAGCTCGTAGAGGAGACGGGGGGCTTCAGAGGTGTAGAGGCCTGGGAGAGCCTGGAGGGAATGCTAGCGGCTGTAGCGGAGCTCCTAGGATACAATGTTGAGAGACGTGAGGGTAGGATCTACGCTGGACCCTACGTAGCCTCAAGCCCAAGCGATATATACGAGATCCTGGCATCCATAGCGGGAGGGTACTCTAGGGGTGGTGTGAGGACACCACTATGCCTGACATCGAGCTCCGAAACCGGCTACGAGGAGCTCCACCTAGCAAAGGTTACGGTAGAACTAGAGGGAACACCGGTATACAGCGAGCTAGTAGGCATAGGAGTGCTACCCGGAGGCACGTCGGAGACCATCCGGGGGCCTAAGCTGCTAAAGATAATAGCGGACACCATCAGATCAGGAGGTCTGGAGGCTACACAGTATAATAGGGATGAGGGGGTGGAGCTGAAGGTTAGACTACGAGCCCGGATGATAGCTTCGAATATAGTGAGCGTGGCCTCGAAAGAGCTCCTAGAGTACATTCGCGGGGTCGAGGCTAGGGGCTTGAGCTCCAGCCATAGCGACTGGAGCCCCCGGGGGGTAGGGGATTACGGTTTGCATGCAGAGCTCCTAGCCAGCATAAGGTATGGGGGTGAAGGTGGGGTTGGAGGTGATGTCTTGAAGCTGTTGGATGCCATTGTGGGTGAGTATGATGTGGGGAAGTTCGAGGTTGAGGGGGAGGCTGTGGAGGCTCTTAAGAGGAAGCTATCGAGGGACTTCGAGATCCAGGATGTACATGATAGGGGTTGGGCCTACGACCTACTACTGGTTAGGAGGAGCCCTGTGGAGCCTAGGGAGCATAGGATAGTCGAGGTTAAAACGTGGAAACACCTGGACCCCAGGGTGGGCAACATAGTAGTCTACACTAACAGCGAGAAGGAGTACGCGGAGGACTGCGAGAGGAGAGGCGTAGACTACTGGCTATACATAGTAGACCTGAGAGGGCCACAGCCAAGAATACAAGCCTACAAACACCCATTCAAGACAGGAGCACTCAAACACATAGCAACGATAACGAAGAACGCAAGAAAATACCACGTATACAGGCTGGCAAGAGAGGCGGACGAGGTATACTAGACCACAACACCCTACACGGAGACAGTTAGCTCGGAGCCCCAACCAGGCCAGATAACACATTTAAAGCTAGGCCCACCAACACCCCACGGTGGCCCAAGTGCGGAGGCTAGCCGTAACCCTCATAGCTGTTATCACAGCAATAATAGCCATGACATACTACGGGGTGCAAGCTGAAGCCATAGCCGTTCAAATCGAAACCTCGATAAAGCAGGCTCTAGCCCAGATAGGTACCCCAATAGTAGCCCTCACAGCTTTCATAGCCCTACTAGCTGTATTACTACTAAGACTGCTTACTGGGAAAACCAGGTCACTCATGGGGATTCGTTCATAGGAGAGGTTATGTGGGTTTAAAGAGTGTTTTGGTAGGATGCTAGGAGCTGCGAGCCCGCAACCCTTAGCTTTAAAGGTTTTAACAACATTTTATGTTAATTTGGCGTCTAAGCTGTAAGCGAATATTTGGAGGTGGGAGGGATTAGTTTGAAGGCTTGGCTCTTTTCATCCAGGGATCTTGAAAACATAAGGAGGGGTTATGAGAGGCTCCTCTGGGGTTTCTGGGATGTAAGGAGTGCTAAGAGTAAGGAGTTGAGAGAGAAGCTAGAGAAGAATTGGAGATTGTTTTTAAGTTTCTACAATAACATTGAGCCTTTCGACATAGCCGTAATCCAGGTTGCTCGTTCTGGTGAAATCCACGCTATAGGTGTGGTTAAGAGGACGTTTTACGACGATCAGACTATTGTGTGGCCACTAGAGGAGAAAAGGGGGAGGGTTCTCTATCCCTGGCGTGTCTCCTTCCAGTTCATGATATTCAGCGAGGAGCCTATCACAACGTTTAACGTTGATAAGAGGGACTACATAGACGGCTATGGGCTTGGAAGACTTCAAGCCCACCATTTAAATACCATCCTAGACGCTATCTCAAACAAATTCAAGCTTAGAATAAGAGGGTTTGTGGGAGCTCCACCTTGATACCTTAATAGACATGAAAAGCTGAAGGGTATATCGAGTCCGTTTTATTATAGGTTACCTTAACGCCTGTAAACGCTTGATTTAGTTTATAGTTTAAAACCGGTTTAAAGCCCCAATAGCATAAGTCTAAGTAACCTCCAGGCCTTGTTGATGACGTGACGGGGTTACCTTTACAGCTATACCTCTAACTCTTAAATCTACGTGAATCGAGTCTGAAGGATTATCCTATGAGGGTGTAATCCTGGGGTTACAGCAAAACTCCTCTTGTTAGCTCATTTCACACGTTCATTGGAATCCATAGGAAAAAAGCGGGGGATGGAGAGTTGTAGAGTGCTCACTATCTCCCTTGTAGGAACCATTGCCCAGCATCACAGATATCTCTTAGCAGGCATTCTTGACAACGAGGATTATCACTGTCGCACCAATCACGTCCTACATTCCAGAGGATGTCGTCGAGCTTAGCGGGTAAGTCTGGGAATGCTAGTTTAGAGAAAGCTATCACATCCTGAACAAAGACGGAGCTATTTTGTAGGCATCTCCAGCTTACACTCTTTAACCCAAACAGCCTACTGAACACCATTACTACGTGAACGTCTATCGGTATACTAGCTAAATGATGATGTGTTACGTCGAATTCCGGGTTCCTCTCCTTGATCTGATCAAACCAAGCATTACTTTCAACAAGTCCAAGAGATCTATACACAAAATCCCTTGTTATCATGCTAGCCTTCTTAGGCCCAATACCAGGGATTACGCGTAACATGAAGTAAACTTCAGGGGCTGGATACCTCCTATTCTCAAACATCGTGACCGGCGTCTTGCCTCGCTTTTCAAAGTACCCCAGCGCGCTCTCAATCTTCTTTGGAACACTCTCTAAGTATTTCCTTATAGTATTTTCGTCAAGATTTTTAAGACGTTCATGATGTTCCTTAAGATATTGTTCTAGCTCTCTCCTATAGTCAACCCTTATGAGATCTTGTAATTCAAAGCTTCCTAACCTATTGTAAAGCCACTCAGGAAAACCCCATGCTACCTCCGCTCGGATCCACTCATCACATATGGTCGCTATCAGGGGTGCAAACTCGTACTGTTTTAGGAAACGTTGTTGGGAAGGGTTCAGTGAAGGCCTTTCAGAAATTCGCTTCCAGATATCATGCCACTTCCCACTTAGCACATCAGCTCTCCTCCTAAAGTCTAGGGGGTCACGGGCTTTCATGATATTATTGTAAGCTTTCCTGATATTCTCACATGGATCGCGCCTCTTAGACAATTAAACCACCGTGCGGACGCTAGTTTCGAAAGTATAATCTAGAAGTTATAAATTTCTGCGGTGTTTAGACCAGCCAGAGATAGCTTGTGGGAATTAGAATACGTCAAGGAATTGCCTTCTAGACTTCCACTGATTCATGTCGAGCTTCTAAGCTTTCCCCATGAATGAAGCCTTTGGAGGCTAGAGCCTAGGAAGCCGTTAGTTATTGACTGATAGTGTCAATTTAACTAACACGAACGATGACGTAGGTGATGGGGCAACCCTAAGGGCCCCCCGGTAGGGTAACCCCATACCCGAGCCTGCGCCTTAGAATCCATCCAATGGAATTGAAAGTCCATGAAATTTGGAGGCATAAAATTTTAGGCCCCTCATAGCATTAGAGTGAACAGTCTTATCGTTTAATTCAGCTCACCATAGGAGACCTTGAATCACGTTATAAGGGCTGGGGCCTACAGCTGTAACCCCCCGAGTTTCCAGGGTAGTAGTTCCATATACCCCTGGTTTAAGACGCCAGTAATCCCAAAGCTGGGGTTTAACCCGAGGTTAGGGTGCAGGTTAAATAGCTTAGGAGCCTTAACCCAAGCTTATCCTTAACTTAACCCGAGTTTAACCTAGGTTAAGCTGAATCTTCAGTCCGCCCCATCCAGAGCCCCTACCCCCGCGTTTTAAGGTTCCATATTCCACCCTTCACCTTGGGGCTTAGCTTCAGTTTTAGAGTTTGAGGAGATGAGGTCTGTTGTAGAGTCTGGTAGTAGGGTTAAGGTTAGGAGGGTTAACGGGAAGCCCTACCTGTACCTAGTCTGCCCTGATGGTAGTGAGAAGTGTGCTGACAGGCTTGACAGGTACCCTAACGATATTAGGGCTTTGATCGAGAGCGTTAGGAGGCCTAGGGGTGAGGGAGCAGGACAGCAGTATGGCTGGCGTTCAAGCTCAAACCCCAGCTCAGCAGCTGGTGAGTGCTAGGGTTGAGGGTGACAGGGTTACAGTTGAGCGTGAGGTTGAGTTCGAAACAATATGGGATATAAAGCGTATAAACTTAGATCCCGGAGTTGCCTGTAGAGTAGCCTTGTTATCTCCTCTTCTACCCTCCTCAGGTTCTCTCTTATCTCTGCTAGCCTGTCAGCTATCTCCCTTAGCCTTGGTGGTGCTATTGCTGTGAATAGCTCGTTGAAAGCCTTATAGACTATCTCGTATATCTCCCTCGAGTTCTCCGCTTCAGCCTTCCTACCAAGCTCTATTACCATGAAGCCGTCGTCCAGCGCAGCCTTCTTAGCGGGCTCCGTTAGGCCTTTGACGATTAGCACCCTGAGGTGTGGCATGTAGTCTAGTTGCAGGACTCTACCGAACTCCTGGTCTACAACACGCCTATCAACATCTCTATTCCAGTTCTTACATGAAACGTAGACCCTAAACTGCGATCCACCAACACTCTTGAAAGCCCACACGTCAACCTCAACCTCACCACCCTTAGCCGGAAGCCTAATATTAGTCTGGACACTGAAACCTAGATCCCTTAAAACCCTAGCGACAACACCCTCCAGAACCTCACGAGAGGGCTTAGCATGGATAAGATTTTCAACAGGCGGATGGATAGGCATCACAGGAGGAGTGAGGGGCTTAACCTCTTCACCTATAAGGTTTACAAAAAAAGTTGTTGCTAAGAGTTCTTACGATCTCCTGATGATCCTCAGCTTTGTAGGTATTCGGTGCAATGAATATTCTACTTTCCTCAACGAAAACCCATAACTCCTCCCTCCGACGCTCCTGTAGGTACTTGAGGATCGATTGTGCTGGCACCCCCTGAACAACTACGACCCTCACACCCTCCGGTACATAGGGTACGGAGATTTCCTTAGGCCATGGTGAGAAGCACATGTAAACCGGCTTGGATAAAGCCTTAGTAAACGTACAACACTCGTTCACGCATACAGACTCGTACCCTTCTCTCTCAAAGACCATCCTGAACGATTCCACAAGCTCACTTAAAGCCTTATCATGAAGAATCTTCATAGCATCCTTTACGTAATCGTAAACTAGCGGGTTTACGAAGCAATCACTTATTATGCCCTCAACCTTAGCCCACCTACATAGATCCTCATACCTTACACCTTTAAAGTATGATAGGAAGTTTAAACTCTCCCAAGTAGGCTTAGAGCACACCATTCTATCTATTACAGACAACCTTAGGAGATCACCTTTCTTGTAGAGTTCGTTAAGCTCCTCTTCAACCTCATGTCTATTGAAGACCCTAATGTATCTTTGGGCCTCCGAAGCAAGCTTCTTGATATACGCCTCTACAAAGGGGTATATCTTTAAATCAAACCGCACGTGTTGGTGAAATGCCCAATCGCACTGGAAACCTAGAAGGTACTTGTAGAATAGGAATCTAGGATCGGGTACCTCGAAGCCTAAGACGGATGAAACCACTTCCGAGAAGTACTCTCTGTCGAACGAGTATAGTGATAGGTAACCTTCGGACTCTCTAACACTAAATGCTGGGTAGTCCTTACCCTTGACAGCGTTGATAATAGCACATGCTATCGATAGAACTCTTCTCTCACCTTCAGGCATTTGGTTAAACCGTTTCTCAACCTCCTCAAGGATCATCTTAGATACATGCTCTCCGAAAATATACCTTCGGAGGTAGTCCCTTAGTTCTACCTCCACACCTTCAACCTTCACCTTAGCATGCATATCAATGCCCTTGAACGCATTATAAATCTCTGAGCTTACATCCCTAGCAACAGATTCCCCAAAAGCCGGTTTAAGAGTACCCCAGATTTGAGGATCATAGGGGCGACAGAGGAATGTGTGAAGTCCAACAGCATAGGCTACCCCCCTTCTAACCAAGCTATCCACGATCTCCTTCACTCTTTTAATGTCAATAGATGTTGAGGTGGCAGATTGAGCACTCAAACCTAGCACCTCACTCAGGTAGTAACGTTTAATGAGGGATATTTAAGTAACCTATGTTCAAACCCACGTTTATATCGAGTTTCAATCCTATGATGCCTAACTACTTTAAATAGCTGGATAGCCTTCCCTTTAACTTGAGGTGGTATGATGATACCCTCTGTTAAGGATGTTTTCGAAGCGATGGAAAGGGTTCGTGAGGTTTACAGGAGGACTGGTAGTGTTGGGGAGGCTTTGAAGGCTAGGGGTATCCTCACACTACATGAGGCTCTTAGGGTTATTGTTGAGGAGAAGTTGAAGAGGATGGGTTACAGGATTGTGGGTAGGGATGAGGCACCAGAGTTTATTAGGAGGATTGGGTCACCTGATGTAATAGCTGAAAAGGATGGCTCATGGCTTCTAGTGGAGGTTAAACCATTAGATCAGCTTGTGAGATACGAGGAGGCGGGGGTAAGGTTAATACTGGTAACAAACGTTAGGAAAGGTAAGTCCATTGAAATCTGGGGTCTAGAAGAGCTGGAGGAGGCACCATAACATCCATCTTAATAAGAATTTAAAGTACCCTGCTATTCTTCAAGATCTCCTAGCAAGCAGTGTTAGCAGTATGCCGAGTATGAGTGCTACTGCTGCTACAAGCGTGAGTATTAGTATGCCCTCCGATGATAGTATCGATGGTGTTACTGTTAGGGTTTCAGTTAACGTCCTATACTCTGTTATGGGTATTGTTAGGGTTCTATACTCCGTAGCAACCCTATACTCGGTCCTGTACTCGGTGGCAGTTAAGGTCCTATACTCCGTTATAGTCCTATACATCGTTGTAGTTGTTGGAGGAGGTCTTACAGCTAGAGCTAGATCGACATACTTGCTTGTTAGTATTGAGTATGTATTGTCAAACTCTAAGACGTAAGTTCCAGCCTTCTCAGCTGTAAAACTCCACTGTAGTGATATAACCTTACCTCTAGGGTATATCTCCTTACCCTCAGGATCCAAGGCCCTGAATATTATGTCAACAGGTTTCCAGCTAGGATCGTAGACGTAGAAGATGATCGCAAACCTACAGCCACCGCATACATAGAACTCATACCTTTTTAGATCTTGAGCTCCAACAGTTACATATACATGCTCCATGTAAGCCTCGCTAGGTGTAGGTGTAGGCGTATATTGCTGAGCAACCGATTGTTGAGAGCCTAGCATCAGAGCTAGGAGTACGGCAAGTGAGGCTAGAATAGCCCCTCTCCTAGCCGCAGTTAATCTCAACACAGACTACCACCATACGAGCCTCTAAGACCTTATATTTAAATTTTTGCTAAATGAATTTACGATCTCAACATAGTTTCTGCTCAAGCACGCTCTTAACCTGCCTTACTCTTAAACCACTTAGTACTCCCTAGTCATTAGGTGTTAGGTTAATTTAATATTTAGGTAACCCCCCTAGGGGTGGCTAGCAGCTAGTTAGCTAAATGATTTAAAAAGTAACGGGGTAGTTGAGAAAAGTGGCGGTTAAGCGTGAGTCCTCATAAGCCAGATGTTTAAAAACTTATATTTAGGTAACATTAGGTGAGAATGGAGGGTGGTAGAAGTTGTCAGTGATAATGGTCTCTCCTGATGAGCTTATTAGAGAAGTTAAGCCCTGGGAGCCCAGCTCTTGGAGATATTTCATTAACGAGTATGTGGTACCTCTTAAAGTTCTTGGAGAAGTGGTCGTAAAGCAGTTTGCAGGAGATCCGTCAACTGAGGTTGTTAGAGCCTTAGTTGGGCCTGCCAATCATGTTATAGAAATTGCTAAGAAGGTTATCGGAGATATCAATGAAGAGTTTGAAGCCCCCTCAGATCCCATAGAGTGTTTAAGGCTACTTATCGAAAAATCTGCCAACACGTTCCTAGGAGTAGACGAGGGAGGTAAGTATACGTTAATTGCGTGGACTCTCAGGAAGCTCACAAAAGAGTACTTATTTGAAGCATTATACCCCACGCTCAAAGATGATGAGAAGCGGAAAGCAACATTCAATATCCTAGGTGTCAGGGAGCTTTTCAAACCACCAGTGAAATCACCCATAGCCGAAAACTTAACCATAATAGGTTACCCGGACTACGCGACCTTTGGTAGGGTAGAAGAGTGGGGTGACTATATAACCTTAAGAATACTTCCAGTTCAGGAAAGAACTTTAGGAGGAGCACTCTCTAGACTAGTAGATGGAATAGTAGCAGTGCTCGCAAGACCAGGGATATTATCGGGTATAGAGGTTTCAGCCGACGTAGTTAAAGTATACCTTGATAGAAGTCCATCAGTGCCACCGGAACTTCCACGTTACTGTATAATGGAACTTCCGTGGAAAGCTGGCTATAAACATTTAGGAGAACATGTACCATGGAAATATGATTCTGCATGGGCTATAAAGGGCTTTAGCTTAAAATGTGCAAGCCGAATATACAGTGATTCTGAAGATTTAATACACATGGAAACAGATTTCCTAAGTTTTACTAGACTTATTATGCCTAGTCTCGTGGTAGGTCGTGTGGAGCTATTGTTAAGTGCCGATGGAAGGGTTCTGATGGTCTTGGTGAGGACATTATGATATCAAAAGAAGAGCTTGCAAAGAGTGAATTGTCCTATAGCGAGACTATGCCAATTGCTCCTCTTGAAGAGGAAGTTGACATTAAAATAGAAGAAGAGTCTGACGACATTCAGAAGATTAGAGTGATTAGAAAGCCCTCGGGTGAGGTGAAAACTGTCACAGTTAAACGTTTACGCTCGCCTGAAATCCCGCTATTAGCTCAGATTACAGCTAAACCTCCTGGACTAACATCACCTAAAGTATCGGTTATAAGTAAGGTTTCTGCGGAAATAAAATTACATGCTCTCTCCAGGTTATCTTACCCCCTGCAACATTCAGTAGTAGCATTCATTCATAGGCTGAATGTAGTTGCACAGCTCCTCTTACCACTCTTTACAGGATTCATTTACTCTTATCCTAGAATCCACCTACAACCTGTTAATCTTACCCTACAGACTGACATGAAGACATATACGTCAAAATACGTACTAACCCTCACACAGATCATTCTCAAATTACCCATGATACCTGAAGGTGTTGGAGCTAGAGAGAAATTCCAAACACTAGCTCCCATAGAGGTAGCCCTACAGAAGGAGGTTAAGGTGAATGTAAAGACTGAATTACTAGAGAGTATTAAAGCGAGTATGGTTAAGGGATGGAGTTTACTCGAGCTCCTACTTCCAGAGGAAAGGGAGAAGTTAAGAAATTTCATAACCTCAGCTACAGAGTATGTCGGAGAACCTATTATAATAGTTTTACCTAAAAGTGCACTTCACGTATGGTACTTATTCTGGGTTATCTGTAGGGAGTTCTATAGGGAAGCTCGTGGCTCGTACCCCGAGCCGGTAATATTATTTAAGCTTAAAAGCGAGCCAACCACTAAATCCAAGGCCAACTGTGTACAGAGGCTTGAATACTGGCTTAAACTATATAGAAGCTTCTCAGGGAAGCTAGTCATTTTAGATGATGAATGCATAGAAGACGAGCATGTGAAAGAGTTGTTTGAGAGAAGGCTTAAGGAAACATTT
>Ga0326760_1000633_pt1 | contig 17586 bp, 26 predicted proteins | sample GCREP_S_FD_207668 | JGI IMG/M metagenome (GOLD analysis project Ga0326760, IMG submission 207668) | Hot spring sediment microbial communities from Geyser Creek Basin, Yellowstone National Park, WY, United States - GCR.EP_S | ecosystem: Environmental > Aquatic > Thermal springs > Near-boiling... | reverse complement strand
GGCGTGTTCAAAATACCGCAAGTCTTCCTGCGCACCATGTTGGCGTGGGGCATACAGGAGGGCTACGTATACGTCAAGATATGGCAGGCAAGCTGAGACGCAACGCTTAAAAACCTGCCACAGCTAAGAGACAACTGAAACGTGATGTTTGGGTTTGGGGGTTCAGAAAGGGGCCCGCTGTGATGGACGAGACTGGGTTCCCTGTATACAAAAGGGCATTTTGTTGCTAGGAAAATGGGTTTGTTTGAGGGTTAGGGCAAGTCGCACGCCGTCCAGACCTTGCAGTGCCGCTTCATCCACCGCTCGGCTTGTGCTCTGGTTTTAAATGACTTAGCCTCGTAACGCCCAACGACCGCCCCCTTCTTGTTGTCTGCGATGTAGACCCTGTACGGGGCGCCCGGGTGGGTGAACGGCATCACAGACATGCAACACAAGTCGTATACTAATGTCAACCTATTTGAGGTCTTCTTCTTCTTTTTTTGTTTTGCCGCCATGGCCTGTCTCGTACTGCACATATTTAAGCTAATGAGTGGCGCGTGCTACTTCGGCACATCTATCGTCACGTACCACCCCATCATGTCGTCGCCGCGGTCTTCGATCACGAGAAACTCGTCTCCGGGTCTCCAGGCGGCGTACTGGCCTCTGTAGTATTTGTCGATAGGGGCGCCGCTCTTCCTCAAAGCCTCGCGTATCTTCTTGCTCCTGACGTAGCTGACTATTTCGTACCCCTCCGCCTTCATCATCCTTAGCCACTCCGCCGCGTCGAACGGATAAACCGGCGTTATGTTGAGCTCCGCCCACTTATCAACTGCATGAAACGGAAACTCCTCCACTACCACAATTCTCTTTGAAGTCTGCACATCTCTCTTCCTCCTGGGCTTAGTTTTTACCGCCATGGCATATCCCACTTTATACCATTTTAAGCTAATTTCAGGAGTAGGCCACGATCCACTTTCCTCTTTCAAACCACCGGCGCACCTTGTTGCGGCCTAGGGCGCGGAGGGCGTGGTAGAGGGCGTTTGACAGGTATCTGTCGTCGACTGCGGCGTATACGCGGTTGTTGTCCGACTTAACCCACAAAATGCGTCCCCTGACTCTGCCGTTGTTGCTCACCACGAAGTTGTACGCCTTGGTGATGAGCTCCTCCAAGTTGCCGCTGGCTGGCGGAGCCGTTGCAGTTGGCACGTCAGCGGCCGTTTCCGTCTGCTTAGACGGCTTCTTCCTCCGGGCGAACCGCGTAGACATGTGGAAGACTGAGACGCAGTATTTAAGCTAACAGGTGGGAGAAAAAGATGTGGAGAAGCGGGGTTATGCCGGGTTGGCTTTTCTGCGGCGGCTCCTTCTGCGCGGCGGCTGGGCGTAGCTTGTGAGGATTTTGGCTGTTTCGTGGTAGCCGCTCTCCATGGCGAGGTCTAGTGGGGTTTTTCCGCCTTTGTGGCGTATGGTTGGGCTGGCTCCGTACTCAAGCAGTAGCTTCACCACATCTGCGTGGCCCTTGACCGCGGCCGCATGTAGCGGGGTGGATCCGATGCTGTCCGTCGCGTTGGGGTCTGCCCCGCGGTCTAGGAGTAGCTTTGCCAATTCTACGTGCCCCCCAGACGCCGCTTCGTGTAGCGGCGTATATCCAAAATCATCTCTTGCGTTTGGATCTGCGCCGTAGTCCAGCAAGACCTTCGCCGCTTTGACGCATATAGAATCGCCTACAAACATGCAACTCGTTGCCGCGTAGTGAAGCGGCGTCATGCCGTACTCATTCCTGGCGTTGGGATCCCCTCCGCGTCTCAACAGCTCTCTGAGACATCTGATATCTCCCTTCGCCGCCGCCGCATGGAGACTTCTCCTACTACACGTCATGGAGACGTTGAAACACCTGCATTTAAGCTTTGGACGAGACGTTGTAGACAAGCTTCGCCAGCCGCATCGTTCTGTCAGCGACGTTGATAATGCGCTTACGTGTTTTCACGGCACCACAGCTTTGAGACCGGTGTCGTCGCCGTCGTCGTCGCTGTAGTCGTCGCCGTCGTCGTTGAAGTAGTCTAACTCGCTGTCGTCGTCAGAATCAAAGTAGCTGAACTTATCCTCCTCGACATATATACTGTAGGCATACTTCGCCACCTTCAGCAGGTTCATCTGCAACAAGAGACCAGCAACGACGCTGTCGAGTCTCTTGCCGAGCCCCACCTTCTTCACGATTCTGTGCCACGCGTCTGCGAAGCCGTCGAAGCCGTCTAACGTGGCGAAAAGCTCGGCCACCCACCCTTTGTCTGCTTCGTGGCGCAACCTGGCGGAGATATGCAGGTCGGAATACTCGCCGATGTCGACCGATATGCCTGCGGCGGCACCATCGACCTTATACATGTCGATCCACAGCAACACCTGCCTAACTATGCTCAATGCGATTTCCTTGACGCGGTTGGGGAGCGGCTTCTCCGCCCTCAAGGCTCTGCGGATTATCTGCTTTACCTCGTCTTTACCGCCACGGGTGTAGCCGCTCATCTCCACGGCGTCCCCAATCTTGGCTTCGTAGTCAACAAATACGCCGTCTTTCTTCGTCTTGAGTATAACTTTTACGCCAGTCATATCCTCATCCGCGCCTCCATCCTGGCTTTGAGATATTCTGGATCTTTAGACAAACGCCTAAGCGCGGTGGTATAGCCTACGCCAACCAGCTTGCACGCCTCCTTCAGCGTGAGGCCCCTCCTCACCAGGTCGATGATGCGGCGGCGCGTCTGCTCGCTCCACTTAGGCGGCCTCCCGACGGGCTTCCCCTGGGCCTTCAGCCGCGCGAGGGCTTCGCGGGTGCGCTCCCTTATGAACTCCCGCTCCATCTCGGCGGCCCACCCCAGCACCGAGATGATAAGCTGGCGGACGCGGGGATCCACGTTCTGGAGCCACTCCTCTCTGACGCTCATCAAGACCTTCCCCCTCGCCTCAAGCTCCCTCACCACAGCCGCCAGATCCCACAAGCTACGGGCAACCCTGTCCAGGGCATAGACCACAACTCCGTCCGCCGATTCTAGCAACTGCACCACCCTCTGCCACCCCGGCCTCTCGCCGGGCGGCAGGGCGCCGGAGACCCCCACGTCTCTAACCACCTCCACCACCTGGTGGCCCCTCTCGGCGGCCCAGCGGAATATGGCGTGCTCCTGGTTCTCCGGCTGTTCGTCGTCCCGAGACACCCGGACATACGCCGCGAACCGCATACCGAAAAGGTGTTTTCCAGTATTAAATATCTTCCTCTGATTGCAGACTCGCTACAGAAAACGTGGAGTTTGTATATACCCGACGCCGTGCTCAACTTCACAAAGTATGTATTTATGTATCTTATGCGGAAGGGGGGTGTGGGTTGTTCCGATGTGAACCGCCCCCTTCCGGCACACGCCCTACATAGAGCTATATAGAGACGGCTGGGGGAGTTGAAAGTGGAGATGTTTCTGCCAGAAGAAAAAGCGTCTTTTTGAGGGGAGATTAGGCGGGTACAGCTTTCCTTCTTCTTGTTGTTGTCCTGCCTGTAGTCGTCTTTTCCGTGAGGATTTTGATGATGTCGGCGTGTCCAGCTTCTCTGGCGTAGTCGAGCGGCGTCTTCCCCTCGCCGTCGGGTATCGTTGGGTCGGCGCCGTGTTGTAGCAAAAGCTTAACTGCGTCAGGTCTCCTCCGCATCGCGGCGTAATGTAGCGGCGTCAGCCCCTTATAATCTTGCACATTGGGGTCTGCGCCGTGTTTCAGCAAAAGCGTCACCATCTTCGGGTTGCCGTGCATTGCCGCGTAGTGAAGCGGCGTCTTGTTGTAATTATTTCTAGCATTTGGGTCGGCCCCGGCCTCCAGTAGCATTTTCACCCCATCTACACAAGTCATGTAGATTGCGGCGTTATGGAGCGGCGTATTTCCTGAACTGTCTCTTATGTTTGGGTTTGCCCCGTTCACCAGGAGGAGCCACATGACGTTGGGGTGGCACCACCTGGCCGCCAGGTGTAGCGGGGTTCTTCCGCCCTCGTCTTGGACGTTGACGTTCGGTCTCTTCATATACGTTAGGAGGAGTTGCACTACGTCGTAAAGACGGAGCGCCGACGCGATATGTAGCGGAGTTTCCCCGCTGTCGTCGGCAACATCCGGGTCGGCGCCGTACTTCAGCAGAGTCTTCACCATGATGGGGCCGTGTTTTACTGCATAATGCAACGGCGTCCTGCCGCGCTCATCTCTGACGTTTGGATCCGCACCCTCGCCCAACAGCCTTATGACGCATGTGATATCATTTCGCTCCACCGCCTCAATTAAGTCCCGACATGTGTATTCCGTCTCCGCCATAAGAAAAACAGAGCAGAGAAATTTAAGCTAATGGGTTCTCCTTATAGAGACGGCTGGGGGCTGAAAGCGGCGGCGTGAAAAAGAACTGGGGTTAGGCCGGTGTGGGAGTCTTCTTTCTGCGCGCCTTGTCCGGCTTTCTAGTGGCGGTTGCTGTCTCTCCGGCGGGGCGGGGTTCCGGCGGCATGGTGGCTGTTTTGACAGGTCTGCCCTCTAGATACTGCGCGACATGCAGAGACTCCTCTTTGGCGCCGTGTTTAAGCAGGAGGTTGGTTATCTCGCGGGCTCTTTTGGCGACGTCCTCTGGATCTTCTCCGTCTTCCAGGGCGAAGCGTACGAAGCTTTGTACCATATCTAGCGGCGTTTCGCCGTCTGCATTTCTTACGTTTGGATCCGCGCCGTATTTGAGGAGGAGCTCCACTATCCGTGGTTTTCCGCGCAACGCGGCTATGTGCAACGGAGTATAGCCGTATTTGTCTCTCACGTTGGGGTTGGCGCCCTTCTCTAGGAGGAGCCTTATCAAGTCAACGTCCCCAGTACGCACCGCCCAGTGAAGCACCGCACGTCCGTCTTCGATAGAGCGTTTAGATCTATTGTTTGGGTCGGCCCCGTGCTTCAGCAGAAGCTTCGCTATATCTGTGCGTTTATGTTGCACTGCCCAATACAGCGGCGTCTCTCCTCCCAACTTCTCTTTCGCATTTGGGTCGGCCCCGTGCTCCAGGAGGAGCTTGACGACATCTAGATGCCCCCAATACGTCGCCAAGTGCAACGGCGTGACGCCGTACATATCCCTAGCGTTTGGGTCAGCGCCATGCTCCAGGAGGAGCCTGGCGATCTCCACGTGTCCTTTTTCCGCCGCTACGTGCAACGGCGTCTCGCCTGTTACGCAGTATCCCCCTCCCCCCTCCTCAATCTCAGCTCTGCCCTTCTTTAGATACGCCCCAATGTTAAACAGCGTAACGGGGTCTCCATCCCTAACGTTTGGATTCACCCCGCGTCTCAACAGCTCTCTGACGCACTCGACGTCTCCCCTGCGCACTGCCTCAAACATGCCCCGACACGTATTCTGCGCCATGGAGAGAAAGCGGCAGATGTTATTTAAGCTAATAGGTTCGGCGGAAAAAACTACTGAGGGATTTAGAAAGTTGTCGAGGGCGCTGGCGGCGTCTCCTCTAGGGTGAGCGCCAGCGCGATGAGCATTGTGTAGGTGAAGATTATGTAGGCCCACAGCGCGGCCCTGGCGAATTTGTCGAAGCGCGGCGACTTCTGCGCATAGAGCTTGACGGGCATATATGCCATCAGCAGAGCGGCGGCGACGAGCGACTTCGCCGTTACTGCAGTTTTTGTTGCGTAGAGCGCCAGAATCGGCGCAGACGAAGCGCCGATGTGGGCTAAGACGACGCTAAGAGACACAACGTAGTCAAACATAGCCACCACCGCCGCAAGCAATACAAGCTCGCTTGTTTCAAACAGCCTACGCATACATGCAACATGCCACGCGCTTAAAAACCGTCCCGCCGCCTGGGTCGGCGTTTTTTACGTTCATTATTTATAAGGGGCTTGAATACACCTCTCCATGGATCCGTTGCAGATCCTGGCGCTCGTGTTGCTTTCCCTCTTCGTCTTGAGCCTGATCGCTGGGAAGCAGTCCAGTCTGCTGGCGCTGGGCGCGCTTACGGCGTTTCTAGCGGTGCTCGTCGGAGTTGCGTACCTCATCTACGTCGGCTTCAACCCAATTGTTTTAGCCGCCACTGCTGTAGCTGGTCTGTCTGGCTGGGTTATGATACGCGCAGGAAGCACAGAGGAGAAAAAGAAAAAGAAGCCCCTCTTCGACATAAGGCTCGTAAAGGAGGAGTGCGTCCCGATGGAGGAGGGCATCGACAAACTTCCGGAGGTGAAGAGGGCGCTAAGCGGCGTCGTGCGGTTTGGCTACCTCAACCAAATCTGTTACAGAACCTACAAAGGAGAGGACGTGCCAGGCGGGAGGGCAGAGACAGTGTTCCTTGTGTTTCTCCTCACGCCAATCGAGATAGCAGTCAAGATAATGAGCGCGTTGGAGAGACACGGAATCAAATTCAGCGCATGGAACCGCGGCCTCACATGGGAGATCCAAATCATACCACCACACCAAAGCGACGCAACACATATAAACCCACAAAAACTGTAGACCAGATTGCGTATAAATGCGAAAAACAAAGAAGCAAAACCCCAAGCGTGTGAACGTTGTGGAGGAATACCGTCTGTGTCCAAGCGTGTGTTGCCATGGAAGGAAGCACGCAAGCGTGTGTCTGTAGTTGAGGAGAGCAGTGAACCCGCAAGCGTGTGTTAAAATTGGAGGAGAACCGCTGTGCTATAAGCGTGTGTGTCAAGAAAAGGAGAACTGTTCTGCTTCAAGCGTGTGTAGCGCCGGAAGGAGAACCGTGCGTCAACAAGCGTGTGAAGGTGAGCAAGGGGAGCCTGATAGAAGTAAAGCGTGTGTTGGTCATTGAGGAGTCTGCACTACAGCAAGCGTGTGTTATACCGCAAGGAGAACCGTGCCCTAAGAAGCGTGTGTCGGGGGCGTGAGGAGGGGGTCTGCGCAACGTGGGGTGTATGTTGTTGGGGGTGTCTGGGAACTTCTAGGTGTGTGTTGGGTTTGTTTTGCTTATTTTCTTTGGGTGGTGTTTTTCTTCGTCCTTGGAGAGGTCGTTTTCCTCATGTAAAGCGTTTCCTGTTCGCTGGTTCCCTGAGGCCTTGTCGCTCATGGTAGGGGACTTTTGGCGTTGCTCTACCACTCAAAAGCACGCTGGTTGTCGCATGTAAAGGACGTTGATACGGCGCAGACCCCCGCCGAGCAGAAAACCCCCACCCCCAAAACGTTTTTCTACGTCGCCGGGCCGTATGTCTCTAATATCTTCGCCACCACAAGCTTCGGGTTTCCGGTTGCCTGCCACACGATTTCGGCCAGCTCCGCCAGCTTGCGGCACAGGTCTCTGTCTGTTCTGCAGAGGTATATGGTGACGTAGCGGTGGCGCGTAATGCTGGTCTGTTCAAGCAACAGTATCACGTCTACGTCGACGTACGTGAACACGCCGTGCGTCGCGCCGGCGGTTTTTTCTGCAGGCCTTACGTACTCCACGTGTTTAGCCACGCGTCTAAACGCAACCGGTATCGCAAGCTCTCCCGTATACGTCGCCCTCCAAGCCACCGCCACGGCCCTCTTATCGGCCATGAGCAAAAAGAAGAGCTGGCTTAAAAACTCTGCTACCAGCCGCCCAGCTGGGCCCCACATACGCTCGCACAGAGACAGGCCCCCTCATTCCCAACACACGCTATTTCTTGAACAGAACTATTCCATAGACGCACGCTTCCACTCAAGCAAAACTTCTAAACCAAACACACGCTTAGGCGCTCACGGTTCTCTCCTTCCAAATCCACACACGCTTTCACCTCAGCGGGTGATCCTCAGCCACCAACACACGCTCTGTGAGATGCGCAGAGCTCTCTGCCAAACACACGCTTTCGAGGTCGCGGTTAGCATTCCTTCCCTAACGGCACACGCTCTCAATTTTACAGCTTTCCTTCCAAATAAACACACACTTGCAGACCCACGGTTCTCCTCCTCAGGGCACATACGCTCTCTGCTGAACAGGCCCCTCTTTGAGTAGCACACGCTTCCATGCTGACGGTTTTCCTCCAGGGAGCACACACGCTTCGTCCGTAACGGTTTCCCTGGGTGGTTCACACACACTTGCGACGAAGCGGCGCATCCTTCTACTTAAACACACACTTTAAACCTCACGGTTCCCCTCTCTGCCCTGCATACGCTTCCGCGCCGACGGTTTCCCTTCGACAACCGCACACACTTCTCTCGCCACGGTTCTCCTTCTGAACGCGCACACGCTTTATGATACACGGCCTTCCTCACGTATCGGCGCACGCTTTTTCGCCTACGGTTTTCCTCAAAGTGAAACACACGCTTCTTGATGAACAGCTCCTCATCAGCGGACGCACGCTTATGATTTAGCAGTCCTCTTTCGGAATATGCACACGCTTTCTAGCATGCATCTCCTCGCGGAGATGCACACGCTTTCTAGTGATCTGCTTCCTCTTTGAGTAACGCACGCTTGCTTGTCAACATCTTTCTTCACGACAAACGCACGCTTACCACAATACAGTTTTCCTCATGACCTGACACACGCTTGCGTTATCACGGTTTTCCTCACCGCACAACACACGCTTAGCCGCTAACATGTTCCCTTCTAGCGGAATACATGCTTTACATCAGACGATTTTGCCGTTGGCCGACGCACGCTTAATAAAGCACGGTTCCCCTACTACATTAACACACGCTTGTGAACTCACTGCTCTCCTCAACTACAGACACACGCTTGTCAAGAAGCGGTTTTCCCTGCCATCCGACACACGCTTGCGGGGATACAGTTTTCCTCGCTAGTCCACACACGCTTTCTATCACACAGGTCTCTGCTCTATACACACGCTTAGTCACTAACAGACTTGCTCCCAGCGGAGCACACGCTTCGGGTTCATCAGTTTTCCTCTTCCACATACACACACGCTTACTAATCCACAGTCTCCTCGGTGGTGAACACACGCTTTATGGCAAGCGGTTCGTCTCCTCTATGTACACACGCTTCTGACGCTACGGTTCTCCTTCCCTGCTCGCACACGCTTTGCTACAGACGGTTTCCCTCCACGCCGCACACACGCTTTGCTTCGAGCGGTTTTCTTTTCAGTTTTACGCACGCTTAAACTCCCACGGTTTCCCTTCTCAAGGGACACACGCTCCCTGACACGCAGTTCTCCTCTTCCCTCTACACACGCTTAGTCACTAACAGACCTGCCCCCAACGGAACACACGCTTATCAAGAAGCGGTTTCCCTCTACGCTCAACACACGCTTAGCCCTCGACGGTTTCCCTTCGCCATGTACGCATGCTTGGGAAATACGCATGTATACGCATGTACAAGTAGAAAAAGGTTTGGGTTTATAAAGTTTGTGCCGCGGCGAATACCTCCTTCCAGGCGAGCCAGGCGTCCTGCTCTTCGGCCTTCCTCTTCTGCTGGTAGACGGCGGCTAGCTTCTCGCCTTTTTGGATGAGCCGCCTGCGCAGGCGGCGCTCCTCCTCGGGGTCTGCGCCGAGCCATTGGACGTATTCTGCTGGCGGCTCCTCGCCGACTTTCCAGAACACCGTGGGCGGCCAGTAGCGGCGGTGCCGGCCGTAGGGCTCGGGCGGCTTGTTGCGGCCGGTTAGGTAAGCCGCGGCTGTGACGGCGGCGAGGATGTAGATCTTGACGAGCTCCCACAGGGCGTTCGACACGGCGTTTACCGCGGCGAGCTCCTCGTAGCGGTTGGGGTACTTCTTGGCCAGCATTATGAGCTTCAGCCCGGCGCAGGCGTTTTCCAGCATCGCGTCTGGGCTCCTGCCGCTTCTGAGCCAGCAATCCACGTAGCGCTGGTAGTGGAGCGCGGCCATGTCCGCTATGGCGGCCATGGCAGACGGCGCCCTCCCCAGCCTGGCTTGGCTCAACAGCACCTGCCCCAGCACCCACGCCCTAGTCCTTGCGTCCGTCCTCACCTTAATTGGTGCATTGCCTGCCATAGCAGACACCGCCTTGGTCGGCAGAGTAGGCACGGTGGCGTGGCCGCACCTGGGGCAGAACTTCGCCATGCCTTTGTACAATGCGTTGCACCTGGGGCAGTAGGCCGCAGGCGCGAGGCCTAGGTATGAGAACAGCCGCGACGGCCTCTCCGGCTCTCTGTTCGTCGCCGCGGCCCAGAACAGGAACATCAGCGCCGAGGATCCGACGCCCTGTAGCCGCATGTAGCGGTCGAAGCCCGTCGCCTTGATCAGCTGTTCAGCCCTGGTCAGCGCCGACACCGCCTGCGCGACGTGCTGAAGCCCCAACGTCTCGATGTGTGTGTTGTAGAGCACTGTCGGCCTCGTCGAGAGGCCGCAAATCTGGCCGCTTTCTGGATCCCTGTGGGGGCAGGTCGGTAGCTGGACGCCCTGCATCAGCGACAGGATCTGGGCGGCGTGCTCCTCTCTAAGCCTGTCGACCTCCTGCAGTTCGCGGAACAGCTCCGGCCGCTGAAGCACAGCCGCGGCCGCCAGCCTCCTCACGGCCTGGGGGAGCCTCACCCCCTCTATCTCTATGTCGGCCAGCTCCGGAACGTTGGTCAGCCTCTCGCCGACGCCCTTCAGCAGTTGCGCCATCTCCTCAAGCTTTTCCTCAACGCCGGGCGGAAGCTCCACCAGCTTCTTCCTCTGCCCCCTCGCCTTCGAGAAACCTCCCAGCTCCACAGGCTCCCGGTGCAGAATCGTGACGTGGCCCCTATCGTCAACCATGGCGGCGGAGGGCGCTCCGATGTTCAGCAACCTAACCGCCATGGTAATTTCCCTTGTATATTCTTCAACAAACTGCCACACCGCTTCGCCGTATTCTCTTAGTCTTTTCGCGGAGAGCTTCATGTTGTTGTTTTGGTTGTTGTTTTGGTTTGGGGTTTTGGTTTTTGTGTTCATGAGATTAAGAATATGAGAGATTTATATACGTTGCCGCCGTCGAAAAAAGGAGAAGGTGGAAAAAGAGGGGCTACTCTTCGTCGTCTTCGAAGCGCCAGCTCTTACATTTTTCGATGAAGTTGTTGTTAGTCGAGAAGTTTACGCAGTCGTTGCAGTACCAAAGACTTTTTATGGCGCGTCTATCGAGTCCCTCAACGGCGTAGTATATGTTGCCCGCATACCACCTGTCAAGGCGTTCTTCTTCCTTGATCTCCAGGCCGTAGTTTTTCGCCAGCTCATATACAGCTTCGGCGGGCCCCGACAGCTTTAGACAGCCGCTGGCCCACATCTTGATAAGATTATGGATCACCAGGGTCAGCTCTTCGCGTTCATCTCTGTCGCCGTCGTAACCCTTGAAGCTGTAGAGCTCTGCTAGCTCCTTCAACATCTTGAGCTGATTCTCGTCGAGCTCAATCGGCGACACCGCAATTATGTCGCATTCACTGTCGTCACATGGGCCCCAGAACCTGTACACGTTCTTAATTTTGCCGTCAACTATGTCCTCATAGAGCTTGTTCTCTATTTCATGAAACTCGTCATCGTCGTCTATCAAACTGCGCAACTCGTCATATATGTCGCCGTACCACACCACAAAGCTCCTCCGTTTTGCAACTGCGCGGGCGATCGCTACGACCGCCCGCCTGTCTATTTGTTCGGTTTGTTGGAGTTGGGTTTGAGTTTGTGTGTTCATGAGTGATATGAAAGTACTAATATTTAAATGTTTCTGCTGATTAGATTGCGCAGTTGAGGAAGCTCCTTACTGTGTCTAGATGTGAAGCCATGTATAGCAATCCGTCGCGCGTTACTCTGCCGTCTTTCACCTCGCCGCGCGCTTCGGCGTATTTAACGGCGCGTTTGATGATGTCGAGGGCTACGTCTCTGTGTTCCTTCAACACCTTGACGTACGGCACCCACGTCGCCGCCAAGGCCTCGTAGAGGCCGTCAAGCGGCACCGCGTCTTCAGCCGCCGCGGCGAGGAACGTCAAGGCGTCTGAGGCGACGGCCGCCACTACGCAGACGCGCACATACTCGCGGCACCTCTCCACACTGCCAGCCAGCTGGTTGACGAGCTCCATCATAGCACTACGGTGAGGGTTGCGCCATTGTCCGACCTGGTCTCTGTCTTGACCCGGTAGCCGTCCTGCCGCAACACCCACCACAACACTTCGACGCCGAATTTGACGTCTTGCTTTACGACCTTACCCACCGCGCCGCGGCACTCCGCTTGGCATAGGTCAACGGCGTCGATCACATTGGCCTGCATCCTCCGCGCCGCGCCGACGCACGCCTCCAGACACGCATCGAAGACAGCCTCGCTGTCGTAAACCAAAGACAGCGTAACTTCTCCCCCGCCCCGCCTGCATACAAACACCGCTAGGTTTAAACGCGTCCGTGGTCTGTACATATATACGAAGTCCTTCAGCGTCTTACGCAAGCCGTCGGGCAGGAAGCCGCCGCCATCGTTTAAGACCTCCTCCAAAAGCTTGCACCCTCTCGTCTCCTGCGTCTCGGCCGTATTAGCGGCCGTATTAGAGCTCTCCATAGCCCCGCACAAAGTCTCTAAGCTCTTCTGCGGCCATCTTTATCTCAATACCTCCGAAGTACTTTGGCCGAACCGCTGGCAGGTTGTCGTACGGCAGAGGCTTCAACGTGTTGTTTATGTGCACCAAGATGCCTAGGCCTAGTTTCCAAGCCGCCTTTATAAGCGCCTTAAGCGACTCTACGTGTTGCGGCGTGTCGTAGTAGTGGTAATACGCCTCAAGGCGTCTAGTAGACGCGTCGTATCTGAACTCGTTCGGCGTAATGTCTGGGGAGATGTACAGCATCTGGTCGTGGATCTCGATAATCAGGGGATCGGTGAACCCATGCGCTTTGACCACCTCCAGCAGGGCCTCAACCACCCGCGGCACGATTGGTAGCGCCTCGTCAGCGAGTCTCTGCCTGAGCTCCCTGAAACGCTTCTTGTCAAAATCCACCATCTCGATGCCGCCGCACGCCCAGCACTTCGGTCGGCCATATTTCTTAACCATGTAGTACGTCTCAGCCGCGGCGTGGCTACATGTTGGGCAGTAGAATAACTTATCTCCCTTCATCCTAATCGGCTCCTCCTCCCTCCACTTCTTAAGACTCTCAGAAAAAACCTGGGTTATTTTTTCCAGTGCCGACCTGTCCAGGTCGGCCTTGTTTATTTTGATTTCAGTTCTCATGAGTATTAGGAAAACACATATATTTAAATATTTCGACTCTTTAAAAGGCGGGCTACGGCGTGGCGTTATATGCCTGCTTTACTGTTGCGATCACGGCGCGGCGCAGTTCGCGTGGGTCGATTCTGAGGTCGTGGGGGTCGTCGCTCCCCAGCCGCAGGATCCTCTCTACGTTGTAGTGCGTCTCGAAGCCGCAGTAACAGCTGTTGATTGTTATGTACCACTTGTTTTCGTCGTCAAACATATCGTCTTCGTCGTCGTAGTATGTCTTCGGCGATGAGCCGTAATTAATCGCAACGTCTAGCGTCAGCTCGGGCCCGTCTTCGTCGTAGATGTACACACCGGCGCCGGCAGATATTGACGTTTTCCAGCCGATCTCCTGCGTCATCTGCAACAGGTGCTGGAGCACCGACTCAGCCATATATCTTATCCAGTACGGCGGCTTCTCCGGCGCCTTGACCATCTTCTTCACCAGCCGCTTCACGCAACCAACGTCGGGGCAACGGCCCGTGACTCCGCTTATTACGACGTCGCCGCCGTCAGCCGTGAAGCTGATGAAGCCGCCCTCGTTCTCCTTCACCGAAAGGCGGAACCTGCGCTTTTCCTTGACCATAGTCACTCCTTGCTGTAGGCGTTGTAAGCGGCCTTGGCGACTCTTATCACCTCCCTCTTGAGGGCTTCTGCGTCGATGTCGCCGAACTCCAGGCGCTTCTTGACAACATGGACGCCTTCGCCGTGCCGCCCGTCGCGGCCGTCGAAGGTAGCCTCTACGGCGCCTCTCCAGACCTCATCGTCACGCATGTATGTGAGGTAGACATGTATACCCAGCTTCGAGCCCACCGCCACCTCCGCCGCCATCCCTATCGTAACGTAGTCGGCACCCAGCTCGGCGACAGCCGTAGTTACATGCTTAACCACAAGGTCAGCCATCTTGTAGACGTCGCTGGGCGGATCTTTATGGGCACTTATGATGCGGCTTACGGTTTCTTTGTAGAATATCTTGTCGCCGGTGAAACCAGTTACTTCTAAATCGGCGTATCTAGCTAAGTACTGCACGCCGTCGCGCGTCTCGCGCTTTTCAAAAAAGATGTTGTTTTTGTCCAGACCGGGGGTTTGGGTTTTTGGGTTCATGACTATAATGAAAATAGATATATTTAAATGTTTCGCCTCTGGCTAGGTATGCGGCCTAATTACGCCTTATTGTTGCCGGCTTCATCTTCGTTTGCTCTGTGCGCGCTATGCGGAAGTCCTGGTCTAGCGTGTTAGTTGCATACATCTGCCTTGTCACCTCCTCAGCTCCGTACTCTCTCATGCCACTTTCTGGAGGCCAGCCACGCCGCCTCGTAGAGGCACCTGATGTCGTTGCAGACGACGCGCGCCTGCCCCTCGTGTTTGAAGACGCCGCCTACGTTCTGCAGATTCACCGGCCTGCCGCAGAAGTAGCAACGCAACCTGCCGGCTTCGGCGTCTTCATACATGCCGAGCTCCTTGAGGACGCCCTCTATGTCGGCCGTTAGGTAGATGGCTATTTCGCGGGTCATGCCGCCTCCAGCAGGCCCGACTCGACCAGCTCGCTCAGAGTCAAGCCGCTCTTCTTGAGCCTCTCTTTGACCTCCTCGCCAAGCCTGCGGGCCTTGGTCTCGCCGTTTTCAAGGCTCAGGAGGACGACCTCGCTGGGGGTCTTTACGTAGTCTAGAACGACGGTGGAGTGCGTCGTCAACACGGCGTAGACGCCGCGGCTTCTGATCTCGTCGATTAGGAACTGCTGGGCTTCTGGGTGCAGGCTGTTTTCAAATTCGTCGACGACGAGGAGCGTGGGGTTGGCGTAGAGGGCCGTCTCTATGACAAGGGTCTTCAAGACGCCTGCAGGCATGTTCGTCTGGTCGAGCTCGGCGCCGTCTGCGGCGGCGAGCTTGAGGAGCAGGTTGCCGCCTTTCTCTTCAAAACGCATGCCGCGGACGTCGGGGAACACGTACCTCACAGCCTCGACGAGGGACTCCGGGACGTTGCCCCTGGTGATTGTGTAGAGATACGGCACGATGTTGGACGCGTCGGGCAGGAGCCGCGTCTGCTTAACAGGCGGCTGGGGGCTCCTGACGGCCTTCCAGTCGATGCCGAGGATGACCACGATGTTTCTCAAGAAGAGACTAAACAGCGCCGCTCCTACGACGCCGCCGAGCTGGTCTGGCTTCATCAGTTTTGGCACATCTACACGTGGGCAACGGACTTCGAAATCATCTTGAACGTCGCCGTCAATACGTACTTCGTATGTCGCCGAGCGTCCGTGCTCGATTTCGATCCCGACAGAGACTCCGCGCAACTCCTCACGCCGCATGGCGCGGCTCCACCACGGCGCATCTGACAGTAGCAGGAACGCCTCGGCCAGCGCCGTCTTGCCGGAGCCGCCGGGGCCGGTCACCACGGCCAGCTTCGTCGGGAAGCCGAGCGCTATGTCTCTCAGCGATTTGTAGTTCCTGGCCCAGAACCTCTTCACCTCCGGCATGTCAAGCTTCTCAGTCTCCATTCGCCGTTTTTGTCGATCCTCACCCTCACTGTGCAGACGGCGTATCTGCTGAACACCGTGATGGTGATGCCGTCGTTCACCCGCTTCGCCATGATGTCGTAGTCTGCAGACGGATCCAGCAACAGCTCCACATCTGCGCTGTCGTACTTGATCAAGGCGCCGTTTTTCAGCTTGTCCAAGAACCTCAGCACCTTCACACGGAACGTCTCCTGCTCTTCCTTCGCGGCGGTGGCGCGGCTCATTGCGTCTCCTCCTCGTACGCCTTCACCTCCTGTATTTGATCCACCAGCGGCGCCACCTCCCTGGCGTGCGCGGCGCGCAGGAAGTAAAAGGCGTAGTCTTTGTACATGCTGACGAAATGCGCAATAACGACCTTCTCCGAGCCATCCTTAAGCTTGACCCGCAGAACAATGTGCTTCGGCATCGGGTACCTCACCGCGGCGACCTTTACGGAGACCACAGTCTTTTTTGTACATTCCTCCCGCTCGTGCGCCTTGATTTTTAGAACCGGGAATTCTTTGATTTCTTTTTGTTCTGTCATGTGTCTAATGAAAGACATGAGTATTTAAGTGTTGACGGTGCACTCGTCGCTGTCTAACACGGCGGGGACGTATCTGCTGTAGACTCTGTACAGCACCGTGTCGCGGTACGCCATGTACAGCCTAGCCACCACCTCCCTGTCGCCGCAGGTCAACTTAACCACGTCGGGCATCTTTCCGAAGCGGCTAAGCATGTATGCAATTGGAAATTCAAGAAAAACGCCGTTTTTGTGGACTTTAACGTCAACCTCAGCAACCTCAGGCACCTCCATGGTCAGTCGATGTGGAGACGGTCGCTCCTCGGCATTACAACTATCTTGTCCCACCTTCCGCCGCCAGGCTCCACCACCCTGATCCATGCCGGCGGCTGTGGGCTTAAGACCTTGATGATCCATTCAACGTCTTGGCGCCTATCCTCTGGCGACAAAAATACAGCTGTTGTGTAGTTCGCCCCTCGGGCTGAGAATTTCATCTTCATGTCCATAAAGAAAATACGTGTTTATAAATGTTGTGGATAAAAAGTTAGGGCGGCTCTCCTGTGGCCGCAGATACGGCTTCTGCGACGGGTTCTATGCCCCCGCCTTCAAGCGCCGCCCATGCCAATGTCGAGATGGCGGCTCTGCGGCGTATCTCCTGCGCGTCGAAGCAACGGTATCCGACGGCGCATATCTGGTCGACCTGCACATCGTTAAGCGTCATTACGTCGCCGTCTATGCGGAGCCGCTGGCCGTCGTCGGTCTCGACGGTTATGACGGAAAACGTGCCGTCGGCGACGGCCCTCCACCTACCGTTGTGGTGCCTTATTACGTACTCACCGTAACGATACTGCACGTCGAAGTGCGGCCCAGATGTCTTACTTACTCTACCGATTTCAAACAAGAAACTGTGCAGGCCGCCCCTCACGGTTAGGTTTTGAGCTCGGGGTTGAGTCATGAGAGTAAGAAAAACATGTATGTTTAAACTTTTCACTACCCCGTACTCATCATTACACGGAGGTAAGGCCACGGCACCATCTGTCTGGGCGGCGCAACCTTCGCCAGTTTTTCCATCTTTTTGGCAAACTCCGACAGCCTGTTCAAGCCGGCGAGATTTGCCCCCCATGACGTGGGGAAGTTTTGTATTTTAATTCTATAGATGAATAATGCGCCAGTGGGGCTCGGTTTTGTAGAGCTTCAGCCGCTCCTGTAGGTGCGCCCTGGCGAAGCCGACTGGATCCTCCAGCTCATACGCCACGGCGATCTTCTTCCCCTCGTAGGGCCGCACAAGGCGGCCGATTCTCTGCAAGGTCCTGGTCTTGGAGCGGCCTCCGACGGCTATGATCAGAGTCCTCAGCGGGGGCAGGTCGAGACCCTCGTCGGCGAGGGTCGTGGCGGCTAGGACTTCGACGCGCCCCGCCCTCAGGTCGTCGTAGATCTTCTTCCGCACCTCGCCCTTCACCGCACCAGTGACGACCTC
>Ga0326760_1000631_pt1 | contig 17604 bp, 13 predicted proteins | sample GCREP_S_FD_207668 | JGI IMG/M metagenome (GOLD analysis project Ga0326760, IMG submission 207668) | Hot spring sediment microbial communities from Geyser Creek Basin, Yellowstone National Park, WY, United States - GCR.EP_S | ecosystem: Environmental > Aquatic > Thermal springs > Near-boiling... | reverse complement strand
TTGCTGTTAATCTAAAAGAAATAACTATATCTGTTTGACTTAACAAATCTTGATGCAATTTATTTGGCATCTGAGTAATACAAATTAAATTTACTCCTGGTTCTCTTCCTTGTTTTGCAATTCTTAAAATTGGATCCAAAGCAATAGTTTCTTTATCGCTTGGTGCAAAGTTTTGAGCTTCTTCAAAAACAAGCCAAGTAATTGGAAAAAAATATTTTTGTTCTCTTCCTTCTATTTTTGAAATTTCTTCTTCCTTTCTCGATAATACTCTATTAAAGTAAATAGTGTTTGCTAACCATGCAGCAATCATATTCATTATAGCAATATTCTTTACTCTAGATAAGTCTATTACATTAATTTTTCCTGGAACAACAAAATCTTCAATTTTATTTCCTTCTTTTTTAAATATTCCCCAAGTTTCTATAGTTTTAAAAATGCTTACTAAAAATTTTTTTGTATTTTCATCAATTTCATTATCATTTCTAATTTTTTCAATTATATCGTTTATATCGTATTTATTCATTTCTTTTTTTAGTTCGTTTATATTTTTTTCTAATGCAAGAGCTTCTTTACTAGTTCTTTCTAATTCTAAAGTTCTAATCCAATCTTCTGCCGTAAAAATGCTTGTAGAAAGGGAAAATGCCATATCAACCGGAATTCCAGCATTCATATAATCTTGATATAAACCTTCTGGAACTAAAACTCTTACAAATTCTTTATATCCCTTTGGTTCTAAGTTCCAGTTTTGCAAAGCCAATTTCATTTGCAAATTTGGATATTTCATACTCCAATAAATTCCCATAGGATCTACTACAACAAAAGAACTTTTTTTCCTAATTTCTTCTTCAATCTCGCAAAACTCTTCTAATATAACTCCTGCAGAAAAAGATTTTCCACTCCCTCTTTTTCCGCAAATTAAGACAACATGAGCTTTAATAAAATCAAAAAAAACTTTTGTTGTTAGTTGCCAATCATATTCGCTAACTACAATTTGTCTTCCTATAAAGCCTGCGCCTTTAATTCCAAATTTTTTAGTTTCATCTTTACTTCTTCCAACAATATTTTCTAAAAACTCCATATTTAACTTTGAAGCATTAATAAATAATATTAATAATTAATATAATAGTTTATTATGAACGTTAAAAGTTTAATGTTGTACTTATTTTCTCTTTTTACTATAGCAATAGTGCTTTTCTTCATTTTATTTCCATTAAAAACAATTAAAATACAAAAAGAAGTTGTAAATAGTTCTTTAGAATGGAAAGGTTTGAAGTATGATAAAAGAGAAGGTAATATAATTTTTTCTTATGGTAATCTTCTAAATAAAAAACTTGAAGAATTCTTTTTCCAAATCTTAATTTTTAATTCTTCAGAAGTAGCTAGTAGTTATTTTTATAATTACTTGAATGATTTAAGAAATTTTGGAATAAAATATGAAGAGAAAAATTATAAAGGAAAGAGGGGAATTATTATTCCATTAGAAAACAGCGAAGTCTCTGTTTGTATTTTAAGTGAAAATAAAATATTTTTTGTTAGAGGAAAGAATGAAGAAATAAATGATGTAATGAATTTTTTGACAAGTAAGGTATGAAGGAAAAGTTTTTATTTTTAGTAATACTAATTTGTTTTCTATTTTCCATTTCATACTCAGAATTAACATGTGAAAATAGTGGAGGTTTGGGCTACATAGATCTATCTTTTGATAAAACAAAAGTACAAAAAGGAGAAACAGTAAATGCAAAAGTTTCTATGTCTGTTACTGTTTGTGATGGAAAATCGGTTTATGTAGTTAAAGATGATAAAAGTTACTGCTCTGGATTAAGAGACTGTATAGCTAACTGTTATGCTAGGTATGTGGATCCTACTGATTGTATAAATTGTATAAAAGGTTGTGAAAAAACTTATGGTGGGTGTCATTGTACTTTAAAAAGCAATTCTTGTGAATGTTCTTTTATAGCACCAGATACTGTTGGAACTCATAATTACTATGCTTGTATAGATAAGAATAATGATCTGGATTTTGATGATCTTGGAGAGACGAAAACTAAAACATTAGAAGTCATATCGGTAGAAATAACTTCTGTAGAGTGTTTAAATTGTCAGAACGATAAAATTATATTAAAAAAAAGTCAGACAGATTTTTCTTTAAAACTAAAAGTAAAATTATCAACTTCTGCAAGCGGAACTGTTAAAGTAGATTGTGTTAGTTTTCCAACCGGAGTGACTTGTGGATATAGTGGGGGTGGTTCATGTAGTGTAAGTAATCAAGATAATTGTGAAGTAACAATTCCAGTAATTACTTATAGTAATGCGCAAAGCGGAACTTTAAAGCTAGAAGCAAAATTTGGAGATAGTAAGAAAACAAAAGATATACGAGTTGAAATCTGTGGAATAAAAGACTCTGTATGCTGTGAGAACAATCAATGCGAACAGGGACTTATTTGTAAAGATAATAAATGTGTAGAATGTGGAAAAGAAAATTTGCCATGCTGTCAAAACAATCAATGCGAACAAGGACTGGTTTGTAGAAATGGAAAATGCGTGAAGGAAGAAATATGTAGCGGAAGCATTTCTTTTTCTTTTAGTAAAGATAAAGTTAAACCGAAAGAAAGCGTAACTGCAAGTTTTTCTGGGATTTCTTGCTCTAAAGATGTCGCTATTTATTTAGCAAAAGATAGTAAGGAAAACTGTAATAGGTTAAGGGGTTGTATTGTAAATTGTGGTGGTAACAATGAGTGTATTATAAACTGTTGGAGACAATATAATGGTTGTTCTTGTATAACTAAATCTACCTGTTCATGTAATTTTGAGGCTCCGCAAAATCCTGGAGAATATACTTACTATGCTTGTGTAGATAAAAACGATAATGGAAATTTTGATGATCCTGGAGAGACAGCAACTCAGAAATTAATAGTTTCAACTATACAAATTACAATAAAAACACAAGATAAAGTTGTAATAAAAAGAGGTACTCAAACAAAAATAGGAGTTTCTATTGAGTTATCTGAACAATCTAGCGGAAGAATAAATTTAAAATGTACTAATGTTCCTCAAGGAATTAGTTGTACAGATGGAAGTTGCGATGTTAACAATCAAAGATCTTGTAATATTGAATTAACTTTGAGCGCTTCTAATAATGCGCAAAGCGGAATAGTAACATTAGAAGCTAGTTTTCAAGATTCTAAAGCTTCTAAAGATTTAACTTTAGAGATTTGTGGAATAAAAGACTCTGTATGCTGTGAGAACAATCAATGCGAACAGGGACTTATTTGTAAAGATAATAAATGTGTTGAATGTGGAAAAGAAAATTTGCCATGCTGTCAAAACAATCAATGCGAACAAGGTTTGATTTGTGATACTGGAATTGGAAAGTGTATGAAATCTTTATGCGGTGGAGAGGGACAACAATGTTGTGAAAATAATAGATGTAATGAGGGTTTGATTTGTGATCCTAATTCTAAAAAATGTAAAAAACTTATACTTAAGCTTGAACCAAGAGAAAAAACAATAACATTAACCTTACCACCAAAAGATGTATTGACTTCGGGTTATGATTACTTAAATTTAGTTTTAGATGCAAATCCAGATCCAAAAGTTGCTGTTACTGATAATGGTGTGCTTGAGATAGAAAAGTTGCCTCAAGAATTTTCAGATTGGTGGTATAGATTTTCTTGTGAATACGGTATGGTATCTAAAAGCGATTATAATTGTAAGTTTGAGGTTGGGTTAAAATACAAGGTACTTTGTTCTTTACCTGAATCTGGAGAAATAGTATTTAAAGGTAGAGTTCAAACAAAGGAACATGGATGGGTAGAAAATACAACAAAAATAAAAGTTGAAATAAATCGGAGAAACGTTGTTAGTGTTGTACTAACTGAGTGTATGTCAAGTGCTGGTATACCAATGATTTTGGGTATAAGTATTAATAAACCTCTCGATGAAAAGTGGTTTGGGAAAAGTAATGAAGATAACTTTTGTATATTTAAAGATGCTGATGCTGGTAGATATTATTTGTGTGAAGTAAAAGATACTTTTAAATTTGTAGAGGTTTCTGTTCGAAATGGTAAGTGTAATATGAAGATAGTCTATCCAGATTGTAAGCAAATTGGATGTGAAAAAATTAGTTTTGATGAAACTTCTGCAGATGCAAAAAAAGTTTGCCCTTCATGTACTAAAAATGAAGACTGCCCAAAAGGATATAAATGTCTTCAAGGAAGATGTATAAAGGAAGAAGAACAAATCGTAAAAGTATATATATCTAGTTGTCTTTATCCAATAAATAGAAGACCAACAATAGGAATAGCTGTTAATACTCAATTAGAAGATAAATGGTGGGAAGGAAAACAACAAAATGTCTGTGTTTATAAAGATGAAAGAATGGATTATGAATGTAAGTTTTCTGGAACTTTTAGGCATGCTGAAGTAAGTGTTAAGGATGCTAAATGTGATGTGAGTATAGTATATCCCGATGGAAGAAAATTTGATTGTAGAGGTATAAGTTGGGATGAAGAGTGGGGAGGGCCTAAAGTATGTCCAGAAAAAGAAATAAAAGAGTGTGGAAAAGAAAATTTACCATGTTGCCAAAACAATCAATGCGAGCAAGGTTTAGTTTGTGATCCTAATTCTAAGAAGTGTGTGAAATCTTTATGCGGTGGAGAGGGACAACAATGTTGTGAAAATAATAGATGTAATGAGGGTTTAGTTTGTGAAAATGGCAAATGCATAAAAAAAGAGGTAAAAGAGGCATATAGATGCAAAGAAGAAGATAATACAATTAAAGTAGAAAAATGTTCGGGAAACGAGTGTAAAGAGGTATACAGTGTAGAAAAAAGATCTGGAAAAAAGATATCTAAATGTTTAAAGGATGAGGGAAATAGAATTAGCGAAGTCTTAACAATGTATTATGAAATTGATTGTATAGTTAAAGAAAATAAGATTATTTGCAACTTTTTTGGAGTTGATTTATCATCTGTTTCAAAGTTTTGTATTCTTTCAGATGTTTGTTTTAATTTGCCTAAAAAAACATGAGGAGAAATAAAAAAAGAATAACAGTAGGAATAATTTTGTTAGTTTTTTACTTCTTACCTAGTTTTCTTCCATTTTTAAATGTTTCTAAAGCTCAATCTAAAAATGAGGATCAACCAACAGTATTGTTTTGCTCTAAACCAATAATAAAAGAAAGAGAGTATGTTCAATTCGTTTTCATAAGAAATCCAATAGCTAAAGAAGTAAAAATAGAAGTTTCGCCAGATGATAGAGACACAAAAATAAACTACTATGAATCCTTAGAGGGAGAATTTGATTTCAAACAATTTTCTAAAGATAGATGCGATTGTGAAGCGAGTACCGATATTTGTGTTCCAACATGCTATAATGTAGATACTCTAGAATTTACCCTTAAAAGTAAAGATGGTATTTTGTTACTTTCTTCTACTTCTGATAAAGGTTTAGGCATTTTTCCATTATCTAGAGAAATTAATATAATAAAGGTTGAAAGTTGTGAAGAATTAGCAAAAATTATTTATACTTCAATAATTTCTGCATATTCTTTTGAGGTTGAAAAATTATTTGAAGAAATGGAAAATGTTTCAGCAGAAATACTAAAGACGTATGTAGAATTTTATAAAGAATTAACCAATTTAAGAGAAGAGGATAAAAGTGAAGAGATTAATAATATAATTAAAACCTTTGCTGTTGGTATTGCTGGTATTCTTTCTCCTTACGAGTTGAACGAGGAAAAACTTTCCAACTTTATTAGAGAAGGAAATAACGTTATTACAATTTCCAACGATCTGAAACTTTCTTTTTCTTCCGTAGAAATGAGTGAAGAGGTTGAAAAAAAGATATTAGAACGGATTGCTTCGCAAATCAGGGTAACAGGAAAATTATATGAAAGAGCTTATGCTGTAGCGGAAATATGGATAATGGAAGGAGGAAAAATAAGAAGAATAATATATGATGTCGAAGATATTACTCTACGGTCTTGTGAAAATCTGGTAGAATTTGATTTTCAAAGATTTAAAGATTTTAAAGATACTATCTACTTAAATAAAAATCTAATAGAAAGACAAATCGGTAGAAAGGTTGATGTACTAGAGACTCAATCATCTTTTTCTTATTCTACTCTCATTGATATGGACGAACTACTAAAAAAATTAAATGAAGGTAAAGCAGTTGTAGTTGTATATCCATCACATATACATCCGAGAGGTGAGGCTGTTATGATCGAATATCCTAGTCCAGGAGATATATTCTTTACGTTTATACAATCTAAGGATGCTATAATCTCTTTTTTAAAAGAAGAAAGAATAAATCCAGGTAGATTCTTTCTGCTAGAAGGTCATTTAAATATTTATGTTGCGCATGGAATATACTTAGATTTATCATCCATAACACTTCAATTATATGATTTATATGGATATTATCCTTGTTTGATGGGGGGTAAAATAAATTCAAAATGTTTAGAAGATGAGAGGATAGGTTCTTCTTATATAGGAGATTTATTTAGTTTATACAAAGATATCCTTGGAGATGAAAAAAGAGCAAAAGAGTTCTGGAGTTATTTTTATGGTGAAAACATTAATAAAGTAGTTTATTTCTATGGTAAACCTTTCTTTGGTGGATTTGTAGCCAAAGTATTTAATAGTTATAAAGATAGTGTATTAATGTTACAACTTTTGTGGGTGATAAAAAAAGAATCCGGTGTAGATGAAATTAACAACATTTTGAAATTAATTAGTAACATGAAGACAACAAATCCTAAGGAAGTATTTGATAGCAAGGCGTACTTAGAATTTCAAATAAAAATTTGGAAAAAATACTATAGTTTCTCATTGGATGGTAAGTCAATAAATGATGATTATATTGGCATAATATCTAGGTATGTAGATGTAGAAGGAAGATTTTCTGAGACTTTCTCTCTTTCTAAGCTTCCTCAAACTAGACTTATTGGAAATAAGAAGGCTATAGCTTTGTTTTCTAGCATAATTTGTGATACTTATCCAGATGGTTTAAATAGAATATGTATTAAAGAGGTTAGCAATTTTTTGTCTTCTCATGAAATTAATGAAAATAATGTAAAAAACGTCTTGAAGAAAAACCTTCTTTCGTCGATTCGAGAGTATGTAGAGAAAAACTATAAAAAATTGTCTCCAAAAGAAAGAATTTTTTTATTTTTCTTAGCTCTTAATACTCTTGATTATTCTACAGAGTTTTCGAAATTTATAGCTGGAAAAATAGAAATTAAAAACTCTGATATAGATTACTTTATTTCATATTTAAATGAAAGAATTAAGGATAGCGGTACTAAGTTAACTCTTTCTCTCAACTACCTAGATTATTACATAAATAGAAAGAAACTTCTTGATAAAATAGACGAGCAAATAAAAATACAGCGAGGAAAAGTAAGCAAAGAAATAGAAAAGCTTATAGATGATTATATGAATTCGTTGAAAGAGGTTGTGAGTTCTAGAAAAATAAAAATAGATGAGAGCAGAATTAAAAGATTAGAAGAACTTAGTGAGGAGTATAAAAAAATAGTAAGCTTAAAAAACAAGATAGAAGAAAAAATAAGAAAGATAGAGGATGAACTTTATCTACCGAAAGATTATAAAACAATTGCAGAACTTGCCCAAAATAGAAGAAATTATCTTGAGAATGTAGGAAAATTATTTGGTGAAATATTAAAAGAAACAGTAAGTTTATTTAAAGACGATTTAAATTCTCAAACAGAAGTAAATAGATTGATAGACAACTTTAATAATAAAATCAGAAATTTCATTGAAGAATTGAAAAATGCGAATAATTATGATAAAATAGCAGAAATTGATAAAAATTTTAAATCAGAATTTGCTAATGTGTTTGAACGTCTAGTAAAAATGTTAAACGATCGTAGCGAGAAGATTTTAATAGAATTTGCGAAGGTAGAGAATGAGGTATTTAAGGAAGTAAATATAAAAATAGAAGATATACCAGTTAGTAGCAAAGTTTCTGAAAAGTTCAAAACGCTATTTTTAAGACTATATAAAGTTAGTAACGAAATTAAAGGTATAATAACACACATAGAAAATTCTAAAGTAATTCAAAAAATAAAAGATTTAAGAATTCTATCATTTTCTAATCTAAAGGAAGGTTTTTCTTCGTCTCTTAAGTTGGTTTATGGAGCATTAACTGGTGATGTCGTTCCAGCTGTAGAAAAAACAGCAAAAAGTGTTGATAGTCTTACTTCTAAGGTTTCGAAAGGAAGGGCAGTAATATTAACTAAAGTATTTAAACCAGTAATTGGCGCTTCTGTTGTAGGATTTTTAATGTTAGGGAATTATTTTATTCATGAAAAACTTTTAGAAAACGGAATTTCTGCTTGGATTTATACTTCTTCGATGAGTATTCTTCAAACATATTATACGGCAGTTGGTTTCAGTTATATTTTACATTTACTTTTTACTGGAAGATTTCTAAGCTTCCTTAAGACTGCATCTTTGTTTGTGAAAATAGGAGTTATAACAACTTTAGTAGTTGTTGTTGCTTTTTCTACTTTATGTTTAATTACAGAAAATACTCTGGAAGGATTTGGCGCTTGTTTTTTGGCTTCTTTTGTAGGACAACCGATGTGTAGATATGATAAAGGTAAATATGCTGTTACAGAGAAATCTAGAATACCAAAAGATGAAGAATATAAAGATCCAGGAGAAAATACAAAATTCTTACTCAAAAGTTTTTCTGATAAAATAACTTTCTGGGCAAAAAGCATACCATTAGTAAATACAAAAACATGTCCACCTTCTTGGTTATGGTATTTTGGAGAAGGTGTTTATGTTTTGCTTAAATATAAAGAAAATGAGAATGAAAAAACAATATCTAAAAAAATAAAAATTAATGAAGATGGAAGTGGAAATGTTGATTTAAATATAGAAAAACCATTAAACTACTTTATTGTTTTACAAGAAAGAGGAACCATTTTTGGAAAATGGGATTGGATTCAAGATCATAAGGTTGGATATTTATCTTTTGAAGAATGTAAGGGAAAAGTTGTAGAAATAGATAAGCAAAAAATTTATATAAAAGATCAAATAATTAATGTAATAGATGAAAACAAAGTTTGCATAAATCCATGCCCTAATTTCAATTGCCCAAAAGAGTATGAATGTTTAAATGATATCTGTATTCCTAAGGGAATAAGTGAAAAAGAAAAGTGTGAAAAAGAAAAGAAGTATTATGATGCAGAAAGCGGAAAATGCTGTGATAGAGGAATTTGTATTGTAGAGAGGGGAATTTCTGTAAATGGATGTGTTTATCTTGAAGATGAAGATGTTGCAAGAGAAGCTATAATCTTATGTACTAATAATCCAATCAGTGATGAATGTAAAGGAAAAGTTGAGGAATTGAAGAAAAGAGGTTATGAAAGTTTAGGTATTCTAATAGTATCTTCACTATTAAATCATAAAGCATGTTGTTCTAAAGGTCAATGTGTTTTTGAGGGAAAATGTTATAATACAAATTCGAGAATAGATGTTAAAAATAATAAGTTGATTTGTGATAACGGAATATGGAAAGTTTCTGGTTGCGGGATTGGAAAAGCTGAATGGGAAGAAAATAATTTAGTAATTCCATTTTCAAACTGTAAAATTTCAGAACCAAAAGGATATGCTTATATTGATGTGGAAAAAATAATTAAATCATGAAAAAGATTTTTATACTTTTATTATTTTTTGGAATTTCATTTTCAAAAATTTCTGTTGAATGTTCTTTAGGAAAAAATTTCTATGGAAAGTGTGAAATTTTTGGAGAGTGCTTAAAAGGTTATGTAATTATATATAATGGAAAAGATGTAGAAGAGAGGTTTTTTGATGAAAGTAATAGAAAAATAGAATTTATTCCAGTAGGAGATGTAAAGTTAGAAGCAGTATGTTTAATTCCATTTGATTATTATGCAACTTACATAAAATCTCAAGGTTTATTAATTTCAGATGTTTTTGGAAAATCTTCTGTGCAATTAGTAAAACCATTAACTTGTTATGAAATAAGAAGTACATATGAAAATAGAGTTCCTGGAATAGAAATTAGATATTATAATAGTGATAAGTGTGAAGAAAATAAAATTATAGCCAAACAATTTATAAAAACAGCAACTTATTCTTTCATTTCCACTTCATGTTTTTGTCCAAAAAATCCATTTTTATTGTTAATTGGTAATAGAAAGTCTGAAGTAAAAGAGTTAAGCATGGAAGGAGGAGTAATAGTTATAAGAAAAGGTTGGAACATAATTTATTCGACAAAAAATAATTTTGACATTTCAAATTATGCAAGAGCTTGTAATTTAAAAATTTTAAAAACAAAAGATAGTAAAGGATATGCAGTAACTTTTGAAAATGGAAAATTAATAGCTAAAAATGAGCTTGAAAAAGATAAAGCTTATATAATAAAAGCTGGAAAAGATTGTATTATACCTTTAGAAAAAAGTAGTAAAGAAAGTAAAAATATAAATTTTGAAAAAGGCTGGAATTTAATTCCTTACTATATAGATGAGGAAATAATTAAAAAAGAATGTAATCCAAAATACTTTAAAGGAGATGGAAAAAATTCGTTTGGAGAAGGTTATTTTATTACTTATTTTGGTAGAAAGTATTTTATAATAACAGAAAAAATGTTTAATGGAAACGGTTATTTTGTATATTGTAATAAATAATTTATGAAATTTCCAAAAGAAGTAAGAATATATTGTCCATACTGCAATAAGCATACTTTGCATACTGTTGAAATTGTTAAAAAAAGACCTAGAAGAACATTGGCTCATGGACAAAGAAGATTTTTAAGAAAAATGAAAGGATATGGAAGTTTTCCTAAAGAAAATCCTAAAAATAGAGAAAAGCCAACAAAAAAAGTTGATTTAAGATTTAAATGTAAAGAGTGCAATAAAAAGCATGTTCATGGAAAAGGATTTAGAGTAAAAAAACTTGAATTGAAATGAGCAAATTTTTAAAAGTAATGTGTTTAAAGTGTAGAAATCAGCAAATTATTTTTGAAAAAGCAAGCACTATTGTTAGGTGCTTAAAATGTAAAGAAATTATTGCTATTCCTACTGGAGGAAAAGCAAAATTGCAGCATGTTGAAATCATAGAAGAAATAAAGATTTAAATAATTTTGTGGAAGAAATAATTACTTTTGATTATATAAGAGAAGTATTTGAAAATGAAAAGAAAGAGGTTAAACTTTCAAAAATAGATGAAAATTTTTTTGAAAAAGTAAGAAAATACTTGGAAATGAAAGAAAAAGTTTATGAAGAGACAAAAAATGAAAAAATCTTTCAAGAGCTAAAAACTGCAAAAAGAATGATAGAAGAAATTTTTAATATTAGATTAAAAAAGATAATAAATAGTATTTTCATTTTTTTAAAAACTGGAGTTTTGCCAGAGAACATGCTAAGAAGTGAAGAAGAAATATTTTTCAAAATGATAGATTTGATAAAAGAGTATAAGAAAAAAATAAAAATAGAGAAAAAAGTGATAAGAGTTAAAATGAATTTTGATATTCCTAGCTTTGTTGGGCCAGACGGAAAAAATTATGGCCCTTATAAAAAAGATGAAATAGTTGAATTAGATGAAAGTATTGCCAATTATTTAATTTTAAACAATTTCGCAACAAAAATTTAAGTTTTTTATGTTTTAGTGAGATAAAAATATATATTCCAGGGATAATAATAATAATAATTTATGGCAGGATTTGATTTAAAGATATTTTTGCTAATATCCTTAGCCTTATTTTCTATCTCTTATTCTCAAACCAATGAATTAATAGCAACAATTGTTTCTGTAGCGCTTATTTTTGCAATAATTGTAATTTTGTTGGCATTAGCAGGAGTTTTAAAAGTAGGAAGAGTTGGTGGAAATATAGTTGTAACTTTGCTATATGGAGTTATAATTTTGGTTGTTTTTGTTTTACCTTTGCTTCAAAGATTAGGATATATTCATATATTTCCAGATAGAATAGATGGAGAAACTTTAAAAAGGTGGGGATTTCCTCAAGCCAATAGATTTCCTGATTCTGTTTGTAATGTTTTGAAAATGTTAACATTGCAAGAAGAAATTGCTTGCTACATGCCAGAATTTTTATTTTTAGTAATTTTACCTTTTGCAGCAATTTTTGCAATAGCTTATGGATTTCTATGGACTTTGAGAATATTTAGAAATGTTCCAAACGAAGCTGGAATAAATAGATTATTAGCATTCATAATTGCTTTTTCTACAATTCCTATGGGAACGTTTATGATATTAGTAGCATTTTGGTTTAGCTTTATGGGTGGATTTTCAGTAGCAGTTTTTGTTGCTATGTTTGTCTTGGGGGTGTTTTTCAGAGGTTATGAATTTGTAAGCAAAGAATATACGAGAGTAGTTCAAACTTCTACGAAAATAAGAAGCGAGTTGAAGCAGTTTCTTCTAGGTGACTTGGCTGCATTGAAGGGTAAAGGTGTTGATGAAAAGTATGTAGGACTTGCTGAATTTTTAGAAAGGAATACACTAAAACAATTTTTCTCTCGTCGTGAAATAGAAGGGTTTAAGGAAGAACTTTCAAAAATAGATCGTACACAGCAAGATGCTGCTGATAAGATGAATAAATTAATAGATAAGATAATGGACGAACTAAAGAAGAGATAACTATTTTACTCTTTCTAAAATTTTTTCTTCCCATCTTTTTAAAATTTCTTTTGAATCTAATTTTCCTAATTCTCTTTTTACTTGTTCTGAAATTAAATTGAATAGCTCATTTGCAAAAACTACATATTCTGCTTCTAATAATTCTGGCTTATTATATTTTTCAGAAAATTCTATTAATTTTTCTTTAATCTTTGCTCTCAACATAATGTTCTCCCAAACTAAATCCCAATTTCCATAAAATTCAGGAATTCTTCTTGCAATCTCTCTTATTACAAAACTTTCTCCATGGATTAAAGTTGATGTTGGAATTAAGTTATCTTCTTTTGCATTATAAATCATTAAAGGTACAAATGCATTTTCTCTTAAAGGATCATCTTCCCAATTTTTTCTCACTTCTACAACTTCTACAACTCTTTTAAATCTTCTTATTCCATCCGCACTTTTTAAATTCGCTGTAATAATTATTAAATCAACTGCCTTAAAACTTGTTTTTGGAACTTTTAAATCGTTTACAACTCTATCAAAAACTCCATAAGCACTTTCCCCATGTATTGTACCAGCAACAACATGTGCTAGTGCACCTATTCTCATAGCTTCAAACAAAGTTAAAGCTTCTGTACTTCTTATTTCTCCAATTATTAGTGCACTATCTCCCAATCTCAAAGCAGTTCTTAAAGCCTCTTCAGCTGGTAACTCACTTTCTACTCTTGTTATTACACTTCTAGCTTTTAATCTTTCAATATTAAAGCCCAAATTTCTCATTTGAGGTACTGGCAATTCCAATGTATCTTCTAAAACAATAATTCTATATTTTCTTGGAATTTCTAACATAATTGCTTGAAGTAAGCTTGTTTTTCCAGAACCTCTACCTCCAGCAACTAAAAAACTTCTTCCTCCACTTACAATAAAATTTATTAAACCAGCAAATAAAGAATTTATCATTTTTTTCTTTATAAATAAAGGCAAAGTCCATGGTTTATCTCTATGCCTTCTAAATGCAAAAGAAAGGCCTTCTGGAGTTAGTGGTTTTGTTGTTATTGCAACTCTTGCTCTTCCTTCTGGCAAGTTTAATTCAGTATCTAAAACTGGATTTGCCTCATCTAAAGGTCTTCCAGAATATAATCTAAATTTTGTTGCCCAGTTTTCTGCTTCTTTTGGAGAAATTATTATATTTGTTTCACATTCTTCAAATTCTGAGTGCTGAATAAAAATTGGGGTAAAACCTATTGGAGAATTGATATATATATCTGTAACATTTTCATCAGCAACCAATCTTTCCAAAATTCCAAAACCAGCAGTATATCTTAATAAAATTTTTGCAAGTTCATCAATTCTCTTTTCTGTTAGAGGTATATTTAATTCTTGAGAAACTTTTTTTATTAAATCTCTTTCTAAATAATAAAAAGCTTCTCTACTTCTTTCAAAATCTTTTAGTTCTTCTTCGCTAACCTTATGTTCTGCCAAAATTGCTCTTACTCTTTCTAATATCCTTATTTCATCGCTAGTTAGAAAAAATTCTGGAGTATATATCATGTAAAGCATTCTAACTTTATTTGGAACTTTAAATATTTCAACTTCAAAATCTTGAACTTTATATTTTGAAACTCTTAAAGAATTTGGAGGTTGTAAAAGATAAAATTTTGTTTCTAAAAATACAGGTCTTATTATTGGAATCAAAAACTCTCTGTAAATACTTCTTTCTCCAATTTTAATTTTTCTTTCTTTTGAAATTTTTACAAAAAAATTTTTTTCCAAAATTTTTAAAATAGGATCTATATGATTTTCAATTAATGATTTATAAATTTCTTCGTTTGTTTTTTTAAAAATTGCAACAATTTTTGGCTTTAAGAATTCTAATTTTTTATATGCAGAAATGACATCACTTTTTATTTCTTCACAAATTGATGAAATATAATCTAAAAAACTCTTTATTTTGTTTACTTCTTTAATCTCTTTAAAAGTTGGAACTAGTAACTTTTTTTCTATTATTTCTTCATAGCAGTTTGCAATTTCTCTTAAAAGCTTTACTTGTTCATAAGGATATTCTAATTCTTTTATTCCAGAAATTAATATTTCTAAAATATTCTTATTCTCTATTAACCTTTCAACACAAAACTTCATAAGATCTTTATCATCTTCAATTGTTGGAAAACCTTTCCAATCTTTTATATCAACTATTAATTTATTCCCTTCTATCCTAAAATCCATAATAATAAACATTAATGATTATAATTATGGAAAATATAGTTGGCGAACTAATTTTAAGAATAAGAATATTGGAACAACAAATAAGAAAAATTGATGAAAATGTAAAAAGTCTGGAAAACTTTTTAAATTTCTACAATAAAAACTTTGAAAACAAAATAAAAGATTTAGAAGTGCAAATAAAAAGTTTAAAAGAAAGAATTGATGAAATTTTTCAAAAAATAGATAAGGTTGAAAATGATGTAAAAAGGAAAGCAGATTTGAGTGAATTAAAAGAGTTAAAAGAATTGATAAATCTTTTCAATCCTTTAACTTCATCTTTTGTTACAAAAGAGGAATTGAAAAGAATTATAGAGAAAATTAAATAATATTATGGTGCTTTTTGGAAAAAAGAAAGAGGAAAAAATTGGAAAAGGTTTTGTTCCTGTACAAAGAGTAAAAGAAATGGTTGATAGAGGGTTTAGTGAGGTTGAAATTATTGATACCTTAAGAAAAGAAGGATTTAGTGCAGAAGAAATTGATAAAGCACTATCTGAAGTATATAAGGATATTGTTGCAAAACAAACTCAAACAACTCAGCAAACTCAAAATATTCAGCAAATTCAACAGCCACAAATTCAGCAAATTGCTCAACCTCAATTCCAAATTACTCAACCTATTCCTCAACCTTCTTTTCAAATTCCTCAAGAATCTAAAGTACCTTTGCAAGAAAGCAAAGAGAAAAAATTGCCAAGCTATGAAGATTTGATTTCTGTAGGAGAATATATTGAAAGTTTTATGAAAGAAAAAATGGATGAATATAATAAAAGATTGATGGAAATAAATCTGAAATTTAAAGAACTTGAGGAAAAAATTTCTGAGCTAGATTCAAAAATTTCTGAAATGGAGAAAGGAAGAAGAGATGAATTAGATAGAATATTGAGTGAAATAAGAAATTTAAAGAATTTAACCAATGATGTAATAGTAAAAGTTGAAGTATTGTCGAATACTATAAAAGAACTATTACCTTCTTTACTAGAAAGTATTAGACTCTTGAGCGAAATAGTTCAAAGACAGAAATGAATTATTTTGAAAATTTAGCAAGCTGGCTTATTGAGAGCGGGTTTATAACTTTTCTAGTTCCTGCATTAATTTCTTTTACATTTTTTTATATTTTGTTTGAAAGAATAAAATTAGCTAACAAATTTTTAAATGCTTTATTGGCATTTTCAATATGCTTACTAATATTTGTTTTTCCATTAATTTCTGGAATGAATATTGCAATAGCAATGTCATATTTTCTTGCACAATCATTTAGCTTTATTTTTGTTTTTGCTATAGGTATGCTTATTGCGTCACTTTTTTATCCAGATTTTCCTCAAAAATTAGCTAGATTCTTTAGAACAAGAGGAATTCTTGCAGCAGTGTTAGGATTGGTAATTGTTTTATTTCTTTCTAGTGGATTTCTTTCAATTCTTTTCCAATCTTATTCTGCTCCTTCAGCTCCTTTGGCAGGTGAAAAAGGAAGATTAACTATATTAATAGCACTTCTTGTAATATTTTCAATTTTATTACTTTTATCTGCAAGAATAAGATGACAGATGCATTTTCATTAACAATTCAATGGTTAGAATCCATTGGTTTTTTTAAATTTGTAATTCCATTAATATTATCCACAGCAATTTTTTATGGATTGCTAAGAAGGTCTAGAATTTTTGGAGAGAAAAGAGAGGCAGTAGCAGTAAATGCAGTAATTTCTTTTTGTGCAGGAATGCTAGTAGCTTCTTCCCCAATTTTAGTTGGAATAGATACTTCAAAACCTCTTTCCCAATTTTTAAGCTTTTCATTATTAGTACTTCTAGTAATTTTAGTTTTAGTTTTTATTCCTTTAATGGTTTGGCAAGAGCAATTTTTAGAAAAAATTTCAAAAAGCAAACCTGCAGCAATTGGTATGGTAATAATCGTCATTATTGCAGTAACACTAGTTGCTGTTTTTATTTTTTTCCCAATTTTTTCTTTTTCCTTTTCTTTCTCTCCAGAATTAATGGCTTTAGCAATATTTTTTATTTTTCTTTTAATAATTTTGTTTTTCCCTTCTAAAAAATCTCAATGACTCCTCTTCTATTGATGAAAGGTTTGAAAGAATTATTAGAGAAAAAGGTGGGTCTCCAAAATTTTTTTTGATTAAATTTTTTACTTTATCTACAAAAACTTCTTGATTTTTATATCCTAACCTGCAAACAACAACAATTTCTTCTTCATCGCTTATAACATTTTCTTTATACTTTTTTTCTGCCTCCAAAATTTTTTCAATAGCCCTATTTGGAAAAAGATATTCATTCCTTTCTCTATCTATATCTAATAAACATAAGGTATGCAAATTTCTTTTTTTATTTTCTTTTATACTATTATAAACACTGTATGGTAATTCTTTATATTTTGAATCTAAAGGAATTGAAACAATTTTTCCAAATTTATAGCAACTTAATCCTATTTCGCATATAGCTGGAAAAATCGATGAGGAATGAACTACTTTTACTTCAATATTTCTTTTTAATGCTTCTATTTTTAAAGAAATGTGTGTTGTTGCAAAAAAAGGATCTCCAAAAAACAAAATTGCAACATTTCTATTTTTTGCTTCTTCTAAAATTTTTTCAAAATTTATCTCTACATCTTCTCTTTTTAATATTTCTACTTTTTTATTTATCACTTTTTCTATTTCTTCTATATTTGATTCAAAAAAATTTGTATAATTTTCTAAATAAATTTT
>Ga0326760_1000630_pt1 | contig 17694 bp, 17 predicted proteins | sample GCREP_S_FD_207668 | JGI IMG/M metagenome (GOLD analysis project Ga0326760, IMG submission 207668) | Hot spring sediment microbial communities from Geyser Creek Basin, Yellowstone National Park, WY, United States - GCR.EP_S | ecosystem: Environmental > Aquatic > Thermal springs > Near-boiling... | reverse complement strand
ATGGACCCCTTGGATGCGAGGAGCAAGTACGTTATGAAGGGGGTCGCCCTCTACCATCCCGTGACTATAGAGAGGGGAGTTAATGCGAAGCTATACGATGTCAACGGGAAGGAATACATAGATTTCACGAGCGGGATAGGAGTAACTAACTTGGGGCATGCCAATCCAGAGCTCATAAAGGCGGCAGAGGAGCAGCTCAAGAAGTTATGGCACATGTGCTTCATGGTCGTCAATTACAAGCCTTACGTCGAGCTAGCTGAAAGGCTGGCTAAGATAGCTCCCGGGAGCTCTGAGAAGATGGTATTGCTTCAGAATAGCGGATCGGAGGCCATAGAGAACGCGATAAAGGTAGCGAGGCAAGTGACTGGGAGGCCTTATGTAGTGGCCTATGAGAACTCCTTCCACGGCAGGGGCACTTATGGTTACGCCCTAGCATCTACGGGGAAGTATAAGCCTTACAAGACGGGATTCGATCCATTGATCCCAGGAGTGGAGCTCATCCCCTATCCTTACTGTTACAGATGCCCCTTCAAGCAGGAGTATCCTTCTTGCGGGCTGGCTTGCTTGGATTACGTGAAGAACTGGTTCTCGCACACTAGAGTCCCTCCGGAGAGGGTAGCGGCTTTCATTATCGAGATGGTTCAGGGAGAGGGAGGCTTCGTAGTGGCTCCGAGGGATTACGTTAGGGAGCTCAAATCCTTCCTGGAGGCGAACTCAATCCTGCTGATAGACGATGAAGTCCAAGCTGGATGGGGAAGGACCGGGAAGATGTGGGCAGTAGAGCACTTCGGTATAGAGCCTGATATACTCGTTACAGCTAAAGCGATAGCCAACGGCCTCCCCCTATCCGCTGTTATAGGGAAGAGGGAGGTAATGGAGAATACGAGCCCCGGGAGCTTCGGAGGTACTTATGGCGGCAATCCAGTGGCCTGCTCAGTCGCTATAAAAGTGATAGAGATAATGCAGAGGGATGAGATACCGGAGAGAGCCGCGAAGCTTGGGGATATCATGAGGAAGAGGCTAGAGGAGATGCGTGAGAAGTACGAGTTGATAGGGGACGTCAGAGGGTTGGGGGCCATGCAAGCTATCGAGTTAGTCAGGGACAGGAGGAGTAAGGAGCCAGCGGCTGATGAGACGATGAGAGTGATAAATAAGGCGAGGGAGAAGGGCTTGCTCCTCCTGAGGGCGGGGGTCTATTTGAACGTGATAAGGCTCCATCCTCCCCTGACGATAGAGGAGGATATTTTGATGAGGGGCCTCGATATATTGGAGGAATCGATGAGGGAGGTGGTATCATGATATTGGAGCCGCCCAGATCTGATTACGGGGTATTGAAGCTCTTCATAAACGGGAAGTGGGTCGAGTCATCGAGCAGAGAGTATGCAGAGGTCTACGATCCCGGATTGGGCAAGGTGATAGCTAAAGTACCTATGGCGACTGAAGCTGAGGTAGATGAAGCTGTCGAAGCTGCTTACGAGGCGTTCAAATCCTGGAGCAAGCTCCCGGTCCCGGACAGGCTGCAGTACATATTCAAGATGAAGTACTTGATGGAGGAGAGGAAGGAGATAATAGCTAGAGCTAACACTCAGAACCACGGCAAAGTCATAAGGGAATCTAGAGGTGATTTGAGGAGATCTATAGAGAACATTGAGGCAGCTATATCAGTCGCTTACACTTTAGCGAAGGGCGAGTATCAACAGGAGATCGCTAAGGGAGTGGATGAAGTGCTCATAAGGGAGCCCCTGGGTGTCTTCGCTATAGTCAGCCCTTACAACTTCCCAGTTATGATACCCTTCTGGTTCATACCTTACGCCCTAGCCCTGGGAGATACTCTAGTGGTGAAGGTCAGCAGCACCACTCCCGTACCTATGGTGCTCGTCATGGAGGCCCTGGCCAGCGAGCTACCGCCGGGAGTCCTCAACGTAATATACTGCGATCATAAGGTGGGGGAGCATTTAGTGACACATCCCTTGGTCGAGGGCACCGCATTCGTGGGGACCAGTAACGCTGCCCTCCGCCTCTACGAGCTCTCAGCTTCCAGGGGGAAGAGGTTCTTGGGAGGGGGGAGCGCAGCTAACTACGCTGTAGTGATGCCGGATGCCGATCTCGAGAGGACTGTCCATACTCTGAGGGACTCCAAGTTCGGAAATACTGGGCAGAGGTGCCTAGCCATTCAGAACATAGTGTTAGTGGGAGATATCTATGATAAGTTCAAGGAGCAATTCCTGAACCTAGCTAAGGAGATAAGGATAGGATATGGGCTCGATGAGAGGAGTGAGATGGGTCCGATGGCCAGCAAGAAGTACAGGGATAATGTGATTAAGATGATAGAGGAGGGATTGAAGGAAGGAGCTAAGCTTGTTTTAGATGGGAGGGGAGTGAGAGTTGAGGAATATCCTGATGGCTTCTACCTCGGTCCAACGGTGCTAGAGGGCGTGACTCCAGATATGAAGGTAGCTAGGGAGGAGATATTCGGGCCAGTAGCCAACTTATTGAGAGCTGATAGCCTGGATCAAGCTATAGAATGGATAAATGAGAATAAGTACCATCATTCCGCCTCCATATTCACTAGGAGCGGGAAGTATGCTAGGGAGTTCCTGCACAACGTTTACGTGGGTAACGTGGGGATAAACATAGGGATAGCAGCACCAGTCGGTTGGTTCCCGTTCGGGGGCAAGAGGTTAGCAGGTGTGGGGAGCCACCACCCGCAGATGGATACAGTGGACTTCTTCACCGATAGGAAGGTAGGGATAGTGAGGTGGTTCTGAATGTGCGTAGAGCTCTCAGTCGGGAGCCCGTGGTTAGATACAGTCGATCAAGAGCACATCCCTCTGAGGATAAGGAATTCCTGCGATAGAGAGATCTTAGTCGAGTTAGAGGTGGCCGGGCCTCAGGGAACCATTCAGAAGGTGAGCAGAAAGATCCCTGGGAACTCATCCCAGGAGCTGGATATAGTGATGGACATCTACCTGAAGAAAGTCGTGATAAAGGGGAGATGGAAGGATGAAGACTGGAAGGAGATACCTGAGGTGGAAGTGATCCTCAGGTAATTTTTATATCTGAATCTTCATATCCTCTTTTATAACTTTCGCTACTACCATCGTTGAGGTCCTCTCTATCTCCTCTATCTTCATCATCTGCTCCACTATGCCCATGAGCTCATCCCTATTCGCGGCCCTGGATATCACTACGAAATCAGTATCCCCGAAGACGAAGTAAACTGCCATGACTCCGGGTATCTTTGAGAGCTTCTCACCGACTATCTCGTGATAACCCGGGCTGTATTTAGCCCTCACTAATGTCACTCCAATGAAATTCTTCCCCAATTTCTCAGGATTGAGCTTAGCGTAGCATCCCTCTATGAAACCCATCTTCTCCAGCCTGGATATCCTGTAATGAACTGTCGACTTAGGTATATTCAGGGCCTCTGATATCTCAGCTATATTCTTCTTGCAGTCCCCCTGGAGGATCCTCAGGATAGCTAGGTCTATATCATCGAGCCTCTCCAAGATTACCCCCCGTTAGATAAAGCATTATATATTAAATTTTCGGCACTTTCGCACTCCCTATAATAAGATCCATTATATCTTACAGGGAATCCGAAAGGGCCATTTTCGAACAGCATCCAAGATATTAGCGGGGATGCCCTCCCGAGATTGGGGGAAATACGTTTGGGAGAGGGTGAACTCATCAATGGGAAGTTTAGCCTCGAAATGGATAGCTAGCTCTCAAGCTTCTCCTCAGCCTTCGCACGAGCTTCATACTTCTTCAGTATCACTACAGTTGAAACTGAAGCTATGAAGAGAGATATTATTCCCAGAACACCTAGGCCCCCGTATAACTCATTCTCAACTCCTCTGAACTTAGTGGAGTAAGCAGCTAACCCCCAGAGGGCATTCAAGCCCCCATGCAGGGATACGGATGGGAGGATGCTTCCACTAGCCTCCGTGAGCTTCAGCATCGCTATGCTCGATGAGATGCAGAAGAGGATGAAGAGGGGTATTCCCGAGGCCCTGAGGAGCGGGTAATTATGGCCAAGAATGGCTATTGCTGTTGAGTGCCAGAGGCCCCAGATAGTACCGACTAATAAGATGCTCTTCAACCCGAAATTACCACCCAGCTGCCTGAATAAGTAGCCCCTCCACCCTATCTCCTCCCCTAAGGCTGCGATAGAGTTTATCGTCAGGGCCGCTGGGTATGCTATTATCACTTGCATCATCAATATCACGCTAGCGAGTTCCCTCGTAACCCCGGAGCTGCTGGATATAAGCTGCAAGAGGCCATCTATATCTAGAAGGCCCATCGCATGAGCTAGCAGGAGGAATGTAGCTGAGCTGAAGTAAGCGTACAGAGGGGCGAGCAGGAAGTACTTGAGGGACCTCCAACTGAAGTTTATGTAGCTCTCTATAGCTCTCAAATTCTCCCTGGATACTATTAGAGCTATTATCGCCCCCAAAGTCGGTGTATACATCCTCAAAAATCCCCAGAGCGTTAAGAGAAGGCTGAGGAAGAGCTGATTCAACCCCTGGGAGTATGAGTAGAACGCTAAGTCCAGGAGGGAAGCTGAGCAGAAGGACACTAACAAGAATGTTATGAGGCCCCTCATAAGTCATCGGGCATGGGAAACTCTTTAAAAAACTTGCGTTTCGATTTGGCATGATGAAGCTGATAGGGAGAGTGGCAGACGGGTCCTCAGATACCTCGGCCTCCGTCATCTTACTGAAGGGCTTGGAGAGGGAAGTGAGGGCCGAGAGCTTAGTCCTGATAAAGAACGGGGAGAGCGATGTCCTCGGGATACTGAGGAGAGGGCTCGGCAGGAATGAGTTCCTGAGTAGATCGAGCTACAGGCCTGAAGTGGCGTATTTGAGGCATGGGGGGGAGCCTTCAGCAGCTAAAGAAGTCTATTCATTCGATATCATAATAATAGGGGAAGTGGTCGATGGGAAGGTGAGGGGGAACAGGAAGATAATAGCCCCCGGCTCCCCTGTCTATATATTCGATGATGAGAACCCTCTTGAGCTCTTCATAGCAAAATCTGCGAAGAAATTGAGCTGGATGAGGGCTCATGTGGAGGGGAAGGATTGGCTCGTTCCTGCCGATGCTTTCTACATCCCATATCACGTCGGGGTCTTCGGGTCGACTGGCAGCGGGAAGTCCTACTTCACTAGGCACGTCCTTATACCTTTCTACGTCCAGAACGGTTACAGGGCTATAGTCTTAGATTGGAGCGGCGAGGATTACGCCCCTCACTTCGGGGGCATCAGCATGAGGGAGATAGCTTCTGATGAATCCTCAATCCTAGATTACATAAGCGGGATAACTGAGGGCTTCTACAGGAATGAAGCTATAAGGAGCGCTTTCGAGGAGTTCCTTCAGGGATGGGCTGAATTCGTTAGGGGGAGGAGTGAATCTGAACTATATGAGGAGCTCAAGAAATTCGTTCAGGAGAGCTTGAGGAAAATAAGCAGGGAAGATTGGAGGAGATCCGCTGAGAGGGCTTTTCAGAGGGTATTCAGGAGGATAAGGCCTGAGGATCTATCGCCCTTCATGGGGGAGATCGGGGTCAGCGAGATAATAGACTCGGGCCAGGTAACGGTCATAGACATGTCCGGGTTCTCGAACGAGGCTAAGCTAAGCTTGTTCCTGAGCTTAGCTGAGGAGCTCAAGAGGAGGATGGTGAGGGGCCAGAGGATGTATATAGCCCTGATAATAGATGAGGCCCCTCAGTACTGCCCATATAGGCCGGAGGGGATTCAGCTTAGGGCTACTGAGGAGATAAAGAATTTAGCTGCCCTCGGGAGGAAGCACCGCTTGAACATAACGCTCATAGCTCAGGGCATAGCTGGGGAGATAGGGATAAACGCTGCGATAAGGAGGAACTTGAACACGAATTTCTACGGGAGGCTCCACCCCTTGGATGCGGCTGGCGAGGGGGGAGCTAAGGAATGGCTTGGCCCATATGGAATAACCCCTGACTACCTCTTGACGCTCGAGGAGGGCAGATTTTACTTCTCAGGAGCTATGAACCCATCACCAGTCCCCCTTCTCATAACTTTCGAGGTGAGCTGATGGAAGTCGAGTGGCTCAGCTTACCCCACCCCCTCCTAGCTGAGTTCCTCGAGAGGGCGGAGGAGGAGGCCTCTCAGATCTCCTCTCTCATAGAGAAGCTAGCGAAAAGCGTGAATTCAGCTAAGAGCTTGATCTCAGGGTTGATAGAGCCCCTGGGGGAGGGGAAGGTCATTAGAGTGGGGGCCGTTGACGGATCTCGATCCCCAAAGCTGAGCGAGAGGATGGGGGCTAGGTACGGCCTCATAGCTGCGGGGGCCCTCATAATAGAGGGGAAGAGGAGGATAAGTGAGAAGTACATAGCCGGACAGTTCAAGAGGAAGCAAGCACTTTCAGGGGAGGTAAGCAAGTATTTCTTCGATCTCCTCTCTGTATACGCTGAGAGGAAGATAGCTCTCGAGATATTGGATGATGTCGATCTCCTATTCATAGACGGAAGTTTCTACAGTTTCGTCTATCCCGTCCTGAGGATGAGGAAGCAGGGGCTGTTCGGGGAGAGGGAGGAGGAGATATTCAGGGAGGTATATGAGATGACCAGGGTGCTGAGCAGGAGTAAGAAGGTCATTGGAGTGATAAAGAGGAGTCACACTAGGGCGATAGGAGGGTTCATAGCCTTGAACTCAATAGAGGAGCTTAAAGATCTCATAACAGTGATAGATAAGCTCATACTTTCAGCTATAATGCCTCCCAGGACTATCTTCAGGTACGAGAGGTTGATAGGGGATGAGAACGTGAGCGTCTACACTCAAGCCGCCTACTTGGCCAGCAAGAGCATGCTAGAGGATCTGATGGAGAGAGCGAGGGAGAAGGCTTATGAGCCGTTCAGGAAGCTCGGTCTGGATTTGGATGATTTCAGATCATTGAGGAGGGCTCAAGTCAAGGCTCATGCTTCAACACCGGTGTGCGAGCTCGAGCACCCATCGATAGATTTAGAAGTATGGGAAGATCTGTTCAGCGATGTCACAGGGCTCCCTGTGGCCATAGATCTCATAGACTCCTCTGTGAGCCTGAGCTCCAAGCTCACTGATGAGTACGTCAGCGAAGTGGAAGCCAGGGTCTTGGAGAGGCTGAAGGATAAGGAGATGGTCAGGTGGTTCTTCCACTTCCTGAACCCTCAGAAGATATTTTAAGGGTGGTAAAAAGCTATTAGAGTGCAATTTCTGAGTGAAGCCCAGTGTTTAGCTCCCTTCGGTATCAATAAAGCTTCACCCTAACCGACGTGGAACGCTTTCCCCTCTACAGTTATCTCAGCGCTCCCCCTCTCCACGTAAACCACTTCATCGGCCTCATGCGTGTGCTCGGGTATATCCTCTCCCTCGGATTCCACCCTCATATCGCCGCTCTCCAGTACCGGGATCCTCCTCATACGCCCGCTACATCGGAATATTATAAAATTTCGGGGATCAGATTACCCTCTTCATCAACCTCCTCCCTGATGACCTCCAGATGGCGTAAGATATCATTACCCTTCCGTACATATCAGTGTTCTGGGTCATCCAAGCCCCTATAGCCCCGTACTTCATGGAGAGGAGCTGAGCCGGTAAGGCCCTCAGGAATATCAGGGAGATGCTGCTTATCAGGAAGGGGATCCAGACACTCCCCATACCCCTTATCGCTCCGAAGAAAGCCTGACTTATCCCGAGCCCTATCTCGCTCATCGCAGCTAGTATCAGATATATGGAGGTCAGCTTGACTACGTCTTGGTCCGATGAGAAAGCCCTTCCCGCGAATGGAGAGGCGGCTACCAGCAGCAGGGAAGCTAAGCCCATCCAGGATGCACCGATCCTCAAGCTCCTCCTAAGGACCTCATTCACTTCATCCTCGGACCTCAAGTTCTGGCCCGCTTTGACTAGGGCAGTCATACCTATCGCGAAGCTGGGCTGTATTATCACATTCTCCACAGTTATCCCTATGTTGTGAGCAGCTAGAGCAGGAGCCCCTCCCCTGGCAACGGCATTTATGTAAACGTTATGGGAGATGCTAGCCACTATCCTCTCAGCTGCCGTGGGCAGCCCTATCCATATAACCTTAGCCGCTAGAGATCGGGGCCTCCCGATCCCTATCCTGAGGGGAGGGGGTCTCACTGCGTATACGAGGACGCTGAGGTAAATCGAGATAGATGAGCCGAGCCCAGCTCCGAGCAGCCCCATTCTGGGGAGCCCGAAGAGGCCTAGTGTCATAGAGGGTATTATTATGGCCCCAGAGGATGCGTTCACTAAGGAGCAGATAGTCGGGGTGTAAGCGTCATCTCCAGCCCTGTAGATGGCCGAGAGGGAGGAATTGATCAGTATAGCCGGGAGGGAGAGGAGCCTCATAGAAGCGTAAATGTAGGATTCCGATACTATATCGGAGTTACCCATCGACACAAATTCGAGATAGGGCTTGAGCCACATTGGCATAGAGATCAGAGCTATTAGGGAGGAAGCTATCGCCAGGAAGAGGGTCTCTGCTGAAGCTTCCTCAGCTAGCTCCAGTTTCCTAGCCCCGAATGCTTGCGATATCAGGACCATCAACCCGCCCGTGAATACCATTGAAGCGGCGTTTATCAGGAAGAAGAGGTACGAGACGATACCAGTAGCAGCTATTGCGACAGTTGAGAGTTTTGAGACAGTTATCAAGCTGATTAGACTTATTAAGGAATCGGCCAGGGTTCCTATAGCTGTTATATAAGCGAATTTTGATAGTTCCATCCCATCACCCTCTTATCTATCAGGGGGGGAAGCGATCCCATGAATAGGATGGGAGCGGGGGAATGGGGCCTCCTCATAATCCTCTCAGTTCTATGGGGGGCCTCCTTCCTATTCATGGGGATACTGGTCAAGGAACTCCCACCCCTCACTATATCGGCCTCCCGCCTCACAATAGCCTCCCTCCTCATAGGGATATTAGCTTCTAAGAGGCCAAAGGACCTCCCCTGGAGGGAGCTCCTCATCCTGGGAGTGCTTAACAACACGATACCGTATGCTCTCATCCTCTGGGGGCAGAGGTATGTGAGCAGCAGCGTTGCCTCTATAATAAACTCCACCTCACCCTTCTTCACATCTATCTTCGCTCACTTCCTGACAGATGATGAGAAGATAAATAAATTCAGTATGATGGGAATTTCCCTAGGTTTCTCGGGTGTCCTGGCTATGGCCTGGGACTTGCAGGGCAGCTTGATAGGGGAGCTCGCTATAATAACTGCTGTCATATGCTACTCTTACGCCACTGTTTACGGGAGGAGGTTCTATTCCATGGGCCTCTCCCCTCTCGACATAGCTTTCGGGCAGCTATCAACTGCCGCAGCTACCTCAATTCCACTAGCGATTTTGGAGAGGCCATGGCTGGTTATGCCCTCGCAGAGGGCCTGGGTCTCTATAATAGGTATAAGCGTTTTCTCAACGGCTCTAGCTTACCTCATATTCTTCAGGATACTGGAGAGGGCTGGAGCTACGAATGCGAATCTGGTCACGCTACTGATACCAGTGACGGCCACTCTGCTTTGCACCGCTTTCCTGGGGGAGAGGCTGGAGCTCAGGCATATAGTGGGGATGTGTTTAATAATGACCGGGCTCCTCATAATGAACTTAGGAGGTGAGCTTTGATGTCCGCTATGAGGTACCTCGTTATCTCAGACGCCCACGCTAATTACGATGCCCTAGCTCGCGTCCTTGAGAGCTTGAGATATGAGAGCGTGATATTCCTGGGGGATTCCGTCGATTACGGTCCCCAGCCAGCTGAGACCCTGGACTTGCTCAAGGAAGTCGGGGCGATAATGCTGAAGGGGAACCACGATGCAGCGGCAGCTCACGGTATAAGTTGCAGGTGCGCTGAGGAGCTGAGGCCCCTGAGCGAGTACACTAGGGAGAGAATCACTATGAGATTCCTCTCTAAGGAAGATCTGAAGTTCCTAGCTGATCTCCCTGAGAAAATTGAGCTTGAGATAGATGGGAGGAGGGTGTATGCTGTGCACGCCTCTCCTAAGAATCACTTATACGGTTACGTGATGCCCGATATGAGCGATGAGGAGCTCGAGTCTGAGCTCTACGATCTAGACCCAATGAGCCCCTTCCCCAGGAAACTGGATCACGATCTAGTGCTACTGGGCCATACGCACAGGGCTATGATGAGGGAGCTCAGTAGCCTCATCCTGAACCCGGGCTCCGTGGGGCAGCCGAGGGATCGCGATCCCAGAGCTTCCTTCGCCCTCATAGGGGAGGAGATAAAGTTAGGGAGGATCGAATACGATGTGGAGAGTACAGTTAGGAAGATAAAGGATTTGAAACTGGAGAAATGGGCCGAGGAATCCCTGATAAGCATATTGAGGACAGGTTCCTTAGATGAGGTCTATCATGAATCCGAGCCCCAGGATGAGACCTGATATTATGTTAAGGTCGAAGGCCTCCTTATACCTCCCCCTCCTGGCCTCAACGTTCTCGATCAGGAGGATAGTACCGAATGCCATGAGGGAGGCTAGGGAGTAGGGACCCCTCACGGAGGGGAGCAAAGATAGGAAGGAGAGGAGATGGCATGCCGAGGCTGAGTTAAGCGCGAAGGATTCCCCGAAGCATGAAGGAATGGATTTTATCCCGAACTTCCTGTCGAAATCAATATCTTGCATCGAGTATATTATATCGAAGCCGGCCACCCATAGGGCTAGGGATATGGAGTAGCTCCAGGGTAGGCCCTTGAGACTGTCCGAGATAGCTATGAATCCTGCAAGGGGAGAGGCGCCTAATACAGCTCCTAAGTGGAAGTGGGGGAAGCAGTGTATCCTCTTCGCGAAGGGATATGAGAGCTCAGCTAAGAGTATGGGGAAGGAGAGGAGGAAGCAGAGGAAGTTGAAGTAGAGGGCTGATAGCACGAATATAACTGAGAATAAAGCTATTAACATGGACACCTTTGATGGATCAGCTTCCCCAGTCACTAAGGGTCTGCTAGCTGTCCTAGGATTTAACGCATCTATCTCCCTGTCCACTAGATCATTTGAGAGTATAGCCACGGATCTAGCTGAGAACAGGGCTACTCCCACCATGAGAGCGTCTAGGGGATCCCTGAGGCCAGCAGCTAAGGCTCCTACATAAGCGAAGGGGAGGCTGAAGAGTGTGTGAGGTAACCTGAGCATCTCCAAGTAAGTCCTATATCCCAAACTCCCTCCACCTCTCATCCACTCTCTTAGCGACTTCGGGATCCGGCTCCACCCTCTCGGGCCACTCCCTGCCCAGCTCCTCCCTGAGCTTCCTAGTGGCGTCTATTATCATCTTGCTCCCCAGCCTCGGAGTTGAGCTAGCGTGATCTAGCTCATCTGTCACAGCGTTCTCTATTATCTGAACATCCCTCCTCGGGTCCACTGTAGTAGCTATAGCGTATATCACCTCATTGATATCGTGGACGTTCACGTCCTCATCGACGACCACTACTATCTTAGTGAGGGAGAACTGGCCTATCCCGAGGAGCCCCATGGCTACGCTCCTCGCTTGACCTGGGTACCGCTTCCTTATCGATATTATAGCTAAGCCGTGGAAGAGCCCGTACTCAGGTATGTTCATATCCACTAGCTCTGGGATTATCATCCTGGCCAGAGGGAGGAAGAGCCTCTCTATCCCCTTCCCTATGACGGAGTCCTCCAGCCAGGGGTAGCCCACTACCGTCGCGTGGAATATCGGATCCTCTACTGTGTAAATAGCCCCAGCTCTGAACACGGGGAAGGGGGAGGGTGGAGTGTAGTAACCCATGTGATCCCCGAAGGGTCCCTCGAGCCTCACTTCATCCAGGGGCACTTCGCCCTCTATAACTAACTCAGCATCGGAGGGTATGAGCAGATCCGTGAGCTCCCCTCTGCTCACTTCAAAGGATCTTCCTGTTATAATGCCAGCGAAAACGTAGCTATCTATCCCTTCGGGCACTGGAGCGACTGCAGTGAAAGCTAGAGCTGGATCGACGCCAACAGCGACAGCTACGGGCATACTACCTCTATACTTCCTCATGTAAGCGGCCCCTCTCTTATGCACATGCCAGTGCATCCCAGTAGTTTTGCTATCCATCAACTGCATCCTGTAGACCCCTAGATGGTGCACTCCGGTCTCAGGATCCTTAGTTATCACTATCGGGAAGGTGAAGAACCTCGAGGCATCCTTGGGCCATGTCCTTATAGCCGGTATCCTCTCGAGATCGACTCTATCCCACTTCCCCTTCTTCCAATCCGCACCGCTCAGCTTCGGGAGGTGCCTCCCCAGGGATATTACATCGCTCAGCATCCTCACTTTATCCGGGAGGCTGAGAGGAGGGGCCCTTATCATGCTCACTAACTTACTCCCCGCCTCCTCCGGATCGCAGTTGAGGGCTAGCTTCACCCTCTCAGCCTTCGAGAATATGTTGCCCACTAGCCTCCATCCATCGAAGCCCTCTATGTTCTCGAATAGTAAAGCGGGCCCTCCTCTAGCCACCCTCCTCAGTATCTCAGCTATCTCCAGATCTACGCTAACCCTAGCCTTCACTCTCCTGAGCTCTCCAATTTCCTCCAGTTTATTCAGGAAATCCCTGAGGCCCATGATCGCTCACCATCCTCATCAAAACATCCTTGAGCGCGTTTACCCTCTCCTCCAACCCCATCCCCCTCATATTAAGCTCGGCCCCTATCTTAGAGGGCTTCGGCGTCATTACTAAGCATCTATCTACTACAGTTAGCAGGTCCTCGAGTTGATGCGACACTATTATAGCTGAAATCCCCCTCTCCCTCAGGAGATCCGCTAGGGAGGACCTTAGAGTCACTATAGTGCTGAAATCTAGGCCTGTGAATGGCTCGTCCATCAGTATTATCTCCGGCTCCAGGGCGAGGGCTCTAACTATAGCGGCTTTCCTCCTAGTCCCACCGCTAACCCTCCTAGGGAAGCTCCTGAGATCCTCCTCACTTATCCCAAGCCTCCTAGCGTAATTCAACGCTCTCTCAATATCCCTCCTCCCAGCGTACTTCAGACCGAGGCATATATTCTCCATGAGAGTCTTCCAGGGCAGCAACCTGTCCTCTTGGAACACTATGCTCAAGCTACCATTCCTCCTGACTTCCCCCTCATAGGAGCCCTCCAATCCGGCCAATATCCTCAATAGGGTAGTTTTACCGCATGAGTTCGGGCCCACTATCCCCAGTATCTCCCCTCTCTCCAGCCTCAAGCTTATACCATCTAGCACTAGTTCGCTGAAGCTCTTCCTTATCCCAAGAGCCTCCAAGATCACTTCAGCCATGAGCTCGACCTCTCCTCAACTGGCATGAGCAAGAGCCTGTCCAGAGCGAGCACCAATGCTATCAATATGAGGGACCACGCGAGGACTCCGGGGGCATCGGCTAAGTTGTAGGATCTCATTATCATATAGCCTATCCCACCGCTGGAGCCGAAGGCCTCAGCCACTACGCTTATCCTGAGGGAGAGGCCGAGGGCCACCCTGGAGGCAGCTATTATCATCGGGAGGGATCCCGGTATTATCACATCTAAGTACTCGTTAGCTGAGCTCCCTCCTAGGGATCTCACGGCCTCTATCAAGTTCTTATCGACTGAATCCAGGGCAGCTATTGTTGCTGAGAGTAGCTGCGGGAGGGAGACCGCTGAGGCCACTAGTATAGGGGGGAGGGGGCTGAGTATACCTATAGTAGATACTAAGACTAGGGACCATATCAGGGCCGATGTGCTATTGAATATCGAGCATATCCCAATCGAGAAGCCCCTGATGAACTCATTCCTGTGAGAGAGGAATCCTAAGGCTAAAGAGAGGAGCATAGAAAGAGAGAAGCCAGCGAAACTATTGTAGAGAGTTATCACCGTGTGAAGGGCTATCAAATCAGGGTCTAAGCTCGCTATATATCTTAAAGTGGATAGAGGGGATGGGAGGAGTCCGGGAAGGGATATAGCTTCCCAAAGCAATAAGAGTAAGATGAAGGATGAGAGGGCCCCTATCTTGATCAACTTCAGCCCTCCCAGAAGGCCCTCCCCTTGAGCTCCTCTATCAATCCCTCGCTTATGTAACCGCCCGCTGAAGCCAGCTCCCAAGCCGCTATTATATCCCCCTTCGGGAGGCCCCTCACTATCTCGACCCTCCTCATCAGGACACTAATTTCCTCATCGCTCATATTGTACAACTTCTTGAGGGCCTCAGGAGCCCTCTTCCCCCATTCCGATGCAGCTCTCTCCCTCATCTCTACGAACTCCTTGGCTTCCGGCCTCTCCAGGAAGCTCGCTTTAGCTACCCAGACCAGCATAACAGGCTTCCTCCCCAAGTACCTCTCAGCTAATTTTATGAAGTCCACGTGCTTATAGCCCTTAGCTATGAGCTTGGAGGCTATCGGCTCCCAACATACGATAGCGTCTACGTCTTTTCTCTCCAGAGCTTGAACCAATTGGAGGGGAGGGGCATCAACTATTATTATATCCTTCTGGCTCAATCCAGAGAGGTTCAGATAAGCTAGGAACATAGCGTAAGTCCCGCTAGCTGTCGTGGCCCCCACTCTCTTCCCCTTCAGCTCCCTGATATCTTCAATACCTATTATAGCTTGGTTCTGGAGCATATCGGCAGCTATTATCTTGAGATCCTTATCCCTCTCAGCGAACTTAGCGTACATCTCAGCTGTTATCACAGCTACATCCACCTCTCCCCTGGAGAGGGCTTGAGATAGATCTAGGGGCTTATCGAACCTGACTACCTTCATCCAGTCAGCTTCCATTATATCGAGAGTGCTTATCCCTCCCTGTATCGTCCCGACTACTACTTCCCTCCTCCCCTCCCTCGGGATGATGAAGTAAGCTGCTATGAGCAGCAGGGCTAAGATCAGGATGTAGTGCCACTTCATAAGTTAAGCTACTATGGATCCGCAAAAAACTTTTCCATGAGGCAGCCGCCCATCTCACGCTGAATTTTTATGGGGGAGGGGGATCCGCTGGCCTATACCCCTCAAGATCCAGCGTCACGTACCTGAATCCCAGCCCCTTCAATCCCCTAACTATCGCATCTATTTTGGGAGGATCTAGGAGGGAGGCCAGCTCATCCCTACCGACCTCTATCCTAGCTATGCTCCCGTGATCCCTCACCCTGAGGATCTTCACTCCAGTCAGCTCCCTGATCAACTTCTCAGCCCTCCATATCCTCATGAGCCTCTCTTGAGTTATCCTCTCCCCGAAAGGTATCCTAGTGGCTAAGCAGGATTGTGGAGCCTTCTCACTGACCGATAATCCTAGATTTCTAGATATCTCTCTTATCTCCTCCTTCCTGAAGCCTAATTCAGCCCAGGGGCTTCTTATCCCTAACTCCCTCAGGGCCCCGATCCCGGGCCTCCAGCTGTCTGATGCGTTAGTCCCATCGAATATCTCCCTAACCCCCAGCTCCTCCGCCAGCTCTCTAATCCTCCTGAACATAGCCTTCTTGCAGTGATAACATCTATCCGGACCGTTCCTAGCAACTTCCTCCTTCAGCAAGCTCATCTCTATCAGGATGTGCCTTATCCCTATCTCCTCGGCAACTCTCCTAGCTCCCTCTATCTCCTCCTCGGGCTGGAGCTCGGAAGCCACTGTCACAGCTATCGCCTTGTCTCCGAGCAGTTTCTTGCATAAGGCAGCTAGAGTCGAGCTATCAAGTCCCCCTGAGAGGGCTATTATTACTCCATCCTTCCCCCTCTCAATTATTAGATCCTCGAGCTCCCCCATATTCCCTCAACCTGTCCTCAACTAACTTCATCACCACCCTGAGGGGCTTCCCCGTCCTCTCAGCTATCTCCCTAACGTCCTCGTACTCAGGCTTCGCCCTCAAGCTGCCAGCCACCTTCACCCTCACCTCGAACTCTCGACCATCCACGGACACTTTAACGGGCACTACCTCCCTATTCAGGACGATCCTCTCGCATCTATATACGCGAACCCCCAGGCTCCCGGTCTCCTCTATCATCACCCTAGCCAGATGCTCAGCATTACCCCTGTCAGCTATCGCCTTCAGTACCTGACCGGGCCTGCCCTTCTTAGCTATTATGGGGATTATGAAAGCGTCCCTCGCCCCCTCCTTCATTAGCTTATCTAAAGCGTAACCCAGCACCTCCCCGGGCACATCGTCGACATTCGTCTCTATCATGAGGACTTCCTCCCTCCTAGCATCCAGTGGCTCGCCTGAGACGATTCTGATCACGTTTGGTATCTCCAGCTCCTTGCTCCCAGCACCGTATCCGACTCCAGATGGCCTCATCATCGGATAGAGCTCAGTAACGGAGTCTACTATGTTTACGAGTAGGGAAGCCCCCGTGGGTGTGGCTAGCTCCTCCCTCACTGGCCCCCCTGAGATCGGGAAGCCCTTGAGTATCTCTAGCGTAACTGGAGCCGGGACTGGAAGCCTCCCGTGGGAGTTCTCCACGAAGCCCCCGCCCACCGCGAGGGGCGTGGAGTAAACAGTCGTATTGAATGCCTTCAGGTCATCGAGAGCCACTGAAACTCCTACTATCTCAGCTATAGCATCTGGCTGACCGATCTCGTGGAGGTGAGCTTCCCCATGCACCCTTCTCTCAGCTTCAACTAGAGTCTCAGCCACCCTTATCGCGTAACCCCTCGCTTCATCGCTGATATCCAACTTCTCAACGCACCTCTCTACGTAATTTATGAGATCCTCCCCGCTCAGCGAGGGCCAGCTCTCAGAGTAGAAGTCGACTTTCTTGGCCCTTATCCCCCTCCTCTTTACTTCCCCTATCCTGACCTCTATCTTGCTCAAGAGCTCCCCTATCTCATCTATAGCTCTCAATACCTTCTTTTCATCAGCTCCCAAATCCAATAGAGCCGCTAGGAACATATCGCCGGATATCCCGGAGCTGCAGTCTATCAGTATCATCGCTAGAATTATAAATCCGCTTATATAAAGGAGGGTCTGTTTGAGGGAGATACTGGAGAAGTTAGCTAGGGGAGAGATATCTGTAGATGAGGCTGAGAAGCTCCTCAAGTTATTCGAGATAACTGAGATCGAGGGCCTAGCTCGGATAGACCTCGGGAGGGGGATCAGGAGGGGGGTCCCGGAGATAATAGTAGCTGAGGGGAAGAGCACAGATGAAGTACTAGGGATAGCTAAGAGGATGCTCGATGAAGTGGGGAGGGCTATAATAAGTAGGGCGAGCGGAGATCTCATGAAGATCAGTTTGCCCGGGGCTATAGTGGAAGTGCACGAGAGAGCGAGGATCGTAGTGCTTAAGAGGGAGGGGTTCAGGGTGGAGAGGACGGGGGGTAAAGTCGGTATACTGACAGCTGGAACTTCTGACATCCGGGTCGCTGAGGAAGCCAGAGTTATAGCTGAGGAGATGGGCTGCGAGGTCCTGAGGGCTTATGATGTTGGAATAGCGGGGCTTCACAGGCTCTTCGAACCGCTGAAGGAGATGATAAGAGAGGACGTAGATGTACTTATAGTAGTAGCGGGGAGGGAAGGGGCTCTAGCGTCCTTAGTCGCGGGGCTAGTTGATATCCCTGTCATAGCAGTCCCCTCCTCAAGTGGCTACGGTTTCGGGGGCAGGGGGTTGAGCGCGCTCATGTCGATGCTCCAGTCCTGCTCGCTGGGGCTCGCTGTAGTCAACATAGATGGAGGCGTCCCCGCGGGAGTAGTAGCATCTCTAATAGCCAACAGAGCCGCTAAGTACAGGAG
>Ga0326760_1000628_pt1 | contig 17703 bp, 16 predicted proteins | sample GCREP_S_FD_207668 | JGI IMG/M metagenome (GOLD analysis project Ga0326760, IMG submission 207668) | Hot spring sediment microbial communities from Geyser Creek Basin, Yellowstone National Park, WY, United States - GCR.EP_S | ecosystem: Environmental > Aquatic > Thermal springs > Near-boiling... | reverse complement strand
CCTAAGGTATGAAAAGGTGGGTGTTACTCCGTGGGAAAATCCACGAGGTGGATCCGAAGGAGGAGAACGTAAGGTTCTTTGAGCTGGGAAATGGGGTAGTATTAGCGTTTTTGGGGGATAAACCCGTAATCTTTAGGGTGAAGAACCGCATAATAGAAACGCCCCTTGTTTATGTTGAATTTTCCGTCCTAAAATCCCTACCCAAAGACCTATCCTCATCAATATCCTCAAACGTCCAGTATATAAAGTCCCCTATGCCCTCGCTCGTTGTTGAGGTGAATAAGAAGGCTGGGGAAAGGGTAAAAAAGGGGGAAACCGTAATAACCATAGAGGCGATGAAGATGAGGACTCAGCTTAAATCGAGGATAGATGGGGTGGTTAAAAGCGTTTACGTTTCTCCGGGCGTGAGCGTAAACAAGGGCCAGATCTTGGCGGTTATAGAGGGGGACTAATATCTAACATCAAGCAAGTATAAACCATAGGGGGGTAAGGGTTCAACTTTAACCCTTTGCCCACTTTTAAGGGAATTTAAAATTTCATCCTTACTTATTTTACCTTCTTGGAACTTTAAAACTGCCCCCGCAAGAAACCTAACCATCTTCCTCAAAAACCTATCACCCTCAACATCAAGGTAATAAAACCTTCCCACCTTTGAGATGTGTATAGAAAATATTGTGCAAAATTTGTTTTCCCTCTCGTCGGCGGATAAACCCCCAAAGTTATGCCTACCCAAGAAAACCTTCAAAAACCCGTTTATTAAATCAACATCCAAATCCCCCTTTATGTAAAATGCCCTGAACCTCATAAGGGGGTCGTATTCCGTGGTAAAGATATACCTGTAAATTTTTGATTTTGCGGAATACCTGGCGTGGAAATCCTCATCTACCACAGAAATATCCTTTAAAAACACATCACCGGGTAAAAGGGCGTTCATCTTTTCCCTCAAGTTCTCCATCGGAACCCTCAACTTCCCATCAAACTTTAAATTTGCCACGAAGTTTATCGCATGAACTCCCGCATCCGTCCTACCACAACCTATAAGTTTAAATTCCCCATCAACGAAGTTTTTAAGAACGTTCATTATTTCACCCGATACCGTCCTTTTGTTGGGTTGATATTGCCATCCGTAAAAGTTTGTTCCATCAAAGCTCAAAACGAGCTTTAAATTCATACCTCAAAGAATATATCCGAAAGCAAATATGCAAAGGAGAGGTAAAAGAGACCCATAACGAGCATAAGAAAAAAGAATATCCAGGGGTTTTCGGAGCTTAAGAAACCATAGATCCCAAGGAGCAAGGGTATAAGGAGGATGGCGGAAAAGAACTCTAAGTTTACCCTAGCCATCTCCCCTATAATGGAAATGGTTGAGGTTAAAGCGCACGACGAAAACGTCCAAACCAAAACCCCTAATATTTCCCTAAAACCGAAAAAGTTGTATATCAAAAACGAAAGCAGAAGGGTGGAAAAGTTTACAATAAGGGAAACAGCCAAAGTAAGGAGATAAGGGATGAGAAATCCCCCTTCCCTACCGTACATAAGGATCACCCTGTTTATGGCCATATCTTCCCAAAAAGCCCTTACGGTGTTTGAGGAGGAGAATATTGATGAGAATAAAGTGGAAAGGGTAAAGCTTATGGGAAAATCGTACCCTACAAGGGAAGAAAAGAGTAAAACGGTTATGGAGATAAGGAGGGGTTGAAAAATCCCCCTCCTTCCGAGGAAAAATCCCATATCAACCTTTTAACCTTTCCACCCCTCCCACCATCGCCTGCTTCCTTGAAACCTTCACCCTACCCAACTCGTCAATTTCTATCACCTTAACGAGGAGCTTATCCCCAATTTTTACGACCTGAGTAAGGTCCTTTACCGGATTCACGTCAAACTCGGATATATGCAAAAGCGCCTCCTTCTTCCCTATCCTAACAAAAACCCCATACTTCTCTATCCTATAAACTTCGCCAAGATATACCTTTCCAACTTCAAGTTCCTGAGCAACCTCGTTGATCATCCTCTTCGCCTTTTCCACATCCTCCCATTTTTCCCCATAAATAAACACCTTCCCCGTCTTGTCGTCTATGTTTATCTTTGTGTTCGTTTCGGATATTATGGACTTTATATTTCTCCCGCTCGGACCTATTATCTCCCCTATCTTGTTTATCGGAACGGTTAAGGTGGCAACCTTCGGCGCGTACTTTGATATTTCCGTCCTGGGTTTTTCTATCACCTTGTACATAAAATCCAAGATCTCGCCCCTCGCCTCCTTCGCCCTTTGGAGGGCATCCTTAATTATGTTCATCTTTAGCCCATCTATCTTTATGTCAAGCTGTATGGCGGTTATTCCCCTATCCGTTCCCGCCACCTTAAAGTCCATATCCCCAAAGAAATCCTCCATACCCTGAATATCCGTGAGGAGTTTGTAAGTTTCCCCCGAGGTTATCAAACCTATGGATATTCCCGCCACGTGCCTTTCTATGGGTACCCCAGCATCCATAAGGGATAAAGATCCCCCGCATACGCTCGCCATGGAGGTTGAACCGTTTGAGGAAAGTATATCCGAAACCACCCTAATGGTGTAAGGAAACCTATCCTCGTCTGGGATCAGGGGCTCGAGGGCCCTCTCCGCCAAATTCCCATGCCCTATCTCCCTCCTTGATGGTCCCCTTAAAGGTTTAACTTCCCCCGTGGACATGGGTGGGAAGTTATAGTGAAACATAAACCTCTTAATATCCTCAACATCTAGCTCCGTCATTATTTGGACATCCTCCTTGGTTCCCAAAGTTGTTGAAACCAAGGCTACCGTCTCACCCCTCTTGAATATTGCGCTCCCATGTACCCTCGGGAGAAGCCCCACCTCCGCATAAAGGGGCCTTATTTGATTTAAATCCCTCCCATCTATCCTTTTATTGTTTTCCAGAATGTAATTTCTCATCACTTCCGCCTCGTAGTTATACAATATATCCCCGATCTCAACCTCCATCCCCGGATACTTCTCCGAGAGCTGGGAGATTATCTCCTTCTTTAGGTTATCCAAAGCTTCGTTCCTCTCCCCCTTCACTGGGGTCAAAAGGGCGTCTAAAACCCTATCCTTAGCCAAGCTTACAACATCCTCGTAAAGTCCCTCGGGATAGATGAGCTTGGTAGGTTCAAACTTTTCCTTTCCGTATTTCTCCCTAAGCTCCTCCTGAAGATTTATCATAAGCTCTATGTTTGGTATCGCGTACTCAAGGGCGGAAAGTATGAGATCCTCGGGAACCTCCCTCCCCCCAAATTCTATCATGTGGAACTTTCCATAAGTTCCCGCAACTACCAGATCAAACCCCGCCTCTTCCACCTCCTTGTTAGTCGCAAAAGGTATAAAATTCCCATCTTTATAAGTTATCCTCATAACCCCTATAGGTCCGTTGAATGGAACCTCGGATATGGTTAAGGCGGCGCTTGTGGCAATGGCTCCCAAGAAGTTTCCCTCAAACTCCATATCGTAAGATATTAGGAAGACTTCAATCTCAATTTCATCCGTCATACCCTTTGGGAACAGGGGCCTTATGGATCTATCTATAGCCCTGCCGTAAATAATTTCCTTATCCCTAGGTTTTCCTTCCCTCCTGAAGAAACCCCCCGGGATCTTTCCGGCGGCGTAAGTTCCTTCCCTATATTCCACGAGTAGGGGGAGAAAATCCCTTTTGTTTTTTGGATCGGCCCTTTTGTAGGTTACCGCCGCGAGGACCATGGTCTCGCCCATCTGGGCTATGACCGCCCCTGATGATTGTAAAACCAGATCGTTAGCTATGTATAAAGTTAGAGTTCTGTCCCCTATCTTAAGCGAGTACTTATCCATACTACTTTACATCCCTCAACCCTAACTCCTTCAAAACCTTAACGTATGTCCTATAATCCGTCCTCTTGAGGTATTTCATAAGACGCTTCCTCTTCTCCACCAACTTCTGTAGCCCGTACCTACTGTGTATATCCTTCTTATGCCTTTTTACATGCTCGGTTAGGCGCATTATCCGTTGGGTAAGTAAGGCTATTTGAACCGCGGTTGAACCCGTATCCCTTTCGTGCATCATAAATTTTTTTGCTATTTGTGCCTTTTCCTCCCTAAACATAAAGCGTGTATTATATGGGAGAAACTTTCAACTTTAAAATATTCACGATGGCAGGCCACAGCAAATGGGCGCAGATAAAGCACAAAAAAGCAAAGGTTGATGCGAGAAAAAGCAAAATTTTTAATAAGCTTATCAGGGAGATACAGGTGGCGGCGAGGCTTGGGGGAGGAAATCCTGATCTGAATCCTAGGTTAAGGCTTGCTATAGAAAAAGCAAAGGAAGCAAATATGCCATGGGAGAACATAGAGAGGGCGATAAAGAGGGGAATCGGAGAGATTGAGGGGGCCCAGTACGAGGAGGTTATTTATGAGGGTTATGGTCCTGGTGGGGTAGCCTTTATGGTTAAAGCCTTAACAGATAGCAGAAATAGGACTACGGGGGAAATTAGACATATATTCTCAAAGTTCGGGGGGAATTTGGCGGGTCCGGGAAGCGTAGCGTGGCAATTCGTTGAAAAGGGGGTAATTTATGTTGATTCAAGCGTTCCGGAGGATGTTATAATTGAAGTTGCCCTTGAAGGTGGTGCGGAAGATGTAAAATTAGAAGGGGATTCTTGGGTAGTATATACTTCTTCTGAGAACTTCTCAAAGGTAAAGGAAGCAATATCCTCAAGGGGCCTTCCCATAGTTATGGATCACATAACCATGATCCCGCAGAATACCGTAAGGGTCGAAGGTAAGGTTGCGGAAAGTGTTTTAAAACTATATCAAGCCCTTGAGGATCACGACGATGTACAACAGGTATATGCGAACTTTGATATACCCGAGGAGATCCTTGAGAAGATGGAGGTAGAATGAGGGTTTTGGGTTTGGATCCTTCCCTTAGGGCGACGGGTTGGATAGTGATAGAAACCGAAGATTTAAGGGCTTTGGGGTGGGGGGTTATAAGGACGAAGGGGGATCTGAAGGAGAGCCTTAAGAAGATAAGGGATGAGGTTGTAAAGATCGTTAAGGATCTCTCCCCGGAATTTGCGGTTATGGAATCCGTGATATACCACAGGAACGCAAAGGTAGCCATAACGTTAGGTGCGGTAAGGGGAGTTATACTTCTGGTTCTTGGGGATATGGGGGTGAAGGTTTTGGAAATTCAGCCATCAAAGGCGAAAATTGGGACAACAAGGTACGGTATGGCGAGCAAGGAACAGGTCTCTAAGGTCCTAAGGAGCATATTCTCCTTACCTGAGGTTGAAGATCACGTAACCGACGCCTTGGCAGCAGCCTATTACCTCGTAAAATGATAGCGGGTTTAAGGGGAAGGGTATTTAAGGTTGGTGAGGATTTTGTCCTTTTGGAAACCCCGGGAGGTGTAATTTACAAGGTTAAGGTGCCAAATTTTTTACTTTCAAAGATCTCAAAAGATGAAGAGATCCTACTTTATACTTACACTTATTTTTCCACAAACGGGTTTGAATTGTACGGTTTTGAAAGGGAGGAAGAACTGAAGGTTTTTGAGGCTTTGCTTGAAATTCCGGGGATAGGTCCATCTATGGCTTTAAGGGTACTTTCCGATCTTTCAATATCCGAACTTGCTTCGGCGGTTAAAACGGGCAACGTAAATATACTTAAAAAAGTTAAGGGCCTTGGAACTAAGAAGGCCGAGATGATAATATTTGCACTAAAGGATAGCATATTTGAAATTGGAGTTTCGGATGAAGAAAATCAAGCGATCTCCGAGGCCTTACAGGCTTTAGTTTCACTTGGTTTGGATTATCCAAAGGCGAGGAAATTGGTGAATATGGCATTGAAAGAAGGGGCAAAAACGACGGAAGAGCTTGTGATGTATTCTTTGAAGAATAAGGATAATATTGAGGGTGGTTCCACTTTATAATATTTTACCTTGGTGGCGTAGCCAAGCGGTCCAAGGCGGCGGTTTGCAAAACCGCTATTCCGGGGTTCAAATCCCCGCGCCACCTTTTGCTAAAATTCACCATAAAGACCGAATATGCCCTAAAATCTTTAATACACATAGCCCTATCCGATGAACCCGTGAGCTCAAAGCAAATATACGAAAAGGAAGGGATCCCAATTGCGTTTTTGGAGCAGATCTTGGTAAGGTTAAGAAGAAAAGGTTTAATTAAAAGCGTTAGGGGTAAGAAGGGGGGATATGTCCTCGCAAAATCCCCAAAAGAAATAAGCGTTTTTGATGTGATAAACGTTATGGAGGGTCCTTATGGGATAGTTAAGTGCTTGGTTCCCGGTGGGGAGGCGGAGTGCCTCTTTTCCTTAACGGATTGCGTTTTAAAGGATGTTTGGAATACCGTTCAAGCCGAGGTAATTTCAATATTAAAGAAGATCACCATTGAGGATTTAGCGAGGAAATACAACCTGGCAAATTTCTTAAAGCCATCTCAAGCAAATAGCCGATTTCCGCTTTAAAATTTTTACCTATGAGGTACGAGATAAAAGAAAATGTGGAAATTCCCGCGAAGGAGAGCGCTTTGATAGTGGTGGATATGCAAAACGACTTTGCGCACGAAAAGGGATCCCTATTTGTTCCCGAATCCAGAAGGACCATAGAACCTATAAGGCTTTTGATAGAAAAGTTTAGGGGAAAGAACTCAACGGTTATATATACCCAAGATTGGCACTCGGAGGATGACCCGGAATTTAAAATTTGGGGAAGGCATGCGGTGGCAAACACATGGGGAGCGGAGATCGTAGATGAGCTCAAACCTAAGGATGGGGATATATTGGTAAAAAAGCTCAGGTATGACGCCTTTTATGGGACCTCTTTGGATCACATACTCAGGATTAAGGGGATAAAGAACCTTGTGATAGTTGGAACGGTTGCGAATATATGCGTCCTACACACCGCGGGTTCCGCTGCCCTTAGGTGGTACAACGTCATTATACCCATGGATGGGATTTCCGCTTTAAGCGAAGAGGATTATCACTTTACCCTACATCAGGTGGATTTCCTGTACAAAGGGGTGATAGTAAAAAACCATGAGGGTATAATTTTAATATGATAATTTTATTAGCTTATTTGGATTTTTCGGAGAGACTACTGAGGGAAATTTTCGGTTCGGATTATTCCTACGATTCAACGGGGATTTATGAGAAGCTCAGGTACGGCGATTACTCGGATACAATAAAAACTTACACTTACGAAGATTTCTTTGGTTTGAGGTTATATAACGCGGTTAAGGGGGAAATTAGGAAAGCGGACACGACAGTTTATAGGGGGGGACTTATTCCGGACATAACCGTCCCGGTTTATATACCCGAGAGGTGGAGGTTTTTGGGGGAGGGGGTGAGCAAGGTTTCCCTTTCAGGAAATCAAACGATAAGCTTCGGTGGGAGGCAGGATAGGTACATATTCGGTGGTAGGTACGATACGGTATCCTCACCCATTCCCCAGCTTCAAATGAAGCAAACCTTAAACGTAAATATCACAGGGCAGGTTACCGACAGGTTGAAGGTTCAGGTAAATCATAATTCGGAAGCTACGGACTTCTCAAGGAACAAGGTCCTCTTATCCTATACGGGGACGGAAGATGATATTGTTCAAAGTTTGGAGGCGGGGGATATAGACGCATCGGGTATCCCATCAACATCTTACACCTCCGTGGGTGCCGGGGCGGGATTGTTCGGTTTAAAGGGTAGGTTCGGTTTTGGACCTTCAAGGATAGTGCTACTTGCCACAAGGGAGAGGGGGGTAAGCCAAACAAAAACCTTCACCTTACAATCCCAAGTAATAACTGATACGATTTACGCAAGGAACTTCGTAAGGGGAAAGTTCTTTTATGTACCAATTTTACCCGGATATAGAATAGCGGAGATCCGATTATTTTACACAACTTCCCCACCCCCCAACGACGTATATACTTACGGTTCCGCCCACTTTAGGGGAGATACGACATTTACGGATCCCAAGTGTTATAAGTTCGGGAGGTGGAAGGAGCTCGTGCCGGGCAAGGATTTCCTTTTATCCTTGGGTGGGAACGTAATTGAAATTTTAAATCCTCCGGGTGGAAGCTGGTGGTTGGGGGCGGTATATACCCTTACCAACGGAACCGACACGGTAAAAGTTGGTTATATTCCTCCCAGTCCCGATAGCGCAAACCCCATAAGGATGCTCCTCCTTAAGAGGGATAGGACAACCCTATCCGATACATCATCCTCCTGCGCCATGGAGATAAACTCGTACGAGCTTAAGTTTGCTTACAAGCTTCCCTCGGAACTCGATACATCCGTTGCGGGCGTGAAAATAGACATATTCAGGGATCTACCCACAACCACCGTGGATCCAAACTCGCAGGATGGAATACCATACACCAAGATTTTAGGAATAGACAACAATGGGGATGGATTTGTAGATGAATATACAAACGTCGGCGGATCACCCTTTAGGATCCTGGACAAAAACAACGGTTACCTATTTATCCCAAAATTCTGGCCCTTCGCGGATTCAGCCCTTAGGGATAGGGACAGCATAATATACCTCGTGAGTGAGGATGCTATACCTTCAGGACATACCGACCTTTATTACATTGTCATAAACTTCCAGAAGCCACAGAGGGAACTTAGCCTTGGTTTTGGGATCGTGGAAGGTTCCGTTGAGATATACGCTAACGGTCAAAGGCTAACCGAAAACGTCGATTATTCCGTTGATTATTTCTCGGGGAAAATAAGGCTTTTGAGGACGGATTTCCCACCAAATACGGAGCTTAAGGTGAATTATAGGAGTTACGATGTTTTTGGAGGGGGGAATAAGGGTATCCTCGCCCTATCCTCAACCTTTAACATCTCCGAGAACTCAAGTTTTGGAATAAACTATATATCAAAGTCCCTAGCATCCTCGTATTTGAGGCCCTCCCTAGGGTTTGAACCCAACAGCTATAAGGTTTTATCCCTGAACGGTAAGATAAACCACACTATGGATTACCTGAACGAGTTTTTAAACAGGAATACGTTTTTATCCTTGGAGCAGAAGAGTACGATCTCCATAGAGGGGGAAGCTGCCAGGTCCTTTCCAGATCCCAATACAAGGGGGGAGGGTTATATTGACGACTTTGACAGGGGGGCATCCAACCTCGAGGACTTCGCGGATGAGTATATAAGGTGGTACCCGGGTTCCTGGCCGAGGATAGATAGCTTAACGGCGGATACGGGTAAATACGCGATAAAGACCGCTTGGGTGACAACCGCAAACCTTTTTACAAAGGGGCAGATATATCCCAACCTTGACCCAACGGAAATAAACGAGAGGGAGAGGGTGATGATAATAGTTGCCAAGCCGAAAACAGACGGGATCCAAAGCTGGACCACCCTTATGAGACTTATAAACGAGAGCGGTTATAACTACAGGGAAAAGGAATACTTGGAGCTTTACGCGAGGGGTAGGGGTAAGGTATATGTGGATCTTGGGACGGATATACCCGAGGATATGCTGTTTAGGGATTGTATGGGTAGGATAAGGGGGCTTGATACCCTGAACACGGAGGATAAGGATGGGGATTTTACATTAAGCGGAGATAAGGAGGATACGGGTTTTGATGGGGTTAAGGGGGATGATAAGGCGGGCTGTGGTGGTGCGGACTGGGGAAACGACGACTATAATTTTGTATCCGACATTAGAAACAACGATTTTTCACCTTTAAACGGATTTGAGGGGAACGGGAGGCTTGATTACGAAGACTTGGATAAGGATGGTTCTTTAAACAGGAGCGAGAATTACTACACCTTCGTCTTTGACCTTGACAATATGACCCCGATAAGTGAATACAACGGGTGGAAGCAGTTCAGGATCCCCCTAAGGAAACCTACATATACCGTGGGAAACCCTACCCTTGAGAGGATAAAGTATATTAGGATCACTTGGAGCGGGTTTGATAGGACGGATACCCTTTATATAGTAAATCTGGGGATAGGGGGTAGCGATTGGGTGAACGAGGGGGTAAAGAGGTATACCTCGGATATAACTCAAGGCTTTTCCATAGGTTTTGTAAGTAGGAAAACAACGCCGGGATACACTTCTCCACCTGGGGTTGAGAATAAGCTTATGAGGGATATAACCACGGGAAAACTTGAGGATGAGGGGGCTTTGGTTTTGCAGTTTGAGAATTTTGAGCCAGGTGAATACGCCCTCGCCAGAAGATCCCTTTACCAAAAGGTTAGCTTTGTAAATTATAACTCCATTTCCCTTTGGGTTAAGGGGGCAAGCGGTTATAAACCAAGGGTAATATTGAGGTTCGGGAGCGATAGCTTGAACTTTTACGAGTATAAATTTAAGGTTCAAAGCACGGATTGGCAGGAAGTTAAGGTAAGCTTGGAGGAACTCGTTAGGTTTAAGGATGCGAACCCATCAAGCGGTTATAGGAGCGATGGGAGACTCGGGGTTAGGGGTAACCCAAACATATTTGATGTTAAGTTCTTCTGGGTTGGGGTTGAGAACGATGGTGACACGAGAAATTCAGGTACCGTTTGGATAAACGAGCTTAGGCTTACGGATCCCGTGAGGATCTCGGCGAACGCCGCAAAATTAAATATCTCCTTTAAGCTCTCAAGTTTATTATCTATAAACACCAACGGTCAAATTGAGCAGGTGGATTTCGCCCAATCCGCAATAAATAGGAACAATTACGACAAGAGGAATTACAACATTTCCGGGACATTAAATTTCCACGAATTTTTCCCAAAATCTTGGAGCTTAAACATTCCCATAACATTCGGGTATAATAGGGGGTATCAGCTTCCCAAGTACAAACCCGGCTCAGATGTTCCAATAAAAACCAATTCGGAAAGGGCATACTTTTTATCAACTTCCGGTGGGAAATCCTTCGGTTGGTCTTTCAAAAAGTCCAATTCAAGGTCCCTATTGGGAAGGATCCTCCTTGACGCTTGGAACATTTCCAACGGATTTTCCACATCTTCAAACCTTGGACCTGAAATTAGGGATACATCCTTCAGGGAAAATTATTCCGTCTCATATTCCTACAACCCAAGGGTTGAGATGAGGATCTTCAACAGGTTGATAAACCTTTTGCCTAACTTCAGGCTCGGGTACAACTATAACAGGGACTTTAGCAGGAGGTTTATATTGGGTTCCCAGATTACAACTGAGAGGAAGGAGGGACAGATTTCGGGGGATATAAACTACAACCTCATTCCTGGTCTATTTACATTAAGCTACGGGTTTTCTAGGACGGGAGATTACAGGTATGATACCCTATTCAGAAACAAGAGGGATTCAATATTGGGGTACGAGGCGGGTTTCGGCGAGAGGTATTCCGGAAGTTTGAATTTACCCCAATTTCTGTACATTCAACCGGGCTTTTCTTACAACCACAGTTATAGGGAAAACAGATCGTTGGAGATAAGGCCTTCTCCAAACCTCGATGTTAGAAACTTGGACGAAAACTTGGACGTTCAAGCATCATTCGGGATATTTCATGGACAGCTATTCTCAAAGATAGGTTCGCTAAGGGACGAAAGTAAGGATACATCCCTACAAACCGCGGGACCTTTACATGTGATCCTATATGGACTTGAAAAACTTTCCCAATTTTGGAACAATTTAAGACTAACATACACATTCTCAAGGAACTCAAGGTACAACTTGGTTGAGAGGAGGGCGAATTGGAAATATAGGCTCGGTATATCCAACGATCCACAGGCGGGGATATCAAGGGACAGTTTCTCAAATTCCTGGACGGAGAGGAACGCGGTTGATGTAAATACCGGAATAAGTTTCGCTAACGTAAATTTGCAACCCAGGTACTCCTTCTCAAGGACTTTTTCTTATACTAAGGTGAAGCAGAGCATAACCAACGAGACCAGGTTCCCAGACATAAATCTTTCAATTTACAACCTTCCCGTACCACAGGCAACAAATTTTATCTCATCTTCCAATCTCAACCTTTCCTTTTCAAGGACAAACACCTTCACGTATTATCCCCCAACTCCCCCCGACAGCGCATACAACAAAAGGATCAACACGACATTTTCCTTATCCCCTAACTTTATTTTGAGGACAGGATCTTCAATAAACCTGAACCTAACAAGGAGCATAACGGAGGGGGAGAACCTATTGACCTTTAAGTCTGGAAGTAGGGATGTGCAGATGAACGTTGATATAACCGCGTCCCACACCCTCAACGGATTCGGGGGCTTTAGACTACCATGGTCAAGCGGTAATCTTCTATCCTTAAGGAACCAACTCATACTTTCCCTAACTTTCTCAATAAATTCCTCAAGGTCGGATGTTGTAAATTATGATGGAAATATCCCCGAATGGAGGAATATGTCTGATAGGATAGGGAACTCAATAAGTTTCTCCGCAAATTACTCCTTCAGCGATGCGGTGGATGCCACCTTCGTATATTCAAGGGGTTATTCCTACGATAGGAAAACCATGACGGGTTCAAGGTCAAACGAGCTTAGGATGGATGTTAGGATAAACTTTTAATGGAAAAGTCGCACTGGAGCCTAAAGTTTCTATTATTTTTACATCTATGCGTTTTTATATTTTTGCTATCAGTTCCAGCCTTTCATATCCTCATTCTTGAAAGATTCTTTTACGGATTAATAAACTTTTGCGATGATGGGGGAAAATTTTTGAAAACCGCATACAACTTCTTCCTTTTCCTTATACTATAGCTTTTCGGGCGATAAGGGTTGGATCCCGTTTTTTATCCTTGCAACTTTAATAAACTCTGCCATTTTCCTTTATTCCTCAAGGATCATAAACACCTGGCACATCTCGGAGAGGAGGGTTGAAATCGTTGAGGTTGAGGGGAAGAAGATAGTTGAAATTCCAAAGGCTCCGGATCAATATTACCTATTCATCTCACCTACAAACCTCTATCCTTGCGGTAAAATATCGGTTAAACCCGAACTTTACAGGAATGTAAAAGAAGGGGATAAAATTAAAATCACTTTGGGAAAGGGATTTTTTGGCGTTTGGGTAGTCCTTTATACCACCACCCCCTCCCTTTGAGCCTGATAAAGTAAAGAAAAAATGCCGTTTCTTTCAATTAGTTCTTTGAAACTTCCAACTTCCACCACCTTCCCATCCTTAAATACATATATCCTATCGCAATCAACCAAAGAAGAGATCCTATGGGATACCAAAACCACCGTTTTACCCAATCTCCTAAGATTCTCAACCACCATTTTTTCCGTCTGGGAATCCAAAGCCGAAAGTGATTCATCAAGAAGGATGAGCTTGGAAGGGCTTAAAAATGCCATGGCGAGCATTAACCTCTGCCTCTGCCCACCCGAAATGGAATAACCCCTCTCCCCTATTACCGTATCAAGCCCCTTTGGGAAAGACCTAACATCCTCGGCCAAATTTGCCATTTCCAAAGCCCACCACATTTTATATTCATCCGCTTCCGGATCCGCAAGTCTCAGGTTCTCCCTTACGCTTAAGGAAAATACGAAGGGTTCCTGAGGTAGAAGTAGTATGTTTCTTCTGATGGATTCGGTGGATATATCCTCCCAATTTATCCCATTTAACCTGATTTCCCCACCGCTTGGATTATAAAACCTCGCTAAAATGTTTAAAAATACCGTTTTACCCGAACCGGTGGGACCCGTTATCCCCACAAACTCCCCCTTAAAAACCTCAAAGTTTATTCCCTTCAACACTTCCTCCCCTTTTATGGAAAACCTTAAATTTCTAACCTCCAAAACCTCAAAATCCTCCACCTCTACGCTTCCCCCACCTTTTATCTCCGGCTCCTCATTTAAAAATCCCATTACCCTCTCGTACGAAGCGCTTCCCCTCTGAAGTAGGTTCGCGAACCATCCCAAAGCCATCATGGGCCAAACCATCATACCTATATAACTGCTGAAGGCGGTGAACTCCCCTATGGTGATTTCACCAGTGGAGGTCATACTTCCCCCAAATAGGAGCAATATTGCGTTTGAAAGGTAAGCCAAGAGGAAAACGGAGGAATTAAAGAGCCCGTCAAGGAAACCCATATACAAATTTAAATTAAGGTATTCCGCCGAGATCTCGCCGTACCTTTTAACGAGGTTCCCGTTTGTATCATAAACTTTCACTACCCTTATCCCCGAGATTATATCCCTTATCCACTCCGTCATATAACCGAAATAATCCTGAACCTTCAGGAACTGCTCGTGGATCTTCCTACCCAAGAAGAACATCGAAACCGCCAAAAGGGGAAGGGGAATTATCACCATAGATGTTAGCTTTGGAGAAATTATGAGCATCGCCACTATTGAAAAGGACGTATAAATTACGAAATCCGAGATTGCCACGAGCCCTATACCCAAAGCCATATTCACCGCCTGGAGGTCGTTCGTGTATAAAGCCAAAACATCGCCGGTTTTTAGGGAGTTGAAGTAATGGGGGTGAAGTTTTAGGGTGTGTCGATATATCTTCTCCCTAAGGTCCCTCTCTATGAGCCTTGATGTACCGATGAAAAAGTACCTCCAGAAGAACCTTAAAACGGAAAAGGCAAGGGAAACGAGGAGGATGTAAAGCGCCCACTTCGGAACTTCCGAGAATTTTCCTAAGTACATATCATCCACCGCATTCTTTATAAAGATGGGAATTACGAGCTGTCCAAGATCCACTATGGCGAGGATCAGAAAACCTGCCAATATTCTGTACCAATAGGGTAAGAGAAGGGAAAGGAGCCCAATCATTCCTTTATTATCTCCCTTTCTATACCGTAAGGTGTGGGTGTCTCTTTAATTATGGTGTATTTCCTGAATTTAACCGCCCACCTCCTGAACTCATAAACCAACCTTAACCTATATCCCCTACTATCCAGGAATATTGAAGTGTCATTTTCCGGGAGCCTTTGGAAACTCCAGGAATACTCAACAACAACGTACTTCCCATCCCTTGAGATGTCTATTATAGTGTGCTTGTAGGGTTTTCCGTACCTATTAAAAAAATCATTCCAATATTTCTCAAATTCCTCAAACCTTGTAGCCCTCCTTGAAACCCCGTCTATGAGAAGGTAAGCCTTTTTAAAATCCTCCCTTTCTATAGCCCTTAGGTACTCTTCTGCCACGCTTTCTGCGTCATTGTATGGAGGAGTATAAGCGCAAGAGAGCAAGGAAAAAATTAATATTACCTTCCTCATCACATAATCGCGTCCTTTAAGGCTTCCGAGCATATTGGATCCCTTTCCTCCGGCAACTCGCTTGCTATTTCCGGAAGGGCATCAATTATTTTCTGCTTTAAGCTTGAAGATACCCTTATAACTTCCTCCGTTGTAAGTTTGGTCGGGGAAATTCCGGCGGCAAAATTCGTCACGATGGTTATTAGGGTATAACATATTTCAAGCTCCCTGGCGAGGAAAGCTTCGGGAACTGCGGTCATACCTACTATATCCGCCCCCCATATCCTGAAAGCTCTGATTTCGGCGGAAGTTTCAAGCCTTGGACCTTCCGTGGCTATATACGTCCCCTTCGGTATAACCTTTAATCCCCTCCTTGAAAGCACCTCATACGCCACCTTCCTACCCTGCGGGCAAAAAGGTTCGCTCACATCAACATGTACCACCTTCTTTTCCGACAAAGCCTTGTAGACCCTATCCATTCCAAAAGCGGGATGTTCGAATTCCCCATCCGGCGTAAATATCCCGTCATAGAAGGAGATGTTTCCCCTCGTTCTTGTGAAATCTATGAGCTGATCCGGTATTACTATGCTCCCTATTTCAATGTTCGGATCTATGGTTCCCACCGCGGATATTGCAAATATCCTATCCACCTCCAGCAACCTAAATCCCCAAATGTTCGCCCTGTAGTTTATCTTATGAGGTGGTATCCCGTGGTTATTTCCGTGCCTGGCGAGAAAAACGAACTCATGCCCATCTTTCCCTGCTATTATGTAATCCGCCGAAGGCTCACCCCAAGGTGTCCTCTTTATGTGCCTCCTGTCAAGGATATCAAAACCCTCTATAGTGTAAAAGCCGGAACCTCCTATTACGCCTATCCTCATAGCGGGGATTTTACCGCTGTTAAAGGAGGGAAATTATCCCAAACCATATTATGAAAGATAGGAGAAAGCTTAAAATTAGTCTTTCCCTATAAAACTCATATGCGGTGAGGATCAAAGCAAAGGGAAGGGCTATAACTTGTACAAGGAACATAACCGCGAAGAATGGGGGACTTCCTATGCTTGCAAGGTTCGCCAAAATTGAGAAAGCCAGGGCCACCTCAAGGGGTAAGAAAAGGTTCCTTTTTGGGTAGTCCAATTTTAAGATCCTCGAGATAAAGAAAAAGATAGGGAAGAAAAGGAGCCCCAGTAGGGCGAACCTTAGGGAGGGTAATATCAGCTCCTTGGAAACGAAAGAGAAGCTCAAGAGATAGAGGGCTAAGATTAAGGTGAAAATTGCGGTGTATTTCACAACAAATTGAAACCCCTCGATGTTCCCAACCTCGTGGCTCCCGCTTTAATAAGTTTTATCGCAAAATCCTTTTCCCTAATTCCACCGGATGCCTTAACTTCCAAAGAACACGCGCTTTTCATAAGGAGAACATCGTATATTGTGGCGCCACCTCCGAGGAAACCCGTTGAAGTTTTTACAAATTTTGCCCCCGCATTTTCCGAGATCTTACAAGCTATCACCTTCTCCTCATCCGTCAAAAGGGAAGTTTCTATTATCACCTTTACTGGAACCCCCAAGGATACAACCCCCTTAATATCCTCTTCCACCCTCTTGTATTCCCCACCCTTCAAGAAACCTATGTGTATAACCATATCAAGCTCATCCGCCCCATCCCTTATACACCTTTCCCCCTCCTTCACCTTTGAATATGTGGTCGTTGCACCGAGGGGAAAACCCACAACGCTTATCACCTTTAAGTTTTTCCCAACGCTATCCCTCGCTAAGGAAACAAAAGACGGGTTTACGCAAACACCATAAAACCCGTATTCCGCGCTCCTCCTACAGAATTCCTCAACCTCCTTGGGTGTTGCCTCGGGCTTAAGTATGGTATTCTCTATGTATCCCCTCAAGTCCAAATCTTCAAATTTCCCCTTCTCTATTTCCTCCGCCAGTTTTTTAATCCTCTCAAATTCCATCAGTACATATACCCCCTGTAGTCCTTTAAGGGCATAAGGTCTTCAAGGTCGCGCTGGAAGTTGGTTAGGATCTCAAAGGCTTCCATCTGTTGGTTCTGTAAAATAAGCTGTTGTACCCTCTTTTCGAAATCTGCCCTATCGGGTTTTAATTCGTACTTCTTAAAGATATAGTAAAGCCCATCCTTATAGTCAAAGGGTCCGCTCCACTCTTTCTCTTTTGAAATAGCTAAAGCCCTGAAGAACACTTCCCTATTCGCTACACCCGGAACAAACGTGTTAAAATTGGCACTATCCGCGGAACCCAAATAAACTTCCGGATATTTTGCCCTTATGCTGTCCGGGCTTTCCCCCCTCTTTATCCTCTCAATTACATCCCTCGCTATAGCCTCCGCGATCTTCCTTTTCTCCTCAAGGATGTATGCCCTCTCCACCTCCCTTCTGACCTCCTCAAATTTCGGAATTCCCCCCTCCTTCTTTCCAATTATCTGAATTACCGCATAATATCCGGGTTTGTATATTATACCCGAAATATCTCCCTTCTTACCCTTCCTTATGAAATTTATAAGGCTTCTATCTGGACCTATGA
>Ga0326760_1000624_pt1 | contig 17735 bp, 16 predicted proteins | sample GCREP_S_FD_207668 | JGI IMG/M metagenome (GOLD analysis project Ga0326760, IMG submission 207668) | Hot spring sediment microbial communities from Geyser Creek Basin, Yellowstone National Park, WY, United States - GCR.EP_S | ecosystem: Environmental > Aquatic > Thermal springs > Near-boiling... | reverse complement strand
TGAACATGTCGGCCTTGGCCTCAGCCACGTGTCTAGCCACCCGTGAGTCGCCCATGGGATACGCCGCAACCCACCACTCCCTAGCCGGATGGAGGCGGAGCTCGGCGGTAAGGTTCACAAGCGCGCGCCAGTCATACATGACGCATGCGATCAGGACGTTCCGCCCCCTGTAGCTTGAGGGCGACGTGTAGAAAAGCGGGACGGCGGCGGGCGTCTGGTTTATCAACGCGAGGTACTCCCTCACCGACTCCGCCGCCGCCTTGGCCAGGGAGGAGTTGCTGGCCTCAGCCGCCGCGAGATACGGCCCAACCCGGGCGAAGTAGGCAAGGGAGACGTTTCTAATGACGACGAGGGTCAGGTAGTTGTCTCTCAACAGCTTGGTCAAGTTGCGTTCCGCATCCGCCACAAGCCTCCACCTCGGCGCCGCCGTCGACACGAGGGCGGGCTGACAGTAGTACTGATGCTCCACGCCTTCTAGATAGTGGATGACTCTCACGCCGTCTGTGTCGGTGTAGTTGGCCAGCACATCCGGCAGGGGGTCGCCCTGCCGATTATACACCCAGACGCCTACGTTGTCCATCCACGTAAAGGCGTACAGCACCCGCGGCGGCCCCGGCACGGCTCTGAAGAAGGACAAAACCATGTAGGTCTTGTTGTCGTGGGTATAGCAGTATGCATCGCTTGGCGGCGTGCCGTCTCCACTCCACTCCCCGTATTCAAGCTGGATCTGCACATCCCACGTCCTGGTGACGACGGGTATCCCGCCGGTGTAGCTCTGCTCCTCCTCAGGCACCCAAGGTCGCGCGTACATCGTAGTGTTGTATTGATACTGGCCGGACCCCAGCCTCTTAGCCACGTCGGCCCTCTGCCAGACGTCTCTAGAGGCGGAGCACCACCGTGCACATGTGCCGTTGACGTATTCACAACACCACTCGCAGGTCTCCACCCACTGGTGGAGGCTCACAGCTCTGCCGAAGACGGGCTGAGAGGCGTTACGCACCGTGAAGTTAAACACAGAGCGGACCCGGTCAGTGACGGGTTCTACAACCCGCTTCTCTCCAGACCAGAGGGAGAAGTTGTAAATGCCAATCCTAACCGTCGTGTCCAACACGGCGCAGTTGGACTTGTTGCGCAAGGCGTTGAAACACATCTCGTTGTCTGGCGGCTTTATCCAGCCCCACACCCCGTTGTGCGCGTATGTGACGCCTTTGTCCACCACCCCGTGTCTATCCTTGGCGGTGTAGTTTATCGCCACTGTGAGGAACCGCCAGTGTGCCGGGACGTCTATCCGGAGGAAGTAGCTTCTGTAGCCGAGCCACTGGTGGAATTGGCATATTGCGTTGGAGAGATTCGCCACCCGCTCCTTAAGCCTCTGCGCCTCATCCGGCGGCGCGAGGTAGTCTAAAAACTCCCGGAAGTCTCCGTGGAGGACGCATCCACCCTCTTGGGGCGCTGACGCCGGGAGGTCAAGCCAGGTGTTTATGGCGGCTGTGTAGAGCCACGTCTTGTTGCCATATGCGATGGGCGTGACAGAGCCGGCCGTGGCCGCCACCCAGTCTGTCCCGTTGAAGGCGGCCTTGTCGAACACCTTGTACCTCTTAGCCACCTCCAGGGCGGCGGCGACGACGTCTTTTGACACAGTTAAGTTGTAGATGCCAAGCGTCTGGTTTATCTTGGCGGAGATCTCAGCCGGGCTCTTCAAAACGAAGGTATTGTTGTAACGCGCGAGGAAGAGGGTGTGGGGAGCGCCTTCAGCCACCACCAGAGGCACCGGCGCTATGCCGGTGGCGTTTGCCGCCGTGGCGTTTAGCCACTTCGCCGTCTCCAGACCCCACGTGGCGAAGTCCTTACCCAGCGGCGCCAGGTAGTAGCCGATGTACGACGGAACGATCATTATGAGGGCGAAGAACAACAAAGCGCCCCCCAACGCCCGCGTGGGGCCGAAGATTACGGCCAGAAGCGAGAGCGCCAGAAGCGGCACCGCCATCTTCACCGCCGCCCCGGCCATGAACTCCAGGAAGTGGAAGATCATGACGAAGGCAGTGACGGCGTTGTAAGTGGTCAGCGAGATCTGCAGAACTGGATCCCCCACCTTGGAGAAGTATGCGGCGTATTTAGAAAGCTGGATGAGGACTCCGGGGGCGCCGCCCGCCGCCGTCGAAACTACGTAGAGCAGAGTTTCTGTATAGGCCACTGTGAAGACAGCCGCCGCAGAAACCCGATGAGCCGTCAGAAGCGCCTCGTAGGTCTCGTGTATTGCTTTGTAGTTCCTCTCCAAAGCCTCCTGCAACGAACCGGCAGGGTATGGGTAGGGGAAGAATTCCCCCTGCCTAATTTCAAACATGGGCTGTATGGGGGATCCCTTGGGGGTGAAGAAGGCTATGGTGTACATGACCACCGCCGGCACTAGGAAGAGCGCGACGGCGCCTATCAACGCCGGTAGAGTCCACTTGGGGTCTCCTCTTATTAACATTACGAGGGCGGCAACGACGATCAACGTGATTATGCCTAGGTCGTACATCTCAATCGGCAAGAGGCGTGTCTCTGCGTGGTTGAAGAGACGCGGCCGCCGAGACGGCTGCGTGCCCAACCCAGGCGTGGGGGTGTAGAAGATTCGTCGGATCTACACGCGGCCTACAGGCCATAGCCCCACGTATGTTGACAACGCTGAACAACGACGCGGCCGGCTCCGCCGCCTCCAGTGCCGAAGCACATGACATACACAACGCATAGATACTCTCTAAAAAATACACTAGTGATGCCAAACACAGACAAGACACTTCCCCAAAACTTCCTCAAAACACGATGTAGAAATGTATTGCATGAGACTTGTCAGTTTTTGTGAAGTCCCTCCCAGTTAGACTGCTGTGGCTACGGAGAGGTCACAGTAGCGGCGCTAGTTCCGCAACTAACTACAGAATGTAAAAAGCAATGCCGACGTAGGTTTCGATGCTATTTAAGTATTATGCTTTATATACGCTTTGAAGCTTAAAACCCCGTAAGTAACACATATATGAGGGACGGGGGCCTGAGTCCCGCGCCAGCCCTCATCAAGATCAGCGGCTCACAGCTCTGTCACGTCCCGCCCCCGTCCCGACGTATATACTTATGTCAATGTTTATAAAGGTCATTTGTACTTAATACTCCTGTAATATTTCATTTAAACTCTTGTAGTACCCCCATTTAAGACGAGTTAATACCATAGTAATACTTCCTATTCCTTTCGTTTTCGTCTCAGTTGCGACGTGGTTAAGGCGTTGAGGACGCCGGAGGCGGGCGCACCTCGCGCCGAACGTATGTAGAGCTCCTAATCATTGAGTGGAGTCCGGCGGAGAGGGGTCTACACTGTTGGGAAGGGGTAGAAAGCCCCTCCACGAGATGTGCCATCGAGGCGAGGATTGCAGGATGTTGCTGAAAAAGTCATTCAACCATATGCCGCGGAGCCCGCGGCCAGTTGCCTGCTGTCAGCAGCATACAAGCCGGCGGAGACACGCCGCAAGAGGCCACAGGCGGTGAATAGAAGACTCGTGGAGGGGGTCGCGAGGGCGCCGGAGCTGGAGAGGCGGTTGTGCCGCCGGCAACAGAAGGCAAGAGGGCTTGAGGCCTGCCGCCTCGCGGAAAGCCCAGCCGCGGGTGGCGCCGCTAGAAGTGGAGGTAGTACAGCTTCAACAGAGCCATCCTGCACTCCTCGCTGTTTAACTCGCCGCAGTTCTCGTAGGCGGCGCGGAAAAGCCGCCGAGCTAGGGGTCTATTAGACCTCGCGGAGCCCCACAGGCCGTGTAACATGACCGCGTTGGTCCTGCCTTCCGCAACAGCCAGCAACATTAAGGCAAGCCGTGCCGCAGGTAATATGGGCGTCAGGACTTCCACAAGCGTTTTGCCGTCCGCCACCTCTAACAAGGGATGCGCCTCCTGAGCCTCCCTCTCTATTTCCGATTTCGACCTCTCTACGGCTTCTTGGTTACCTGAGGCGGCCGCCACGGCGTCGATGCAGACTTCGAGCTTGAGCAATTTAGCGCATTCTTTATGGGCTTCATCTCTCTGCGTGCGGCCGAGAGAGGAAGAAGCGCCGATGACGGGCACATACGCCATCTGTTTTATAGAATTTAAAAAATGGAGCAGGAGAGAGGCCGCCTCCTCCTGATGCGCCCCTCCCTGCAGAAGAGAGACCTACCGACGCGCCCCTCCGCGAGGAAGGCCGTAGGCCCCATGCCGAAAGGGGCCCGGTTCTGTGCTGAGCCGCTATGATCAGTTCCGCCTAGGTTTAGAAGACCAGCGTAAACACGCCGCCTGGCGTGTTTACGCCTGGGTTGAGCCTTGCCTCGCTGGCACCTCTGACGTCTCTGCCTACTGACATGGGAGCCGTCTGGCCTTAGCTTTATTACTGCGATATTTGATGTAACTAAGTCACGACGCGTTAAGGAGAAGGGCGCCTCAACACGGCCCGGCAAGGCGTTGTCTGCCAGCTTCACCCCAGAGCCGTGGACAGGACAAGAAGCGTTCATTGCGACACTGCCTCTAGCAATATCTTCAGCCGAAGCCTTAGCGGATGTTAATTTCTATTGTCGCGAACTCCGCACGTCTCTCGTATCTAGGCTCGTAAACGATATAGAGCCGCTTTGCCGTATCGCTCTCAGCCACGACGTAAATTACATGCGTTACAACTCTCTCGCCGGGCCCTATTTTCTGAGTCCACCACAGGTCAAGAGACTGTTGCAGAGAGTAATCAATGGCGTTTGCTCGCTCTTCTGCGGCACACGGAAGCCCTCTGCCGTTGCACGGACCCCACAGACTCTCTGAGAAAACCCTGATACCCTCGCTTGTGTAAAGCGTAGGCCATCCGAGAAAATAGTCTTCAAGTCTTGCCGCGTCGCTACCGGCGTTCTCAAAGGCGAGTGTGACGAGGACGATTTTCCCGCCTCTCGGCGCTCCGCAATATTCCTCGCGCTCTGGCGTTACAACTCTGATGCACAGCGTCTCTCTCACGTCGAGCATTGCGACTTTCCATCTCCCGATTACGATAGTCTCGCCTATTTTACCGACTATTACGGTCTTGCTGTGCCTAACGGCGACGTCAGGTGCCTTGCTCGTGAGATTTGCAATGACTGTTACACTGTGGTCAATTGTTTCATATACCATTCTGAGAGTCGCGGGTCTCTCACTCTCAGGTATCACATAGCCAAAGTCCTCCTCTGTCACGGTTCCCTCAATAAACCCCTCATAGCGGTAGGTAACGGCGGCCCCTACAATATCTTCACTGGGCACTGAGATGCGCACTACGCCATCTAGCGTCCCTGGTCTGTTGCTTTTGTAGCTACTGCCTGTGTTTGTGATTAGTTCGGGATACGACTTAATACGGGGGAGGTAACCGCCAAAGGGATTGAGATTCTCCACATTATCACTCTCTATCCTCATCCTTACTACAACGATTTTCTTATTGGGAGGGGCACAATAGTAGGAGGCAAACAACCAGTAGTCCTGACTGCTTCCACTTATGCTTTTTACACAACGCGTCTCTTTGACGTCGTAGACTGTTATTTTCCATGGACCGAGAGATGCTGTCTCGCCAATTTGCGCGAGGATATCCGCCGTTACGTTAACCTTGCCAACCCAGGCTCGTTGTGTCGTTGTGTTGGGTTTGCCGGCTTCAGTTGCCGGCGTGGTTACGGCGGTTTTCTCGGCAACAGCACGGGATATTGTGCTTGAAAGTCCCGTGTAGTAGCCGAACAACAAGCCGATAAGTACACCGATTAAAAACACCAAGATTATATCTGGCGCTCTTCTCATGTGCAACAGTTTTTTCTTTGCATAATCCGCCTAAGCGCCGCAAAGACCTCGTTGCAGAATTCGCCAGCATAAGCTCTGGCGAGCTCTTCCGCTTGCTCCTTGCTTAGTTTTTTCGCCTCCGGGTGGAGCAACGCCGCCCTTATTTCGTTAACCTTATACCCTCCGAACTCGCACCTAATACCATAGCTTGAGCAGAAGTTTGCGATCCAGCCTTTTTCGCCGTAGCGTTTCACTGCGGCGGCAAGTAGCTCAAATGCTATGTAGCAGTTGAGAAATTTGTCTACATGGTCTTCTTCGAAAAGTCCCCGTCTGATGTACTTCAACGCCCTTATTAGCTCACCCGGCGCGTAGTCTTGTCTCAGCACCTCCTCTATCTTGCGTATGGAGTCTTCGCCAAGTTGCTTAACAACCAAGACCTCCTCTCTTATTTTTATAGAGTCCGCTGTCATAATACCCTTCTTACCTCCCTCCTCTGCGGTTATTACTACATCATTCTCTACGGCGAACACATCGCCGAGTGCCATAGAAAGAAAAAATGCAAGCTTCTCGGACCTCTCACGCGCCTCTTTGAGCACCGCCTCGGCGGTGTCGCCGCATAACCTTTCGCGCACCACCAGCATATCGTTTGCACTTTCAAGTTTTAGCGCACCTATCTCAACAGCGCGATCAAGCGAATAACGGACATCTGGCGTGTAGAATCTCACTGTGATCTCTCCGCATACAGACACAACACATAATGAGTACTTGGATATATGCATTGTGCATCTCTGTACACACAAACCCCCTCTGTCTCACGGGAACACCCTCGGCGCGTACTACTCAAACACGATGTGTAATCTTCGCTTGTATTCTGCAAATATAATTATTAAACCATTTACGCCGAAGAGACAGAAAGAATGGCACCAGCGTGACCGCGCCTGCCGCGCCCACTTCGGGCGCTGGAGGGAGCCACAACATCCCGCCGCCCGGCGGTGCCGGAAATTTAAGCGTGACGGACGCTGGCACTGCGGCGCTTATGAAGGAAATAAACACCTACCTCGCCGCGAAGTACGACCCAAGAATGCAGGTGAAGCTGGAGGAGGTCTGGGACCTACGTCTTGTTCCTGCCCGACACGAGTATGAACTACGTAAAGGTGAGGGAGAGAAAGCGGTGTTGAGGGATGCCGCCGTTGCGGCGGCTTGCTCGTCAGATCTGACAGCGAGTGATACAAGTGCAGCGAGTACGTCGGCTGTCTCTACTTCACGTACCTGGCATGCGCAAAGTGCGGTGCGAGGTACAAGCCGTCTGACTGGTGCGGGCCCTTGGTATTATTTTTCTACTTCTTCAGTCTGGCCTCCGCGCGCACCTTGAGACGCTCGGGGTCACAGCTCAAGCACCTCAGACCTCAGAGACGAAGACGTAAGCGGCTAGACGCACACCGCAGGAGTGATTCCGGCGATGTAAGCTGGCCCGCATCTGCGCCGCGCCGAGCCGAAACCGGGCCTATTGCCGTCGACCCCTCGCCGCCCCCTCCGTGAGGAAGACCACAGGCCGCGTGCCGAAATGGCCTGGCTCCGGCGCAAGGCGCTTAAGCCCGCCCCCGGCATTCACGGCGTGAGCAATAGTGCCGACTGCCCCGCGTACGCAGAAATGCTCGTCAAAAAATGCGCGCAAGAGACTCGAGACCGCCAAGAAGCACTTCGAGGAGCGCCAGTACCGCGGCGTCCTTGTGGCCGTGCAACACGCGCTCAAGCGGCGCGCCCTCCCCATTGCCGATCTCGCGGTAAGCATATTCCGCGACGGGGTCCACAGGTGCGCCGACCAAAAGGTGGCGGAGGGAGTACCAGTGGTACTGGCGGTTGAGGAGGGCAAGAGGGAGGTGGAGCGGATTCCTGGCATGGCGAGGGCCGTCGAGCTTGCGTTCAGGCTCGTGAAGCGCGGTATCGATTATGTGCTGAGGTTACTACTCGAAAGGGCGCGGGGGGAGCGCCCCCGCGCGTCCGACGAGCTGAGGAGGCTCAAGGAGTTGCTGGACAGCATCACGGGCTTCATAGCCGATCACGGCAAGGATCGACACCTCAAAGACGAGGCCCTCAAGTACGCCTGCGACGTCAGCGGCGCCTTATCGTGGGCCCTCGGTGAGATAGACACCGAGAGGTTTACGGGTTCTGACTTCAACATGGACAGGCTGGTGGCCATCGTGAGGGAGATAGAGAGGAAGAGTGGCGTCAGGCTCGACCGCTACTGATGAGACTCGTCGCCTACGTCAGGTTCTCCGGGGAGGGCGAGGCCCGAAAATCAAGAGCGTGCGATATTCATGCGGGCAGCATTTACATGCGACAAACAGCGGGGTTGGGCATCCCATTGGCGTGCCTTAAAAGGATGAGCACGTCGCAGAACCGCAACTGCATGCTCTCGGCAACCCTCTATGTTTGGCCATTAACTGTTAAAAATACGATAAATGTCTTGGTCTATGCGTATTGATTATGACGAGATGCTTTGGGCTGGCGTAGTTGTTTGGTTGTTGTCTGTGTTTACACTGCAGTACATTAATCTTCCAACGCCCCCCTACCTCTGGGTTTTCGCCGCCATAGCCACGTTGTTGGTGGGTGCTTACGAGATTTCGAAAAACCAATACTTCGGCTACGCGGTAATCGGCTTGATAGCTGTCTACATCATCTACGTCGTAGTGGTGGCTAAGCTTTGGCTATATCTGGTTGCCGGTGTGATTCTACTTGTCATGTTCCTGGTGGCCTTTGAAATGGTTATGGGCAGGGAGTGGAGACGTAACCCCTTCGCTTGGCTAATCCTAGGCGCGCTTATTGTAATATTTGCAGTAGTGTTAGGAGTCGTGGCAGGACCCATGATGATATTGGCAGCCCACATACAGAAAATGAGAAAGCAACAAAGGAGAAGACCAAGACTTAGCAATACGCTACCGTAGCCCCCAGCGAAGCCCGCAACTCTTATGTCAACAACAAAGATATTAGAGACACCGGAAAGGTTAAGCTAAATCCCGGCGACGTAATCTCGCTAGGAACACTGTAACCGCCAAGTGCCGAAATGGGCCCGGTTCAAGCGCGAGACGCTCAAAGGTCGGATTTTTATGTCGGAAGCGCCTCTATCGACATGAGCGATGATGTAGGCGAACGCCGGCATGAGTCTCTAGAACGCTGGCGTGAGCTTCTGAGACTAGACATGGGCGAGCTCCTGAAGCTGGAGAAGCAGAGACGCGGCGTGCTTGAGGACAAACTGCTGTTTGTCAACGCCGCCAATCTGGCAGGGTTCTGGTGGTGCGCCCAGAAGTCGCTGTTGCAAGCCATAGAAGACGAGCTGGCATTTTTCACGAGCTACGTCCTCCAAGGCGCTGAGGTTGGTGCGTCCTCCAGCATTGAAGGATCTGACCCGCTTGAGTTGCTTCGGCACGTTGAGAGAGAGTGTACAATACTCACGATCCCGACGAGGTTCTGAGAAGAGTCGCAGAGAAAATGAAGAGAGTGGAAGGAGAGGTCTATCCTGCCGTGAAGATAGGCGACCGCATTTTAACACTTACTAGAAGAGACGACAAGCTTGTTGTGCTGGAAGAGGGCAGTGAATGCGATTTGATAAAGGGCGGCCACAGCGACTGCTGAGGGCCGCGTGTGCAGGCCCGGAGCACGTGAGCTGGGAGACCTAGAGCGCCGGCTGGTGAGAGGGGAATTGCTCGTAGCCGTTTCTCGTGGGCTGAGCCCTAGCAACGGCAACAAATCGCCGACTTCTGGCTACTGGCCAGCAGTTTTCTACTGACTGGACGTGCGTCTCGTCATACGGATGCATACCCGCAAGTGGCCGTTCTGACTTCCTCCACGCCCCTCTACGGCGTCTGGACGACAGCTGTGGCTAAAGCGTTCGGCTTCTGGGGAGAGACTCCGTGGAGAGGCGAGAGTGGAGGCTTCGCTTGTAAACCACGCGCCGAGAGACCGTAATAGAGCTGGAGGAACACGCCGTGAGAAGCTGTGAGACAAGAGGAGCGAGTGCGTTGGAGGAGCTGGGAAGTGCCAAGAAGCTGGAGACTGTCTTGTATAGGTCGCAAAGTGGAAGATTTTCTAGACAGTGTTCGGCATATTGTAGCAGACCCGACGCCAAGTCGCCGCTATCTGTTGCATATAAGCCGGCGGAGACTTGTCGTGAAAAGTTGCAGATGCTACAAGTTACGGAGACTATAAAAAGCCGTGACGAAGCCGGGGCTGGAGAAGTGGCTATACCTGTCTCTGGCGACGAGACACGGACAGCCTGAAACTTCCACTTAGGCTTGAAGAGAGACCACACCGCAGGAGAACGCTAGAAGTGGTAATAGTACAGCTTCAACAAAGCCAGTCTGCACCTCTCGGTGTTTAAGTCACCGCAGTTCTCATAAGTAGCACGGAAGAGCGGCCTAGTCACGATGTCCCCATATACCACAGAGCCTCGCAGAGCGTGTAGCCTAACTACGTCGGCCATGCCCTGCGCAACAGCCGGCAACATCAGTGCTAATTGCGCCGGAGAGTAGATAGGCGCCAGGACCTCCACTAGAGTCCTCCCATCCGCCTTATTCAACAAGGTACGTGCATCAGGCGCTACTATTTCTATAGTTAATCTCATCAGCTCGGTAGCTTCTTGATCGCCTGCGGCGGTTGCCGTAGCGACAACGCAGACTTCGGGCTTGGTTGATTGTTTGCAGATCTCTAAGGCTTTGTCTTTCTGTAGATGGCCAGCCAGCATCCATAAGGCTGGTAGATGTTCCGGTAAAAGCTGTGGCCAAAACGCATACACCACTTCTTCCAGCTTCGCCCCATCCCCCACGCCGAAAAGCTTAAGCATAAGCCGAGTAGCCACGGAGGCCCGTGGGTCGTAGTCCAGCACCAACCGCCACTCATTCAGTAGCTCTTCTGCCCTCTCCTTGTCGCCGGAAGCCGCTAGGTAGACTAGGCATTCACCGAGTATGAATGCCGCTGTTGCTAAGTATCTGGCGGTCTGTTTACGGTATTTCTTCGCCTCACTCCACAGTGTGCAGAAGTCCTTATCTTTCTCCTTAACTCTCTTGAGAAACTCCTCCCAACTACTTGAGACGAGGACGTGGGCCCTAAGAGCAAAACTGCTACTAACGAGGTAGTTTTCCCACGGCTTCAGCTTTCTGTATATCTCAGCCACTTCTTCGAACTCCTCTGCGGCCTCCTCCAGCTTCTTCTCGTCTAGCTCGCCTCTCTCGTTAAGGGCGTGATTCAGCTTATAGCTGGCTAGCTCAGACGTGAACCAAGCCCTCAACTTCTTGATCACTCTCCCGGCGGCGCCTGCGGAGCTGTACGCAGTCACCCACTTGGCAAAGTCTGCATTGCTTTTCATAATATTTCTCAGTCTGTCTGGATGTATCGCCACTTCCTCCAGCGTGCTATTCACAGCTTCGGCCTCTCTTACGAGATCGCCTAGGCCACAGTACCACTGCACAAGCGGCGCCAAGACGCCGCCACGTAGCGCCACGGCCAGCACGTACACCTTGGCTATGGTACCGAACAAGCGTTGCGCCGGGAGATCGCCACCCGTCGGCGCCGTGTTGCCGTGCTTTACGACCTCGCCGTACAGCCGGCACATATCCGCCACAGTGTCCTGCCAGTGATCCTTGATGTGCATAGGGTGTTTTCTAAGCAAGTTTGAGTAGGCGTGAACAGTCTCCACAAGAGACCAGATGCGCTCCGTCTCAGGAAGGCGGGTTTTGAATTGTTTCAATGCGTAGTAGATGTATTGAACAGTTTCTTGATCCAATGGTGTTAGCTCTGAGGTGGCGGCCAGCGCGACGACGTACCTATGCGGTGCCTTCTCACCCAGAGGCCGCAACGTCTTCAAAACCGGCAACACAGCTGCTTGATGGGCCACCCGTTGCGCCGCTGGAGACGCCGTGCGAAGTAGCAGATCGGCTTCCTCATCCACATCACCCCCAGCTACCAACGCGGCAAGGCCCAAGGCGTAAAAAACCTCGGGTAGTGTGAACTTTCTCCTTCTCCTCCTCGCCAACAGCTTCTCCGCTGTTTTCTTCGCGGCTTTTATGGTCTCCGCGTCTGCAAAGGGGGAGAGTATGTTTAATTCTCTTATGGGCGCCAGTTGCGCCACGTGTATTGAAAGCGGCGGTATCTTGCCGTCTATCGTCAGATGCGCATCCACGGCGCAGGACTTCAAAGCATCTCCCAGAGCCTCTGCGACGTCCTCCGGCAACAGATCCCTAGGCAACACGAAATATCCAGCCAGTGCGTGGCCAGCGATAAGGGCCGCCCTACGCCAACAACTCCTGACCTCGCTGCTCTTGAAAACAGCGGCAAGCCTCCTGGCGACAAAGGCCGACAAAGAGCTCTTCATTCTCCGGTTCCTCTCGGGGACGCCGAGCTTGGCGAGGGTTTCGGCGCCTTCTTTCAACACCTCGCCGCGGGCCCAGTCCAGCGCCTCTATCAAGTAGCGTAAGGTCTCTCTGTAGGGCTTTCTCGCCCCTTCGCCGTTTAGACCGGCTAGGTCTCTCAGCGTCTCCTCCACGAGGTCTTCGTGTCGCCGGGCGAGCCAATTGGCTATGGGCTCCAACGCGTCTTCCCTCAAGGACTCCAGGCTGGCGCCTTCCAGCTCCTCCGGCTTTAAGAAACGCCAGACTCCGTTTTTCACCGCCTTCGTGATGTACGTCACGCCGACTGGCACCGGGCCGAAGACGGCGTGGAGGAGAAGCGGCACCGCGGCCCTCTTGGCCAAGTCGCCACTGCCACGAAGCATCACGTGCCAGATGTAGTTGGCGAGAAAGAGCTTCGGCTCCTTCTTAGCCTCCTCCACAGCCCTCTTCACGTCACTTACATCGCATCCGCGTTCCCTCAGCCAGAGGCCGGCGTATTTGGCAACAAGAGTGTAGGCCCCGTCTGGGTGGTGCTCCTTGATTATACGTGCCAACTTCTCAGCTTCTTGGCAACTCTTTGCACTTTCCCCCATGTAGCTCCTCACGATTTCGGCGAGGAACTCCACGTCGCTAAGGTCCACTCTATATTCGGCGGCGGGGTCCAGCTTAATGCCGAGCGCCTTCAGCTCGTCGTCCGAAGCCGTCACCAAGACGCGGAGTCTGTCCACGGTGTCTGGCTCAGCCGCCGCAAGTAGAGAATTGACGGCTTTGGCCACCGCAAGCAGAGAATTGATAGCCCTAGCCGCCACCTCAAGCGGTTTCTCCACCCCCTCCGCGGCCCCAAGGATGAACCTCGGCATGTAGACCTCGCGGGGGTGCACGTCGAAGAGAAGCAACACGCGTCTCCGCAACGAGGCGGCTGTTATAAGAAGCTCGTTGACGTTTATAGGCCCCTCCGGGACTACCACATAGTCTACCCGCTCTTGCATCAACATGGAGTAGGCTACGTATTTCGCCAGGGTAGACTTCCCAACCCCCCTGGGCCCCTTCAAGACCACAGCCCTATCACTTCCCATGAGACGCATCACCTCCTCGGCTTTCTCCACAAACACCCTCTTGGCTAGGGGGTGCCGCACGCCTGCCTCGATCACGTACTCCTCCGTTACGCCGAGTTCCTCTGCGTTGTACCTGGCGTAGACCCTGCCGAACTTGCCCAGAGACTCCACATGCCGGTCGTGCGCCAGCCAGTCCACGAGGGAGGGGTCGCCCAGCGCCTCGACAAGAGTTTTGAACCTTCCAGTTTCCATCCCCCACTCCAGAGCCACTGAGTCCACCAAAGCCTCAAACTCAAGCCGCCGGACGTATGCCCGCGCCTTCTCAGCCGCCTCGACGAATTTCAACAAGCCAGCGACCTCGCCGTATCTCTGCCGAGTCACGGCTTGAAAGAAGTCGTAGATCGCCTTCACAGCCGCGGCCAAGCCGCCGAAGGGGCTTATGACGCCGGCCGCGTCGAGCAATAGACGTAGGGCGGCCTCGCCGAGGCTCTTGCGCGTTCTGCGGAGCGCCTCTAGCGCCTCGACGCCGGCCTCCAGCTCCTCAAGCGGCAACGACAACAAACCCGGCGCAGGACCTTCGCAAGCCCCACCCACGACGCGGCCTTCATACGCGGCGCAAAGCCCGTCGTGGCTAACCCAGGCGAGCCTCCTCTTGCCACCCTCTTCTACGAGTTCTTCATAAAGGGCGGGGAGGTAGACCAGCCTAAGCCGCCCGGACAGAGACGCGGCCAGCTTCACCGCTTCCCAAGAGCTACTCACCACCACGAAGACCAGCCCCCCGGCCCCCTCCAGCTGCCTCGTCAAATCCTCCACGTCTCTGTACTCCTCAGTAGCCTCCACTCCGTAGCCTCTGGGGACAAACACCTTGAAGCCCCGCCTAGCCAGACATCGAGCCAAGCCGCGTCTCCCAGACCCAGGAGGAGCCAAGACATAAACCCCATCCCCAAGCCGAGCCAGCCGGCCACAGACGACGCTCAACGCCCCTTGTAAATCCACCAAATAGACAATGCAGAGGGGTTATATACCCACCATCCCTCCGTAAGACATTTTCTTGGATAGCCCCCAACCCCTCGACGCGCCGCCAAGGAATGCATGAAACACCTCTCTCCTAAGATGTGAGATATTCGACAAGGCCCCCTACAACTCTTTCACCCTCTTCACTCCCTCAGGCCGCCGTCTGAGCCGTAGGGTGATGTACGGCGAGAGGCTTTAGGCGGCGGCAGTGTACAGAGTGCCGTCAAGGAGCCGGCGGGGGACGCCGCGCCTTCGCCCACGTTTATCTTCATCGACGAGGCCCACTACTACTTCCCGCAGGGGGGCGCCTGGGACGACTTCAACAAAGAGGCGGCCGTGACAAACAATCTCACCAGGCTGGGTAGGGTGAGGAGGATGGGCGTGGTCTTCGCCACCCACAGCCCCGCCGACCTCAACGACTTAGTGATCCAGCTCACCAACACTAAAATAGCCATGAGGAGCGAGCCTAAGGTGCTTGAACGCGTAGACATGGCCGAATACGCCGGGGAGCTGGCCTACGCCCAAAGCGGAGTCGCCGTGGCGAAGAGCATTATCTACAGGACACACGTAGTAACCTTCAAAACTCTGCCGCCCCAGACGCGGCACAGAGGAGTCTAGCGACTCCCCGACGCTCTGTGGCGCTTTCGCCGGGGGTGTGCCAGAGGGCGCGCATTGGCTTTTGTATTCCTGGAGGGCCTCGGGCTCCGGCTGTCCGCGAGGGGCGGGGCGCAGGTATTCAACTCTATGAGGGAGAGGGCTGGCGTTTCAGCGACCTCTCTACCTGCCGCTACAGACGCGTCTGTCTTCTCCCTCGCGAGCTTCTGCGCCAGCCTGCAGAGGCGGCGCGGCCAGCCGGTGCTACTTGCCGAAGACATTGCGTCCTTAAGTTGCAGACCAAGGCGGCGGGGCGCTTGGAGCTAAGTGGGGAATCCACAGCCCGCCTCCAGCATAAGCTACGAATTTAAACTCCTCCTCCTAGCCCATTATGGATTTTGAAGCCGTCCGGGGCTTGTTGCAGCGTGTGGCTGAGGAGGTGGAGTCTGAGATTAGGCAGGTTGAAAAAGAGCTGGCTGGGGCTAGGCGCGTTGGCGCGCGGGTGGAGGAGCTGTCTGCAATTAGAGACATCTTGTACGAAGACAAGTGGTTTAGAATTGCGACGGCGGTGTATACCCAAGTCAAAAGACTATTCGTCGAAGATGGAAAGGCAGGCGAAGTCATCGAGGCGGCTGAGAGGCGCCTATACGGCCTTAGGCTTGAAGTTGTCGAAGTGCCTCTGCTGAAGATCGAGGCGGCTGTGGATCAAGACGGAAAGATAGCCGCGGTTAGATGCAAAGCCGCCCTCGACGTGGGCGTAGAGGCTGTTTATATGGGCGTGGCGCCGGGCTACAGGCTTGAAGAGGCGGCTCAGGCAGGCAAGACAGCAGATGCCGGCGTAGCAGAGGACGTCAAACGCAGAGGCGGCGGAGAGGAGGCGGTGGGCGTTGAGCGTGGAGGCGCCGCGGTGCGCGGCGTCGGCGGGGGCGGAGTGGAGCGCGTGTTGGAGGAGGTGAGGAGGGAGTTTTCCGGCCTGCCGGTGTATGTCGTCGTTGAGGAGGGCTACGTCTATGTGAAGAGGACGGCGCCTATGGACCAGAGGCAGTTTAGGAAGTACACCGAGGTGTGTAGGAGGCTGGGCTTTAGATTCGACCGGAGGGGGGAGAGGTGGATCAAGCCGTTGGAGGAGCTGAAAACCGCCTAGCTTTCTTCAGCAGGGTGGTCCGGTCCAGCTGACCACCTCAGCCTCTTTCACGTACCGGACCAGCCCCCTCTCGCGCAATGCGTATACCGCCTCTCTGACGGCGGCCACGGCCCGCCACCACATCTCTGTCCCCGGCGTGGGTGGGGACACGGCGCCTTTCACCACCTCCGCGGCGCCTATTTCGGCGAATAGTTCCAGCCTACGCCGCGTGAGGTCGAGGGTGAGTCGGAGCAAGCCGACGCTCCTGTGTCTGCACAGATATTCGGCCACCGCCTCTATCAGCCTGTCCATAAAGAGGAGGCGGAGGAGCTGTGTGGGCCGGGTGGATGTGCGGGTGGAGGCGGCGAGTGTCCGGCCTGCGGTGGCTGTGCTGGAGTTGGTGCTGGTTTATATTTCTAACGCTTAAAACAACGGCGTATATGCCGCACGGCCCTTTCGTCTAGGTTGAGCCGTGGCAACAGCCGCAACCACCAGAGGCCAAATTCGGCCTAAACTAATTTGTCAATTCGGAAATTAGGCGTCTTAAACCGCGTCTCCGTGCCGGCTTAACAAAATATGTCAATCGAAAAAGACGGCGTTTTAAACTGCGTCTTTCTGCCTAGCTTGACTAATTTATCAATTTTTTCTCTTATTATATTAGCAGTTTTGCGAAATGTTTTTAAAGGTGTGTTTTTCTGGGGTTATGGGTCGGGTGTAGGTATTGACAATGAAGGAGGTGCGGTTCGCAGGGCGTTGCTGGGTTTATGTAGGCGGCGCGGAGGATTACGAGGAAGAAGTGGTGGTGGTGAGGGTCGGCGACGTGTACGTGGTGGGCGCGGTTGACGACTGGTATGTGGTGCCGGCGCACGCCGTGAGGCGCTTCTTGGCGAAGTTACTTAATGCCGGTGAGCAAGACATCTCGCTGGAGTGTTGATATGGAGCTTTGGCAGTTCTACAAGCAGGTTTGGGAGTCTGAGCGTGCGCTTAAAGCCGCCGTGCCGACGGCGTGGCTTGTGAGGGGCGGCGTGGCTTTTGCCGTGGTCAGATTCCCGCGTGAAGCAGAGCCGGGTGAGCGTTGGGTGGAGAAGATGTGGATAGCCACGCCGTGGGTGTTTGGAAGCGGGCTATTCGGCGTGGAAATTGTGTTTGAAGATGCCAGGTTTACGGCGGTGGCGTGTCCGCAATACGGAGAGAGGCTGGCAGACGTGGAGGAGGTGCACATCCTGCTGAATACAGAGCCCGTAGTCGGCTTTAGGCTACACGACGAGGCGGTGCAGTGGCTGAGGGGATGGGCCATGGCGCTGAGAGACGAGGCCGTCAAGCGGAAGGCCGTGGAGAAGGCTAGGCGCGTAAAGCACTGCCGCTTCTAAACCCAACCTTTTTTGTCAAACCCCCCTCTCCCGCCGTCTTAAACTGTGTTTTCCCTCCTCATTTCAAAATCGGTGTCTTAAACTGCATATTGGCGCCCTCTCTACGTTGGACCTCTACGGCGACGTGTGGTCTAGGAGGCTCCTAGCCGCCCCCGCCGCCCGACCCAGCCGAGGAGCTTCTACGGGAGCGGCTGGAGTTAGGCGCGTTGGGCGATTTTGAGAGATAGGTTGGTTGGAACCGCAGAGGTTATGCACAGACTCCCGTGGATGGCTGATGCGGTGAGGAGGCCGTACCTCGGAGCCTAACCCCCCAGCCACGATATACGGCGGAGGCGTCGCCAGAGGAGGCGCCACACTGCCCACAACGGCTAACTCCATGGATAAGCTTATTAACTAGGTTTTAAAACTGTGCGGAGAAATGATCGAGAAG
>Ga0326760_1000623_pt1 | contig 17746 bp, 20 predicted proteins | sample GCREP_S_FD_207668 | JGI IMG/M metagenome (GOLD analysis project Ga0326760, IMG submission 207668) | Hot spring sediment microbial communities from Geyser Creek Basin, Yellowstone National Park, WY, United States - GCR.EP_S | ecosystem: Environmental > Aquatic > Thermal springs > Near-boiling... | reverse complement strand
TAAATCTCCTACTTAATTAGATGATGTAACCGTCAGTGAATGAAGTGATGATTTATGGGACCCTCACTGACTAATACGGAGTTGTTAATTAACGTATGATTAGAGGTAGTAAGAAAGTAGTTGATATTCTTGCTAAGATACTTTACGAAGTTAAAGAACATCACGTATCAGTTGATGTAGCGTTTAAGAGGGTATGTAAGGGTAGGTGTGTTAAGGGGTTAGAGGAACGTGAGGAGTTCTACAACCTAGTTAGGAATTTCATCTCAGATTACTTCAAACTCAAATGTTATGTTATGGATGATGAAGTAAGTTATAGGGAGCTTGCTAGGCTATGGTTAGGGAGGGAGTACGAAGTAATCAATGAATTACACTGTATTTACTCCTACCCTAAATGGTTTGTAGATGAGTTAGTCAGTCTCCTCGGTGTAGATGAAGCTAGTAAGGTTCTTAACGCTATGAATAGTAGGGTCTGGTGGTTAAGGGTAAATACTTTAAGGGCTTCTGAGGAGGGTGTTTTAAGGGAGCTTGAGTTAGAAGGTGTTGATTTTATAGTTTCTAAGGAAGTTCCATACATGATTAAGGTATTAAGTTATAAGAAGCCTATTAGGACGTTAAAACCTGTTAAGGAGTTTAAGGTAGTTCCTCAAGACTTAGCAAGTGCTGTAGTTGTTGAAGCACTTAAACCAGGATTTAATGAGAGTATCATAGACTTAACAGCAGCACCTGGTTTAAAGACCTCATTAATCATGATGTTATCTGAGAATAGGGCTAGGGTAGTAGCCTGTGATAAGAGTTTAAGGAGGTTAAACATTATGAGAAATCTACTTAAGAGGTTAGGTGTTGATTTAAGTAGGGTCTCCTTAATACACTCAGATTCTACAGTTATTAACTTCAGACGTTTTGATAAGGCGTTAGTAGATGCACCATGTAGTAACTCAGGTGCGATACATAAGGACCCTGGAATTAAGATATCGTTAACTAAGGGTAAGGTCTTATATAACAGCGTAATCCAGAGTAAGTTGTTGAGTAATGCGTTAAGATTAGCTGATTATGTAACATTCTCAACATGTTCTATATTACCTGAGGAGGGTGAATTCATAATCTCTAAATTAGACTTAAACGAAGTTAAACTATCTAGAACTATCACCTGGGCTAGTAAGGGGTACCCAGTAATTAATTCCTACGAGAGTTTAATGAGGTTAATGCCTCATATTCATGAATGTGAAGGTTTCTTCATAGCTACTCTAACTAGGTAACTACTTCAGATCTGTTAAACTATTTTAAATACTGTGTTGATACTTATTTTGGGAAATCTATGAGTGTTCAGGTTTTTGAGGTACGTCAACAAAGTCCTAAGAAGGCTAAGGTCTTAGTAGCTAAGTTAGGTTTAGATGGTCATGATAGGGGGGCTAAAGTAGTTGCTAGGGCTTTAAGGGATGCAGGATTTGAGGTTGTGTATTTAGGGGTTCATCAAACACCTGAGGATATTGTGAAGGCAGCTATTGAAGAGGACGTAAGTGTTATTGGGTTAAGTATATTATCAGGGTCTCATCTAGAGTTAGTTCAGGACTTAATCAAACTCTTGAAAGAGAAAGGACTTAACATACCTGTGATTGTTGGAGGTGTAATACCACCGGAGGATGTTGATGAGTTGAAGAAGTTAGGAGTGTATGCTGTATGTGGTCCAGGCACTCTATTAAGAGATATCGTCGACTTATTCAATAAAGCTATTAACACATCAAGAAAGACCACCTAGGGGATAGGTATGAAGCTACACCATATCGGAATAGCTGTTAAGGATCTAGACACTACTATGAAGTTGTATAGGGATGTACTTAAGCTGAGGTTATTAGGTGTTGAGGAGGTTGAAGAGGAAGGTGTTAAGATAGCTATGTTTGATGCTGGAGGTGTTAGGATTGAGTTGCTTATGGGTACTAAACCTGATTCAGCTATATCTAAGTTTATAGAGAAGAGGGGTGAAGGTATACACCATATAGCTTTCCAAGTAGATGACGTTGATAGTGTTTGTAATGAGTTTGTTAAAGCAGGTCTACAGTTAACATACCCTCAACCTAAGCTAGTTGCTGGGGGTTCTAGGAAGATAAACTTCATAAATCCTAAGTCAACTGGTGGTGTATTGATTGAAGTATTAACTGAGGTGAGGTCTTCTGAGTGAGAAGATACTTCAGAGAATGATTGAGTGGGAGAAGGAGTTCTTAGAACCTTTTTTAAAGAAGTTCCCTGAGAGGAAGAGGGAGTTCTTAACTGAGGAAGGTATCCCAGTCAAGAGGCTTTACACACCATTAGATTTAGAGAAGTGGGACTATATAGAGAAGTTAGGGTTCCCCGGTACATACCCATTCACACGTGGTATCTACCCAACAATGTATAGAGGACGTCCATGGACTATAAGACAGTATGCTGGTTACGGAAGTGCTGAAGATACTAACCAGAGGTTTAAGTATTTATTAAGTATTGGTCAGACAGGCCTCAGCATGGCTTTCGACCTACCAACACAGCTTGGTTTAGACCCTGATGATAAGAGGGCTTGGTATGAGGTTGGAAAGGTAGGGGTTTCAATGCCGACAGTTGTTGAGATGGATATAGTGTTTAATGACATACCTATGGATAAGATCTCAACATCTATGACTATAAACGCTACAGCTATTGAAGTCCTCTCTATGTATGTCTTAGTTGCTGAGTCTAGAGGTATTTCTAGAGCTGTCCTCGACGGTACTATACAGAACGACATACTTAAGGAGTATATAGCTAGGAAGAACTACATCTACCCTCCAGAACCCTCTATGAGGTATGCAACTGATGCTATAATATTCTGTGCTAAGGAAATGCCTAAATGGAATTCAATAAGCATTAGCGGATACCACTTTGAGGAGGCAGGGGCTACCCCAGCTATGGAGATAGCGTTCACGTTAGCTGATGCTATAGAGTACGTTAAGTGGGTTGTGGAGAGGGGTAAGATGCCTGTGGATTCATTCGCACCTAGACTCTCATTCTTCTTCTCAGCAAGGACTAACTTATTCGAGCAGGTAGCTAAATTCAGAGCTGCTAGGAGGATGTGGGCTAAAATTATGAAGGAGGGGTTCGGTGCTAAGGATCCTAGGTCTATGATGTTGAGATTCCATACACAGACAGCTGGTGTGACCTTAACAGCTCAGCAACCTGAGGTTAACATCATCAGAACTACTATACAGGCGTTAGCAGCGGTGTTAGGGGGTACTCAATCATTACATGTTAACTCTTACGATGAAGCACTCTCACTACCTAGTGAGGAAGCTGTTAAACTATCTATAAGGGTTCAACAAGTAATACTTTACGAGTCTGGAGTTATAGATACTATAGACCCGCTCGGAGGTTCCTACTATATAGAATGGTTAACTGATGAGATTGAGGAGAAGGCTTGGAAGATAATTGATGAGATTGATAGGATGGGTGGTATGTTAAAAGCTATAGAGTTAGGGTATCCTCAGAGGGAGATAGCTAGAGCAGCTTATGAGTATCAAGTTAAGGTTGAGAAGGGTGAGATACCTATAATAGGTGTTAATGTACTTGTGGAGCCGGGAGTACCTAAGGTTAAGATACTTAGGGTAGACCCTGAGGTTAGGAGGAGGGTTGTAGAGAGATTAAGTAAGTTTAGGAGTGAGAGGGATAACGTTAAAGTTACGAGAGCTTTAGATGATGTTATGAGGGCTGCTGAGAAACCTGAAGTTAATATATTCCCGTACATATTAGAGGCAATCCGTAGTAAGGCAACATTAGGTGAGGTGAGTAAGGTCTTAAGGGAAGTTTGGGGGGAGTGGAAGGCTCCAGAAGCAATTTAAATCTAGTACTAACATAATAACTAATGCTTTAGAACCCTCAAACCTTAAATAATTAATTAAATCACGTTTTAAATCTATAGCTGCTTTATCAGACCTCACAGCAGCTGTAGCTCTACAGACATAATCAGACCTCCTAATTATTATCCTGACATCATCTTCGTAAGTAAGTCTTTCATCACCTCTACCTACTATAACATCGTAGATACCGTTAGGGGTTAATATCATGGTTATGACTACTGATGTAGGCCTCCGAGCTAATTCCTTAAATGATGTGTTGAAGTCCTTTAACGCTTTAGTAGCTGAGATACCTACTATACAGTCCCCACGTTCTGTTAAGTAGTCCTCCTTAGTGAATTCTAGAGTTGTCTTATGCGTAGCTCTTACATTCTTATGACCACTAATCATCAGAACTTCTGATGCTGTACATGTTGATATGTCTCCCTCCCCAACCATAGCTAACATCATTAAGTGAAGACTTATACTAAGGTATTTAAAGGTATTTAAGATTTAATAGTCTTTAGTAGGCATTACTATTGGTTGTTGAGGTATAGAGTACAGGAGAACTAAGGAGGAGTTAATTAATGAGCTCGTCAGAGCCGGTATACTTAGGACTGAGAAGGTTATTAAGGCTATGTCTAAAGTCCCTAGAGAACTCTTCATCCCACCTAACCTAAGGGATTATGCTTACGTCGACACCCCACTACCTATAGGTTATGGACAGACGATTAGTGCCCCACATATGGTAGCTTTAATGACTGAGGCGTTAGACCCTAGAGAAGGTGATAAAGTCCTTGAAGTCGGTACAGGTTCTGGGTATCAAGCAGCTATACTAGCTGAGATAGTCGGTGATTCAGGACATGTATACACTATAGAGATAGTTAAGGAGTTGGTAGAGTTTGCTAGGGAGAACTTAAGGAGGGCTGGATACTTAAATAGAGTTACTGTAATACATGGTGACGGTACTTTAGGTTATGAGGCTGAGGCACCTTATGATAGGATCATCGTAACAGCAGCTGCACCGGAAATACCTAAGCCATTAATAGACCAGTTAAAACCTGGTGGTAGGTTAGTCATACCAGTAGGTGATCTCTACATACAGTACCTAACAATCGTTACTAAGGACTTAAACAACAACATTAAGGTTGAGAGGGATACCCCCTGCGTCTTCGTACCACTAATCGGTAAGTATGGATGGAGAGGTGTTAAGGACATCATATAACTAATGTTAAGGACTCTAAAACCCTAGGTGCGTAGACTTCAAGATCCTCATAGACCTCTCTCTTCATCTTCATCTTCACTACCTCATTAATGAACTTCCTTATATTCTCTGGTTCTCCATGATTTACTACCAACCTCTTAGGCTTTAGACCTGAAGAGATTAAATTCTTCAGGTACCTAGTTAACTGCTTATGGTCTGAATGTCCTGAGAACCCATCAATAGAGTATACCTCCATATTAACCTTAATAACCTGGAGTTTATCCTCAACCACCATATGAACCTCCTTAATACCGTCCCTCACCTTCCTCCCTAAAGTACCCTCAACTTGGTAGTTAACGAACACTATAGAGTTCCTAGGGTCTGAAGCCATAAGTCTGAAGTACTCAACAGCTGGACCGCCGGTTAACATCCCTGAGGTAGCCATGATTATCGATGGTTCGTTAGATTCTACGATCTCTTCCCTAGCACTCCTATCATATAGGACTTTAAATACCTCATATGTGAACGGGTTTAAACCTGAGTATATCTTCTCCCTCAACTCCTTAGACAGTAGTTCTGGGTATGCTGTATGTATAGCTGTGACTTCATTTATCATACCCTCAATATATACCGGGACTTTAGGTATGAGTCCAGACTCCATAGCATTAGCTAGTATCACCATAACCTCCTGTGCCCTACCAACGGATAACGTAGGTATTAAAACCTTACCCTTACGTTCTACAGTCTTCTTAACAATCTCTATGAATTTCGCCTCTGCCTCCTCCCTAGACGGTTGTTCAACACCTCCGTAAGTAGCCTCCATTATCAACGTATCAACTCTTGGGAATACGTCATTAGCTCTATTTAGGAGTCTAGTCTTACCGTACTTAAAATCACTCGTATATACTATGTTATGTAGGCCGTTACCTATATGTAGGTGGGCTATTGCTGAACCGAGTACGTGTCCAGCATCGTATAGGGTTAACCTTATGTCTGGAGCTATATCAGTAACTTCGTTATACTTTAACGGTATAGTATGTAGTAAGGCCTTATGTACATGTTTTAGGTCGAATGGTAGTGGTTTTCCTTCACGTTTAGATATGTCTAGCAGGTCTAGCTGGAGGAGTATCATTAAATCCCTAGTAGCTTCTGTAGCATATACAGGGCCTTCATAACCGTACTTAAACAGGAATGGTACTAACCCGCAGTGGTCTAGATGTGCGTGAGTCACTACCACAGCATCTAACTCCTCAGGACTAATACCTATAGCATCGATTCTAGGCATTGATGATGAGGTATCAGGTGCGTTAGGGTTGAAACCGAAGTCTAGTAATACTTTACTCTCGGAAGTCTCAACAAGTATTGCTGACCTACCAACCTCCATAAACCCTCCTAAAGCTGTTATCCTGACATACCTATCCTTAAATAAAGTATCCCTATGTATCCTCTCACCGATACTTCGTAAGATCTTTAACCTCTCATCACTCTCACTGACTAAGTACTTCAGTGCTGAGTCTAGAATTCGTGATTTAAGTGGGGGCTTCCTAACTATCCTCGGCCTCCAACCAGTCTCTATGAATATCTTCTTATATAAAGCTCTATCATCCTTATAGAAGTACTTAGGTTCTGGAGTGGTTATGACTACCTCACCTAATACCTTATCAAAGGTTATATCATCTTCTGTTACTTTAGCTTCTGAAGCTGTAGTAGCTAGTATGTATTTAATAACTTCCTTCTCAGGCTTCCTACTACTCTCATCAACTCTAACTACTATCCTCTTCCTGATAGTCTTAGCTATATTCTTGATTATCTCATCCTTCTCTACTATGAAATTAACATTCCTCACGTAAACAGCTATTTCAGGGCCTTCAAACTCAATCTTAGTTACTTGAGCCTCCTTCGGTATCTGACCTAAGATCTCAGAAACTATTAACTGCCTAACTTTATCTACAGACGTCATGTAGTTAAATATCACCTGATTTTAAAGCTATATTCTCTATAGGAATCCTTAGTTATAACTACAGCATCCACAGCCTCACCAGTGAATACATCCCTCGCTATAGATGCTGAGACAGCCTTAACAGCTAGGTTTAAAGCCTCATCAACAGGCATATCCCTCCTATAATTACTCTCTATAACACCTATAGCTATTGGTGAGCCGGAACCAGTAGCTGCGTAATCCTCCTCAACAACATCACCGAATAACTCTATAGCATATAGTCTAGGTCTATCATCATAACCTCCTAAGAGTAACTGAACTATGTATGGGTAATACTTTGATGAGTTAAGAATTAACGATAGTAGTTTTGCTAAGGACTTTAACGTTGGTGTGTAACCGTACATCACCTTACGACTTAAGATCTCAATCTTCAGGAAATCAGCTAGTGTTTGAGCGTCAGCTACTAATCCAGCTATCGTAAGAGCAGCCCTATCATCCATCCTAATAATCTTCCTAACTGTTTTATGAGCTACATATAACCCACTACTAGCTCTCTTATCAGCTGCTAACACCACACCATCATTTACTACTATACCTACTGTTGTTGTCCCATGAAAACCTCTCAACACTACAATACACCTCAAAACCTACACAATTGAGTACTTAGTAATTTATAAATATTACTATTAGAATTCCTAACTATTTCCTACGGATAACTTATCCTAACAATTGTTTAAGGAGTCCTAAAAAGGGATGTACTAAGGATGATTATAACTTAAATTAGGTAATCCCTAATTAATTCGGTGTTGGATTAGTGGGTAAGGAAGAGTTAATTAATCGTGTTGTGAGTGTTCTTAAGACTATTTACGACCCTGAAATACCTATAAACATCTATGACTTAGGACTGATCTATAGGGTTGATGTTGATGAGGATAACGTGGTGCATATAGATATGACTTTAACAACTCCAGCATGCCCTATAACAGTATTTGTAGTTCAGCAGGTTATCAACTATGTTAAGGGTGTGGAGGGGGTGAAGGATGTGAAGGTTAACATAACATTTAACCCTCCATGGAATCCGTCAATGATGACTAAAGAAGGTAGGGAGAGGTTTAAACAGTTATTCGGTTATGATATTGTTGAGGAATACCTTAAAATGTCTAAGTCAGGTCCTCCTAATGCCGGTTGAAGAACATAGGGAGTTATGGAGTGATATAAAGGTTAAGTTCTGCCTAATAATCACTAGCGATACGATATTTAAGGGTTTAAAAAAAGATGAGATAAGCCCTCTTGTTAAGGACTTAATCATCAACTCCGGACACGAACTAATATTTAGTAAGGTAGTACCGAACGATGATGAGGCCCTATCTGAGGAGGTTATGAAGTGTTTAGACTTATGTGATGTACTATTAATAACTGGTGGTACAGGTATTAGTAGGAAGGATATCACTGCCGATACTATAGTTAAATTCTGTAGTAAGATGTTACCAGGATATGGTGAGTTATTTAGGTACTTAACATACCTTCAATTCGGTTCAGCAGCAATACTTACAAGAAATTACGCATGCATATCTAAAAACTCAGTAATCTTCCTAACCCCAGGATCTCCTCAAGCAGTAGAGTTAGCACTTAAGAAGTTAATACTACCTGAGGTTAAGCACTTAATAGGTGAGTTAAGGAAGTAATTATATTAACGACTAGTTAATTAATTAACGGTGGGTTTAACGAGTTATGACCTAGTCATAAGGAATGGTAAAGTCGTTACAGGTGTAACTCAGACCTGGTTCGAAACAGATATCGCTGTAAAGGATGGACGTATAGTCCGTATCGGGTATTTAAAGAATGTAAGTAGTGACGTAGTTATAGATGTTAAGGGTAGGTACGTAGTCCCTGGATTCATAGATATGCATAATCATTCAGACCTATCAATCATAGCATACCCTGAAGCTCTAAACTCTCTAATGCAGGGAGTCACAACTTTAGTCATAGGTAATTGCGGGTTTTCAGCAGCTCCGGTACTACCTAAGTCTTTAAACGATATTAAGAGATTCTGGAGTCAACTCTCCCTAGGTATCTCAGTAGATATCACCTGGAGTTCTTTTGATGAGTACTTAAGGACTTTAGAGACTGTTAAACCAGCTGTTAATATAGTCCCTCTAGTAGGTCACGGAACACTACGTATTAATGTTGCTGGATTCGATGATTACTTAAGTAATGAGGATTTAGAAATGATGAAGGAGTTAACTGTAGATGCTATGAGGGCAGGAGCCTTCGGCATATCTACAGGTCTTATCTACCCACCAGGATCTTACGCATCAACTAATGAGTTGGTCGAGTTGGCTAAGGTTGTAAGTAGTTATGGAGGTATATACTCAACACATATCAGGAGTGAATCACATAGACTATTGGAAGCTGTTGAGGAGGCGTTAGAGATAGGTTTAAAGGCTGGGATTCCAGTAGAGATAAGTCATTTAAAAGCTGCTGGTAGACCTAACTGGGGTAAGGTTAAGGAAGTTATTGACTTAGTAAGAAAGTATAGAGAGTACGGTGTTGAGGTAAACTATGATATGTATCCATACACAGCTGGTTCTACATCACTAATAGCGTTACTACCTCAATCATTATATAGGGACGGATTTGATATACTGATATCTAAGTTAAGTGATAAGGGGTTTAGGAATGAGGTGATTAAACTCGTAGAGAGTAGTTCTGATTGGGAGAACTTACTCAAAATACTTAGATGGGAGGATATAGTCATATCTTACTCAGGAAGTTGTAAACCCTGTGAAGGTAGGAGTATATTAGAATTAAGTAGAGAGTTGGGTAAGGACCCCTACGACATCATCTTCGACTTGATATGTAGTGATCAGGGTAGGACTTTAATGGTAATGCACTTCATGAATGAGGAAGACCTAATATACGGGCTTAAACAACCATACTCACTCATAGGTTCTGACTCCTTAGTCATCCCGTTAGGCATGGGTAAACCACACCCAAGATTCTTCGGTACATTCCCTAGAGTCATTAAGAGATATGTTAAGGACTTAGGAATACTGAGTTTAGAGGAAGCAGTAGCTAAGATGTCCTCAATACCTGCACAGAAGTTAAGACTTAACGATAGAGGTATAATAGCACCTAGGTTTAAAGCAGACCTAGTAGTGTTAAATATTAAAAATATTGAGGATAGAGCTACTTTTGAAGACCCTAATAAGTACCCAGTAGGTATAGATTACGTCATAGTTAATGGAGTCATAAGTGTTTCTGAAGGGGAATACGTAGGGGTTAGAAATGGTGAAGTCGTTAAGAATCTAACGACTTAAACATTAATTAACAATATGTTAATTACGTTAAATCACCACAAGTACAGAATATCTCATGTATAGCTTTGTATAAATCTTCAATACCGTAACCATTAAGTGCTGATACTGCTAATAACCTCTCAGGTCTTAAGTACTTCTTAACAATGTTTAAAACCTCTATCAGCATATCAGTAAGTATCTCTCCCCCACTCCTTAACTCATCAAGTATTTGCTCTACTTCAGTATAGTAACTAGTTGAGTAGATAACACTCTTAACGTTGATTAAATCAGCTTTACTTAACACTGGTAACGTAGGTATCCCTAAACCTAACCTAATTACTATAGCCATTAACGTAACTACAGCAGCACTATTACCTCTAAGTCCTAATGTAGGGTCTAAAAGGAAAACACCTACAGGTTTTGAAACTTCCTTAATAATATTTATTAATTTTAGACCTGAATTCCTAAACATCAGTATCTCTAGTTGACCAGGTGTATCCACTATCATTAGGTCGGAATTAGAGTTGATATTCATTAAATTCTTACCTAAGTACTCGTAATTTTCAGATAGGATATCTATAGATCTAATGATAGCTCCGTTAGGTCCTAAACCCTCCTTAAGCATCACATCACGAGCTCTAACAACATCTCTAGCATCAAATGTAGGTTTATACGGTAGGACTTCAACAGCTGGGTCTAAGTTAATATATGCGACGTTATAGCCTAACCCTTCTAACCAATTACCTAATGCACTAGCTAGTGATGTCTTACCAGATCCTGCAGGACCTAACATAACTATAGATAACTTCCTAAGTAACACATTTATCCTCCATAACGGATTAGGTAGTATAGTGTTTAAAGGTTATTAAACCTTAGTTAATATACTTCTTCAGTTCCTACAAATACCTTAACTGTAGATACATTCCTTAACTCCTTAGGATCTGAGATTTCGAATGGGTCCCTATCAACTACTACGATATCTGCTAACTTCCCAAGTCCTAGAGAACCTACCTCCTCATCTCTGAGGAGTTCTGCAGATCCTGTAGTATATAGATGTAATGCTTCAGCTAGGGTTAATCTCTCATCCTCAGTATACCTACATAACTCTATAGAGTCTGAACAGCCCCTCGTAACTGCGGCATATACAGTCTCCCAAGGATTTACAGGCTCTACAGGTGCATCTGTTGATAAGCCAATCACTAAGTTAAGGTTTAGTAAGGTCTTAAACCTATATACAAACCTTACCCTCTCTAAACCAACTCTCTTAACAACCCACCAATCAGTTAATATGAAGTGTGGTTGTATGGATATGCCGGGTCTTAACTTAGTAATGAGTCCTAACTGATCATCCCTAACTACTGATGCATGTTCTATCCTAAAGCTATTGATGCCTACCAACCCTACTTCCTCAGCAGCCCATAATACATTATCTAATGCTCTATCACCTATAGCATGTATTGCTGGTTGAAGACCAAACCCTACAACCTCCCTTAATGCCTGAGCTAACTCAACCCTACTCATAACCTCAACACCATTAGTTGACGGGTCATCACTATACGGTCTAGACAGTAATGCAGTCCTAGCACCTAAAGAACCATCAGCAAAGAACTTCACACCAACCACTCTTAACCACTCACTACTTAAACCACTCAATAACTTAGCTGTAGGTCCGAGAGATTTTAAACTCCTATAACTCATGTACATCCTAACCCTAATCTTTAAAGCCTCCCTCCTCTGAAGACTTAAGAGTGCTAGTAATAACTTATCACTAGCTGTAGTTGATATCAACCCGATAGACGTGACTCCAAACCTCATTACGTGGTTTTGAGCATCAATTAATAACTTCTCAACCTCATCTAAGGACATCTCATACCTAATCTCCTCAAGGACCTTATCTAATAAATCCTCAACAACTACACCACTACTTAAATCTACGTTACCTCCACTCGAAAGTCTTAAAACCTCTAACGCCTTACTGTTCAAAACACCTAAATGACCGCAAACCCTTATAGCTAATACAGGCTTATCAGGAACCGCATCATCTAAATCATACCTACTCAACATCCTACCACTAAGTAGTTCATGGTCAAAGCCCCTAGCAATAACCCAACCACTCCGTGACTTAGAAAACTCCTTCAACAACCTCTTCAATTCCTCAACACTTCTAACACCTCTTAAATCTAAGGAGTTAAGGACATCACCAACATCAAGTAGGTGTATATGTGAATCTATAAAACCAGGTAATGCGGTATATGATTTAAGATCTATTAGATCACAACCTAACACATTACATAACTTCTCAACATCCCTAGAACTACCTACAAATACTACCCTACCACCACACGTTAAAACACCATCAACAACTCTTACAGGGTTAAATGAAGTATATATCCTACCTACAAACCCCTTACAAACACTCTCCAAATCTAACCCCAATATACAGCTACTAAGACTTCATAATAAGTTGTAGTTAGTGTGGTAGGACTCATCATAAGTAAATTTATACTTAATAAGATTATTTAAGGAGTTGGTGGTTATGTGAGGAAGTCCTTAACAGTGTTTTTAATAGTAATTACATTCTTAGTTATTGTTTACCTTGTAGAGATTCCTTACCTAGATCTTGTGAGGGCTGTGATTAATGATGTTATTGACTCTATAACTAATCGTAGGAAGGTCTTAGAGTTACAGAATGAGGTTGAGAGACTTAAGTCTGAGAATGAGATGCTTAGGAAGGACTACGAATCCCAGATAAACCAACTTAAGATGATGTACGAGGCTCGAATTAATCAACTACAGGATGAAGTTAATAGGTTAAACACTCTAAACAATATGCTTAGGGAGAACCTAACATACTATATGGACGCATTATCTAAGTTAAGTTCGGAGTACTCCGTAACACAGCACGAACTCGTAAACCTACAGAATAAGCTTAAGAGTGCTGTGTTCCCGGCAGAACTATTCACTATGTCTCAGGAGGAAATCAATAACTTCCTTATTAAGTCAATTAATTCAGTAATCAACATATCTAAGGAATTACCTAAACCCTCACTTGAGGGATTCCTCATGAATGTGTTTGAGTATGTTATGAATAGTACTTACTATCAGTATGATTCTATAGCTATTAGGTCTGAGAATACTATTAAAAGTAATTACTGGAAGTTAGCTAATGAGACTCTAGTTGATTTAGGTGGTGATTGTGAGGACTTAGCAGTGTTGGTGTACTCAATAATTAAACCATACATAAACAACACATACTTAATAGGATGGAGTAGTAATGTGACTGGTCATGTAGCTGTAATTACCTATGTTAATGGGTCCTGGTATATTATAGACCCTGCAGGGGATTGGTTAAACGGGTACACTTTATTAATAAGACTTACACTTAAGGATCGTTTAGGTAGGGAGCAGGTATGGTGGTTATCACCAACTCACATCCACCCAGACATAAAGAAATTAGGAATTCAAAACAGCCTCTTCACATATGAATGGGTGAGAGATAATAAAACAGTAACTACGGTTAAGGGTTATTTAGATTCTAAGCAATTACTTCAAGACTGGCTAAACTACTGGAGGGAGGAGGCAGGAGATAGACCGAGGTTAGCATTAATAGGTTTGGATACGTTCTATAAAGACTTAACACTAAATGAATTAATTCAGACATTAGGTATGTTGGTTAGGAAGTAATTTAATCATGTAGTTCCTCCTTAATCATAGGATAACATTATTAAAGTTCTACCATGTCAGTAAAGCTAAGAACTCTTAGGCCTGAGTACTTCTGAAGTCGTTAGGGTTCTCTCAATGGTGGACCGGCCGGGATTTGAACCCGGGACCTCTCGGATGCCAACCGAGCGCTCTTCCAGGCTGAGCTACCGGCCCACCTTAATGTTCTTATTTATTTACTGATTTTAAGTTTTACGTTTTTGTGATGATCTTTAACGTTAAGTTCCATGTTTTATCCCCTACGTAGTGTAGGTTCTTTATCGCCTTCCCCTTCCTCAACTCCTTCATTATTTTAGAGTCTATGAGTGCTTTACCTACAGCTATCGGTGTTTCTTTCTTAGGTTCCCAAACACTTACTAATTCATCCTTATGGAATTCCTCAAACTCGACTATCCCAGGTATCATGACGTCAGCACCGTTCATTATATGCTTTACAGCACCTTCATCAACTACTACCTTAGGTAGTAAGTCCTTCATCTTCAACTTTATCAGGACTAGGGTAGGTATGTACGTACCTTCATAGAGTTTAAAAGCTGGTGTATTATCCATAACTAATACTTCCTCCTCACCCTCCTTAATCAGTAGGAATTCCTCACAACCAGATATTAGTTGGGATGCTTTAGGGTATAACGTAGTTAAAGTCTGTTTTAACTGTTTAACCTCTTTCTTCCTTAGAGGTGTTATCTGCAGATGCCCACCATTAATAACTTATGAGTTAGATTTTTAACTACTTAAGTGAGTAGTTAGAGGTACTGGTGTCTACATGAGTGATACAGCTCAGAAATTACTTCAGGAATCTATAGGTAATATAGTACTGGTTAAGTTGAGGGGTGGTAAGGAGTTAAGAGGTAGGTTGAAGAGTTTCGACCAACACCTAAACCTAGTTATCGAGGATGCTGAGGAGGTAACCCCCGAAAGTAGTAGGAGGTTAGGGACTGTAGTTATTAGGGGGGAGAACGTACTGTTGATATCACCAGCAACTGGGTGATCCTATGAAAGGAACACCTTCAATGGGTAAGAGGAGTAAGGGTAAGACACATATTAGGTGTCGTAGATGTGGTAGACACGCATATAACGTATCTAAGGGGTACTGTGCGGCCTGCGGCTTCGGTAGGAGTTCTAGGATTAGGAGGTACTCCTGGAGTAGTAAGAAGGTAAATAGAGTTAGGATTAAGTAGATGTTGAGATGCCTTTAAAGAAGATAGTTCTAGATGTGTTGAAACCGCTTAAAGGACCTTCAATAGTTGAGTTAGCTCAGACGTTATCCGGTCTTGAAGGTGTGGATCAGGTAGTAATTACAGTTAATGAGATCGATGTTGAGACAGTAACTCTAACGATAACTATTGAGGGTAACTCTATAGATTATGAAGTTGTTAGGGAAACCATTGAGAGGTTAGGAGGTATAATACATAGTATAGATCAGGTAGTAGCCTCATCAAAACAGTAACAAGTGTTAATATCTGAACATGAGCTTACTCGACCTACTCGTAGCCCTCCTCCTCTCCAGAATATTAGCAGTTCTTCTCGAGAACGTAGGTATAGCGTCAATGGTAGCGTACATCATTAGTGGTTACTTACTAAGTAAGTCAGTATTAGGTGTACTTAACGATATAGACACTACACTCTTGAACTTATCACTAATAACTTTATTCTTCTACATAGGCTGTTGCAGAACTGGTGATAAGTTTAAATAGCTGTAAACAGCTGTAAATACTTGGTATAATGTGTTGAGTGAGCAGTATTTAACGACTAGGGAGTTTGCTAGGATTATTGGTGTGTCTAGGAGTGCTGTGATTAGTTGGATTAAGAGTGGTAAGGTTGTTGCTTACAGTGTCCATGGTAAGTGGAGGATTCCTTATAGTGAGGTTGAGAGGGTTCTTGAAGGTGTTCAGAGGGTTAGGCGTGTAGCTATATATGCTAGAGTCTCCTCGAATACTCAGAGAGATGATTTGGAGAGACAGGTTGAGGCTTTGAAGCTCTGGGTCTATAAGAACCTCCCAAACGCTGAATACGTTGTTGTCACAGATATTGCTAGTGGTTTGAATGAGGATAGGGGAGGGCTGAGAAAGCTTATTGAGATGGCTAAGAGGAGGGAGATACAGGCAGTAGTGGTCGCGTACAGAGATAGATTAACTAGGTTCGGTTTTGAATATCTCAAGACTTTATTCAATACCTTTGGTGTAGATGTTTACGTGGTTTTTCAGGAGGAGCCGAAAGACTATGTTCAAGAACTTGTTGAAGACTTCATAGAGATAGTTACTTCATTTGCATCTAGGATCTACGGTAAGAGGTCTAAGAAGTATAAGGAGGTAGTGAGCTGTATTGGAGAAGTTGTTAAAGACTCTAACTAGAGCCGTGGTTCTAGAGTGTTATGCAAACAGATATGCTAGGAGGGCTCTTAGGGAGATTGAGGGTGTTTATAGGGAGATGCTTGTTGAGATGGTTGAGTATGCTGTTAAGTATAAGGCATCTCAAGAGACACTACATAATGTCTTCTACGAGAAGTTTAGGGAGAGGTATCCTTGGCTACCGACTAGAGTGATTAAGGGTGCTTATAGAGATGCTGTTAGGAGGGCTAAGAGCTTTAGAGAGCGTGTGAAGAAGGGTAAGGTGCACAAGGATAAACCAGAAGTTAAGAGAGTAACAATAACATACTCAGATTCACAGGACTGGAGACTAGAAGACGGAATCATTAAGCTGAGGACTCACAGGGGTTGGGTAGAGCTCCACTACAGAAATCATAAACAACTTCATAGATACCTCTGTAGTGGTTGGAGACTAGCTAGTGAGTTGAGGTTTAAGATTCTAGGTAAGAAAGTAATTGCATACCTAACCTTCACTAGAGAGTTTGATGTTAGTTACGACCCTAAGAACGTTATTGCTGTAGATGTTAATGAGAACAACGTTACTGTTGCAGTATTTAAGAACAGCACTCTTACAGATGTCTACAGAGTTGAGACTGGTCTTGGAGGGATTGCCATTGCCTACTCAGAGAGGAGGAAGAGGATAACACGAGGCAAATCAACTAAGGTCAGGGAGGTTAAGAAGAAGCTTAGGAAGCTTCGTGAAAAAGAGAGAAAGCTCGATGTGTTGAGGAAGACAGCTAAGTTCGTAGAAAATCTTACTATCGAAAACAAAGCTGTTGTAGTGGTTGGTAATATTAATGAGAAGGCTAAGGAGAGGATGGAAGAGGATGCTAACAGTAAGCTGAGGCATAGGATTCACCAGTGGAGTGTTAAGAAGTTAATTAAGTTACTCGATGAGACACCCGTGCACGTTGTTAAGGTTTCTGAGAGGGGTACATCATCTAAAGACCCATTCACAGGTAGGAGGATTAAGAGGTTTGAACCCCTGATGATCCGCACTGCGGTGAAGGGGGTTAAGAGAGTGAAGGTAATGAAAATAGTTTTCAGAGTAGCAAAGATAAGTGGAAAAGTTCTTGAAAGAGATGTTGTAGGTGCAATAAACATTGGGTTAAAGTACCTAAACTCAGATGGGAGCCTCATGACGTTAGGCTCGACTGGGGCCCATGAGGTGCGGATGAAGCTAGTGATCCCGCACCGAGGCCCAACCCCGCAAACCTATCTAAAACTATTCACAAATATTGAAAGCGGGGAAACGCCTCTACGTAGGTATTTAAGAAGTGTTTAGTATCTATGTTCGTTAGAGTAATACTTAAAAGTTTTATATGTTAAGTAGGTTTAGTCTTTAAGGTGGTGTCGTGGTAGAGTTTAAGGTAGTGGTTTCAGAT
>Ga0326760_1000622_pt1 | contig 17764 bp, 22 predicted proteins | sample GCREP_S_FD_207668 | JGI IMG/M metagenome (GOLD analysis project Ga0326760, IMG submission 207668) | Hot spring sediment microbial communities from Geyser Creek Basin, Yellowstone National Park, WY, United States - GCR.EP_S | ecosystem: Environmental > Aquatic > Thermal springs > Near-boiling... | reverse complement strand
CCCCCTCAAAATAGCGGAAGCACTAGCTTGCGGAGTTCCGGTAGTAACCACAGATATAGCTGAGTATAAGCTTTGGTATAAACAAGGCATATACACATACTCTACGTATGCGGAGCTAGAGAACATATTAAAACAGTTACTCAACAATATAGACACTATCAGGACAACGTTACGTAAAAACTCATATAGCTTTAGAGAAGCCTTTAGCTGGGATCGCCTAGCAGAAAAATATGAAGTCCTAATTGAAAGATTACGCTCCTAAATTTTGATTAGGCATATCAATAAGTCTAGTGATGAATGTTGTTAAGCTTCCTAATAGAATCGCTCTTTTACTTAGGCGTCCTGACTCAAGGATATTATGTGAGACGAAAAGTAATTGTTAACCATCACGAAAGTTATGCTGGAGTATTTCGAGGATCTCTACATACCAGCAATGACTCAATGTTTAGGACGTTTGACTTCACCTCATTATGAAGTCTCTTTATAGTATCATCATCTCAACGAAAAATAATGAGCTTACCATAAAGTATGTATTGTCATCTACCTTAACTCTTACTGAGAATTACAATGTCGAGCTTGTTATAGTGGATGGCAACTCAACCGATAACACCTTCAAGATTGTTAACGACTTCATGAGTAAGAATAAGTCGTATTATGCGTCATTTAAGGTTTTACGGGACCCTGGTTTCTCGCTGTCTTTTGCTAGGCATTTAGGCTTTAAAAATTCACGAGGGAACATATTAATTTTCCTTGATGGTGACACCCCCCTCACCACTAGCTTCGTATATAACTTGGAGAAAGAGCTAGGAGACGGAGATTTAATATCGCCGATATTCAGGTGTGTTCCCCTAGATGAAGCAACCAGGGTCTTTAACGAGTTCATGAAAACCGTGAGCTACGTGCAGATAGACGTTACTGAAGGTAAAGGCATTAGCGACCCGTCCATCCTCCCGCCAGCAAGGATATTCAAGCGAGTAGTGCTAGAAAAGATGAAGGGCTACCCTGTTAGCTCGAGTTTTTTCGGCGAAGACAGAATAACCACAGCTCTAGCCGTTAGGCTTGGATTTCGCTATAAATTTTCAACACGACTGAAACTATTCAAAATAGACGAGCCCGGCTTTAACTCATACTGGAGAAAACACTATAGGTACGCCCTGGGAATACATAGAGATATAACGAGCCTGGGTAGACAAATACTCCGAGGATATATAGTATCTCGAAGAATAATTCACTTGAACACAATATTTCCTGTGATTTCCCTAATATATGGATTCAACGCATATAATTATATGAAAAATCCCAAAAAAGCAGTCGAGATAGCTCTTATGAAATACTTTATCGATACGGCGATGTTTCTTGGTGACATTATAGGTGTCATGAAAAGCTAAAGATGCACTTGCATGATAAGCGATATTAAAGGATGTGCATTGCGATGAGCTCCAAGATTAAACTTATATTCGTAGCTCCGATGGAGCTTCCAATACCTAGCGAAAAGGGGGCTGTAGAGGAGATTATATGGCAACTTAGTCGAAGGCTAAGAAGAGTTTGTGAGGTTTACATATTCAACCCAGTTACGTATTCGATTTGGGGTAAAATCACTAGAAGTTTAAGGATTCTGTTATCTGAATGCGGAGAAGATTGCATGGTTCATTCTCACAACTTCTACGCCTCTACCGCATTATCACTGTATAGCTCGAGATTTAAGCATGTGTTAACACTTCATTACCCGCCAACAGCGACAAAGTCAAAGGGAAGGAGAATGCTTCTTGAGAACGTTCTAAGGCACCTCGATAAATTGGGAACTATTATCACAACCCCCTCACCATATATAAGAGATCAGCTCCGGGAGGTGGGCATAGAGGGAGCCGTATTCATACCTAATGGCGTTGACACAGCATTGTTTAACCCATCAAAGCGGTCGGAAGAACTAAGGGAAACACTGTTGGAGGGAAAGGAGGTTTTAATAGTTAATGTTGGTAGGATACATCCAGATAAGAACCAACTAGTATTGCTCATGGCACTTAAGAAGCTTGTATACGACTATGATTATAAATCCGTGAAGCTACTACTCATAGGTCCTACCGCAGGGTTCTTCAGAGGAGGAAGCGGAGAAAACTCATACTACAAGCTACTTATAGAGTACATAGATAAATATGACTTGAAACACTATGTGAGGTTTATGGAGCTACCAAGACGCGAGGATGTAGTGAGGGTGCTAGCATCTAGCGATATCTATGTTCATCCAAGCAAAGTTGAAGCAGCTCCATTAGCAGTACTTGAAGCAATGGCATCAAAACTGCCTGTGGTTGCCTTTGATCTCCCATATTACAAAGGTTACCTCGTAGATGGTGCCAACTCCGTTTTATTACCATTAGATGATGTGAATCTTCTTACTGAGACTATATACTCGCTTCTAAACGATCGCGGTCTAGCGATGAAGCTTTCTCAGAAGGCCTACGAGACGATAATAAACTACTTTTCTTGGGACGTTCTGTCAAAGAGATATTTCGATTTCTATGCTACATTAATTCAATAGTACTTCAGATTGTAATAGCTATGCGCGAAGAGCTGAAGAATGAAGAGGTTCTTGTGGTATTTGGCGACGTAATTACTAGGAATAGAGCAGCGCACATCTTTAAAATCGTTAAGATACTACTAGGTCTCGGCAAAAAACCAATAGTATTAGTATCTAGGGCAACAATCGACGCTACCAACGATCTTGCCAAGGATTTACCGAGGGACGCAGAGCTGTTATTTCTAGATTCAAAGAAAGCTGTAACAGATAATGCCAAGAGTTTCTTACTCAAGGAATGGATGTTGCACCTAGTACAACTACTTCGCTTAAGAAATGCGGTAAAAAGTAGCAAATCTGTTATCGTGATGGGAACGCTAAACCTTCCTGTTGCGATAATTGCACAACTTCATGGTAAGAAGACCTATGTTTTCGCAGGAGGATTTGCGTACCTTATACAAAAAGCTCAAAGCGTAGGTTATGGAGGTAGAAATGTACTTATTAAATATATTATTGGCACCATTACGTATCTCATCGAAGCGTTAGTGATGCTCTTGGCTAATTACATAATCGTAGAGTCTAAATCTATTAGAAACTACATACCACTTTACTGCGCCCTACAAAGAACACTACCTAATAAAGTAATTGATTACGGAGCACTCTTTATTGATACACAATACTTTAAACCATACATACCTATAGATAAAAAAGAGGAGGTTGTAGGTTACATAGGATCCTTAGAACATCATAGAGCTGTACTTGAACTTATACTCACATTTAAAATAATTGCAAGACTAAGAACTAAAACCAGATTCCTCATCATAGGCTCCGGTCCGCTGTTCGATGATATCAATAAAATGATTGAGAAGGATCAGGTACTTAAAAACAGGGTCACGTTACTAAGATACGTACCTCACAAAGACATCCCTTACTACATGAATCAAATAAAGGTATTTGTATTCCTAACTAGAAGTGAGGGCTTACCGAACACAATTCTTGAAGCCTTGGCCTCGGGCTGCATAGTCCTATCAACAGGTATTGGTGGAATACCGGACATTATAAAAAACGGTGAAACAGGATTCTTGCTACAAGGAGAGTTAGAGCCAAAAAATATAGCGAAGCATATTGTATCTATTCTTGATATGCCGAGAGAAAAACTAATAGTGATTTATAAAAAGGGACGCACCTGTATAAATCATTACTTTAGTATTAATTCAGCATTACGTCGGTGGAAGAGAATACTCGAAATATCGACACAAAGCGACTTAAAATAAGATTAATTATTTTACTTCTTGATATTTGGGAAAAGTGAGATGAGATCTCGCGATGTGCTTGTAGTATGCACCTATCTGAGGGAAACCGAGGCTGCATACAGAAGACTAAGTTATTTTATCAAGTATTTAAGATCAAGAATGTTAGAGGTTTCTTGTACTGGCTTTTTGCAACGCTTTAGAAGCGGAATTATTAGACCTTCTAGGCAATGTTATAGTTTACCTATACTCTTTTTTACGCGGGATCACATTACTAATCTGTTAATAAACTCTCTCTTTTCAATGTTCGTTGCAATAGTTATTTTATTTTTACGTCCTAAAGTTGTAATCTTAAGTATTCCAGACTCGTACCCTGTACTTGCTACTTATTTAGGGTGTAAGTTAGTGAGGTCGAAGCTCATCATAGATATACGAGATCCTCAAGAAGAGCTCATGGTTTACAGGTATAAGAAGTGTTTTTCAGGTTTTATAGCAAAGATTTACCGGCAAATCAACTATAGTATTTACAGGAGATCTAATGCTGTTCTAGGAGCAACAGAAAAACTCGTTGGAACTATTGCCAAGGAGATAGGCAACATTGTATATTTAATTCCTAACGGGGCAGATCTAAATATTTTTAAACCACTTGATAAGGAAGAGGCTAGACTAAGACTCGGGTTAAGTCAAGAAACCTTGTTTATTGGATACGTAGGAGGGTTATCTTTATATGGGTATTATAACATCTTGCCAATATTGGCAGCGATTCGGAAGGTCAGGAGAGAACTAGGCATTGGCATCAAGTTGGTTGCAGCCGGGCCTATTTATGATGATTCCATGAGGCGTATTATTGAAGGCTTTAGGGATGAGTTCGTATATCTAGGGGTTCTCGATACAAAGGGTGTCATAACTCTTCTATCCGCTTGCGATCTAGGCGTTATTCCGAGAATAGGGGATCCCATTTATGACTACGCTATTCCAGTCAAGTTTTACGAATATGTCGCTACAGGACTGCCCATAATCGTTATAGCGAGGAAACGTAGCGAACTAGCGGAGGTCGTCGAGAAGAATAAATTAGGCATTATATGTGAACCCCAGGATCATATTTGTTTAGAAAAAGCGATTGAAACATTAGCGATGAATGGAGGTTTAATAGATGGATTAAGAAAAAATGTTCTCGCATTTAAAAAATACGTTGATCGAAAAATCGGGGCTGAGAGATTGTTTAAGCTTATAAGCGAGTTGATGCAGACTGATAAGCTTGACGCTTGAAGATAGAAGAGCTCTCTCTGTTTTATCAATAACTATTGTCCTCGCACTATACTTAATATTTTTGACCTGGAACTCCAGCCCATTTATAGGCGTGTGGCCCTTGGAGGGAATTTTCTGGGAGACTGTTGCGGTAATTGTTGCGATTAGTTTGCTTTCATATTTACTATTTAATAGCAGGGCTTCAATAATCATTCCATTGATTACTCAGACGTTCCTAGTAGTAGTCTTACCCGTTCTAAAACACCCTAATACACTTAACATTACAGGTCCCTGGGATAGTACAGCTCACTATTCGTTTACTAAGTGGATTATTGCCAATGGCCGTGTCGACACAACTGGAATCCTATATTATTCCGACTCGTATGGCTATCATCCTGGCAACGGTATTATACCAGCGTCGCTGAGCCTGTTGTCTTCGATCACCCTTGGGTGGAGTATGAATATAGTGCTTATAGCGATATACACGGGATACATTCTGTTCATTTTAGCAACGTTGAAAAATTTTGGATGGCTAAAGTTGGAAAGTATAGATATACGTAGAAGCTTGTGGCTGTTAGCGATCATCACATTATCAATATCGTTGCCGGTTTATTACGGTGGCGTGGAAATCGGCTACATATATGTTGGGGGGATTCTATATGCTCTTATAAGATTAATGAAACGAAAAGACCGAATATTGAGGAGCATAATATTAATGCTTGTAATATTTGGGGGTCTGCTCATTACTCACTTCTCCACAGCTGTAATAATACTTGCCTACATGTTGATCATCGTCTCCATGTCGATTACTGCAAAATTATTCAATAAAATAGGTATTGCAGGGATCGCTCCGAAAGTAGCGATACCGACTTTCATAATGTTATCCGCTTTCGTGATATATGAAATTTACTCGGACGTATCTTTGTTTCCTGGTGTTACTCGAGGAGCGATCCGCATTTTGTACTCATTGTATATAAGGGAAATTCAAGCAGCAAAAACAGCTATGGAAGCTAGAGGACTGACTTTTTCGGATCTTGTGCAATTCCTCGTGAGTTATTATGCGAAGACGATTATTGTTCTCACCTTGATTTTTATTCATACAATTGGGCTATCAATAAGATGGCGTTCTTTAAACCATGATGAAAAAATGCTCACGTTGCTTCTATTCGCTTCCTATCCAACTTGGATAATTGGCTGGGCCGGAGTTGGATCATTCTTAACTGGAGCCAGGGCTTTTAGCCTTATTTGTTTCTTGCTCTCAGTGAGTCTCGCCATGACGTATGAAAAACTATATGTATTCCTAACTAAAAGTAGCAGGTTCGCTTTTCCTCTATTTCTAATTGTTTTAGGTTTCGTAGCAAGCTTCGGACTTCCATTCATGCCAGTTATAAGAGCTGACGGTGACACCTATACTTATACGGTATTTTCTCAGGGTGGATTTAGTGACCATGTTTTACAACCGGTAATATATGTATCTTCATATAACGGCGTTTCATCGTTCCTTTGTCTATCACCATATATTACTTTCGGACTCTGTGATATAATGTGGCAAACTCCAAGAATACCGAGACATGGTTCTATATCACCCCCCGGGATACTCGACCCTGAAGGCGTTATAGAAGTTATGAGAAATTATCTAGGTAGACAAGTTGTAGTTCCACAGCCTCTAAGAGATAGACTTATACCGGCTTCCATCGGATATTATAGCTTATATAAAAAACCATTCTACTTCTTACTAGGAAGCGGAAAAAGCTTGATCTACAATAATGGCGTCTATACATTGCTTTTAGTGTAGGTGATGTTTGCATGTACATTAAAGCTTTGTATAGTACTATACTCTCCTTTCCTACCTCCCACTATATTAGTGGTTGGAGACCTGTTACCAAAATTATACACCTTATAATATTCCTGTTAGCAGATTCTGGTCTCATTGGCGTAGGAGAGGGTACGCCATATAGCACGAGTATTGTGGATGATTACGCTAAAACATTGTCTTTAAGTAGGGCGATTCAGGGGTTGCCCCTCGAGGATGTATTGAATACTCTAAGATCTAGTGAGTATGGCGAGTTTAGAAGGGGAAAGCAGGTGAATTATGGGGCTTTCCTTGCACTTGAGTCAGCTGTAGTACATGCTCTCGCACAGTCTGGAAAAGCTAAGTATGAGGCTGAGGTACTGGGAGGCGTGTATAGGACAGAGATACCGGTAGCCTATACTATACTATATTCCTAGGTCATCCCGTTATCATGTCACGTAGACTGGAGGAAGCCATTAAGTCGGGCTACAAGCATGTTAAGTTCAAGGTACCGTGTAATCTTGAGGAGCTTAGAAGAGTAGTTGAGGCTCTACACTCTGTGAGAAAACAATATAGTGAAGAAGTTGCCTTAAGAGCCGACGCCAACGAGTGTTTTCCCACCATCGAGAAGGCGGAAAAAGCGCTCTCGATCATGGAAAAGATATAGCGTTAACATAGTCGAGCAACCCATGCCACGGGACAGGCTCGGAGACACCGCTAAGTTGAGGAAGAGATTCTGCCCAGCCATTGAGATAATGCTTGATGAAAGCCTACGGAAACCATCAGACGTAGAGTTATTCGTCCAAATGGAAGTTGCAGACATAGTCAACTTCCATCCATCTAAGCTAGGTTGTTTGTCAATAACGCGAGAAGCAATATTAAAAACGCAAGAGGTGGGTATGAAGGCTAACATAGGCTCAGCATTAATGACAGACATAGGCCTCTTCCACTATTTAAGTCTGGCATCATCAATATCAAGACTAGATTATCCATTAGAGGAAGTAGGATTAAGTAACTTTTACGGGTATAGTATCTTATCGAGTCCTCCTAAAATAACAGAAGGATACGCCTCCCTCCAGGGTATTAATGTTGCAAGTTTAGACTTCTACATAGCAAAAAGTTTTAAATTGAAAAAAGAGTTTTCTTCAAAGAGCAAGTTGCACATCTAGTCAAAAAGCTGTTAGACACAGTAATGTAGTGTAAGGTGGTACGATGGATTTGCCTTTTTTATTAGGGGGAGAACGAATCCTGTGCGATATAAAAGTTCGTGCAATGGCAGGCATTCTTGGTAAACCTAGGTACATTATCACAAATGAGGTTGTTCATGCTTCGGTCTTAAAGTTCATAATGAAACCTCATTCTTTCTTAGTAATGGCTGTAACACCATATCCCAGAACATTAGTCATAAGACCAAAACTTAAGCCACCATTTATCTTTTATGGAAAATCTCTTGATGCTCGATACGAGAATCCTTCGATTTTATTCTCAAATGATGGTATCCACTGGACTGAAAAGACTCAAAATCCCATATTTCCTCCCCCAAAGATGCTGTAAGAGGTAGGGGTCCCCATAACTATGACCCTAATCTGATATGGAATCCCAGAGAAGAGAAAGCCTATCTGTTCTTCAATAATTGGGGAAACGGGTTCAAGAATGTTAGATTGATGGCAAGTAAGGATTTCATCAATTGGCTGGACATGGGCCAAACAAACATAGAAGTAGTGAACGCCGATGAAATACGAGTCTCGCCTACTGTTACATATAATGAGGATGAAAAGAAATATTATATGCTACTTGTGCATGCTGATTTAAATGGATTAGAAAAGCCCTTCATCGAATTATTTCGTAGCGATAATGGCCTGTACTGGGTTAAGAGCGGTGAAATAGAAATCTCCATAGATATAGGAGGATCAAGACTTTATCCATGGCATACTACTCTTAGAAAGGTCGGTGATGAATACTGGATGCTTGCCTCTATGAATCGCAGGAATCTCTCACGTCCACCCATGTTTCTTTTCTTCCTCTTTGGAAGCCGAGATTTATTGGAGTGGGAGGGCTACAATAAGCCGATATTAACACCGAGTAGTAGAGAGTTTGACGATAAAATGATTTACCATGGAGACATACTCGTAGACTATGGTAATGTCTATATCTGGTACTCCGGTGTTTCAACAGAAAATAGATATAGTATTGGCTTAGTTAAAGGTAAAGTGAAAGATGACGCTTTGCAAAATCTTCGAAGCGATAATATCGCAGAGATTAGACTTCACTAGTAAAATCGGAATAAAAATGAATATTGCTCAGACGATAATCTAGTAGGGTTTGAAGCCTTGAAGGTCTTATTTCTGACCTCTGTTGATCATCCGCAAGTTAGACTAGAAGCAGAACATTTAGGTAAAAAACTCGACTTGACGTACGTTGTTGTTCCTAGTTTAAACAAGAAACTTCTTCCACAAAGTCTTAAGTATCTCATTAAGCATTTTCCCAAAGTCTGCTTATCTCTAGTTAAGTTACGTCCTCCATTAATACCACAAGTATTATACTACCTTCCGCTTTTCGTTACTTTTTTGGAAAATAAAAATATAGCAAGTAAAAAGTACGATGTTATATATGCTCACTGGCTTTATCCAGCTGGATTTTTAGCTTTATTGTTATCAAAAATTTGGGAAACTAAGGTTGTTTCTGTCATTTGGGGCTACGATATCCAAGTAGTTCACGAAGTAAAAAACTATGGTATCTATGGAACTTACAGGGTAATTTCTAGGTTTGTCATAGAAAAATCTGATTTGATAATAACAAATCACAAGATCCATAAAATAATAGCTCAGCATATTTCAAAACAAAAAATCAACAATAAAGTTATCTATATACCGCCAGCTATTCCAGATATCTCATTGAATATTCAGGAAGAGCCTACAACAGAGCTCAAAGAAAAAAATTTCGCCTATATTAAACAATTCGGGAAAGAAAGTCGTGCTGTATGCGCCATCCCTACGACTATTATATGGAATCAAGGAGTTTTTGAAGGCTACCCGAATAGTTAGCAACTCCATAAAAGATTGCGTCTTCATAATTGTAGGCGATGGGGAACTTAAAAATGAAGCCATTAAATTCATTAGGGAAAACGAATTGAAAGATAGGGTCTTTTTACTGGGAAAAGTAAGTTACGAGTCCATGAAGATCCTATACAAAATGTCCACGTTGGTGTGCGACTTAGCATATCCTGGTACTGGAACAACAACTCTAGAGGCGTTTTGCTTTGGAAAACCCGTTATTGGAATCAAATCGCCTAAACCTGTTATAACACACGGGAAAAATGGATTTTTGATTGAAAAAGGCGATTATGAGAGCTTGGCAAAATATATGGAGATCCTCCTCAAACATCCCAAATTACAGGAAACCTTCTCTTTAGAGGCTAGGAATACTTATGAAAAATACTTTAATATTGAGAAAAGAATACTAGCTCTGGTGGGAATTTTTAACAAGATGATGCAGGTGTTTCGCAATGAGCAATTTAAACTTAGTTGAGGGCATTTTAAGATGGAAAAACAAAAAATGGTCTCCTCCTGTTATTGATGAGTCTGGCTTAACAAAGTGGCATTGGATGGTTCAGTATCCTCAAAACTTGAAAATAGGCAAGTATGTCGATATTGGGGCTTTTACATATTTGAATGCTCTTTACGGGATAGAGATCGAGGACTTTGTTCAAATTGGTTCTCATTGTTCGATTTATTCCATTTCAACGATTGACGGTAAAAAAGGAAAGGTAACTATAAAAAGAAACGCTAGAATCGGAAGCCATGTCGTTGTCCTCCCAGGAGTAACTATAGGAGAAAACAGTATCATAGGTGCTTTTAGTTTGGTCAAAGAGAATATTCCATCTAATGTAATAGCTTTTGGGGCACCGGCGAGAATATATAGACGATTAACTGAAGACGAGATAAAAACGATAATAGAAGCTATAAAACTCGTTGAAGAAACCAATAGTGAAGGCGAATGATATGGGCTGGAAAATACCGTTATTCAAAATCTATTGGGATGAAGATTGTGTTAAAGAAGTGGTTGGAGTTATAAAAAGCGGAATGAATTGGGCAACAGGGCCTAAAATCGTAGAATTCGAAAATGCTATAAGCGAATATTTAGGTGTTAAATATGCAGTTACATTCAATTCCGGGACATCTGCTTTACATGCCATTCTCCTGGCATATAAATTGAGACCGGGAGATGAAGTAATTGTTCCTTCATTTACTTTCATAGCAACAGCCAACGCTCCTTTATTTGTAGGAGCAAAACCCGTTTTTGCTGATATAGAAGAAGAAACACTAGGAGTAGATCCTGAAAGCGTCCAAGAAAAAATAACTGATAAAACTAAGGCAATTATTACTGTTCACTATGGTGGTTGCCCAAGCAGAGTAAAAGAACTCAAGGAAATCGCCGAGGATCACCATCTTGTACTAATAGAAGATGCTGCAGAAGCGTTTGGCGCTAGAATAGGAGAATTGAAGGTTGGGACGTTCGGGGATAGCGCCGTATTAAGCTTTTGCCAAAACAAGATTATAACGACTGGAGAAGGTGGGGCTGTGGTTACTAATGATGAAAAAATATATGAAAGATTAAAACTAATTAGGTCTCATGGCAGAATGGAAATTCAACCATATTTTGATTCTTCGCATCCAGGAGAATATGTTGAACTGGGCTATAATTGGAGATTATCTAATGTACTTGCAGCACTTGGTTTAGCCCAACTAAAAAAGATTGATAAAATAATAGAAATGCGTAGAAAAAATGCACAAATACTGGACGAAAAACTATCAAGCATAAAAAACGTTATAATACCAAAATGTCCTGAAGGATATTTCCATGTTTACCAATTATATACAATAAGGGTTCCGAGTGAATTCCGAGATCCTTTAATAAAACATTTAGCCGATAAAGGCATAATGAGCAAGATATATTTCTATCCAGTACACTTGACAACATTTTACAAAGCAAACTTCGGATTCAAGGGTGGAGAGTTACCCATAACGGAGAGAATTTCAAAAGAGGTTTTAAGTTTACCTATCTATCCATCAATGACAAAGGAAGAAATAAATTACATTGGAGATAGCATAGGTGAGTTCTTTAATGAAGAATATTGAGGAATTCTTCCGAGGAAAAAGAATTCTAGTTACTGGCGGCACGGGCTCTATAGGGGGACTTATCGTAAAAGAACTACTAAAACTTGATATCGAAGAAGTTTATGTTTTAAGCAGAGATGAAATAAAACACTTCTTAATGAAAAAATCATTAATGATAAAAGATTAAAATCAATTATAGGAGATGTCAGAGATTTTAGAAGTTTGGAAAAAGTTTTTGAAAACAATAATTTTGATATAGTTTATCACGCAGCAGCTATGAAACATGTTGTAATCTGTGAAGAATTTCCTATAGAAGCAGTTAAAACAAATATCATAGGAACACAAAACATTGTTGATCTTGTTAAGAAATATGGTGTATCCAAATTAATCAATATAAGCACGGATAAATCCGTTAATCCATACAATGTTATGGGAGCTTCAAAATTCATAAGTGAAAGGATAGTTCTGAATGCCAATTACACGTCTATTAGACTTGGTAATGTAGCTAATACTAGAGGGTCTGTCATTCCCGTCCTTATTGAAGAAATGATCAAGAAGAAACAGATTACTATTACGGATCCAAATGCTACTAGGTTTTTAATAAGGACGTCAGATGCTGTGAAGTTTATTCTTAAGGCCACATACTACGCGGAAGGAGGCGATATTTTTGTACCAAAAATGAAAGCGTTTAAATTATCAGACTTAGTCGAAATTTTGTTAGAATATATTGCACCCAAACTTAATATTTCTCCCAAAGAAATGAAAATCAACACAATTGGCTTAGTTCGCGGTGAAAAACTTCATGAAGATATAATACACGAACTCGAGATTCCTTATGTACACTCAATCGAAGATTTCTATGTTATAAAACCAAAAATTTATACATCAAAAATTCATACAACTCCTCTTGTTATTTCCTCGAGGAACGCCGAAATTATGTCGAAAGAAGAGCTAAAAAACATAGTCGAAGAATATCTAGATACTTTCTATACATTAAGCTCAAGAAATGTTTGGTATACTTAACTTGATATTAGCATGTTTTTAACAGCATAACCTAGACGGGTGAATAAAAATGAAAAGAATATCTGTGGTAGGATTAGGCTATGTTGGTCTTCCAACGGCTGTTGTTTTTGCTAGTAAGGGTTTTAGTGTTGTGGGTGTTGATGTTGATGTTGGTAAGGTTGAGGCTGTGAATAGTGGTAGGTGTTATCTTAGTGAGCCCGGCTTGGATGTTTTACTCAGGGATGCTGTTTCCAAGAGGTTTTTGAGTGCTACTACTGATGCTGTTAAAACTGTTAGGGAGTCTGACGCTGTAGTTATAGCTGTTCCCACTCCTGTCAAGGATGGCGTTGCAGATCTCTCCTACCTTAGAGAGGCTTTACTGGTTGTAAGGGAGGGCCTGCATAGGGGTTTACTCGTTGTTATAGAGTCTACTATTCCACCTGGTACCACGGTTGGCTTCGCTAAGCCGTTGCTAGAGGAGTCTGGATTAAGGCTTGAGGAGGACTTCTACCTAGCGCACGTCCCGGAGAGGATTGCGCCTGGCAGAGCCATCGAGGAGTTGTTGAATATGCCCCGTGTTGTGGGGGGTGTTGGACCTAGATCCGCTGAGAAGGCGCTTGAATTATATAGTAGAGTGAACGCTAAGCTGACGCCAACTGATGCGACCACGGCTGAGTTTGTGAAGCTCATTGAGAATACTTATAGAGACCTGAACATCGCGTACGCCAACCTACTGGCATTAATGGCTGAAAAGCTTGGGATAGACGTGTACGAGGCTATAAGACTAGCCAATACGCACCACCGTGTAAACATACACATGCCTGGAGCTGGTGTTGGAGGCCCCTGTTTAACTAAGGATCCATACATGCTCGCAACAGTACTCCCCGACTTCTGGGGAACAGAGCTAGTAAAGCTCGCTAGGAGAATAAACGAGTACATGCCCAGGCACACCGTTGAAATAATTGAGAAAGCGCTGGGAGATACGGGGCTAGGCGTTAAGGGTGCTAGAGTAGCCGTACTCGGCGCCGCATACAAAGGCGGTGTTGATGATATCCGTGAAAGCCCTTCTAAACACGTAGTCAAAGAACTACTCGGGAAGGGAGCAAGCGTGGTCGTGTACGACCCGTATACGATGGAGTCGTTCGGAGCAGAAAGAGCAGGATCTCTCGAAGAAGCCATTAGAGGTGCCGATGCTATAGTAATAGTCACGGATCATCCAGAATTTAAAAACATAGACTTAGGCAAAGCCTCCAAGCTCGCGAGACACAGAGTAATAGTTGATGGTAGGAGGGTAGTAGAGCCGCATCAAGCAGTTAAACATGGCTTCAAATACTATGGAGTAGGGTGCGGTCGGGTGTTTAAACTATGAGTATAGTCGTAGTCGTGGGCACCAGGCCCGAGATAATTAAGATGGCCCCGGTCGTGAAGGAACTTGAGAGGAGGGGTGCTGAGTTCGCGTTCATCCATACCGGGCAGCACTACGACTACGGGATGAGTCAGGTATTTCTTGAGGAGCTAAACTTACCTAAGCCTCACGAGAGCTTCGTGCTGGAGAACAGCAACCCAGCCGCTCAAACAGGTGAGATGATGATAAAGCTTGAGAGAGCTTTGGGCAGGCTACAGGTTAGGAAGCCGAGAATCATGCTTATTCAGGGAGACACTAACACGATGCTCGCAGCGGGCCTCACAGCTTTGAAGCTCGGTATTAGGATTGGGCACGTTGAGGCTGGCTTAAGGAGTTTTGATTGGAGGATGCCTGAGGAGCATAATAGGAGGATGATTGACCACGTGTCCCACTACCTCTTCGCGCCAACCGAGATCGCTAAGAGGAACTTGCTCGACGAGCACGTGTGGGGTGAGGTGTTCGTCACTGGCAACACGATTATAGACGCTGTTGACGCCTACTTCAGCATGGTTGAGGGTGTTGAGGGGAAGGTCTTGAGTCAAGTGAGGTTCAGCGAGTACGCTCTCGTAACGTTCCACAGAGCTGAGAACGTCGACAACCCTAACGTGTTGAGAGACTTCGTCAGGGTTTTGAGGAGGAGCCCAATACCCGTGGTCTTCCCAATACATCCGAGAACCGAGAGGAGGTTGAGGGAGTACGGCGTGTGGGGCGAGGTTGAGGGTATTCAGCACCTGCAGTTACTCCCGCCTCAAGGCTACTTCGAGTTCCTAGCCCTCATGAAGAACTGCAGGGTCATAATGACTGATTCAGGAGGTCTTCAGGAGGAGGCCACACACCCGAGGATAAGGAAGACTGTCTTAGTGTTGAGGAACTCTACTGAGAGGCCTGAGGCAGTTATACACGGTTTCGCGAGGGTTGTGGGGACGAACCCCGTCGTGGTCCTGGCAGAGCTTGAGAAGATCCTTAACGAAGGTGTGAGGCTCCCGGATCACTCCCCCTTCGGTGACGGGAGAGCCTCAGCGAGGATAGTGGACATCACTATGTCGAGGCTTGAGTCTTAAGCATTAACTCACTGTCCCGCACCCTCCCCAACCCTCCTCCTAAGCTCGAACACTACAGTCCCCCCGCAAGTGTAGGGTTCCCCCGGATCAGGACACTGAACGTAACCCACGTCATCCACCCTACCAATACCTAGAGTCCTCGCTGAGACCCCCTTAAGGAACGGTGCCAGCAACGTCAGCATGGAGGCTAGTGCGTGAATACAGACACCCCTACCAACCTCGGAGATGTAGAAGCCCTCAACAGTGAAGCACTCCCCCGGCCTGTACCCCAAAGCACACCTACCCCTAACCTCACTAACACAGACCCTGACCCTAAAACCCACGAAACACCACCAAACCAAAACACTCAAAAACCATAAAATAAACCACACAACCCACAAAACACCAATAAGAGATTAAGTATTTTTAAGTTACCCTTAACCCCGACCCTCAAAGAGATGGCCCCCTCCGGAGGCGATCCATCGGTTTAGAACCGAATCCCACTTCTCCCTCGAGGGCTTAGTTCTTAGCTGAAGCCTGGCCCCGCCACCCTCGCCGCGGGACCCCAGAAACCAAGGCTCACGAAGAACTCAAGACAACGGGGGCGGTGCTGGAGGTGTTTCGAGTTTGTTTCGGGGGATGGTCCGGTCTTCTTTATTTAGGGAGCTGTTCACTAATAAGCATTTCCCCTTAAACGCGTTCGTTTAAGCAAGGCCTGAAGAACTTCTTGATTTAACACGAAATAACTATTCTTCCTTAGCTATCCCTCAGCTCCCTTACCCGTCCTCATTTGCTTCCTTAAGCACGGCGGGGTCGCGGGTTTGTGGGGGTTGTCGGGAAGGGATGGCCGGGGATAGTGTTAGGGATAGTTGAGGATGATGCCGGGGATGGTTGGGGATTGTCGGGTAGGGTGGTGGGGATGATTAGTTTGTGCGAGTGATTTCTGATTCAGCGTGTTTTAACACTTGCGGGAACGCTTCTAATTGCTCTAGTTTTTAGCACAACTTAATACGTTTAGTGCTAAACACCATCCTCCGCTATCCTCCACCATCCTCCCTGGCTATCCCCCCGTCAGCTTTATTACCTCATTTTAATTACGTAGAGATTGAGCGTCTGACTCGGATGGTTGACGTGGGGTTAAAGCTCGAGGACGTTGAGGTAGTTATGTAAGCAAATATTTAGTTAAGACCGGATAGACATACTGGATTCGGTGAGGGATCGTCGTTGCGTTTGATCGCTTTCGTTCTGTCCTACAGGGAGAAGCCGACCCTCGTTTTGAAGAGCCTCTCGGCCAAGACCCTGAAGCCTGAGAAGGTCGTGATCGTCGCTGCTCACAGGGATGCGTGCGTGGAGAGGTTCGAGGGTTTAGGCAGTATTGACTGCCTTGTCGTGAGGCCTGATCACAGATTAACGGTTGGTGAGAGGGTTGGGGTAGCTCTCACTATGGCGTTCAGGAAGTATCGGCCGGGGGACTACGACTACTTCCTCAAGCTCGACGACGACATCGTGTTCGGGCCGAGGTTCGTTGAGGTGAACGTTAAGAGTGGTTATGACGTGATGGGTAGGGGTGCCGCCATGCTCGTGAACGCCGGGAAGTACCTGAGGGTCTTCGGCGATAGGTGGCCAGTGAACCCCGCGGACGATGACTACGTCGTTTACAAGTCGATCGCTTCAGGGCTTAAGGTTCTTGAGTGGGACTGGGTTGAGAAAGCCCGACTCCTGAAGGAACCGACACGTAGTCCACGTAGGTTGCTGATCACGGGTAGGGTAATGTACAGGTTCAGAATGCCCTTCCCCTACACTATCTTAAGCTCTCTGAAGAGAGTAGTTAAAGGCAGGAGCTTCAGCTACCTAATAATAATCTACGGATACTTCACAGCACTCCTCGCGAGAGACGCGAAGTACGACTTCAGCACCTACGTACATGATTACATTAAGAGGAATTTCACACTTAAAACATCAAAGATAGCTAGACAAATACGTGAGAGCGTTACTAGCTGACGGCTCCCCGCCATTCATGGCGGGTGTTCATGCCCACTAGGACTCTCCCTCACACTCAGAAACTCCTCGCGGGCGGGGAGGTTAGGAAGATATACCCACTACGCTGTAGCGGGGATGGGATCAGGGAATACGTCGCGGAACACTACGCAGACGTATACGGGGGAGGGGGTGCTGGGTTGGAGGTGGTGATCCGGTGAAAGTTTTCTGTCTTGACTTAAGTCGTGCGGGCATAGCTTGGTGGGGCATCCCTTTAAACGTGTTTCAATTCTCCTGAAAGGTTAGGGTAGGGAAAGGTTTATAAGCTCTGAAACATATTTCAGTTGGTGAGAGACATGGGTTGGTGGGGGAGATACCCTGGACACGGCCCGTGGAGCCACCTACCACCCTATATGAGGCC
>Ga0326760_1000621_pt1 | contig 17788 bp, 13 predicted proteins | sample GCREP_S_FD_207668 | JGI IMG/M metagenome (GOLD analysis project Ga0326760, IMG submission 207668) | Hot spring sediment microbial communities from Geyser Creek Basin, Yellowstone National Park, WY, United States - GCR.EP_S | ecosystem: Environmental > Aquatic > Thermal springs > Near-boiling... | reverse complement strand
TGATCTCATATATAGCTGCCATCGAAACCCTTATGTGGCCGAAGCCACCCATGGCAAGGTAGCAACCATCGTGGACGAACTTCGATATCGCCTCGCTGAGGTCCATGACCTTGCTCTTCATACTAAGAGACTTGTTTTTGCGAACCCACTCGCGATGTTCGTCGGGATCACACCAAGCTAAGAGCTCTCCCTTGCCCTCGTCCAGCACCTCCATATTGACTGACACCTCTTCTTTTTTTCTTAGCGAAGGTATGAAGGTATATAAGACTTACACTCGTGCGACCAACAAGAGCGAGGCACGAGCAAACGTACCTGTCAACGACCTGGTCATAACTATTAACGGGTCTTCGGGGCTAAACGGGTCAGTCCCTGAGCCCTGGTTTAAGTAAGTCAAAGAAGTGCCTTCCAGCTAGCCCTTTACCACCCGATGTACTTTCTAGCATAGTTTAAGTTGAGGTTTCACTTTATACTTCTTCGACGTGAGGTTGACGAACAAGACCTTTCCCACATATAGAAGAGCCATCCTCTGTACCATCGTTACAAACGTTACAGATACTGCTTGCGAGAAAACATTATAAGTTTATAAGTTTCGGTTGGGGCTTTCTAGGACGCACATGACCTCTCATGAAAGTGGCTCATAAATTCTGAGCCAGAAGAGGGGCATCATCCTTTAAACATTAATTTAATTCACTTAGTACTTAAAGGGGTAAGGCCAACTAAGTGGTAGTTATTGGGGGACTAATCCAGCTTTCGACCTTTCAACAGAATACCCTAGGAGATGGCTTGAGGGCCAATGAGCATCAAAGCTCTTTGAATCTCTGGCCAAGCATCTTAGTAAAGCTTCTTGACAGAGCTACTTGCTAACGGCCTACTAGACCGTTACTTAACCCTCATTCAGTCCAAGAGAAAGCCTCTTAAATTCCAACCTCCACCACCCTTCTTTAGGGTCGAGACCTTGTATGGCTACGTAGGAAAGGTCGTGCGAATAGATCTGACAGGCGACAAGATAAAAATTGAGGACTTAGAGGAGGGCTTTGCTAGACGGTACGTCGGCGGAAAGGGCTTTGGAGCAAAGATCTTGTACGAAGAGCTCAAGCCGAGAATAGACCCCTACGATCCGTCAAACATCATGGTATTCGCCACGGGCCCAGTCAACGGCCTCCTGCTCTCAGGGGCCTCGAGGTTATGTGCCGTATTTAAATCGCCCTTGACGGGGGGCTGGGGAGAATCTCAGTGCGGCGGGCACCTAGCTCCTCAATTGAAGTACGCTGGCTACGACATGTTGATAATAACGGGGAGGTCGGAGAAGCCAGTTTACGTCACCATCGATGACGAAGAAATAAAGATTCGCGATGCCTCACACTTGTGGGGGAAGGACACCTTCGAGACCGAGGACGTCATTAAGAAGGACCATGGAAGGGATTTCCAGGTGATGTCGATAGGGCAGGCCGGGGAGAACCTCGTGAGGTATGCTTGCATAACCCACGATAGGGGCAGGCAGTTCGGGCGGGCGGGTGCGGGGGCGGTCATGGGCTCGAAGAAACTCAAGGCAATAGCTGTCAGGGGGACGAGGAGAGTCGAGGTAGCGAAACCTGAAGAGCTCGACAAGTTCAGAGATATGTTGAACGAGAGAATCAGAGAGCGCCTGAAGTCGTACACGCAGTATGGGACCCCGGCCATAATGGCCTTGACGAACTTGACTGGCACCCTTCCAACAAGGTACTGGACGGAGGGGGAGTTTGAGGGGTTTGAAAAGATCAACGCTGAGGCGTTGAAGAGCAAGTTCGTTGAGCGTAGCAAATCGTGCTTCGCTTGTGCAGTTGCATGTGGCAAGATCTCAGTCGTGAGGAGCGCAACTTACGGAGAGCTCAGAGTTGAAGGGCCGGAGTACGAGACGTTGTTTGCCTTCGGATCGCTGTGCGGAAATGACGACCTGGAGTCCATAATAAAGGCTAACGAGATATGTGACAGGCTTGGGATGGACACGATATCGGCTGGGAACGCCATAGCGTTCGCCATGTATTGCTACGAGAAAGGCATCATAACGCGGAGAGACGTCGAAGGAATAGAGCTCCGATTTGGAAACAGCCAAGCAATAATAACCATGTTGAATAAAATCGCGTATAGGGAGGGTTTTGGCAATGTATTGGCCGAGGGAGTGAAAAGAGCTGCTGAGATGATAGGGAGGGGCGCTGAGAAGGTCGCCATACACGTTAAGGGATTAGAGCCCCCGGGATATGATCCAAGGGGTCTAAAAGGGGTAGCACTAGCTTATGCAGTGTCATGTCGAGGGGCGTGCCATCTCCGGCACATGGCTGCTAGACCAAACTTAACTGGCCAAAGGCCCTTTGGAGAGGGGGCCATAAACCGGCTATCATATGAGGGGCAGGCGGAAATGGTCAAAGAACTTGAAGATTTTCACATAATAGTGGACTGCATGGTGTTGTGCAAGTTCCTGTGCCTGCCGATCATAGGGCCAATATTATGGGACGAGCTAGTAAAGCTCTACTCAATTGTTACGGGGATCGAAGTTAAAAAAGAGGACCTAGTTGAGATAGCTAGCAACGTACAAAACACGATTAGGAGGTTCAATTTAAGGGAGGGCTTGACCAGGAAAGATGATACGTTACCGCAGAGGTTCTTTGACGAAGGGCTGAGGACTGGGGCCTCTAAAGGAGAAAAAGTCGAAAAAGAAGGGTTTGAGAGGATGCTCAACGAGTATTACAAATTGAGAAGGTGGTATAGCGAACAAGAAAACAACATTAATAAACTAACATGATATCAAGTACAACAAAATCTTCATTTATCGTTATATATAATTCTTTTCCTCAATAACTAATTGCAATTAAGGTGCTGACTTTCACCGTTCTTGCTAAAACTATGCACATTCTCATCGCGGATAGTATAAACCATCAAAACATGCCTCAGGCATGACCTCAAAGAGCTTGTGATACCAAAGTCAGATTAAAAAGCAATCCGTGGAGCGGGTAAATTTTAAAGAAGATTACATAGTAAAAACATAAGCACTTATGTAAAAACATGCGTACCATGTTCATTTATACTCTTTTTCAAGTTTAGTGGTGTTTCTTTGAAGATCTCTAGACCCTTCATCATGAGCTCTTCCGTTATGATTAGTGGCAGTAGGAATTTAACCACGTTGCCATAATGTCCAGCCCTGAGAGCGATGACGCCTCCCTTGAACAGCTCCAATAATAACTTAACTGACTGAGTCGGCGAAGGGTTCTTTGTCCTCCTCGTCTTTCACGAACTCTATACTTATCATGAGGCCCCTTCCACGAACTTCGCCTATGTACTTGCTCTCCCTGCCGAGATCTCTTAGATATCTCAGGCTCTCAACACTCACTTTCTCAACATGATTCAACAAGTCGTATTTTTCAGCGAGGTCAATAGCGGCAGAGCCCGCTCGCATGGTTACAACGTGGCCTCTAAAAGTCCCTATGTGCGCACTCGGCTTCTACACCTCGAAATCCTCTCTATAGATTATCGCTGCAAGCGGTAAGCCCAAGCCGCCAACGGATTTGGCGACGGTCATAATGTCCGGAGCTACATTGTAGTGTTCGCAAGCGAACCACCTTCAAGTCCTTCCCATTCCGTACTGAATTTCATCAAGGATTAAAGGTACATCGCACTTTTCGCATATCTTTCCTAAAGACCTTTTAGAAATTCGTTAAATTGAACAATGATGCCTCCTTTCGCCTTGAATTGGCTCGACAATTATGGTTGCTGGTGATGATATTCCCGAGTGAGGATTCTTGAGTGATGAGCGTGAGGCTTGAGGGCTGACAGTGACTTCGAGTAAAAAGCTTTTAAAAATTTATCTTAGGACGAGCTTTTCACAGGTGTGTAGGAAGTGGTCGCGGTAGTAGGCGTTGGCTTTTTCCGGCTTTAGCGCAAGACTTCCCGCCAGAGTACTGGAGGGAGAAGGAGGAGAAGGGCGAGTTCGCGGAGGAGTTCTTCAGGGCCATAGCGAAGGCGGGCTTCTTCGGGACTGTTAAACCTTGACAAAGCCAGACGTCGAGTCAACAGGTCCTTTGTTAAATAATGCGCCATGAGCTTGGTCCCATCAAGTCGTAGTTAGGCTTACTCCTCCCCCATAACTTTCCTCTTTAAGACCGTGGAGCACTGAGTATTATGGTTTTATGGCTTGAATATAAAGGGGTTTCCCTCAATAATTGAGCGGTGTGAAATTCGTATGCCTGTGCAACCACATGAAGAGTAAGACCCCTCTAACGGTGTAGTACATATCTTCAACATAAGGTGGGAGTCAATAGGTTGATGTTACGATGGGCTCCTCATAAGGTCCCTTAATCTCAATTCTCTCAATTTTAGTTCTTTCCTTTTTATCTTTCCATCCATAGTTTTTGGTATTTCGTCTACGAACTCTATCTCTCGTGGATACGCATGTTTGCCCAATCTTTCCTTAGCAAATAGTTGAATGCTTTCTTTCAATTTTTCACTAGGTTCATAGCCTGGCTTAAGCTTGATGAAAGCTTTAACAACCTCTCCTCTAGTTTTGTCTGGCACCCCTATCACAGCACTCTCCATGACCGCTTCATGTCGATTCAATACCGCTTCTACCTCCTCCGGTCCAATCCTATACCCTGAAGACTTTATCACATCATCACTCCTACATACGTACCAGAAGTACCCATCTTCATCCATTAGACCAAGATCGCTCACTTTGACCCACTTACCCCTCAGCTTCACGGCGATATAGCCGATAGTATTTGGAGGGAGCACGTTATCACTTTCGTCTATGATGGCTACCTCTAATCCGAGCATCGGCTTCCCCAAACTGCCCGGCTTAACCTTCCAATCCTTAAACCCCGCGAAATTAGCTATAATCACGCCGACCTCGGTCGACCCGTAAAGGCTGCAAGGATCCACTCCAAACTTCTTCCTCACCTCATAGAAAGTCTCCAAGTCCATATGTTGCCCGGTGTAGGTCATCTTCTGAATCCTTATATCATGCTTCTCAAAGCCCTTCACCGACATGATCATTTTGCACGCGGTGGGCGATAATGTGATGTTATTGACCTTAAACTCTTCGAGCGCCTCTAGAACCCTTTCAGGGTCAAACCTGCCCGAGCGCGTAGCTGTTGGGACGCCAAACATTAGGGGTGCGCACATTCCGCCCCATATCCCGTGCCCCCACGCTACAGGGGACGTGCAGAAGAAGCTGTCCCCATCTTTTACGCCATAGGCGAACCTCGCAACAGGGGCTAGTGAGACCAAGCTCTTATGGCGATAAACTACCGGCTTTGGGGGTCCCGTTGTTCCACTCGTGTACTGGATGACAGCTACATCGTCAACGCTCGTCGAGTACTCGAACTTGTCTCTTTCACGCTTTAGCATATCTAGAAGGTCCTCTTTAACGATTACCTGTTTTAGATGGGGCGAGGCAATGAGGTCCCTGAACCTCCGTTCTATAATGGCGAGCTTTGCTCCAGAATCCATTAATCGATAGTTTATGGCCTCGGAGCCCAACAGGGGCGAGCAGACGACAAGTGCTGCGCCTGCTTTTAGGCCTCCGAAGAAACTAACGTAGAACTCCAAGCAAGGCTCAAGCAATATCGCAATTCTATCCCCTTTCTGAATTCCAAGCCCGTTAAGCATATTGGCAAACTGCGAGGATAAACTAGAAAGTTCTTTGAAGGTATACGATTCTGTCTCGCCAGTCTCAAACTTTACGCGAACAGCAACTCCGCCATCTGAGTGTCGATCCACACACTCATGTGCGATGTTAAATCTCTCAGGATTACCATCAAAAACTAGCCATTTTTCATCGGGCTTGTAATTTCTTATGGCCTCCTCGTAAGTTTCGTAATTTAGCGCCTTCCATTTCATATTCGTCCTCAGGCAAAAAGATTTTTCAACGCTGACGCTTAAATTTTACGCTCTTTGACGTCAAGAATAATGTCATTGACCTTTTCGATATCATACCTAGATGTGCATAGTTTACGCACTTCCAGAGAAAAAGATGTATAGGAAATTCATTTTCCTTTGAAAACTGGCTTCCTCTTCTCTAGAAAAGCCAGAACTGCCTCTTTGTGATCCTCCGTCTGATATAAGAAATCTGCGCATTTTCTTTCATTGAGTAGAGCCTCCTCTAAAGAGGAGGCTGTTAGGTTCTTCCACATCAGCTTTTCGGTTTCCCTTACCGCTAATGGAGCATTTTCAAGCAATTCACGGGCTATCTCCATGCATCTGTCCATCAATCTTTCCTCGGGCACTATCTCGTCGACTAATCCGAGCTCTTTTGCCGTATACGCGTCTAAAGTCTTGCCCAGTAGCATGATCTGTCGTGCCTTCCTAAAGCCTATTGTCCTAGGTAAGATGAACGTGCTGCCTAATTCAGGAGGTATTCCTCTCTTCACGAAGGGCGGAGAAAATATCGCTTTTTCTGATGCTATCACGAAATCACAAAGCTGGGTCAAGTTGAAGCCAAAGCCAACAGCGGGTCCATTAACTGCCGCTATGGTGGGCTTTCCCAGTGAGCTAAAGGCTAAGACAAAATCCACAAGAAAGTTTCGCTCTCTTTTGATCTTTCCGTCAATTGCAGCCTTCCAATCTCCAATATCGGCCCCCGATGTAAATGCCCTGCCAGCACCAGTAAAAATTATTACTCGAACCCCATCATCCCTAGCGAGGTCAGTCATGACCTCAAGCAGTTCTTCCCTCATTTTTAGGTTCAAGGCATTAAGGACTTGAGGACGATTGAACTTTACTATTGCTATACCGTTCTCCTTTCTAACCTCAAGAGTTTCAAAGGTCTTCTGATTTCCACACATACTCGGAGAGTTGTTGCAAGTTGCACTTAAAAAATTTACGCGACCTCTGCGTGTATGCAAAACGACACACCTAGTAAACTTAAGCTACTCCCTTAAACTTGCTACAACGTAACATGAACGACTTCATGAAGGGGCCGAGCATAGCACTTCCTAAAAAAAAACCTTATACCCTCATTAAGGGGCCTGACGTTGCATTGTCGAAGGACGTCTCCATTTTTCTGCTTGAACCATCAATGTACGCTCTTACCAAGTCCCTTTCGTCGAAGAGGCTCGACCTCGCATTTAAGCCCCGGCCCTCAAGGATCATTACCACTCGCGGAGTCCCATAAATGACGGAGGAAAATACTTGTCGTACTTTAAGACCCTCTATGAAAATTGTCGTGGCAAGCATGACCTCTTACGGAAAACCTCATAGAAGGCATACAATCCCTATTCATGTCTACGGTCTTCCGCGCATCTTAAATAGCTTAACATGCAACTTCTTAAGCTTCGTGGCCACTTCTAAACAGCCGTCTTAGAGGTCTCACGAACCTCTAAGAGTGCTTTTGTAATCTTCCCCAAAGCTAGAGAGCTGGACATGGAAGGGTCAGGCCTAGAGCTTAGATTTTTACTGAACTTTGTTCTTCTCGAAGGCGCTTGGACTTTCGATTAGAGACCTGGCGCTAGAGATTATACTAAGGCTAAATGCTTAGAGGCGAATTTAGCAAGCCTTAAGCCGCCAATGCGCAAGCTTTATATACCCTTCAGATAACCAGCAAAGAGGAAGTTTCTATGTCCGAGCACCCTCTAAAACATTTCTTTGAACCAGAATCCGTTGCCCTTATTGGAGCATCGGGCGACGCGACGAAAAGAAGTGGAATACCTCTGCGTGAGATGTTAAGAGCGGGATGTAGCTGTGACATATACCCAGTCAACCCAAAATATGATGCGTTAGAGGGTGTTAAATGCTACCCAAGCATAAAAGACGTTGATAAACCAATAGATGTAGCTTTAATCTTGTTGCCAGCAGAGGCAACGCTCCAAGCAATTAAAGAGTGCGCAGAAAAAGGGGTGAAATTCGCGATCATCATCTCAGCTGGGTGGGCAGAAATAGGAGGAGAAGGCCTTAAGCGCCAAGAGGAGCTAAAGAGAATAGTCAAGGAAACCGGCATACGTGTTTGTGGACCGAACTGCCTTGGTATGATAAACTTTAACAAGAAGATACCATTGACCTATTTAAGCCCAGGAACCTATCGCTCAGGTCCCGTCGGTGTCATTTTTCAAAGTGGAGCTCTTTCGGCGAGCTTTATATTCATGGCAGAGGAGAGGAACATAGGTCTCAGCAAATGGGTTTCCGTGGGAAACGAAGTAGACCTTACGACATTGGATTTTATGGATTACATGATTGAAGACCCTGAGACTAAGATTGTGCTGGCTTATATAGAAGGGATAGACGATGGTAGAAAGTTCAAAATAATCGCAGAAAAGGCGATTAAGAGGAAGGTACCTGTAGTTGTCTACAAGGTCGGACGGTCAAAGCTAGGCGAGGAGCAGGTAAGGACCCACACAGCACATCTCGCTGGGTCCTACGAGGTTTATAGGGCGTTTTTCAGACAACATGGAATAATAGAGGTTGATAGCATCGAAGAAATGTTAGACATAGCAGAGATCGTTGCAAACTACGGGATCCCTAGATTGGAAAATATTGGAGTTATATCCTTCTCCGGAGGAGCTGCCATCGAATTTGCGGATGCTTGTTCCGAAGCAAACCTTGTGCTCCCTCAATTTAGTTCAATAACTATTGAGAAGCTGTCGTCCATACTACCCCCTAGAGTCATTAAGAAAAACCCATTGGACTTGATGGGAGGTGCGGATCCAGACGTCTATGACAAGATAACACAATACGTAGCAGAGGACGAGAACGTTGATGTTGTCGTATTTATTGTCGGATGGTGGGGAGAGCGTGCTAAGGTAACTGGGGAAACGTTAAGCAAAGCTAGGAGAGAGATGAAGAAACCATTGATGGTCATTTGGATTGGAGGGGCCGCAGAAAGTGGGGTAAGGAGACTGCGAGAAAGCGGTGTACCTGTTTTTCGGCACGTCAGACAATGCGTGAGGGCAATTGCACGGCTTAATAACTACGCTAAATTCATCGAAGCTCGCACTAAAGGTATAGGTGTAAAATAGCTGAGGATTGTAGGAGATCATTCGCCCTCACCCTCTAAATATCATGGGAGGAGTAGAGAGGGTGAAAGAATTTCTGATGAAAAGAGATAAGATAATTTTAAATGTTAAACATGGGATTACCTTTTTATGTTAGGTGATAGCGATGGAAACTTGTTGTCCTTGGTGTAACAAAACTCTCAAGGTCGTCAAGAGAGAGATCAGCGATAAAGTCATCGTATACGAGTGTTGTAATTGCGGAAAGATCATAGGCGCCTATCAGAGAGACTTAGAAGATTTTCTCGTGAACTTCTTCCGGAGGTATACTTACACATTTAAACCGGAGCCTAGCATTAAGAAGCTCTAAAGTGGTGATGTATATGAGCTTGGATGTAGCCGAAGGCTTGATAACAGACGAAGCTCTGAGGAAGTGGACTGAAAGAATAGGGGTCAAGCTTCGGATAAGGAATATTCATAACAGGTACGCAACGCCCGATGCCATTAGGAAGTTCGCGCTAGGCATAGGCGATCCGAACCCTCTCTGGACGGACGAGGAGTATGCCAAGAGGACTAGATATGGCCAGCTCGTAGCACCTCCAAGCTGGCTATACTCCGTTTTCCCGACGTGGGTGCTACAAGGGCTACCCGGCGTCCACGCTTTCCACTCCGGGAACGATTGGAGGTTCTACAAGCCAGTTTTCGCCGGAGACGTCATAACCCCCGAATGCGTATTTACGGGGTTCACGGTGAGGCAAAGTGCCTTCGCGGGAAGAACTGTGTTCGAGTTCCAGAGGTCCAGGTTTTATAATCAAAGAAATGAGCTCATCGCTGAGGCGGATTCGTGGATAATAAGAGCTGAAAGGAAGGCTGCCAGGGAAAGAGGTAAGTACGCGGAGGAAAGGGGATACAGGTTGCCAGTTCCGTGGACCGATGAAGAGATCAAGAAGATCGTGGAGGAGGTGCTTTCGGAGGATATCAGGGGCTCGAACCCAAGGTACTGGGAGGACGTCAATGTTGGGGATACGATGAAGCTGACAAAGGGTCCCCTTAGCCTAAATGATATGATAGCCTTTACTGTTGGTGCAGACCCCGTTGGGACGAAGGCACTTCGTTGCGCCATGGAGGAGTGGGTTAGACACCCAGCATGGTACTATTGGGATCCCGAGTTCGGCATTATGCCCGTTTATGGCGTGCACTTCTCCAAGTACGCTGCCAATAAAGCTGGTCTTCCATACCCTTACGACGTGGGAGTTCAGCGAAATTGCTGGGCGATACAACTGCTCACTAATTGGATGGGCGATGATGGATGGATCAGGTCATGCTATCTAGAGTACAGGAGGTTCTTCTACTTAACAGAAGTTCTATGGTATTTCGGAAAAGTCGTCAAGAAGTACGTTTCAGACGATGGAGAGCATTGCGTGGATATAGAAATTCATTCTGTTAACCAAAGAGGGGAAGATACTGCGCAGGGCTATGCGACGGTGGCGTTGCCATCTAAAAGCCTTCCTGAGGACGAATGGCCCGTTCCACGACGGATAAGGAAGACTTGACGCAACAATCATGCGAAGTCTTAAAAAGTCCAGGAAATACCAGAGACAAGCGCATGAGAATATTATCGTATAGGGCACTTACGCAAAAAGATTTTAGTCTGAGTAGAGAATCGAACGTAAGGGGCTATGGGGATGAGCATGTCAACTAAGTTAAGAAGTGTGTTTTTAGAAGTCCGCAGGGCTGGTAGAAAACATCTGCTTGAGACCGAGGCCAAAGGCATCCTCGCAGAATATGGCATTCCAGTTACAAGATTTAAGTTGGCCAAGAGCGAGGCAGAAGCCATCAAAGCAGCCGAGGAAATAGGTTATCCAGTGGTCCTAAAAATTGTTTCACCAGATGTACTTCACAAATCCGATGTCGGTGGAGTAATAGTCGGCTTAAAAGACGCGAGAGATGTTGAGCGTGCTTACAGGCAAGTTCTAGAGAATGTGAAGAAGCATAAACCTGAGGCGAGGGTGGTAGGGATACTTGTCGAGGAGATGGTTCCAGCTTCAATTGAGGTCATAGTCGGCTCAGTTAGAGACCCACAGTTTGGCCCTACGATAATGTTCGGCATAGGCGGAATTTTTGTGGAAATTCTAAAAGACGTGACTTTACGGATAGCTCCAATAAGCGAGAGGGATGCGCGCGAGATGATCAGTGAGATCAGAGCCTACCCCCTCTTGAGGGGGTACAGGAACTTACCGCCAGCAAACGTAGATGCAATAGTGGACATTTTAGTGAAAACCTCTAATCTCGTCACGGAGTATGAAGAAATTAAGGAGCTTGACCTCAATCCCATAATGGTTAATGAGAAGGGAGCGAAAGTAGTAGATGCGAGAATCATCCTTGAATAAATGTTAACATCGAAGACTTAGGCGGCCATAACTAGTGCCATCAACAGAACGCGACCCTTAAGGCGGTCTTTCTTCTTTAACATCTCTCTTTCAAAGATAGAATAGACTTATCAAAATCTCAAATCTTTGTATGCTTTGCGGACTAGATCTGCAGGTCTTTAGTCTAGGTCTACGGCAAGGAGTGGAGCTTTTTGAGTCATAGGTTAGCTCACGAATGGCTCGGCTTGCGCGTCGGACGGTCTATAATTATTCGAACACTTCATCACGGTTGGCCAAGTCTCTAAGGAGGTTATAGGGCATGGTCATGATAGCCAACAGTTTTTTAACATAGTTGGAAGAGCCGTCAGGTATCCGTGAGCTTAACGCTCCAGAGGCCAGGGCGCACTACTTCGAGAGGTGTGACGTAAGGAGACTAAGGGCATGTGCATAGCAGAGATCCCTATCAATCAAATAAAGTCTATTAGTCTGCTTTTGGAATATGTCTTAATAAAAGGGGTCTATAAACGCATTCGTCATTATTTATGACTATTTATACTCTCTATCGAATTAAGATGATATGAAGGTTGAAGTAGGATGATGGAGATATAGCATGAGCTATCACTTCCATTTAGAACACACAGAGCATGCATAAAGATCTATGCAGTTTGGGCGCGTCAAACGTGATATCTAACGGTTCATTTTCCGTCCAAAGTATTCTGGCACGCCAGACCACAGGCTTATGCTCCCTCGTCTGTTGAAGAACTTATGTCCTAGGATCAACGTTTTCTTAACTAACCGAAGCATGTAATTTAGCAACATATTAAATACGTTAATATATTGCATGCGTGGGGTGTAAGGCTTTCAAGGCTTTCCTACGTACAAGTAAAGTATTATAAGAAAGCGCAACATTATATGAAAGTATTTCGAGATTCTCTTCGATTATCTTTATTAAGAAGAGTAGGTATTTGGCTTCTTATTCGTCTAACCCTATTTTCGCTGAGCAAGTAGCCCTATATGTACAATCTGAATCCATGGTTGTCGTAGCATATAACTCCACTCCGGTGGTCATAATACCAGACTTGAAGCTCATGCCCTCGGAATGTTCATGGTGCCAACGTTAAACCTTGAGCTAAGCACCTTTTGAGTACTCAGCATAGATCGTTTTCAAGAGCACTTCAGCCAAGTCGGGACAGGAAAGCTAAGCCCTCGACGTTCTAGCAGAGAAAATCTCGGAAATTGATGTACAATACACGCGCGTAGCAGAGAGCGTGGCAACTTAAGCCACGCCTAGAAGACTAGTCTGAGCATCTTCAGGTGGGGTTCCTCAAAGATGCAGAGACCCTTGATCAAAGACCTCATGCTCAGCGTTGAAAGCCGTATCGAAAGCCTGACAGGTCTTAAGTTGCCGAGGGCCTAGAACCTAGGATGTCGATTACAAATATGTTGAGCTGTCACGCCAGCTCACAATCGAAAACTTTTTCCCCCCACCAAAGTATATACTAATCCTAACCTGCAGGCAACAATCTTAAGGAGGTTTTAAGAATGATCAAAACTAAAACGATAACGTACATAGTTATTGCCATAGTGATCGTCGTGCTGGTGAGCGCCTTAGCTTTGTACTACTTCACCCCAAGGCGTCCAACGTTAGGTGTTCAAGAGATTAAAATAGGAGTGATACTGCCCCTCTCGGGTCCGTACGCAATACTTGGTGAGGAGGAGAAGAAAGGCTATGAAATGGCAATGGAGGAAATCAATGGTAAGGGAGGAGTTCTTGGAGTGCCTTTAAAGTTAATAATTGAGGATAATCAGGGTAAACCCGAAGTCTCGGTTTCTGCCGCTGAAAAACTTGTAACCATTGATAAAGTGGTAGCTATAGCGGGTGAGTACATGAGTAGCTGTACATATGCTTTACTCTCTGCTCTTAGGAAGTATTCGCCACCGCCTATTGCTGTACTTATAGGCGGTAGCACGGACAGCATTGAAAAGGACTTCGGGTCCGAAGAGTGGTTCTTCCACCTACATCCCTACGCGTATATCTACCAGTCCACGATCAGGGATTGGTTGCTCACCCTTCAACCTAGGCCTAAGACAATTTTCCTAGCTTACGAAAAAACGGCTTACGGCACGTCTCAGGCAGGATATGCAAAAGAATACCTTAGCAAAGCAGGTTTTACCATAGTCGGTGAAGAGCCCTTCACATCTGGTGCTGCCGATCAGACGCCGCTAGTCCTCAAGGCCAAGGCCTCAAACCCCGACGTCTTCCTTTGGATAGGGTATGCAGGAGACTCAATAGTCATAGTAAGAAATGCCAAGCAGGTAGGTTTCAAGCCAAAGCTATTGCTGGACACCGTCGGTGTAGGTTTCCCTGAGTTCCAAACCTCCCTAGGTAAGGATGCTGAGTATGTGTGTGGTATTGAAGTGTGGAGTCCAGCAGTCAATTACAAGACGGGACCACCATTCCCAATAACTCATACAAGCGAATGGGTTGCAAAGTACGAGAAAAAGTACGGTAAGGAACCAGATTATTGGTCACTGCTTGCCTATACAAACTTGTACGTCATCGCTGATGCTATAGAAAGAGCTGGCACTTTAGAGCGTGGCGCTCTCATTAAAGCGCTTGAAAAAACTGATTTGCAATCGCCCATAGGAAGAGTAAAGTGGGTTCCAGGTCAGTTTGTAAGCCGTCCTCATCAAGCTGAATTCGCAATGAAAATGGTCATCTTCCAGTGGCAAGGAGGCAAGAAAGTCGTGCTGTATCCGAAGGAGGTAGCGACAGGTACCGTAATTTACCCCATGCCCTAACGAGGAGGGGAACGTGGATCCCTCCATTATCACTTTTTTTCAAGTGATGATGTGCGGACTATTGGTGGGAGGCCTCTACGCCTTATTTTCGGTAGGACTTAACGTGATATTCGGAGTTATGAAAATAATAAACTTCGCTCATGGCGAATTCCTGATGCTAGGAGGTTATCTTACATACTTCCTCTTCATGTTGGCTAATATTGATCCGCTACTATCAATCCCCATTACCATGGCTTTGCTCTTCTTGGTCGGTTTTCTCATTGAAAAAAGCCTCATAAAACCATTGGCGGGAGGGCCGCCTTACTCCTACATCTTACTCACCTTAGGGATTTCGATAGCCCTACAAAACATCGCCTTGATCCTTTGGACTGGCAATTATCGATCAGTCCCTGTGTGGTACTCTGCCTTGCCTCTAAGTATAGGCCCGATTTCGGTGGGTCTTTCGTTAGTTGTAGCGTTTACAGTCGCCGTAATTTTAACAGCAATATTATACGTCCTTCTCAAGAGGACGACTTTCGGAAAGTCTGTGCGAGCTCTTTCTCAGAATCCAGAGCTAGCACAAGCGATGGGTATAAACGTGTCTAAAATGTATACGTTAACATTTTGCTTGGGAGCTATGGTAGCTGGAGTTGCAGGCTCGCTAGTGGCATTTACGATGTATATCTTTCCGAATGTCGGCTTTGAAATAGCGATCAAAAGCTTCTGTATAGTAATTCTTGGTGGCTTAGGAAGCTTCGAGGGTGCCATCGTAGGTGCTTTATTGTTAGGATTGGCGGAATCGTTTACATCCGTGTACTTGCCTGGAGGAAGCGGCTGGGCTCCGGTTGTATTTTTTGCAGTACTACTAATTACATTAGTTGTCAAGCCCCAAGGACTTCTAGGTGCTAAAGCATGATATATGCACTTAGAGAGTTACGAAGTAAGTTTAAGAGTGGTATAAAAAATCCCCTCTTCATATTCGTGATTCTCTTAGCCCTCCTACCACTAGCCCTACAAGAGCCTTATCTTCTATACGTCGCGACTTTAGTGTTAATATATATCGTTATAGCAGTCAGCTGGAACATCTTAGCCGAATCAGGACAATTCTCTCTAGGCCATGCTGCCTTTTTTGGTATAGGCGCATACACCTCCACACTTCTCTATAAGTATTTTCTAGTAAACCCTCTTCTAGGAATGCCCTTTAGCGCTTTAACTTCATGCGCTCTTGCCCTTCTCATGGGCGTTATTTGCTTGCCCTTGCGCGAATTTTACTTGGCAATAGCCACCTTGGCATTAAGTGAGGTATTAAGAACAATCGTAATAATGTTGCCAGAGATCACGGGCGGGGCCGTGGGGTTAGGTATCCCTCCTCTTTTTGGAGGAAATAGAGTTCTAAATTATTACCTTATGTTGGCTATAGCGGTTATCGCGTTATCAACGCTTTATGCTGTGAGGAGGTCCAAATTGTACTTGGCACTCGTAACTTTACGTTGCGATGAGGTTGTGGCCAGCTCAATAGGCATAAACCCGGTAAAGTATAGGTTGTACGCCTTTTTGTTGAGTGCTCTATTTCCTGGTCTCTGCGGAGGCTTTTTCTCATTCTATGTAGGATTTATAGATCCCTTTTCGGTCTTTAACATAGAGATTTCAATAGCTCCTCAAATCATGTCCGTGCTAGGTGGCATTTACACTTTCTGGGGCCCCATCATAGGCGCATTAATAATCGAGCCAGTAAAGGAGTTTCTCCGAATCTCGATGCCTACAGGATATTTAGTCGTATATGGAATTATTATGATATTATGCATACGTTTCTTGCCACGAGGAATCATGGAGGCCTTGAAGGCCTATACGGGCATGAGTGAAGCAGTTCCTGTGGGGGGTAGAAAGTGCTCGAGGTAAAGGATGTTTATAAGAGGTTTGGCGGATTAGAGGCGCTTAAGGGTGTTAGTTTTTGTGTAAATAAGGGTGAACTCATAGGACTCATCGGCCCCAATGGAGCGGGCAAGACTACGCTATTTAATGTCATATCGGGCATCCTTAAACCTGAAAAGGGGATCATAAAATTTAAGGGCATTGATATTGTGGGGCTTAAACCTTATGAAATTGCAAGGCTGGGCATCGGAAGGACATTTCAGCTTTCAAGGCCTTTAATGGACATGACCCTTTTAGATAATGTCGTAGTCGCGTGCATTTATGGTGGAAGAAAGAGAGTTGGCCTAAAAGAGGCAAGGAGCATAGCCTTGGAAAAATTGAGACTTGTTGGGTTAGCTGATAAGGCCCACTTGACCCCTAAAAGCTTGACTCTTTTAGAGCGCAAAATTCTTGAAATAAGTAGAGCCTTGGCCTTGGATCCCGAATTGCTTTTGCTAGACGAGCCATTATCGGGACTTAGTCCTCGCGAAATAGACATGCACGTAAGCCTTATTAAAAGGATAAGAGAAGATTTAGGCGTAACGGTGATCTGGATTGAGCATGTTATGAGGGCAATAATGGGGGCAGTCGATAGGGTCATAGTCTTACACCAAGGAGCTAAGATAGCTGAGGGGAGCCCCAGAGAGGTGGCAAAGGATTCTAATGTTATAAAGGCGTACTTAGGTGAAGAATATGCTAAAGGTTAGTGATCTGGTAGTGGCATACGGTGAATTCATTGCACTTCATGGTGTAAACCTTCAAGTTAACGAGGGAGAGATAGTCGCCGTACTTGGTTCAAATGGAGCAGGTAAAACGACTTTGCTTAAGACGATAGCTGGGCTGTTAAAGCCAAGGCACGGTACTATCTTGCATGGTGAAGAAGACATTACGCGCTACTCAGCTCATCAAATCGTTAACGAATTTGGGATAGTCTATACGCCAGAGGGCGCTCCCGTGTTTCCATACCTAACCGTAAGGGAAAATCTCGAACTTGCAAAGAACGTCAAAAGGGGACGTGAAAAATTTGATGAACAACTAGAAATAGTATATAACTTATTTCCAATACTTAAAGAAAGGGAGAAACAACGCGCAGGAACATTAAGTGGGGGCGAAAGGCAAATGCTGAACATAGCGAGGAGTCTGATGTTATTGCCACGAATACTCATGCTAGATGAACCTTCCTTTGGCCTTGCCCCCATAGTTGTCACGAGGATATTTGATGCCATTAAAAGGATAAACGAGGAGCTAAGGATCACCGTCCTACTAGTAGAACAAAACGTGAAGAAAAGCTTAGAGATAGCAGATAGAGGTTATGTATTAGAGGCCGGACGAGTTGTATTACAAGGTACCGGAAGCGATTTATTAACCAGCGAGCTAGTCAGGGAAGCCTATCTAGGTATTTAAGTGCTACGTGTGGATGAAAAGATTATGTCTGATTAGGTTTTAGAAGTATGGGCTTCAAGATGTTCCTTACAGTGTTTCCTCATACAACGTCGCTGAAAGCTGGGCATAGCCCTTCTTTAAACAATTGCCTGGCACATCAAATAAACTACGTATACGTTACCGGTCTTGTTTTTATTTAAGTCAAGTTTCAGCGCAAACTTCATAACTCGTCGGCTAACGCTCAATTAGCTGAGTAAGAGATGAGCGATCGCGACCTCGCCTTTAAGGTGCTGGAGCTGGTCAAGCAACACGACTCTTGGAGGTCCTCGTGCCTTAACTTGGTCCCTAGCGAGAACGTCACGAGCAGGTTGGTCAGGCTCGTACTAACGTCCG
>Ga0326760_1000620_pt1 | contig 17800 bp, 24 predicted proteins | sample GCREP_S_FD_207668 | JGI IMG/M metagenome (GOLD analysis project Ga0326760, IMG submission 207668) | Hot spring sediment microbial communities from Geyser Creek Basin, Yellowstone National Park, WY, United States - GCR.EP_S | ecosystem: Environmental > Aquatic > Thermal springs > Near-boiling... | reverse complement strand
AGCCGAGAGCGGGCTCCTCCTGCTGAGCGAGGGTCACGCCCGGAATGCTGCCGGCAAGGCGCTCCATGCATTTAGGTCGCTCCTGGCAGCTCTGGCGGCAGGGCGCGGGGAGGGCTCAGAGGGCATCGAGAGGCGCGGCGGCCCTGGCCCTCCGCCAGTATCAGCACGGCGGGCGGGATCCAGGGGGTAGTATCCATCTACCCCGGCCGCGACACCGCCGTCAGGGACGTCTGCTGGCTCGGAGTGCGCTCGCCGAGCTGTCGGGAGGTCTGCAGGAGGGGGTCGGGCGGACTTGCGGGCTGCTCTGAGCGCGCTGAAAGCCGGCTCCGGGAGAGCTCGCCGGAATGGCCTCGGCGCAATCCGCGCGCAGCAGGCGGCCGGCGGCGCCGCGGTCATATCTTGATGGCAATTTTCTTGATCTCCACGTCTAGGTGCACTATTACTTTCAAGTCGCCGTAGACGTCCCTGAGCTTCTTGAGCGCGGCTATCATCCTGTCGAGCCTCCTTATGAACTCCGCGTTGTCAGGCAGCGGGCCGCCGGCGTAGAACTCGACTCCCTCAGCCGGCTTCAGCTCGACGCCGAACGCTGCGGCGAGCTCGACGAACTTGGCCCACCTCTCCTCCATGCTCTCGAGGAGGGGCCTGCTCTCCCTGTATCTCTCTGCGCCTCCCCTCAGCGCTGCCAGCAGGCGCTCGAGCTCGGACAGCGACATGAACACTGCCCCCTCGGAGGCCCTGCCGGCCGACACGGAGTGCGGCACTCCCGCGATTTATATTGGTGAGAGGTGGAGCCCCGGCCGGGATTCGAACTCCCGGGAGGCGCCCTCCCGGGACCTCCCGCTCTCCCGCCGCGCCGTTACGAGGCCTGCGCGGCGTCCCGCCGAGCCCGCCCGCTCCGGGCTCCCGCTTTTTATCTTTTTCGCGCGGAGCGGCGTCAGCTTAATAAATGCGGGCGGCAGGGCGCGTGAGTATGCTCAAAGTTTTAGAGGCCGTCGTCGCGCGGCTTTCCTGCTACATCCTCGAGAAATTCAGGTCGGGGGAGGGCACCGGCATTGTCGCGAGGAGGGGCGACGACGTGACGCGGGAGATAGACCTGGCCGCGGAGGAGCTGGCATACAGGCTGCTCCGCGAGCACTTCAGCGAGGGGGGCGTGATGTACGCCGAGGAGCGCGGAGTTTACAGGTGGGGAGGCGAGCGTTACCTATTCGCGCTCGACCCCCTCGACGGCTCGCTCAACTACGCCGCGGGCATACCGATGTTCTCGGTCTCGCTCGCCGCCGGCACTTACAGCACCGGCACGCTGGGCGACCTTCAGTACGCCGCCGTATCGGTACTGCCCGCCGGCGATATCTACACCGCAGGCCCGGGGGCCGGCGCGCTCAAGAACGGAGTGCCCGTGAGGCCGGCGGGGCGGGGCGGCATAGTGTTCGTGGCAATTGACAGCAACGCGCACGATAGGGTCTTCAGGGCGCTCAGGAGGCTGGGGCTCAAGGGGAGGAGCCTCGGCAGCTCCGCGGCAGAGCTCGTGCTGACGGCGTGCGGCGCGGCGAGGGGATTCGTCGACTTGAGGGGAAGGCTCAGGGCCGTGGACGTGGCGGGCGCGCTGACCTTCGGCAAGTACATCCGCGGGTTTAAGTACGTAATACGCGGGGGTGACTCCCTCGACTCGCGCATTTCCCTAATAGCCGGGGACGAGGAGTTCGTAAATGCAGCGCTCGCAGATTAGCGACCAGGTAAAGAGCGCGCTGCTGGAGATATCCAGGGCGCTGGGAATTCGCCACGAGAGAGTGCTGGACCTGTACTCCTACGTCTCCCCCGAGACTGTCAGGATACTCGACATCGTCGAGAGGGGCGGCGAGATCGTCGGGGTGAGGCTCTCGGTCAGATCTGCCAGCAGCCGCGGCACCTGGTACTACGTCGCGGTCGGGATTTACGGCGCCAAGTGCACGTGCAAGTGGAACGTCGTGCGCAACAGGACGTGCAAGCACATAGTAATCGGCCTCATAACGTGGTGCGTTGTCTCGCTGCTGAAGCTGGGGAAGCGCGTAGATCTCTCGAGGCTCGGGTGGCTCAAGAAGCCCGGCGCGGGGAGTCAGAGTTTTTAAGGCCGCCCGCAGCGGGAGGCCAGGTGACGAAGGGCTGCGGGTGACCGGTGATCGGGGATTTGAACGCTGACGCTTCCCGCCGGCGTGGAGTGCAACGCGCCCTCCGCACTTCCCATTGAGGTCAGGATCTCCCCGGGCAGGACGCTCTACGTCTGGGAGGGAGGCTTGAGGCTCGGCGGCAGCAGCATCGCGGGCAGGGTCGAGATAGGGGCCGGCGGAATTTACGTCGACGGCTCCCTCGTCGTCTTCAGGCGCGCGCTGAGGTGCCCGGTGAGGGTCCGCGGGACCTACTTGTGCGCGGGGCCCCCCGACGTGCCGAGATTTCTCTACAGGGAGATATTCGCCGAGGACCGCTGCCTCAACGCCATGCTGAGAGTTGCCGAGCTTCACGCAACGAGCGAGCTGAACGGCGGGAACTGCCTGGCGAGGTACCTCCGCGACATAATTAGGGGCGCGCCGTACCTGTGGGACATTTACTACAGGAGGGGCGCGAGGCCCCCCGGCGAGTGCCGCGAGATTCTCGGCGTTCTGGTGGCCAGGGGGCTGAGGGAGCGCAGGCCCTACTCCCCGCCCGCGCTGGACAGAGAGACAGGCGCCCTGCTCGGGCTCTTGCGTTTCGGCGATGCGCTGGAGTCAGTCAGCAGGTCGTGGAGGGGGTTCGCAGTGGCCATGCGCTACGGCATTTACAGCGCGCTGACGTGGAGGCTCCCGCCAGGCCCCGACTCCTGGCTCCTCCTCTTCGGCATTTACGCCGCGCTGGACCCCGTCGTAGTGCCAGGCGGCGTCGCGCTGAGTCTGGACGTGCTCAGGGCGCTGCCCTACCTCGTCGCGCGCGTCATGGGGAGGTGGATCGTTGCATTCAACTCCGCGGGGCTCTACGCTGCAGCGGGCAACATAAACGTGATGGTCGAGGGCGCGAGGAGGCGCGACAAGTACGCCTCCTGTGACGGCGACAGGTGCACTGTCGGGAGGCTGCGCTTCAACCAGTGCGTCGACATGGACTGCGGCATTGTTAGGACGTGGGATTTCGAGTTTAAGGGAGCCGTTAAATGCAGCGCGCTGGCAAGCCGGTTTGTGGCTGTGGAGCCGTGTAAATAAACCTTTAATTTCTGCCAGTGCTGGCCGCCGTGCCGAGAGTGCCGGTGAGGGTAGTCACGTTTGAAGAGATAGTCGAGTGGTCCAGGAGGCTGGCGGAGAGAGTGAGGGCCAGCGGCTGGAGTCCCGACGTCATAGTCGCAATTGCCAGAGGCGGCTACGTCCCGGCCCGCCTGCTCTGTGACTGGCTCGGCGTCGACGACTTGCTGAGCATTCAAGTGCTTCACTGGCCGTCGGCGGCGCAGGTCGCAGAGAGGGCGCGCGTGAAGCACTCGCTGAGCGCGGACTTGAGCGGCAGGCGGGTTCTCGTGGTTGACGACATTGTGGACACGGGGGACAGCGTCGCGCTGGCGAAGAAGAGCGTGGAGGAGTGCTGCAGGCCGGCGGAGGTCAGAACGGCAGCGCTGCAGGTCATCACCAGCGTCGCCAAGTTCATGCCAGACTACTACGCAATTGAGGTCAAGGACTGGGTCTGGTTTGCATACCCGTGGACGGCAGTTGAGGACGCGGCCGGCTTCATACTGAGAATTGCCAGAGAGACAGGAAGGTCGGAGTGGTGCCTCGACGAGCTGATCGAGGCGCACGTGGAGTGGTACGGGAGCGAATACGTGGAGAGGAGGTTCGCGCAGATAATGCACGCGCTCAGGATGCTGGCAGAAAGGGGGCAGGTCAAGCTGAGCAGGTGCAGGGCGTAGCCGGCGCGAGCACTTTTTTAGCCCGCGCCGCCGCACGGCCGGGTGATGCGGTCAGGGTTACGGTGACGGGTGACCGGAGGCGCTACGGCTGACGCTCACTTTAAATGCTTGCCCCACCAGCGGCCGTGGGCAAGAGGCGCAAGCGCAGGAAACTCGTACTGAAGCCGAAGAAGAGACTTCCCAAAATATTCACGTGCCCGCACTGCGGCGCGCAGCTAGTCTCCGTGAAGAGGGTGGGCAGGAACTACGCTGTAGTGTGCGGCGGCTGCGGCCTGCGCCACGAGTTCGAGCCCAGGCCCGGCTGGATGCCCGTCGACTACTACAACGCGCTCGTCGACCTGTACCTAGAGGGAAGGGTACAGGCAGCGCGGGGCGCGCCGGAGGGGAGCGGGCATGAGACAGGCGGGTAGGCTGTACGAGTACCTCCTCGAGGGAGTGAAGCACTTCACGCTGATAGACCCCGACAAGACCGCGGATCCCGTCAGGATTGCGAGGCTCGCGGTAGAGGCCGGCACTGACGGCATACTGGTCGGGGGGTCTACGGGCGTCTGCGAGAGCCAGATGGCGGAGGTGGTGAGGGACATAAAGTCCGTGGCTAGCGTGCCCGTAATTCTATTCCCGGGGTCGGTAGCCCAGCTCACAGGCGAGGCAGACGGAGTTCTATTCTTGAGCGTGCTCAACTCGCTGGACCCGTACTTCATTGTCGGCGCGCAGGTCCAGGGAGCCGTGCTTATAGCCAAGCGGTTCAAGAGCCTCGAGGTCATCTCGACGGCCTACGTCATAGTTGGCGACGGAGGCGCCGCGGGCTTCCTGTCCATGGCGAGGCCCGTGCCCTACGAGAGGCCCGACATAGCTGCCGCTTACGCGCTCGCCGCGCGCTACATTGGCTTCAGCGCGCTGTACCTCGAGGCGGGCAGCGGCGCTCAGAGGCCCGTGCCGCCGGAAGCCGTCAGGGCCGCCAGAGAGGCCTTCCCGAGAGTGCTCATAGTGGGCGGCGGCATTAGGAGCGGCGAGGCGGCTTACTCCATAGCCAGGGAGAGGCCCAACGTCGTGGTGACGGGGACAATAGCCGAGGAGAGGCCCGAGAGACTCGCCGAAATAGTCAGGGCTGTCAAGGCCGCCGCTAGGCCTTGAGCTTCACCCGGCGCCAGTGCCTGCGCGCCGGGGATCTCGCCACGCTCCTTTTTGTCTTAATCGCGACCCACACCGGCGGGTTTCTGTTTGACCTCAGCGCTGCCGCGAGCCTGAGCTTCCTGCCGGGGGGCTTGTTGCGGGCCACGGACGCTGCGGCCCCGCAGCGTTTTTAAGAATTGGCCGGCGCTAGAGCTTTATCCTGAACTCGCGCCTCGTCCTGCTGTACACCATCTCGAGTATCTTCTTCAGCGTCTCCTCGTCCACGGGCACCTTTACCTTCCCGCTCGCGGCCAGGCCTATCAGCTGCTGCTCGAGCGCGGCGGCGAGCTCGGGCCTCACGACTCTTATGTTGTCGAGCCTCGCGAGAGCCTCGGGAGTCAGTATCTTCTTGAGCGCCACCCTCCGCTGCGCGGCCTCTATCTGCGCCCTCCTCTCCTCCTCAACTCTCCTCTGCAGCTCTTCCAGCTTCCTGCGGCGCAGCTCCTCCAGCTCTCTGTCCTGCTCCGTCATTGCCCCCTCGGCGGGGCCGTGTACTTCAGGAGCTCGGGCCGCGCCCTGGCGAGCTCTCTCGCAATCTTGGCGGCAATCGCGTCGAGCAGCGACCTCCCCTCAGGCGTCAGGGACCTCCCCCTCCTGCCCCTCGCAACGAGCCCTGCCTGCTCGAGCTGCTGCAGTATCTTCCTTATTACGGCGCCGCCGGCCTTCCTGGTTCTCTCGGGCCTCGTCTTGTACCTCCCTACCTTAGCCCTGTAGCTGTACGCGCCTCTCAGCCTGCCGACGCCGGCAGGGCCGTGGAGGTAGAGCTTTCGCAGCACCGACGCGGCTCTGACGTACCACCAGTCTGGATCTGCGGGCGGTCTCGTCTTGTTGGGACCTGTCTTGACGCAATCAGCCCAGACGGGCGGCCTCACTTGGGGCACGCTCTCCTTGATGTACCTGGCGACCTCGGCTATCAGCACGTCTGCCGGCACGTCCTTCACTGCCGTCACGGGCGGGCCTCGTGGCACATTTTAATAAGCTTCTCGGCGCCGGACACCTTATAAAAGCGGCCTGGGGGCTGTCAATGCCATGAAGTTCTGCCCGAGGGACGGGAGCCTGCTCCTGCCGGTCAGGAGGGGCGGCAGGGCAGCTCTGCGGTGCCCCAGGTGCGGCTACGAGGAGGACGCGCACGGCGGCGCGGAGTACCGCAGCAGGGCGTCGGTGGAGAACAAGAGTGCGATAGTGGTGCTGGCCGGAGAGGCCGCGAACCTGCCGCGGGTGAAGACCAGGGGGTGCCCGAGGTGCGGTCACGACGAGGCCTACTTCTGGGCGCAGCAGACCAGGGCGGCGGACGAGCCCCCGACGAGGTTCTACCGGTGCGTTAAGTGCGGCCACACCTGGAGGGAGTACGAGTAGGGCCGGACATGCCGGGAAGAACACCGCGCAGGCACTCTCATGCTTTTAACCCGCCGCGCGTGCATGCCTGAATGTCGAGGCGCGCGCTCACGTACCTGGACGCCAAGGAGTTTGTGTACATAGTGGACGCAATATCTGTGCTCGTCGAGGAGGCGGCTCTGGCGGTGAGGCAGGACGGGCTTTACCTGAGGGCTCTGGACGCGTCGAGGACGGCAATGGTGGATCTCACAATGCCCAGAGAGGCATTTGAGGAGTTCCCCGAGGCGGGGGAGCTGCGCGTCGGCATTAACTTTAAGGAGCTGAAGAAAATCATAAGGCGCGTCAAGAAGGGCGACAAGGTATCGCTGGAGTTCGAGGAGGGCAGGATCAAGGTGAGGCTGGTGGGGAAGTCGGTCAGGTCGATAACCCTGCCGAGCATAGAGGTAGTCGGCGAGGAGCTCCCCACCCCCAAGGTCACGTTCACGGCAATGGTAAAGACCGCGAGCGACGTCCTCGCCGGGGCCATGAGGGACGCGGACGCGGTAGCCGACGAGGTAAAGTTCGAGGCAAATGAGGAGGCGCTGGTGATATCGGCGTCGAGCGACAAGGGAGACGTCGAGATCCGCCTCGACAGGAACAGCGAGTTCGTGTACGAGTTCGAGGTTAAGGAGCCCGCGTCCGCCCGCTACTCGCTGGAGTACTTGATCGACATAACCAGCAAGACGGCAAAGATTAGCGATATAGTGACGGTGGAGCTAGCGACGGCAAAGCCCATGCTGCTGACATTCGACATACCGGCAGGGGGCAGGATATCGTATTACCTGGCCCCGAGAGTGGAGTGATAGTTGAGGTACTCTTCAGGAATTTTTACAGGAACCGCGCCAGGCTGGAGGTAGACGCCATTGAGAGGAGGGAGCTGGCATTCCAGCTGTTCAGCGGCGCCGTCATTAGGCACAAGGCATTTAGAGGCATCGAGGAGCTGGGAAAATACGTCGTGGAGAGAACCCCGCGCCACGTGTACTTCTCGTCTGCGTACTACGAGAGACCCGACGAGAGCGACATGGAGCGCAAGGGATGGCTAGGGGCTGACCTGGTATTTGACATAGACGGCGACCACCTCGAAACTGAGGCGTGCAGGGGCGGAGAGCTCGTGACTCTCGAGTGCCTTGACGACGCAAGGAGAGAGGCCCTGAAACTCGTGGACATCCTCGAGGAGGAGCTCGGCGTGAGCCCCTCGCGCATTGCGTTCTCGGGGCACAGAGGATTTCACATTTACGTCTCGGAGCGTGAGGTGCTCTCGCTGGGACAGAGGGAGCGGAGGGAGCTCGTGAACTACCTGAGGGCCGTCGGGCTCGACCTCTCAAAGTTTGTAGTCGGGCCGGGAAGGGGCTCGCGAAAGAGGGGCGCGCCGCTCTACGAGCTGGAGGACGCCGGCAATCTCAAGAGGCTGCGGCGGGGGCTGGAGGACCCCAGGGCGCTCAGGGTGGAGATAGACGAGAAGGTGACGCAGGACGTGCACAGACTGATGAGGGTGCCCGGCTCTCTCAACGGGAAGACGGGGCTCGTGGCCCTGCCGCTGAGCAGGGGAGACCTAGAGAGGGGCGTCGAGAGCGTGGTGGAGCGCGCGATAGCCTTCAGGAAGGGGTACTTAAAGCTCAGGCTCGAGAAACCGCTGAGGGCCGTCGTTCTCTTCGAGAGGGTGGAGGCCGGGAGGGGCGACGTGAGGGTGCTGCCGGCTCACGTTTCGGTGTATTTAGAGCTCCAGGAATACGGAAAGATCTGTGATTGAGAAGCTGAGGCTCTGGCTGCTCGCCGAGGTCGCATCGCGCGTGCTGGCCGAGCCGCCGTTTAGCTCCTACGCGGAGGTGGCTGAGCGCCTGCTCCGGGAGCTCCAGTCGCAGCCGATACCCCAGAGCGTCGCGGACGGCGTCAGGGAGTACGTCTCGTCGGCCCTCCTCACGCTGATGGAGCTCAGGCTCAGAAAGATACTGTGGGAGCTCGGCCAGGGCAGAGTGACCGAGAGGATGACGGCAGAGGAGGAGAGGCTAGTGAGGCCCGTCCTGAAGATAAAGCAAGCCGGCGCGCGGAAGAAGTCGCAGGACTACGTGATAGTCCAGTTCTTAATGCCCCACCCGGCGATAATCACCGAGGACTTCTTGCAGGTGGGGCCCTTCGCCAGGGGGGACCTGGCCAAGCTCCCCACAAGGGACGCGAAGGACCTGGAGGAGAGGGGCGTCGTCAGGAGGTTCCTGTACTTATGACGGGCGGGAGCTTTTTAATCCCTCCCCCGCACGGGCCGTGCGGTTCCCAAAAGTCGTGAGTAAGTACTGCCCGCGCTGCAATACGTACACGCCGCACAACGTGTCGGTGTACCACCAGGGCAAGAGGCGGTCGCTGGCCGAGGGCCAGAGGAGGTACGAGCGCAAGTGCAAGGGCTACGGGTCGTCGCGCAAGCCCAAACAGAAGCGATTCGCCAAGACGACAAAGACCGCCACGCTGGTGTTCCAGTGCAGCAAGTGCGGCTACAAGACCGTCAAGGGCATCGCGAGACTCAAGAAGATAGAGCTGGTCGGGTGACATGCCGCAGAGGTTCAGCAAGGTTCTCATCCCGCAGCCGCGCTCGAAGTTCATCAAGGTGCGCTGCCCTGACTGCGGGAACGAGCAAGTGGTGTTCTCGCACGCAGCCATGGCGGTCCGCTGCCTCATCTGCGGCCGCGCGCTCGCAGAGCCCACGGGGGGGAAGGCCAAGATTGCAGGGCACACAATCAAGATACTGGACTGAGGCGCTGCCGGGCCTGGCAGCAGCCGCCGAGTCGCGGCGAGAACGCCACAGAAGGGTGGCGAGGAGAGTGGGAGGCTTTTTATACATGCGGCACAACTAGCGCGCGATGAGACTCGCCGGCAAGGAGCTGCCGGACGTGGGCGAGCTGGTCATAGGCACTGTCAGGAAGATAGCAGACCACGGCGCCTACGTCCACCTCGACGAGTACGACGTTGAGGCCTTCGCCCCAATTCACGAGATTGTGCAGTCCTGGTTCCACTCGATACGGGACTACGTGAAGGAGGGGCTCAAGACAGTCTTCAAGGTCGTCAGCGTCAACCCTAGGATGAGAGTTGTCGAGGTCTCTCTGAAGCGCGTGCGGCCCGAGGACAAGGAGCGGAAGATGCTCGCGTATCGCCGCAAGATACGCGCGCTCAAAATAATCGAGGTTGCAATGCAGAGGCTCAACAGGCCGGGAGAGGGCGCGCTGAAGGTGCTGTGGCTTCTCGAGGAGCACTTCGGGGATCCCTTCAAGGCCTTTGAGGAGGTGGCGAGGGCGGGGCCCGAGGCGCTCGGGAGGCTGGAGCTCGACGGCGAGTTGAAGGCGGCTCTGGTGGAGCTCGCCGTGCAGCACGTCGAGACGCCGACAGTTAGAGTGTCGGGCATCATAAAGGCCGCTAGCATTGACGGCAACGGGGTCGAGAAGCTGAGAGGGGCGTTCGAGGAGCTCGCAAGAGCCCTCCGCGGCAAGTTCCCCGACCTCTCGTTCAGAGTGTACGCGGTGGGGCCGCCCAGGTACAGAATAGACATTACGGGCAGGGGGGCGAGGCACGTGGAGGCCGCGTTCAACGAGGCCAAGAACATACTGCAGGCACTGCAGAAGAAGTACAACATAATAGCGTCCCTCCAGAGACTCGAGGGCGGGTGAGGTCGCTGCTCAGGCGCTGCGTCAAGTGCGGGGCCTACACCCTGTCAAGGGACAGGTGCCCGAGGTGCGGGGGCGAGGTCAGAGTCCCGCACCCGCCGAAGTTCTCCCCCGAGGACAGATACCAGAAGTACCGCATCCTCCAGAAGCTCCTGAGCGGCAGGCTGCCGCTGGGAGAGGAGGCCAGGAAGAAGATCTTGCGTGAGTTTTACGGCGGCGAGAGCTCGTAAACGACCACCCAGCCGTGAGGCCTTGAGACGTACACGGGCCTCATGAACTCCGGCACCGCGGTAGCGGGCGCTATGCGGGCCGCCCTCCCCGTCAGCGGGTCCTCGACGACGTCAATGCCCTCAGGCGTCCAGCCGCGGATCACATGAGCGCCGAGCAGCTCAGCCTCGCGCGGCGCGTCCACGGGCAGGTAGACGTTGCCGCCCACAACTCCTATTTGCCTCAGCGTGACGTAAGAGCCCTGCGCGTACACCCCCTCGAAGACCCAGGAGAGGCGGCCGGCCTCACTGCCGTAAATTGGCACGAACCTGACCTTGGAGAATAGCATTGCGTAGAGCGTGCGGTTGAGGTCCAGGGGCACCGGGTAGTAGTAGTCCCCCACCATGAAGTACGCGTACTCCCGGCGCGGCGGAGGTCCCGGGTACGACATGACTCTGCTGTAGATGAAGTCCTCGGGGCTGGCGCTGTCCGCGCCGAGCACGGAGGCCGCGCCCTTGACGTTCTCGAGCGCTATCCGCGCCATCCAGTAAGACTTGAGGAAGTCCCCGCCTGGCGGCTGCTCGTGATAGAGGATGTAGGCCGCCTCCCCGGTGCGGAGCTGGGCCGGCGCGACGACATACGGCATTATGGCCAGCACGTACCTGGCGCCGAGTCTCTCGAAAATCGCCGAGCCGACGCGCGGCGGCGACATGAATGCCGTGGCTACCACGCCTATCTGAGTCGCGTTGATCGTCGAGTTGTCGGCAAGACTGCTCTTGTTGCCAATTACCGTAATCCAGTACCCATAGTCCCACCACGAGGCGACAGGCTCCAGCGGCGGCAGCCTGGTCTTCAGCCACAGCAGCGCGTCCAGGAAGTCGTCCGACACGGTCCCCACGGCCGAGACCGTGACCTGCATCGGCGCCTTGGCCACTCCGACTGACATTGCAAGACAGAATACTGCAGACACCGCAGCCGCAGCAGCCACAAGCGCCCCGAGCCTGCGCGCGCCGAGCGCGCGAACAATGCCGACGGCAGCTGCCGCGATTGCGGCCGGCGCCATCAGCACCAGCAGGCGCACCATTGAGACTGCCGAGTAGCCTGCCGTAATCAGGTAGGTAAGAATAAGGAGGCCCTGTGGCGTGAGGAGCCCGGGCACTGCCGCAATGATGAAGGGGGCGAGCGGCCCGTACCTCACCGCCACCTGCATGAAGGACGACGCGCTGTGCTCTGCCACGCTCGCCACCAGCGCGGGCCGGGCTGCCGGCAGCAGAACTGCCAGGAACCTGCCGCCTATCAAGCCCGCGGCAACCGCGGCCGCGAAAACAGCCGCGGCGGCTGCCGCAGTCGCTACCACGACCCACAGGCGCAGCCTCAGCGCCCTCCTAAGCGCCGGCCTCTCCTCAAGCAGCCACGTCAGGACCGCCGACGCGAGGCCGAAGGCCGGCAGTATGTTGAACGCGCTTGTTAGCGCGTGCGGCCCGTATCTGGGCACCGACGCCACAAAGGCCGCGTAAACCAAGTAAAACAACAGATAGGACGCGAGGAGGTTCCTGGCCGAGAAGGGCAGCGGGGGCTCGCCGGGCGCCCTCGCGCGCCTACTGCCGGCGGGCGCGCGAGAGAGCGCGCGTCTGAGGTAGTAGTAGCCAGGAAGCGCCGCGGCGTAAAGCCCCAGTAGATTCCACACGTAAAAGTGGGCGCCCCACGTCCAGGCGACATAGCCCAGGGCAGCGCCGGCGAGAGCGCCCGCCCACGGCCTCTTGAGGCCCTCGAGTATGAGGGCCAGGCCGAGCGGTATCAAGAACAGGCTGACGGGCTCGTCGTCAAACCACGCGCCGAGGCCCCGCTCGATGAAGGCCGGCGCTATAGCAGTCAGCATTGCAGACACCAGGCCCACCGTCTCGCCGCCTCGCGGCGCGCCGAGCTCGGACCCCACCCTGTAGCCGAGGTAGAACATGGAGAGCACGGCCATGGAGCCGAAAACTGCGGGCGCGATTATCACGGCGCGCCAGAGATCGACTCCGAGCGGGCTCAGCAGCGCGTAGACGAAGAGCCCGTAGAGCGACGTCCCGGGCAGCAGCACCCTGCTCCAGTCAACGCCGTGGGGGTGCCAGAACTCGACGAAGTGGCCGCCAGACCACCACCACGCAAGCCCGTGCCTCAGCGTGTGCTCAGCCAGGTAATACCTGATGTAGGGGTCGAACTCGTCTAGCCACCAGCCCCACTCGAACACCCTGTAGAGTCTCAGGTAAAGCGCGATTGAGAACGACGCGAGCAGCGACGAAATTACAGCCAGCCTTTCTGCTCTGCTCATGTGAGTCCGGCGGGGCCGCGCGCTACTTCCTCCCGCCCTCTCTGCCCGCGCCGCTGATGAGGCCGACGGCCATCCTTATTGGCTTCCTCTCTAGGGGCGACATACACTTGGGGCAGACGCCGCCCCACATCTTAAGGACTGCCTCGACGGTCCTGGGCTCCCTTCCCTTGTACAGCACGAAGCCGCACGAGTCGCACCTAACGATAAACATACTCCGGCACTCCCAGCATCCTTATTAGGGTTTCTGCAGCGCGAGGCCGCGGGGGGCGTCTTGCGGAGCCCCCCGGCACTGCAGCGCGCCTCTCAATCACGATGCCGTCGTGGTACGTGAACGACAGCGCGTCGATCTCGTCCTCTTTCAACTCCGGGTACCTCGCCCTCAGAAAGCCCCTCATGCGCGCCGCGGCGGGCTCGTCAACTACGTGCAGCGTGGCGCAGCGCGAGAGCAAGAGGGCCTCGGCAATGCTGGCGTACTGCGACGCGCCGACGTGGACGTCAACGCAGCCGGCGCGCGCCAGAATCTCCCTCACGGCGCCCGCTCCCAGCACTGCGTGCAGCACGGGCTCGCCGCCTAGCGCGTACACCACGCCGTTTCTCACAGCGCCGGGATCGAGCCCGAGCCTCCCGCCGCCGACTATTCCGGGCAGGCTCGAGAAGAGCTTGACTGCAATGCAGGAGAAGTCTGAGCACTCCAGCACGACATCCCCGCGCTCTCTGTACCCCGCGTCCACTATTGTCACGTCCCCGCGCTCGAACATAGCAACGTTCAGCGCGAGCCTCCTCAACACCTCGTATATGCTCCTCCTGCCGAAATAGCCGAGTATCAACGCGCGAGAGCCTCCCGACGGATATAAATATTGGCCGCGCGTCGTTAGCGCGTGCTCAGGCCTCTCGCGGTGCTCGCCGCCAGACTGAGGGGGAGGCCCGTGGCCCTGTGCGACGGCGGCGACGTCGACGGGCTTGTCTGCGCCGCGCTCTTCAAGCGCGCCTACCCCAACGGCGCGGTGGTGCTCGGCGCCCCCTCTGACGTCAGGAGGCTCTGGGTGCGTGCAGTCCCGTGGGACTTCGTGGCCGACCTGCCGTGCCCGCCGAGAGCCAGACTCAGGGCAGACCACCACAAGACGAATGCCCCCTGCGCCGAGGTCGAGTTTTACGACCCCGACGCGCCCGCGGCCGCCGCGCTTGCAGTCAAGGCGCTCGGGCTCGAGGGGGACCCGCTCGCGCAGCAGCTGGTGGACGCCGCGGTGCAGGCAGACACGGCGAGCGTGACCGACCGCAGGGTGTGGATGCTCGACCTAGCCATAAGGTACGCATCGTACGGGGAGAGGCTAGCCGCGGTGGAGCTGCTCGCGCGCAATGGGCTCTCGGCGCTCGACGAGGAGCCGCTTGCCTCCACGGCGCGCAGGGGGCTCGAGAGACACGAAATTATCCGCAAGATAGTAGAGAGAATCCCGCCCGATGAGGCACTGCTGGTGTACAGCCCGCGGAGTCTCGGCGTCTCCTACCGCCTGATGGTGCTGGAGCTCGAGAGGAGGGGCTCGAAGTTTGTCAATATCTTGGTGAGAAGGGGGCTTGTGAGCTACAGGCTTTACTGCGGGGCCCGCAGAGACAGCGGGTACGACTGCACAGAGCTCGCCGCGCGCTTCGGCGGCGGGGGGCACAGGTACGCCGCGGGCGCGACGATTAGGGCTCCGCTGCTGCGCCGGCACAAGCCGCTTCACGATCTGTTCGAGGCGGTCAGGCCGCGCGCGGTTTACGTGCTGGGCGCGTGTAGCGGTTTAAAACTGCCGTGCACGTCTATCTGGGCGTGATGAGTAGAGGTTCAGGCGAGCGGTGATAGGCCTTCAGCGGCGCTGACACAGTAAAAAAGGCCCGCGCCACTCCGGCAGTGTGCGGAATATTCGGAGCGGTCTTCGCTGAGAGGCCGAAGAGTCCCCTCGGCGAGATGCTGACCATGGCCCTTCACAGGCTTGAGTACAGAGGCTACGACTCGGCGGGCGTGGCCGTCGCAGACGGGGGCGTGATAGTGGTGAGGAAGGACGCCGGCAAGGTGGCCGAGGTCTCCGCGCGCCACGGCTTCCGCTCTCTCAACGGCATTGCCGGCATCGCGCACACGCGCTGGGCGACTCACGGGAGGCCGAGCCGCGAGAACGCGCACCCGCACCTCGACTGCACCGGAACGATTGCCGTCGCTCACAATGGAATTGTGGAGAACTACGCAGAGCTGAGGGAGGAGCTCGAGATGCGCGGTCACGCATTCCGCTCGGAGACAGACACAGAGGTTGTGGCGCACCTCATCGAGGAGTACAGGCGGCAGGGTCTCGACGCCTTCGCGGCATTTAAGAGAGCCGTTGCGCGCCTCCGCGGCGCGTACGCGATTGCAGTCATAGACGCCGGGAGCCCCGCCGCGATTTACTTTGCCAGGAACCTGTCCCCGCTCGTGATCGGCCTCGGCGACGGGTTTAACGTTATAGCCAGCGACATACCGGCGCTGCTCGACTTCACGAGACGCGTCGTCGTGGTGAGAGACGGCGAGTGCGGCTACATCACCCCTACGGCAGTCTACATCGAGCACGACGGCGTGCCGCAAGACGTTTCGCTCCGCGTGGAGGAGATCCCGTGGACTGCCGAGATGGCAAGCAAGGGCGGCTACCCGCACTTCATGCTCAAGGAGATATACGAGCAGCCCGAGTCCCTCGCGCTCACGATTGCCGGGCTGGAGTGGCCGAGGCTCGAGACAGCTGCCAGCGCGCTGCTCTCGGCGAGGGGTGTGTACGTGGTGGGCGCCGGCTCGTCGTATCACGCGGGCCTGGTCCTGGCGCACCTCCTCTGGCGCGTCAGAATTCCCTCAATGCCCATCGTGGCGGCCGAATGCGCGAGCTATGAAAATCTCTTCGACCGCGGGGACGTTGCCATTGCAATATCGCAGTCCGGGGAGACGATAGACACGATAAAGGCCGTGAGAGTCATGAAGGGCAGGGGGGTGAGGGTCATTGCCGTGACAAATGTCGTGGGCAGCACGGTGGCGAGGGAGTGCGACGCGGTGATCTACACAAGGGCGGGGCCGGAAATAGGCGTAGCCGCGACGAAGACGTTCACGACGCAAGTGGCCGTGCTCTCGGCACTGTACATATCAGTAATGAGGCTCGTGGGCGCGGACACCGCCGAGCGCGAGCGAGAGCTGAAGATGCTGCCAGAGCTCGCGAGAAGGACAATCGAGGGAGCGGCGGGCACGGTGAGGGATGTCGCAAGGAGAATAAAGGGCAAGGCGAGCGCGTACTACCTGGGCAGGGGGCTCTCGGTTCCCGTCGCCATGGAGGGCGCGCTGAAGTTGAAGGAGGTCGCGTACCTCCACGCCGAGGCATACCCGGCGGGCGAGATGAAGCACGGGCCCATCGCGCTGGTCGAGAAGGGCTTTCCCGTCGTGTTCGTGCTCTCGGACCCGCTGACGCGAGAGAAAACGCTGAATAACGTGGCCGAGGTGAGGGCGAGGGGGGCGTACACCATAGGCACGGTGCCGGCCGGCAGTGATGCCGCCAGGGCGCTCGACGCAGCAATTAGGGTGCCCGACGCAGGCGAGGTAGCCTCGCCTGCCCTCCACGTAATACCGCTGCAGATGCTCGCGTACTTCGTCGCGGTCGAGAGGGGGCTGGATCCCGACAGGCCGAGGAATCTCGCGAAGACTGTGACTGTCGAGTGAGGCGATGAGGGTGGCGCCAGTGGTTCTCGCGTGCGGGAGGCCCGGGGCGTTCGAGGGACTGACCGGCGGCCTTCCCGGCAGCCACGTTAAGGTGAGCGGCAAGAGACTCTACCAGTACGCTGCTGACGCGCTGCTGAGACTATTCGGCAGGGTTTATGTCGTGACGCCGCAGCCGGGCGCGGGCCCGTACACTCCCATTGAGGGGCACTCGGAGACGCTCGAGGGCGCCCTGCTGGAGGCCGGCGCGCACCTCGGGACGGAGACTCACGTGCTCTTCGCGCGCGGGGAGGTGTACGTGGGGCCGGCGGCCTTCGCTGCACTGGTAGAGGGCGCCGCGTCGGCGGGAGCCGACGGCGCTGTGCTCGCAGTACCACGCAGCGCGACCGCAGGTCACATCACCCTGAGGACGAAAGGCGAGGAGCTGCTCGCCGGCGTGGGCGGGGAGAGCCAGCTGGTCTTCGGCGGGGCCGCGCTGCTCCCGCGCGACGTGATCGAGGCGCTCGACGGGAGGCAGCTCGGCGAGGCGCTCGGCGAGGCAGCAGAGACTAGGAAGATTGTAGTAGTGCCGTGGGCTGGCGCGTGGCACGAGGTCAGCTACCCCGAGGACTTGATAGCGCTGCTCGAGCACGTAGCGCCCCGCGAGACGTGCATAGCTAGCGGCGCGAGGATAAGCCCGGCTGCCGTGATAGAGGGCCCCGTCCGCATTGAGGAGGGCGCCGAGATCGACCACTACGCGGTAATCAAGGGCCCGGCGTACGTCGGCCGCGGCGCCTTCGTGGGCAGTCACGCGCTCGTGCGCAACTACGCCGACGTTGAGGCAGAGGCGGTTATCGGGAGCGGGGCAGAGGTGAGCCACAGCCTAGTGGGCGAGCGGACCACGATAGGCCGCGCATCGTTCATCTCGTACAGCGTTATCGGCGAGGAGGCCGTGGTCGAGCCCGGCGTGATAACGATGTCCGTCCTCCGGGAGGGCAGGGAGAGGCTGGAGCCCGTCGAGGTCAGGGGGCGCAGGTACTACAAGCTCGGGGCGCTGGTGCCGCGGGGGTCTAGAGTCCCCGCCGGCACCATTCTGAGACCCGGCCACGGCTGGTGAGCCTTCAACCCTTCCCTGGAGATTCTTGGACCCTAGGCGCCCTCTCGGCAGCCCTTAAGTATTCCGCCGCGCTGCCGGCACAGACTCGGGCTGACCCCGTCAATGTAGACCTGCTGCAGGGGCGCTTGGGGGGGGGGGGCGTGCCGTCGAGCACTACGTAGCGGACTACGATCTACCTCGGCAAGATTGACAGAGCGAGTCAGCGCGTAGACGAACCTCTCAGGCCTCAGCTCGACGTCAATTGATGCGTCGCCCGAGATGTAAATATCCCTCTCACCGCTGTACCCTATCCTTGTGCTGGGCACGTCGTACTCGGCCTCTGCCCTGACCGCGCGGCGCTCCTCCTCTAGCTCGAACGCGGCACTGCCGAACGAATCAGCGCGGGCGCACTTGCCGT
>Ga0326760_1000617_pt1 | contig 17815 bp, 19 predicted proteins | sample GCREP_S_FD_207668 | JGI IMG/M metagenome (GOLD analysis project Ga0326760, IMG submission 207668) | Hot spring sediment microbial communities from Geyser Creek Basin, Yellowstone National Park, WY, United States - GCR.EP_S | ecosystem: Environmental > Aquatic > Thermal springs > Near-boiling... | reverse complement strand
TAGTTGGCTTAATACCAGACGTGGATGCATTGTTTAGGATTCACAGGTGGATTACGCATAGCTTAGTGCTAGTGGCCTTGTTTACTACACCATTAGTAATACTAGTGTATTGGCGTGGGAGGAGGTACTTTGGCTTAGCCTTGGCAACACTATTAATCTACACACTACACCTACTACTAGACATATTCACAGGCCCAACACCAATACTATACCCACTAGTAGACTCAATATGGATTAAGATACAAGTGAACGGAGCATCAACAGCCATAGGCATAACAGTAACCCCCAGCATCACAGTTGCAACTATGAAGCCAGACTTCACGCAGATGGAAATAGTGGAGGGCCCACTAGTAACGGAGACAGGTGCAATAATAGCAGTAGTGACAGTAGTTATCCTACTACTAGAGTACTTCATTAAACCCAGAAATCATCACTAATCAGGAGCAAGGAAGCTGGCGACAACCATGCCCATAGTCCACGTGTACATGTGGAGTGGAGTATCAAGAGAGACTAAGGAGAAAATAATCAAGGGCATAACAAAGGTATTTGAGGAGCTTGGAATACCAGGGTACGCAGTGGAAGTAGTAATACACGAGGTGTCTAAGGAGAACTGGGGTATTGGGGGAGAGCTGGCTAGCGAGAAGTTCAAGGAGTTGAGGCCACCGTAGCCTAGACCCTTCATGCACCTCGATATATTGTTGATTGCGGCGCTCGGGCTGGCGCTATTACACTTCGGCTTCCCACTAGCATACTACTACTCGAAGAAGCTGTGGCTGAATAAACCTTGGAGTGTGAGGAGAGACCCCGAGTACAAGCCTAGAGCATCTATTATTGTGCCTACATATAATGAGGCTAGTTTAGTTAAGCAGAAGCTAGATAATGTCGCCTCTCAGGACTACCCGAAGGATCTCGTGGAGATCATTGTTGTCGACTCTGCGAGTACTGATGGAACATTAGAAGTCGCTAAAGAGTGGATTGCTGGCCATAGAGATGTTAGGGCTAAGCTGATTGAAGAAAATGTCAGGAGAGGTAAAGCCCACGCTCTAAATAGAGCTCTGGAAGCTACTATGGGGGATGTAGTTGTTATTACAGATGTTGACTCGGCATGGCCATCTAGAGACACGCTGGCGAGTGCTTTATCGTGGTTTAGTGATCCACTAGTGGGCGCAGTTACATGTCTCAAAATCCCAGCTGGAGGGAGCTTTGTCGGTGTTGAGAGGGGTTATAGAGACTTCTACAACGTTGTTAGGCTCTGTGAGAGCAAGAAGTACTCAACACCAGTTTTCCACGGGGAGCTAGCAGCCTTCAGAAAAAGCCTTCTCCAGGAGCTAGGAGGCTTCCCAACAGATATAGGTGCTGATGACAGCCACACAGCAACGCTCATAGCATTGAAGGGCTACAGAGCGATAGCAGTAGACAACGCTATCTGTAGAGAGCTAGTCCCTGGAAAGGGATACCATATGTGGAGGATTAGGAGAGCACAGCACCTAATACAGCACTTCACTAAGGCAATGAAGCTACTGCCGAAAGCACCTAGAGAATTCAAGCCAATACTACTTGCCGAGACATGGCTACACCTATTCAACCCGTGGCTACTACTAGTAGCAACGACAATCCTGCTCTACAAAGCATTGACTGGCACAGCAATAGCAACAATGCTACTAGCAACGGGAATAGCATTACTCTTATTTAAGCCCTACAGAACATGGATAGCGACACAAGCATACCTAGTCACAGCAAGCATAAGAAACCTATGGACAAAAGAAATAGCTTGGGAGAAGCAGGAGAAGAGCTGATCAATAAGCAGATGAGGGGTAACAAAATGAGGATACTGTTCATAGCACTATCCTACCACTCACCCATAGACAACGTAGAGTGTGCATCAAATTAATTGCAGAAAAACTTTGCGGAATTAAGTGTAACTATAGAGTGAGACGCTATCGTGGTGAAATATTTTGCCCATAATTACGAAGATTTTTGTTGGTATTCCATCGTATAATAGGGGCAGGATATTTTACTACTGCATAAAGTCTTTTGTCAAGAGCAAGCTGATCAAGGGCTTTATCCTTATTATTGATGTTTCTTCGGATATTGAGAAGGAGCTCTATGTTCAGGCTTTGAAGGAGTTGATTGATAGAGGTTTTGAGGTTATATATGATGTTAATGTTGGTAGGAGAGGGTCTACGAGAGCACGTAACCTAGTCTTGGATATGGCTGAGAGGAATCTGGGTTCTAGGGATATCCTCCTTCTCTACGATGATGACTATATCTATGCTGGTGATAAATCAGTTATTCCAGCTCTTTACTGGCTTAAGAATGGAGAGGTAGGGATTGTAGGGGGAAGAGTGATAAATCTAAGAAAGAGAAAAGTAGACCCTGACTTTGCTCTTAACATACCTTACCTAGCCGACGCACTAACAAGGTTAACAGGATTCATACTCTTGAACACAAAACATGGACCTAGATACGTTGACTACACCACACCACTAATGGCATTACGAGTTGAGATCCTTAGCAAGGGTATAAGATACGATGAAAGCTATGGTGGTACTGGATATAGGGAGGAGAGTGACTTACAGAGACAGGTAAGGAAGTTAGGCTATAGAATCATTTTTGAGCCAAGGTTTTACACATATCACTTAGCTATTGAAAGTGGTGGGAATAGGTACTCAGATCTTGAGGATAGGATATATTGGAAATGGAGGAATCATACGTACTTTATGAATAAGTGGCGCTATCCACTACACAAAAAGGTTCTTAGCTATATGATTCTAACACTCTACGCCTTACTAAATGGTGTACCAGCAATAAGGGGTATAGTGAAGGTTACAAGGATGAGATGTTGAAAATAGTTCATGTATTTCACAACTACTATCCTGTTTTAGGAGGGTTGGAGAGAGCTATTCAAAGTCTTGCAGAAGAGCTTGCTAGAATGGGTCACGAGGTTCATGTAATTACGAGCAGGTTTGGTGCTGAGGATAGACCAAAAGAGGAAGTTATAAATGGGGTTTACGTGCATAGGGTAAAGGCTTTAAGGTTTTTCTTCCCCGACCTCACATACCCCTTGGAATATGTGGAGAAGGTTATCAGAGATGCTGATATTGTTCATGGTCACAGTCAAAACAGTTTATTCACGGTTAAAGTTGTTGAAAAAGCAAAGAGTCTAGGAGTTAAAACGGCTATGTACTTCATGGCTGTTGACGCTCTCTACGATCATCCGAACTATTTTGTGAGGCTGCTAGGGCCTTTCTACGCTAATCACATGCTTAAGGAGGCTATCGAGTTGTCCGATATTAGGCTTGTTAGGAGTTTGAGAGATCAAGTGATTTTAAGTAAGAAGTACGGTGTCGACGCGGCATTTATTCCTGACGGGGTTTCAGAGTGGTTTATCTCTCATAGGTATGGTGGGGAGGAGTTTAGGGGGCACTACAACATAAACTACGACTATGTTCTATATGTGGGCAGATTGCACCATCTTAAAGGTATCGATGTATTGATAAAGGCTTTCCACTATGTTGTCGAGAGCTCTATCGATTTAAAGCTTGTGGTCATAGGGCCTGGAGATCTCAAACCGTATAAAGAGCTTGCTCAAAGGCTTGGCGTAGATAAGGATGTCTTGTTTATGGGATTTGTGGACGACGAGACAAAGATTAATGCTATTGATGGTTCACTGGCTGTTGTTGTGCCAAGTGTATGCGACTACGTTGAGGTGTATCCGATGATCATATCTGAGGCTTGGGCTAGAGGCAAGCCAGTTATAGCGACTAGGGTTGGAGGCATACCATACAGGGTCAAGCACATGGTAAACGGATTGCTAGTCCCACCTAGGGATTCTAAAGCATTAGCTGAAGCAATAATAATGCTGGCAAAAAAAAGAGAACTCGCTACTAGGTTAGGTGCTGAAGTCAGGAAAGAAGTTATGACGTGGAGTGAGGTAGCAATCAAAATGCTGAATAAATATAAAGACTGCACTTAGCTATTACCTTATGAGTTTGATAGGAGGTTGGAGGTTCCGAAGCTTGTTAAGGAGTGCTGTGGGCACGGCTTAACGGTTCTGGATCTAGGTGCACAGCCCTCTATGACCTCTTGTGCTCTCAGGAAGATGTGGTACAATGTTATTGCTTTTGACGTTGATCCGGAGCCCTATATGAGGATTGCAAAGGCTTGCAACGTCGATGTTGTTAAATGTGATCTTGAGAGGGATGAGCTAGGCATTAATAATGCTGACTGCGCTGTTTTTACAGAGGTCTTGGAGCACCTGCATTACTACTGCGCGCCTCTAGGCCTGAGCAAGATAAATAAGGCTTTGAAGCATGGAGGACTGATACTAACAACTCCGAACATAGCATCTCTATTCAGAAGACTAAGGCTATTATTGGGCATTCAACCCACATACCAGTACCATGCGAGGGAGTACACAATGAGGAAAGTGGTATCGTTGCTTAGGGAAGCAGGATTCGAGATAATAAAGGCTCATTACTCAACGGTAAACAACTTAACATTTATTGATGCCGATCCAGAGGAGCACCTAGGAGTCTCAAGCTTCAAAGACCTGGTGAGGATTGCTTTAAAGAAGCCTACAAAGCTGAACATCTTAAGGCTCTTAGCATACTCCTTAGTTAAACTAAGGCCGAGCCTAAGACAGTTATTAATAATTGTCGCGGTAAAGGCTCGAGAATCAACAGTATAAATGCGAAAAGAGAGGGGGATGAAAGAATCTATCATCGTCTCAGACTAAAGGTGGTACTGAATGATGCAAGTATTTAGACTGGGATGACTATGTTGAATATTTTAAACTCGCTATTTAGGCAACCTCTTGTAAGATATGCTTTACTGCTGTATTTCGCCGGTCTAATTCTCTTTTTTGCTCTAAGGTTTGAGAAAAACAAGTTTGCAAACACTCTTCCACGCAAAGGCGTTGCGAAATCTGTTGAAATCATTACTGCGTTATTATACGTTGTGCTAACGCTTATATTGCTGTATAACGGATCTATAGTTCTCTTCCCCCATTTAAACGCAATATTTCTCGGCGTGGTCTTACTGTTGCTTGTTAAGACCCACGACTATAACGGGTTTCTCTCAACTCTCCTGCTGACGCTTATCCCCTACACGGTGGTAGTGTTATTCAATTCATACCCATTGGGCGATGACGCGAGGTTTACGGTTGGCTTCGCTGTTGCTATAGCTAGGGATGGTAGGTGGATACCCTACAGGTACTTTGAGAACGATTACTACCAGCTATTCAACGCAGAGCCAGCTCTTTCAGCGATACTGGCCTCTGCTATGGGTCTCTCGCTCCAGGATGTGAATGAGATACCGGTATACTATTTGACGCTGAAGTACACACTCTACCTCCTGTACACGCTAGGCATCTACCTCCTCACATACAAGCTTACGAAGAGTAGGAAGACCGCGCTTATTTCACTAATCCTCTTCTCTATCACCCCGCCTCTCTCCCTAGCTCAGGTAGTCGCACAGGGTTTCTCAATAGCCCTAGCTTTAATTGCTTCAAGCTTTATCTTAGACTCTACACTTGGGAACAAATCAGCTTTGTACTTGACTACAATGATACTAGCTCTGGCTGGCATTGTTTTCCACGTCACATACCTTCTACTAGTCTCAACCCTCCTCATACCATTACTCTTTGTGAAAAATTTCATTAACAGGGATAACGTTAAGTCCACGCTCACTCTCACACTTGTAGTCGGCCTCGTCTACCTAACTTTCACGTATGCGGCCAAGGCTGTTTTTAGAGGTGCTGTAGGTTGTCTCGAGGATTTAATGAGATTTCTATCGGGAGCTATAGCACCTTTCAGTATATCGCCCACCTGGTATTCCGCCAACCCATACACCATATTCTATGTTTCATGGGCTCTACTACCATCCCTAGCTGCATCGGCGCTCACATACGAACTCCCGAAATTACTCATAAGTAAAAATAAGGGGAGTACATTGTCGATCTTGGTGTTTCTGAGTTCAGTGGGCTTAGCCGGTACCGCGTTAAATTACTTGCTCCGCCAGGCGACATGGCTGGGTGGAAGATACTTCTACTGGCTATATCTACTCCTCTTACCTTTCGTCGCAGACTATCTTGTCAAAGGATTCAGGGATAAGCTAGTAGCGACACTTTTCCTTGTTACTATAGTAGCTTGGGCAAGTGTTTACGGCGTGCAGGATTTCACGCACTCAGCTAACACTTTTGTGCTTGGAATAGGATGGGCGGATAACAATGCCTGGAAGTTCTCGCAGGTATTAAGCCGGCTACTGCCACAAGGGATATCGGTTCTCACGGATCAAAGGGTAGGGGTAGCACTAGGGGCGATGCAGTTCCAAGAGAACCTAACGCTCAGTCCTGTAAAACAGGGTGTGCTGCCAGATCTACTCGTAGTTCGAAACGATAGTGTAGGCTATGTGTATTTACTGTGGATTAAGTCTATGATGGGATTCTCCTCCCTATTGGACTCCGTTCAAGGAACTGTTTTGATATATGAAAGGTATAACGTGTACAGTTATAGGGTGTAGCAAGAAGTATGTTGAAAAGTTGGAAGAGACCTTTGAAAAGCAGCCGTCCCCAGAATATTGGGGATTCGGAAATTATGATGAGGGCGTATTGTCTAGAATTTGGGGCTTCCTTTAGTTAATACATTGAAGTGACCTAGTCTTGAAAATACTGTTTCAAACAATCGGGGTTCTAGTACATTACAACTTCGCATTACCTCACTACTTGACAAGGATGGAAGAAATCGAAGAAATCCGCTTGCTGACAGGGTTGTTCCTTATTTTCATGGGAGGATATTACTATCTTCACAGACCTCCAAAGAAATTGAGAGCGACTATATACAAAAGCGGTGTAGACTTCATCGACAAACAACGTTTGAGCGGTTTGCTTGGGGTCAGTAGGTTAAACCATGTGGTCCAAAAGCCTCACAAATACGATGTCATTCACCTTAACTCACCTGAGCATCTCGTTTATTTCGAAAAACTGAAAATACCCAAGCTATTCGTCCTCCACGGTTCTCCCGATAACATAGACGCACAGAGTTGCAAGGCTCTAGAAGAATTGTACTCCAAAGTAGATGCTTTTGTAACTGTGAGTTTTCATGCTGCACACATGTTACGCAATAAATGCGATTTTGAACCTAGCCACGTTATACATCACGGAGTCGACGTAGAGCTGTTTAACCCGCTTACTTACTCTAAAAAACAGGCAAGGAGGCTTCTTGGCCTTCCAGTAGACAAAAAAATAATCCTATGGAATGCTAGGCTATCCCCTGAGAAAAAGATCGAGACGCTTCTATATGCGATTCCTAAAGTTCTTAAATCCTACAAAAATCTCATGGTGTTGGTTAAAACCCGGGCTGTAGATAGAGCCTATAAAATCAAAGTTAAAAAGCTGGTGAAGAAATTGAACTTAGACAAACATGTTTTATTCGACGAGAGCTGGATCCCGCTAACAAAGCTCCCTCCATATTACAGAGCGGTAGATGTTTACGTTAATACTTCCACGAGTGAAGCATTCGGCTCACTGACAATGCTTGAGGCAATGGCGTGCGGAGTTCCAACGATAGCTAATAAGGCAAGCAGTAATCCTGAAGCAATAGGGGATGGTGGTTTACTGTATAGTTACAACGACCCACTAGATCTTGCTGAAAAAATAGTAGAGTTGTTGAATGATGAAAAACTTATGAGAACAATGAGTAGAAAGGCAGCTAATAGAGTTGCGAAGGAACTACAACTGAGGGATACGGCAACCAACTATCTGAGAGTATACGCTAATTTATAGAAAATATAATATGAATCATTGAAAACGGTTAAAACTGTGATTGAACTTTTAAGCTCGGGGGCTATTAAGACAATGTTGAGAAAGAAAAACATGAAACTAGACTCCCTATTCGCCCTGCCATGGTTTCTAGATTACATAACACGGGATCTATCTCAACCTAGAAAATTTTACGTTCTTTTGGATAAAAAAGTCCTGATACCGGTTGTTTCTTTACAAATGAAAAAACTTAGAGTAGCCTACTCTCCATCTCCTCCGAACATCGTAGTAGAGGATGTCCTCGACAGGGACAACGAAGATATTTTTAATGAAATGGATAGTACACTTGACTATCATGTTTTCGTTATGCGGGTTCATCCTCACGATGAAAACCGATATTCTCTTTCCTATATGATTAAAAAACAGTTATTTATTGAAGATAGATACGACCTATACATAGATTTAAAGAAAAAACTGAGTGAGATATACTATGGTTTCGAAAAAAGGACAAGATATACATTAAGGAAGGCTCTCGGATTAGACGACGGTAAATTACTGGAAAAATTCAATGAAGACCCCTATCTTGGGGGTATTGTCTATGAGAAAAGCGACGAGAGCGGAGCACACTACTTCTCAGAGCTTTTAAGATATCAGTTTGCGAAAATAGTATTTGAGAGTAAGTGGAAGAATTCCAAAGAGCTCTTAGCACTGTACAAGTACTATAGTCCTGAAAACATACTGAGAGTCTACAGGATATTATCAGAGGAGAATCTTCTCCGCTTCTTCTTCATTGAAGGCCAGTCTTCATTGCCTGAGGCTGGTGTAGCGGTTTTTGTCTCTAATGCTTATTTGAAGTCTCCTATGGCTTATTGGTGGCTGGGTGCTTCTACTTATAATGCAGAGAAAAACAAACTTCCTTCTGTTCTCCAGTTTTCGATTATGAGCATCTTGAAAAAAGAAGGCTATGAGAGATATTTTCTAGGTGGGGTTTCAAAAGACTACCAGAGGGCTAGTGGAGGCCCTGCACTCTTTAAGAGGGGTTTCGGTGGAGTTCTGGAGAAAGGCTATATCGTGATTCATGTTAGGGGAAGATTTTTAGATAGGGGACTGCGTTTGATATCATCTCTAGGTGTTCCCATCGGAAAAATAATAAGCTACTTAGGGCATTCAGTATAAACTCCACATCCTGGTGGAAGAATGTTGATGATTCGTAAACATATAAGTTTACTGGAGGTTTTGGCTGATTTGTTATTGAATAACAAGTTAGACTTCGGTCCAGCTATTCTCATCAGCTTTGATGTGGAGAGTCTTCTCGACAGTTATATCCGAGAGATCGATGTCGCTAAAAATATAGGGCATAGAAATAGGGTAGGTTTCAGAAGATTGTTGAGTGTCTCCTACACTTACGAAGCTCCTTTCACACTCTTCGCCACAGGACACGCGCTACTCGAAGAATGTAGAGGCCATAGAACTCTCATAAGGATAGTGAGGGGAAATGGAAAGTATGGTTTCCATGTTGGTGAGTACGATTGGCACTTTTTAGATCCCGGATCTAATTACGTGGAGTACCCGGAGTTCTACTACGGTGATCTCGTCAAAGAAGCAATCAAATCTGGTGTTGAACATGAAATAGCGTCACACTCGTTCTCGCATATACCCTACCCCTTGGTTGACGACGAGACTGCGGAGAGGGATCTCACCATGTCTATTGAATTATTGGAATCCTACGGGATTAAACCAGTTTCGTTCGCCTTTCCCTACAATTTAGTTGGGAAAACACATATTCTTTTAAAGCACGGGATAAAAATAGTGCGTGTTGGCCATGGGAGCACTAGAACCATAACCTATAACGATGGCCTAGTTATGGTGAAATCCGATGTAACAGACCTTAGCATAAACTCTCTACGATGGTGGATCAAAATAGCAGATTTACTGGTTAAAAGGAGGATCCTGCTAAGCTGGTACCTGCACCCAGCCACCCTTTACAATGACGAAGCCTACAGGGTCTTCGAAGAAGTAGTGAAAATCTTGATTAAGAAGGAGGTCAATTTCTTAACCTTCAGAAAACTACATATGTTGGTTTCGCATAGTCAGTAATCGACATTAGGCGAGTGCTGACATCTAAAATAATACTTTCGATTTATAAAATTCCTAACTTCAGGTTTTTATTTTAGATGAGTTCACTGAAGCACAAAAGTTGTTAACCCTACCCTGAGCGACAGGGCTAGGCCTGACATGGAGTTAAAGTTGTTCATTAAAAATACGCGTATAGACGTTGTTATGCCTACGTGGAATTCTAATGCACGGTACTTTCCTCTTGTTGCTAAGTAGTTCTACTCAAAGCATTAAATACTCATTGTAATTTACCATTTACAGGTACATGCTGGGATGAGCGATATCAAAATCTCAGTATTATTTTTACACGTAATGAGGCTAAAGTGTTAAAGGGCCTCTTAGAGAATATCAAAGACGTTGTGGATGAGATCGTCGTTATTGATGGTTGTAGCACTGATGAAACAGTTGATATAGCTCTAAGGTATGGTGCCACAGTATATCAGACAAAGCCTTTAGGTCATGTTGAACCGTGTAGAATGTATGGTTTGTCAAAAGTTTCATATGACTACGTCCTATATATAGACGCTGACGAAAGACTCAATGGTAATTTAAGGAGGGACCTGAAAAAGATAGTAAAGTTTATGCGAGAACATAACATCGTAGCTACTAGGGTACTTAGGCGAACTTTCTCTCCCCCAGGAAAGTCTCGAGGTATCTATTTTACCCCGACTTCCAGGTAAGGATCCTCAATAAAGGATTTATTAAGTATAAGGGAGTAGTTCATGAGCAACCAATTATACGAGGAAAGGTACTAACGCTTCCGTCTGATAGGTACTATATTTACCACTACGTAATGAACACGTATACTTTAAAAGGTTATAAATCAAAGCTCATAAAATACGCTTATTTGGCTGCTATGGAGAGACTTGACAAAGGCCGTAGCCTCGTGCTATCTCTAGCATTACCTTTGAGCTTCATAATGAGGTTTATAAAGTATTACTTGCTGTGGAAAGGCTTTCTTGACGGTATTGAAGGATTATATGCGACATTGGCATATATAACATACTTACAAATAGTAGATTTGCTTAAGGCTTTCAGACCGAGGAAATGGGACAAAATTGCCACGCTTGCAAATTCTTATGGTTTAACCTTCCTCTGCGAGCCTGCATCGTGTATTCATGAACAAAGAAGTTCTTAGGAGGGATTGTAATAAAAGGCTAAAATTGCGTGGATTTAAAACTATGAAGGCAAAGCACCTCTGAAGGCGGTAGTGCTTTGGTGCTATCAGCGGTGAGGCTAACATACGACTCCGAGTACACTTTAACGTTCCATAGTTCTGGTATTGAGCCTTGGATTACGGGTCTCCTCAAGAACTTTAAGCCCAAGTAGTGTTCTTGATGTTGATTGTGGTCTTGGTTTCTGGGCTTGTTTTAAAGAATTATTTGGGTGTTTCTAAGGTTGTTGGCGTTGATGTTAATAGAGTTGAGTTTGCTAGAAAACTTGGTGTATATGATGAGGTTTACGCCTCAGATGTGAGAACCTTTAATTATTCAAATCGTTTTGTTACCGTCATCGCAATCGAATCTATTCATGGAATCCTAGATTTAGAGTTATTGAGAATGCTTGAGAGCTTGGTTAAGAAAGATGGAGTTATTATCCTGGCTTTACCTAGTTTACCAGAATCAATGAGTATAGGTAAACTAGTTGAAATGAGCTACGCTGTGTTTAGATATTTTCTAAGAGGCTTCATTTTGGTGAGAATCGATAAGCCTGAGGTCTATACCATACCCAGTCGCTTGTAGAGGATACTATGTGCTTTTATCAGGATCCTACATCCTGTACTTAAGCTTAGCAGAACTCTTGAGAAAAGGTATCTAATCGCATATAAGGTGGTTTAAAATGAGGCTTAACATTTCTGCGACCAGTGTTAGAAATAGTGGTGGCGTAATCTATGTAACAATTAGTGAAGGAGGTAAGTGCAAGGTTTCTAAACTTAAGAATGGGGAATTAGAGGATGTAATTACAGTACAGGGTTCTCCTTGCATTTTGCTATGGAATTGCAACAACGAATTCCTGGTATCTGCTGGCAATGTTTTATATTTCGTCTCTAACAATGAGTTTAAACCTGTTCTCGGAGCTAGGCGCGGGAACTGGTTTTGGCATGCTGTTGAGGCATGTGGCAATGTTTTTGTTCAGGAGTATGGCAAGAGCCTTACAGCTATTTATGTCTCTGAGAATCTCAAGGACTTCAAGCTACTTGTATCAAATAAGGATGTGAATCCTCTGTCTAAGCACTTTCACTACATAGCATTTGATGCGACAAGGAATATTCTTATTGCTGCGCTTGGGATGGAAACGTTGTTAGGGTTGCTATCTCCACTGATTGTGGATATAGCTGGAGGCCTCTATACAAAGGTCCGTGGCAATTCGTTCCTGTACTTACTGAGGAGGATAGGTGGGTATTTGGTTTTGATACCGGTATTGCGAGGGGTGGTGTAATTATGTATAATGCTGATGAGGATGAGTGGAGGTTTATATTCCTGAAAACCGATGGCTATCGATATGCTCAGTTTACGTCTATAACGAGGTTTGGCGATTACTACATTGGTTGCTTAGGGTATCCGACAACTATTCTAGTATCAAAGGATTTGTATTATTGGTATCCTCTCTACATAGACCCAACCTCTACACGTTATAACCATCTTGTTAATGCTTTCGCGTGGGGGAACAAGATTGTTGCTGTTACAGGTAAAGAACTCTTGGTGTTTGATTCGAGAGATGTAGAGGGGGCATTTAGGGAAAACCCTCTTAACGCCATACAGAGCTTATTTGGATAGAGTTAGAGGGGTTCTATTCATGTTAAAAAGGCTCCCATGGATACCTAGAGTGTAGGAATAAAAGCGTCTTCGTCGCGAATGGTTTACCTTCACTCCTTTCTCTTGAGATACCGGTGACTGAACGTGATAATAATCATTGATGGTCCCCCTGCCTCGGGAAAGTCAACGATAGCAATGTTCTTAGCAAAGAGGTTTAGTTATAAGGTTTACAGTTTAAAGCGTCTCGGGTTTCTAAACATCTATGCAAAGTTCTTGCTACATATAACACCCTCCGTGGGTATGCATGGTAACGGGGGGAGGTCTGAGGGTTTTAAGGTTTTACAAGTGTTGAAGAGAGAGAGGAGAGACCCTGTATTATTCATTAATTCAAGATTTTTGGAGAGGACAACCTTCATTGCTTTTCTACTAGAGGTAATCTACAAGTGTTTGAGGTTCCTCCTGCTCATTGTATCAGCTTTAACGTATAAGTGCATCATTGTTGATGAGTGGTTCTCTTTGGAGTGGGCAAATTACTACAATCTAATGTTTTATAAGAAGGCGTTTAAGCCGAGGCATGTTGAAGTACTCATGCGACTAGATATCTCTCTCCTACGCTTTCTATCTAGGATAAAGAACGTTCATGTTTACTTCATTGATAGGAATTGGAAGAGGCTAGCGTTGTTTTGGCGTAGAAGAGGGCACGTGACGCACTACGACATTAAGTATGCGACCCTCGTTAAATACTTCTTCAACCTATTCACCTATACGTGTAGAGAGCAAAAAATTGATATCGAGATAAAGCATCTCCACCTACCATAATCGGCAGGTGAACTGCGACGAACAGCAGGTCTCATATCAACAGGGAGGAGTACCCTCTAGTCAGCATAGTAGTGTTAAACTATAACGGTAAGCATCATTTAAAGACATGCCTGGACTCATTGTTGCGAACTAGGTACCCAAATTTCGAGCTTATATTAGTTGACAATGGATCTACGGACGGTAGCGTGGAGTTCGTCCAACAAAACTATCCTTCAGTAAAAATAGTTAGGCTTAGCAAGAACACGTACACTGCCGGAGGCTATATGGCTGGGGTGCTATTTGCTAGAGGTAAATATGTGGCTATATTGAATAACGATGTTGAGGTTGATGAAAACTGGCTTGTACCCCTAGTTGGGGCATTGGAGAAAATGCCCTGGCTTGTAGCCGCAGACGCGAAATATAAGAGTTTTTATGACCGCGATAGATTCGATGATAGCGCGGCCGCAGGCAGATGGATAGACTACTTCGGCAACAACTACACACGGGGTGTTAATGAGATCGACTATGGTCAATACAATAAGCCAACCTATATCATGGGGGTTCTAACAATATTCAGGCGCGACATACTTCTAGAAATTGGTGGATTCGACTTATCATACATATTTGGCTATGAGGATATAGATGTAGGGTGGAGATTGTACCTAGCAGGGTACAAGATCCTGTATGTACCGGAATCCACAATTTACCATAAATCAGGCGCCTCTTCAAGAGATAGAATAGGAGCACGAAGGCCAAGGCCAGAGTTCTACTACTTGAATAAAAGGAACAGGTTGATTACGTTGATGAAGAACTATTGTGTTAGAAATATGTTAATTACATTATTCGTAACATATCTGGAGTACTTTTTGACAACCCTCTACTTCATCTTCACGGGCAATAAAGTATATGGTTTACAGATAGTGAGGGCAATGATATGGCCGCTCAAGAATTTGAGAAAGGTGATGGACAAGAGAGCTCAGGTACAAAAACTGAGGAAGAGATCTGATAGGGAGATTAAGAGATATATGGTTCCATACAGCGGTGATTTACTTAGAATTCTAAAACAGTAGATAGCGGTCTTAATGATGGAAGCGGAGAGCATAGTTTTTTAACAAGGCCTTAATAGAAAAGGGTGTGAATGAATATTATGAGGGGGTCGTAATGGTTAACTGGAATCGTACAACGGTTCTAGTGACCGGTGGATGTGGGCATATAGGTAGCTTTGTGGTTAGAAAACTCCTCCAGCGGGGAGTAGCCCATGTAAGGATTATCGATAATCTCTCGGCTTATCCGTTCAACCAGTTGGAGGTCTATTGTAGAGACATCTTGGCCGATGAGAGGGTCGAATTCGTTAAAGGGGATATAGCTGATAGAGAAGTTGTTAAGAAAGTAGTTCAAGGAGTAGATATGGTATTCCACATGGCAGCCTATGCTGATGTTGCGGCCACGATATACAACCCTGATGAAGACTTTAGAACTAATGTTATTGGCACCTATAACATACTAAGGGGTTCTCTAGATGCTGGAGTGAAGAAGTATGTGTTCTCTTCCTCAGCAGCCATCTATGGTGATCAACCTCAGCCTTCGCCGGGGGAACCACCAAGGTTTAGTGAAGACATGAAACCCAACCCTCTATCAACATACGCTAACTCTAAGCTATGGGGTGAGACCCAGGCAAGACTGTTTTACACATTGTACGGGCTTCCAGCGGTCTCCCTCAGATACTTCAGTATCTACGGGCCACTGCAAATTCCCAAGCCAAGAAGTCATAGCTGGGTGGTAGCGATATTCCTTATGAGAGCGTTGAATAGGAAGCCGCTAATAGTCTACGGTGGAGGCCAGGTAAGAGACTTCATACACGTAGAAGATGTGGCGGAGGCTAACGTGAGAGCAGCCGAGAGAAACGGTGTTGAAGGAAAGGTGATAAATGTTGGCACAGGGAAGCCAACAAGAATCGACGATTTAGCAATAATGATAAAGAGCCTTGTCAGAGAGGAACTTGGTGTAGATGTTGAGATAAAGTATGGTTCAAGACCCAAAGGTGACCCGCTGGGAGGCTATGCAGACACGGAAAGAATGAAGAGGTTGCTGGAACTAGACCCCAGGCCATTCGAACAAGGGCTGAGACACACCTTTGAATGGGTGCTAAATAACAAACATCTAATACCAGAATATGTTCTTCAATGATATGGTTAACCTAATGAAATTGAGTAGTCAAAATTGGATATAACGGGTATAGTGAATTGGGTATTGTGGAAGAGGATACTTTTATTTGCATTAATACTTTTGGAAATCAGAATTTAAATTATGCTATTGAAAACCTTCATAGAGCTTCATGTAATATAAAGGGAAAAATTTATGTTATAATGTCTTGGAGTAACCCTCCTTTCAATGTTTTAGAAAGGTTACTTGGATTTGAAAATGAATGAAAAGGTTCTTTAATACTATGAAGAAAGAGTATATTACCTTTTCTGGTGCTGACGGCTCTGGTAAAACTACAGCCAGCAAACTCTTATTGTGGTATCTCTCTAAGCACACTAATGTTTGCGTTCATTGGTTTAGGGGTTCTCACCTATTTGCCTCTGTTCTTGCTAAATTTCTTTATAGGTTCAAGTCTTTTCGTGGTTCTTGTAATCCTTACTACAGTATTTGTGTTCCTGAGAGGTTGAAGAGAGTTTGGGTTTTTCTCGAGTTTGCCTCTGTTATTCCTCATCTCTTTGTAAGGCTTCTGCTTTGTAGGGTTTGTAGGGTTGTTGTTTGTGATCGTGGTTTGCTCGACTTTGTTGTTTGGCTCATTGCTATTCTTGATGCTCCCTGGATCCTCAATACTTTGATTGGTAGGTTTCTTATTAGACTTGTCTCTAGGGGGAATATTGTTTATCTCTATGCTGATGTTGATACTCTCGCTAGGAGGGCTGATGTTCCAAGAGAATTTATTGTTAGGGAGCTCGCTATTTATAATATTCTTGCTAGGTACTTCGCTAAGTGCTCTATTGACACTGGTAGAAGTATGCCTGTTAGGGCTGTGGGTGAGGTGATTAGATGCCTCGAGAAACGGACACGGTAAAGCTATTGAAGACTCTGCTAGGCTCGTACAGTCCTAGTGGTAAGGAGGTTGAGAGGCTTGCCGGGGTTGCTAAGTTGAATAAACTCTACTTAGCCTACCTCAGGAGAGTTGGGGATTCTTTATGGGGTGAACTTATCCGCGAGGAGGCCAGGTACAAGTGGTTTATTGGGAACACTGCAGAGGTTGTCGGGGTTCTGGAGAGCATTGGGGCTACATACGCCTTGTATAAGTTTAGGAGGCCTTTTGAACACGTCTCCGTAGACCTAGACATACTTGTTAGAGTCGAGGATGTTCCTAGGGCTATTAGAGCCCTGGTTTCCAGGAGCTTCAAAGTCGTTGTCTGGGAGCCGTACACCGTTACCCTCGTTAGGGGTGGGTTTATCGTAGACCTCTACACGCACCCCTCCTTCGCATGGGTTGTCTACATGGATGGTGGGAGGCTCTTAGATTGCTGTGTTGAAGAACTTGATGTTGAGGGCCTAGTCGCGAAGGCTCTGAGTAGGGAGGCTGAGGTAGCTGTTGTTGCTGCACACGCTGTGTACAAGGAGCACATGGTTCTACTAATGGACTGTTTAGTGGCGTGGAGTTGGCTTAATAGGAGAGCTTGGGATATAGCCGTTGAACACCGTGTTGAGGAGTCCTTGGAGACGCTACTAGAGACATGTAGCCTCATTAAAAACAACCTTGTAGAAGCACCATGTAGGCTTAAGCCAAGTATATTGCTCAAAGCATACATGGGTAAACTAGTAGACGACCCACTGCTCCGGGGGACACTATTAAACATAGTCGAGTACTTTACATCGAGGCGTGACATAGGGGAGAAAATAGTCTCTAGAATAACGAGGAAGAGCTACTAGTAAATACTCGGGCACCACTACACTCCTAAATACCCAAAGCCCCCGGGATCCAGACACAAAATACAACCCCTATCCTCCCCCTCGCTGATGCACTCTCCGAGAGTTAGCCATTTAAATTAAGCACCGAGGCCGATGCCTGTACTCACCCCCTACCAGTACCTCACGATATATTGCTCCTCGACTAAGGGGTTTAAACGCATGTAACATGGTGAAACAGGAAAAGGAGGGTTTGTGTATAGCGTGGTTGAGTCACGAGACTTGCTAATGTGCGTCAATGCCTGGTCTATGGTGGAGAGCAGTGTTTCCAAGTGTTTTAGAGTAAAGTGTGCATGTGTTAAACAAGTATTAAACAAGTGTGAAATAAGCCATGGACACTTTCCCGTGGTGGAGTAGGATGGGGGGTGTGTTTCTTCGAGAACCATGTGCAAGCCATAAACAAGCCTGAAACATGCGTGAAACATGC
>Ga0326760_1000616_pt1 | contig 17831 bp, 19 predicted proteins | sample GCREP_S_FD_207668 | JGI IMG/M metagenome (GOLD analysis project Ga0326760, IMG submission 207668) | Hot spring sediment microbial communities from Geyser Creek Basin, Yellowstone National Park, WY, United States - GCR.EP_S | ecosystem: Environmental > Aquatic > Thermal springs > Near-boiling... | reverse complement strand
AAGAGCGTCACAATACTAGTAAGGGGCGGAGCAGACCACGTCGTAGACGAGGCTGAGAGGGCTATCCACGACGCGCTGAGCGTTGTCAGGAACGTTATCAGGGAGCCCAAGATCGTCGCCGGCGGAGGAGCAGTAGAAATAGAGCTCGCCATGAGGCTTAGAGACTTCGCTAGGACTCTGCCCAGCAGGGAGCAGCTAGCCGTCAACAAGTACGCTGACGCCCTTGAGAACTTTGTAAGCATACTTATACAGAACGCCGGAGAAGACCCCGTCACCGTCCTCGCAGAGCTCAAGTCCAGACACGCAAAGGGAGAAAAGTGGGCAGGCATCAACGCCTATACAGGCAAGATCGAGAACATGTACAAGATAGGCATCACAGAGCCTGCCATGGTAAAGAAACAAGTACTGAAGAGCGCCACCGAGGCCGCAGTAATGATCATGAGGATCGACGACATCATCGCCGCCCAGCCGCCCAAGTCCAAAGAGAAGGAGAAAAAGGGCGGAGAAGAAGAAAAGCCCGAGTTCTAAACCACCCTTTTTCCTAGATAAAAAAACTTAAATACATTTATTTTTGTCATTCTTGTCCTTATGATTAGTCAAGATAATCTAGGTTCAGAGGAAAAAGGATTTGAAATAAAAATTGGTCCCCCGTGGCTCACACGCTTCGAGCGAGCCAAGATCATTGGCATCAGGGCCCTCCAGATCTCTCTGGGCGCCCCCGTCCTCGTAGAGGTGGGGCCCCACGAAACAGACGCTATACGCATAGCCGAGAAGGAGCTCGAGTCCGGCCTCCTGCCAATAATAATTGTCCGCTGGACGCCCGAGGGAAAGATCCAAGAGATACCCCTAAAATACCTAAAACTGCATCCGCCCTAGCGGCCCTACTCCTTCTTTAACCTGATTATTTTTCCCGAAACCTCCACAGTAAAGAAGTCCCCAATGCTGGGCTTCTCCGCGAAGCTCTCCCACTCGTCCTCCGTAAGCACCACTGTTACCCTGGGAATCTTCATCACGTTGCCAGAGAGCCCCGGCATCATGCGCATCACCTGGGAAATTATCGGCGCAATCTCCCTAGCGATCTCGCTGTCGTCCCGCTGTATCACCACGGGGCCAGGCACCTCCCTCTCCTCCGTCAGCTCAAGCCTGATAAGCTTCTCGCCGAACGGCGTATCCACAAGCGAGATATTCGTGACCTTCGCCCTAAACGATATACCAGCCTCGCTCATATCCACACTAACAACAAGCCCACCTTTAAGTATTTCTAACACCCCCACAACAAGCCAACCCCACACCGTCCAAGAGAAAATGGGACCTGCCGCAACACATGCAAGAGACGTGGACGCACCAAAGAAGATGCCACATAGAAACTTACAGCATGCATACATTGGAACACTAAAAGTTATTTATGAAGTTTCTCGAGGAGAGGATTATTTTAAAAAGAGATTACGGGAAAAATTCCCGACCCAAAACGGGGTGTTTCGGGAAGCTTCCCTACTGGGAGGTTTCAGAAGTTTCCAATGTGTAAATTTGAGTGCTAGGGCAGTTTTGCAGACTTCTTGATAAAATCAAACGTTAAACATATAAACCACACCCGAGTAGAAAGATTCGGATGCAACTCAGAAAGAATTGAAAGCAACCTCCTCCTTGTCGCCCCTTGGGGGTTTGCATTGAGGGGATGCAACTCAGAAAGAATTGAAAGATTAGGACACCCACGACTGCCACTATTATGCCTGTCTCCGCAAGGATGCAACTCAGAAAGAATTGAAAGTTACGTTATCAGCGTGCGAAGTTTGGATGAAGAGGATGTGATGCAACTCAGAAAGAATTGAAAGAACGCACAGGTAGAGGTCAGGCTCGGGGACGGAGACTACGTAAGATGCAACTCAGAAAGAATTGAAAGTTCACCATGGTTGTAGTTGAGAACCTGAAGTGGAGCCTGATGCAACTCAGAAAGAATTGAAAGTAATATTTCCCCGCTTTGCACTCTACAAACAACACCCTACCATCCCTGATGCAACTCAGAAAGAATTGAAAGGCATGTTTTCTCACCTCCCCCTTGTCGGGGCCGTGTTCTTGATGCAACTCAGAAAGAATTGAAAGAACCCTGCTAATCTTCCTCTTCACCACGCCTAGTCACCCAGCGATGCAACTCAGAAAGAATTGAAAGTACACACAAATTTGTGTGAAACAAAGCCACCTACCTTTTTAGGATGCAACTCAGAAAGAATTGAAAGGATTCACAGCTGTGTGTCATGGACGCCACCCCTCAACCAAGATGCAACTCAGAAAGAATTGAAAGCCCCTGCCTATCTCGGTCTGGGTCTCGCTTGCCTCATTTGGAGCGGATGCAACTCAGAAAGAATTGAAAGTGAACGAAGTCTCTGTACAGCTCCCTTAGTTTCTCTAGGTTCTGATGCAACTCAGAAAGAATTGAAAGGACAACGGACTTGAAAATGCGGACGGTGCACGGCGGGCTCGCGCATGAGATGCAACTCAGAAAGAATTGAAAGCGTTGTTTTTCCATGTGTTTTATTCACGTTAAGTATTGTAATGTGGATGCACCTCAGAAGAAATTAAATGCAAGTTTCTCTAGTTTCTCAAGAGAGATGTCTTATAGGTGAACTTAGAAGGCATTCGCCTTAGACTTTGCAACCTCTGTGGTGTAAGTACTCTAGTTGGCTTGATGTGGCTTAGGAAGATTGAAGGCTGTCTTGGGACAAGGTTATGGATGAAGTTTGGGGGTTAGGGGTCTGTTTCGGGGCTATCTATTATGTTCTTGTCGTCTCATTTGCGAGGAAGAAATAAATCTTGTAATCTGTGATAAAAGTATTAGGAGGACGGGCGGCAAATGTTTGAGGCTGTTGTGTTAACGCTGGGCTTTGAGCCTGGACCATTGGTGAGCGCATTTGCGGGTGCAGTGGCTGAGGGTCTTTCGGAAGGCGCACTGGTTGTCGTTTTTACGGCTGGTTTTCCCGACGAGAGGAGCGAGAGGGCGTGGCTTGAGTTTCAACGTGTGGTGAACATGATGGAGGCCCCCAGGAGGCTGGGGGTTGAGCTTGAGCTGAGGGAGGTTCCGCTCGACGACATGGCGACAGCTATACTTGAAATTAGGAGGGTTCTAGACGGTCTTAGGGGGAAGAAGGTAAAAGTAGCACTTACTGGGGGCATGCGGGCGCTTGGACTCGCAGTTTTCTCGGCGATACTGCTTACAAGGTGGGCAGATATGCCGGAGGTCGAGGTATACCTTGAGGGCAGGGGCACCGCGCTAAAAATACCAGACCTCAAGGCGCTTATAAGGGCGTCGGAAAAATGCATCGACTTAGTCGAGGTGATGAAGAGCGGTCCCGCAAAGCTAGACGAGCTGGCGAAGAGGCTCGGCAAGGACAGAACGACGGTCTACAGGAAGCTAAGGCTCCTTCTCAACGCCGGGGCGGCCAAAAAGACACCTAGAGGCTACGAGCTCACACCTATTGGACTAGCTCTGGCGAACCTCTAAAATCTTAACATGATTCTTCGGTATATTAATGTGTATAGCTTTAACTAACAGGAGATCTTCTTCGGGTATTAAGTGGCGGGGCCGATTAATGGTGGATGAGAGCTTTTAATGCTATTGTATTATTAAAGCTTTACAGCATGAGTAGGGGTAAAAGGTTGAAACTTTATGGGCCATCGACTAAGTTTACATCGGTTGCAGAAATTTGCAACAAATTATTATCTACTGCACGAGTCTATCCATTGAAAAGTTATTTATACAGCACTTACGAATTAAATAATGATGACATTAGCAGTTTTAGATGCTGAGAACGTGAAAAAGCGCTATGAAAACATAATTGACGTTTTGCGCTACCATGTAGCTACTGGGAGGTTCAGCTACACGGACAGGATAATGTCGGCTATGTCTCCTGATGTTGTAGAAGAGACTGTAAGAGAGGCTGTAAGGGTAGCCTTGTCTGCGTCCAGTAGCCCGAAGGTCATTCAGGGGAACCTCCTCGAGTATAACAAGGAGAAGAAGTCTTGGGAGCCCAAGCCCGAAAAGACAACTCTGGAGTATGTTGAGGACGAGCATCTCAAGCCTGGGGATCCGATTCCTGCTAGAGCACGACTTCACGGCAAGATCATCCAGGTGGACAATGATTGGAGGATCGTGTATACCCCGCCCCGTATTCCATCGGAGAACGAGCTGGCAGAGTTCATAGATGCAGTACGCAGGGATCTAAGAGTTGCAAAGCTTGTGGCCTCGCTTGCCATGACGTACCCTTCATGAGGAGGTGGTCAGCATGAAGAAGGTTTGGGTCAGCCTTTCGTGGAGGGCGCTTATAAACGTCGAGGCGCTAAACATGGCGGAGAGCGTGGGGAACTACGTGAAGCATAGAAGGGCTCCACTAGCCTTTTACGACGAGACCTCAAGAAGTTACGTCGTCAAGTACGTCCCGGTGATAAGCGGGGAATCGCTTGCCCACGCGTACCAGGCATGGCTAGCTGAGGAGGCAGTCAACGCTGGTCTAAACGTATGCGAGCTGTGCAAGAGGGGCGAGCTCGTCAAGCACGGAGCAAGAGTCGTGTTGCAAGAGGAGAATCTCCCCATGCCCGGCCGCGGCAAAGTAGAAATAGCTAAGCAACTCGAGGAGCACCTGGTGAAGCAGTGCGTCGTGGAGGACATTGGCGGCTTCCTTGTCCCAACGGACACCCCAGTCAAGAGGACCTCGCTATTCTACATTGGCTACATGGTGCCTTCCTATGACTCTGTGAGAGTAGCAGTCATGGATCCCCAATTCCACATGCGTCACGCGCCGAGCCTTGTCGGTAAGGGCGAGGAGTTCCCCGAAACAGGGCAGGCTCTCTACTACGTCGAGACTGCATCGGCAGTGTACACTGCTAGTGCAGCTCTAGACCTTACAGGCATTGGACGCACGTCCACATTCAGTGTCAAGGATGTAGTAGACTCGGCAGAGAAGCTTACGAGGGCTGCGGTCGCAGTGAAGAGCCTGTACTACTTGCTTGTCGGGATGTTCGGAGCCAAGAGGACCAGGTTCCAGCCAAACTATAAGTTGCTCTCAGCGGTAGCCACAGTCTCCAAGGGGGCACCCTTCAACGTAAATCCTGGCCACTCAAGGGACTATGTGAAAGAGACCGCGAACAGGGTGGCAAGCTTCGCCGTGCTTACTGGTAGCACGGTAAAGCTCTTTGCATACTCTGCTGAGGAAGGAGTCGAAATACCAGCTAATGTCTCAGTTGCGAGCTCGCCCGAGGAGCTTGTGAACAAGCTAAAGGACGAGTCGCTCAGTGCACTAAAAGAGGTGCTCGAAGTAAAGGAATAGCCGAGGGAAAAGCCAGACATGCTAGCCCTACTGGTCGAGGGGGTTTTCCACTGGGGCTTCTCAGTCAGACTGGTTACCGAGTCTGCAGGGGCACAGTACTATCCATACCCCCCACCCTCGACCCTCATTGGGGCTCTCGCATATGGTGTTTCTGCAATTAAGGGACTGCCCGAATGCATAATATCGCCTGCAGGAAAAGGTAGCAATGCTATTTTGAGTACAGTGGCTCAGATCCACAGGGCTGTACGCTGGGCGACGTTTGCGTTTTCAAGCAATTTTTCTCAGAGACCAGTTGGGGCAGTCGGTTACTCGGACTTTATAAGGGCTTTTCGACTTCCGTATCAGCGTGGCCAGCGCCACACCTGGGATCAAAGCGAAATGTGGTATGGCGTCAACGCACATGGAAGAGTCTATGCATGTGGCGCCGGCTTCAAGTCAATATACTTAATCAATGAGAAAGGACTAAAAGAGTTGGAGCTCAGCGAGACCGATCTTCTCAGGGGCGCTTATTCTGTCGTTAGGATAGGTGCCCGTGAGAGCCTAGTTAGCGTATTTTCGGCAGAAGTCACGAGGGATGTCAAGGTACAAATGCCGGAAGAAGTCAAGGAACCCCTCGATATCGAGTATTACTTCCCTGCTAGACTGGCAAAGGACGTAGAGCGCGCCGAGCTTATACAGTTGCCGAGGTTGGATCCCAGGCTCTGGGAATTCAGGCCTACTAGGCCTGTAGCATTGCACGAGCACGAAGAGTTTTATGCACCTTTAGGGTTAGGCTTCGTACGAAAGCCCGGAAGGATGCTTGTGGGCGGGCTGGCAGAAGGAGCCATTTTCGTTACCGCACGGTTCAAGGGAGGTGTTGAGAGGTTAGTTGCTCCAGCGGAGGTGTTGGGGTTATGAGTTTGAGCTTCGCGTTGCCGCCGCAAAACACTTTCTTCAACATCGTCCTTTCCGCGGGCTTCACCCTACTGGCGTCGTATATCTCGCCCGAGCTCAATCCAGTGATCGATGCGGGCAAGCTAATACTGACCTACAGGCCCAGCGACGAAGAGCTCTGTAGAGCGATAAAGGACTTCGTGAGCGAGCTTGCTAAGGGCGAGTATGGGCTAGCGCCACCGCTCGGTCCAGATTTCGCGAGACTTGATGATTTGCGGGACTTCCTCTCTAAAGCAACCGGTGCTACTGTGGAGCTGAGAGCCGAGAGTATTCTTGATGCCTACGCAAAATATGCATGTGAGCTCGCGAAGAGGGGGCAACTGGTCTCCGAGCTGGAGAGAGCGTTCAGCGTTTTTGAGAACGGATATCCTAACGACGCCCAGATCTGTGATATCCCCATGCTCACCACGCTAGCCCCCGAATTTATGGAGGGAGTAAAGGTGTTGGGGGGCGTGGGACTCGGAGCCGTGCCAGATAGGTACGCGTTTTCAAAGATAAGGGTGGGACCCCACAGTGTGTGCCTTGGCATAGCAGGGCTTTGGGCCACGCTAATGGCTGCACAGGACGACCTGCTTTACTTCGCTATGCCCCATACGTCTACCGTGGTTAAAGTGAAGGCTGATGACCGGCGTAAAGCCCAAAAGATGCAGATACAGGTACTCAGGGGTTGTGTGCCACGTAGCATCCCCCTACTCGTGCTCGCAACGGCTCTCTCCACAGCTGGCATCAATGACCCGGCTAGAAGGACGGTGCTCATTGTAGTGCAGAGAGGGGGGAGGAGAGTTGATCTGCTGGAGCAAGGACTCCCACTCTCCCTCGACACGGCCCTGCTCTTTGCCAATGAGCTTTACCTTGAGGATCAAGGACGGGGAGTGGATGAGAGAGTTATGCCGAGGCTACTTAACCTGGTAATTGCTGGCCTCAGAGACCCCCCTCGTGGTGCTAGGGATGCTCAGTGTGCTCAGAAATTGCACGAGGTCAGCTTAAGAGTGGGTCAGTTAATTTTCCTTGCATTAACACGTGTGATAGAGCCCTACGTGTTGCGCTACGAGCTAGCGAGGCAACTATACGCGCAAAGCGACCTGAGCTTCGAGGAATGTGCCAGGAGGAAGGGGGCCTTCCTTACACCCAGCGACGTCGAAGAGGTGGTCTCAGCCGCCGAAAAAGCTCTAACAATGGCTCAGGCCAGCGTGCCAGTGATTCCCACGAAGCCGTAAGAGATGGTGCCCCTCTGTGCGAGAGGGGATCGAGAAAGCTCTCGAGCTTCTGGAACACAACGTGGCACCAAGTCTTCTTAGTGGAGAGCCGAAATTTCTCCACATCGAGTTTCCGACCGGATATGGCAAGAGCATGGCATCTATGTTCATTGCGGAGAAAATCGCGTCAGGTGATGGGACGTTAGCTGAGTACGCGCATCGCGTTGTTCACGCTGTCCCAACAAGGTACCTTGTGGAGGATCTTGTCGCTCGCTCTCGCTCTTTCTCGGGTGGTTCTCTACTTGTAAGGGGGCAGAGCATGTTCTTCGACCCATCTCTGAAGGATCCCTACTTCCTCTCCGACCTCGTCTTCACGACGTTCGACTCATACACGCTGAACTTCTTTAAGGTGCCCGTGGCCGAGGCGGAACTCATGTCCGCTGAGCTCACGCGAGGCCACTTCGACGTACCCCGCTACGCTATCCTATCCGCGGTAAATGTTCTAGACGAGTATCATATCTTTGTGCCGGGCGACACAGAGGTTGATAAAACCGATTATGAGAATAGAGCCTGGACCACGCTGTGCGCTATTACAAGCAATCTCGCTAAAAGTCACGTCCCATTGATTCTTGAGACTGCGACACCGCGTCTAGATGCCCTGCCTCGGTTGCTCGAGTGCACAAGAGCCAAGCCCGTAAGAGTAGCCCTTAGGATGCGTAAGGATACCCAAGCCAGCAAAGTTATTGCCGTGTACGACGAGGGCTTCGTGGCTAAGCTTGAGGGGGCTCGTTACAAGACTGGGCTGGTCGACGGAAGGCTAGCGGATGTTGCGCGGGAGCGTGCTCCGGGGATGGCGAAGCCGCTTCTCGTAGCCTGCAACAACGTGAGAACGGCTATTGAGGCCTATAATGCGCTAAGGGGACTTGGTCTAGAGGCTCACCTTCTACATGCACTCTTCACGTTGGGAGACCGCAAGCGCAAGCTCGAGAGGTTGCACAAACTGATAGAGCGCGGCCGCGAAGTTGTGGTTATCGCTACCCAGGTTATCGAGGTCGGCGTGGATCTCGACTTCGCGGCTATAATAACGGACGCTGCTCCGCTTGCTCCTCTTATCCAGCGCCTGGGCAGGGTGAATAGAGCGTTGGATAGAAGGACAGCTGAGGTTCTTGTAGTATACGATACCTCACAGGAGGAACGGGGCACAAGCACATACGCCGGTGTGTATAACTTCGAGCTGACGAAGCTCACGCTGGATGCTTTGTCCGACGCTGTTGCAAAGTGGGGGGAACTCAGTGTGGGATGGAGGATGTCGGTTATCGAGACGGCGATTCGCGTGGATAACCGGGATATGGTCACGGTGACGGGGCTGGCTGAACGGGTCTACTCGGGGAAGCCGCCGGAGGTCGACATGAAGCACAAGCACAACCTACTAAGCCTGATGAGCCCCACAATAGGTGGAGAGGAAGCGCTGGCCTACCTGAAGTTGCTCGGAAGCTTCCTTCGTGAGAGCGCGCTAGTCCCCGTGTATGTGCCACGGTCACACGAGGAGATTGAGAAGGGCTCTCTGCGCTTGGAGAGGAGCAGGCTTGTGGCATGCCCGTCTTACAAGCTGGGACTGAATCCTGAGACCAAGAGCTTAGACCTCAAAGCCGCGTATAGAGTGCTAGAGGTGAAAGATGAAAAGCTCCTCGCAATCGCAGAGAGGCTTGGCGAGAGGGGTGGATATGAGGTCGTCGAGCTAAAAACTGGCGAGGCTGTCGAGGGTATACTGCGTGGCATAGTCGAGGTAAGGGGAGGAAAATCCTTTCTACGGGCCTTGGTCGCCAAGCCCGATGCTTACAGTAGCGAGACGGGGTTAAAGGTATGGTAGTCTACAGTTACAGGGGCGAGAGGCTGGCAGAACACTCTTACTTGGTCCTGAGGCTGTATTGTGGGGCCTTCGGAACTACACATGAAAAGCTAGTCGCAAAGCGCTTGAATATGGATCCTGAGCCTGTCGCCATGTCTCTCCGCGTTGCCTGCCTACTCCACGATGCTGGCAAGGCGCTTGTCAAGTTTCAGGAGGGTGTGAAGCAAGGGCGGGGCATGCCCTTCCACGAGGTTGTGAGTGCCGTTTTGGTTTATGACACGCTGATTTTCGGGCTGTTTGACAAGGGAGCTGTCGTGAGACAAGCATTGAGCTTCGCAGCATCATACGCTGTACTCCAACATCACCAGGCAATGCGGGGCTTCCGCGTCATCCTTCAGAAAGGCCAAGAATACCTAACCAGGCTCGGGTGCGATCTCGACAACTATGTGGTGGATGAGATGAGGCTTGCCGCAAGGATGGCTGAAAACCTTTTAGACGGGGGAAGCGTGCTGAATGCCTTCGAGCGTAGCGTGCAGAGGGCCTCGCAGGAGGGACTCTGCATAATGCTCCAGGAGTTCATAAGTAATTTCATGGACATAGCGGGTGGACGGGCTCCAGCGAGCGTAGCAGTTAACAAGAGCTCAGAGTGGGCTACCACCATGCAAAGGCTAGAAGCAGTGCTACCCCTCTTCTCAGCACCACTCCAGCTCTCAGACTACCTCGCCGCCTACCTAACGCGCGGCGGGAGGCTGCGTGCCCTTCACAGGGAAACACTGTTAATGCTCCGCAGAGCTCGGTCGAATTCCCTAGGATCAGTCAGAGCCTCGACACCTATTGCGCCGAGACCCAACCCTTGCCGCTTAGCGTAGCTATTGACGAGCTCTCGGAAACAAGTATCACCCGTGATTAGCACAGCTTCAAAGCCGGCTTTGATGAGGTTGATGTAGGGCGCGACGTACATCTCCACATCCTTCACGGCCTCGTCAACATTTGCATTCTTGCACTCTGCAAGCATACTGCAGATCGACTCCAGCGAGCTCCTCGTCTTGTCATCGAGTTCTCTCACTTTCGGCTCTCGATCCACGAAGAAGTATCTCTCGTCGCGAGCAGCAGGTTTCAAGCTAGAAATGATACTGACTCTGTCCCTAAAAACCTTGAGAGCTTTTAGGGCCAGATTGAGATGATCTAGATGGATATAGCTCCCGAACTCCTCCTCTACCTTGTAGGCCTCGAAGCTCTTTACACCCTTCTCGGCGAAACTAACTACTTGATCTAGGAGACTGTTCCACTCTCTGACACGACTGAGGTCTTTCTCGATGACAGGCAGTATTGCAACTTTTAAACGTGGGGGGAAAGGGTAGAACAAGGGGGCTCAGTACGTGTTTAATCTCGAGAGAGTGGTTCCTGATGCGCGAGAATATGTTGGCTGTATCGTAGAGGAAGACCATTTTTTCCCTTGTAACTGAATCAGAGGAACCTGGCATACTCCCTCAAGTACCACGACGGAATGATTCCTTTGTCTATATCGCACTGCACGACGCCTTCCATGCGGTGGAGGATAACCGTCTTTACGTCGTCCTCTGTTACCCTGTATTTGTCAGGTAGCCTGACGAGCTTGTCCTTCACTCCTTCCTCAACCTCTGTTAGTAGCGCAGAAAGCACTATCGAGGAGTGTGTGACTAACAGAAGGGGTGTCGGGTACTCCTCACTCTCAAGCCACCCTTTCTTCGCCCACCGCGCAAGGTTCACAGCCACAACCGCCTGAAGTAGCGGGGTGAGATGGAGCTCAACGGTATCCACGGCGGCGAGGAGGGCCCGACCCTCATGAAGCCTGAGCACTACTGGCGCCAGTGAGAGGAGCGAGATCGTAGCAGAGGAAACGTTACGCGCCTGGTAGCCCGCCACCACGCCTTCCTTAAAGTAGCTCTGTCTCCTTGGAAGTAACCCTTCTTCCACCATGGGTATGAGCATCTCTTCGAGGAGCCAGTGTTCTTTACTGCGCATGTCAGAGAATAGGGTGGTGAATGCGGATGCGGAGGGAGGTGAGGAGGAATGATCCCCGCTAAGGAGATCTCTTATGAGAGGAACGCGTACATCTGGAGCTATCACGCTATGCTTAGCTAGCTCGATATAGGGCTGAGACCCTTTCCATTTTTCAACTTCAACATAATCAGAATGCATTCCGTGTGTTGCAAAGGGCTTACTATACACCTTGACATCTGCAAGCTTTTCATCACCGTAGCTCAGCGAGACCCTTCCCTTCTCGGCTTCTTCGTGGACAGCGAACTTAGGGTGTCCAAACTCGCTGGTGAGGTCGTTTTCCAGGGCTCTGGCGTCGAGTGCTGTTTTCAGGTTTTTGAGCAACACTGAGAAAAGACGAAGCAGAAAGCTCTTGCCTGTTCCTGTGTCCCCGACAAGCACGGTCAGTGGGGTGTCTAGTTCTATAATCAGTTTCTCGCTGAAGGGGCCCAGCCCCTCAATATTAAGTGTCAGCTTGTCACTCACGGTTATCACTCTTAATTCTCAACAGGTTATTTTTATCACTTTCGAGAATACACATGTGTGAACTTAAAGTATATTAATCTTAACCAAGGACAATATATATTGAACCCAAAGAATCTTTTCTTGCAAACCTTAAAATCATTGTAAAGTTCACATAGCCAGTTCTTCGTAGAACCATTATCTTAGTTCCCTAGCAAACCCTCTACATGTGAAGTAAAAGCTTGTTCTTTAAGTCGTATCCTAATGACCTTAGGATGCAGAGTATTTTGGAATGCATAAGCACTTAAAATTTTTTAGTTATTCCCGTTTATAAACGGGATAAGTTAAAATAGCTGTTATGCGAATGGAAAGTGTGGAGCGTAGGTCGTTTGTGTTTAGTCTTGGCTTTCACGAGGACTTTGTTATTAGGAGGCTTAGTCGTCTAGCTGCGAGGGGCGGCGAGGACGTTGTCTTGTTTACTGGTAGCCCTGTTGTTGCGGGGACTAGGAGGGCTCATGCGAGCCTGATTGAGTACTGTACGAGGGTAGGCTTGAATACGCCTCGACTAGTGGAGTTGCCTCTCTCCGATTCTTCGCTGGCTGTTTCCAGGGCTAGGAGTGTCATAAATGGTCTCTCTGAGCCAATCATTGCCGACCTGGGCGGAGGGATGAGGGCTGTCATTGTGGCTGTGCTTATCGCTCTCTTTACATCTGGCAAGGTTTTCGAGCTATACGTGTCGTCTGAGAGTGGGGAGGCCGAAGAGCTCCATATTCCTTCCGGAGTTACCAGGGCCCTGTCGTCGCTTAGTAGCGAAAAGATGGAAATACTCAACTTTATTGCAAAGAACGAGTACTCCAATGCAGATACTATTGCTTATAGGCTCGGCAAGTCCTCTAAGACCGTGAGGAACCACTTGGCTGTGCTCAAGAAGATGGGTCTGGTGGTGTCTCATGGTAGGAAGGGTGGGCTGAAGCTGACTAGCTGGGGGAAAGCAATTCTGGGACTAAACGAGTAAAGTGTCCCGACTATAATTAGGAATTTGATTTCTAGGGCCGTGAGAACCAATATTAGATTACAGTTGTTCCTCTATTCATGGGGAAACAACATGAGTGTGGGCTACTTTTCTAAGAGAGATCTGTATGCGAGTTTGAGAAGGCTTTACAGGGCAAGGAGCCAGGGTCCTGTAGAAGAAGAGTATAGGGGTTGGAACTGGGACAAGCCTCCTCTTCGCCCCAGGGCGTATCTTGGGCTAGGCGTGAGCGAGGTCGCGTACAGGTATTGTCCTACAATGAGGGATGTCTACCTGAGGAGGATGGGTGTCGAGGGCGAGAAGAACCAGTGGCTGGCTAACGGCGAGCTTGTTCACAGGGTCTTCCAGATGGTTTCCGAAGAGGTCAGGAGGGAGCTTGCCCTAGGCCGGGGCGGGTGGGAGGCATACGAGAATGTTTCCAGGACGGTTTACAGGAAACTGAAGGATATAGGTGTGGACTTGGCGAAGCAGAGGTGGGTCGTAGACCTCTATAAGAAGCTTCTCCTCAGGTTCTCTGCGGACGAGTGGGTCTACTATTTCTCGGAGTACAGGGTTGACGGATCCATGCTTGGCTTGTCTAGGAATCTCCGTGTAGACGCCCTTGTCGAGACAGGCGTTGTAATAGAGGTGAAGCTTGGGAAGCCCCATGAAAACTATAAAAGGGCCCTCGCAGGCTATGCATTGGCCCTAGAGGCAAACTACGAGGTTCCAGTAGACTATGGCATTCTCCTCTATGTGTCCATAGCTAACGGCGGGAAGGCCGGGTTCAGTTGGGAGCCTGTCTACATATCGACGAGCCTGAGGAGCGACTTCATAGATGCTAGGGACGAGGTTATAGACATGCTTGTATCGGGCAAAGAGCCGCCCAGAGCCGAGGTATGCCCCGAGTCTTGTCCCTTCAGGGGGGTGTGTGTGGATGAAGACCCTGATTCTCAAAGAGTACGGAACCACGCTTAGGACAAGAAGAGGCCTCCTAGTCGTGGAGAATAAGGATAGAAGGCAGGAGCTTTCCCCAGGCGACATAGATCAAGTTCTGATTCTGAGTGGAGGAGTCTCCGTGACCTCTAGGGCAGTTAGGTTGCTTGTTTCCCATGGAGTCGACATTGTTTTTCTCGACCAGAGAGGATACCCTGTCGGGCGTATATATCCACCCTTCATTAACAAGACTGTCCAGACTAGGCGCGCACAATACGAGGCATATAATAGTCAGAAGAGATGGGACATTGTTTACTCATTTCTCTACGCGAAGATAAAGAACCAAGCCGGGCTACTGCGCTACTTCGCTAAGAGCAGGGAAGAGCCCCGGCTGAGAGAGGGCGCCCTGGAAATAGAGATGCAACTAGACAAGCTTCCGTCAGCTCTAGGCGACCCGCAGAGAGTCATAAACTTTGAAGCCCAGGTGGCTAGGATATACTGGGGCTACGTTGTAGAGCTTGTACCAAGCGACGTCCATTTTGACGGTAGGGACCCTGAGGCGCTTGACCCGTTTAACGTATCATTGAATTATTTGTATGCTGTGCTTTACTCTGACTGCTGGAAAGGCCTTGTCCTAGCAGGGCTAGACCCCTACGCAGGCTTCCTCCACGCTGATAGGAGCGGAAAAGAGAGTCTCGTCTATGACTACAGCGAGATGTTTAAGCAGGTGGCCGTAGACAGGCTACTAATCAAGATGTTTTTCTCGGGTTGGAGGCCCGACATTGACAACGGGCTCCTCTCTAGAAGCTCAAGGAGCGCGCTACTCCAAGGCTACAAGGACAGCATAGAGGCCAGGGCGAGGACGAGTGAGGGGGAAGCCGCTACCCTGGAACAGTTCCTCAAGACCTATGCCGTGAGGCTTGCGTCATTTGTAAGGGGAGATGTTCCAAGCTACAGGGGGTTTATAGCCCAATGGTGAGAGTCGTCGTTGTATACGATATCCACGACGACGAAAAGAGGCTTAGACTTGCCACGAAGCTTAAGAGCATCGGGCTCTCAAGGATACAGAGAAGCGCCTTCACTGGCAAGCTTGACTCTCAGAGGCTCAAAGACCTCTACAGGATATGTGAGTACTTTGCCAGTGACGACCGTGACATTATACACGTGTTTACGCTGTGTGGATACGACTGGTCCAGAAGAAGGGCATTTGGGACCTACAGGGAGGTCGAGCAGAATGTGGTCATCTTCTGACTATATTACTCCCCTCGACATAAAACAGTACGTCTACTGTCCAATGATTCCATGGCTAATCCACAATTTCCCCGTCAGGGAACCTGAAACCTATAGCATGGAGAATGCAAGACAAATAAGGGCCCTCAGACTCCAGAGCATTCAAACCCTAGTACTAGAGCCACCAGTCCGGGTAGAGTTTCCCATGAGAAGCCCAGAACTCAGGCTGAGAGGCACAGCAGACATAGTCAGCGGCTCGAAGCAAGTAACAGTCGTAGAGGTAAAGGCCTACAAGAGACACGAGTACAACCACTTCAAGTGGCAACTATTCGCGTACACGTTGCTGTCAGAGAAAACTGTAGGCCCAACTAAAAAAGCAATCCTAGTCCTGGGCGAAAAGACACACACATACGAAGTGACCCTGGAAACACTAGACGCGACAAGAAGACTCGTAGACAAGACATTAAAAGTCGTCGAGTCAGAGAAACCCCCACAGACAAGCCCCTCTGCCAAGTGCTCCTCCTGCTGGTACAAGAGATACTGCCCAGTATTCTAACAACAATCAACCTACAAATTTTTATTTTTACTTTTGTATTATTCTACAATTCTTTACATCTAAAACCATCTAGGCAACCAGCTCAAAAAGTGTTCTCATAAAACACTACAAATTCTACATTAGATCTTTAAAACAACATCTCCTAGTACATAGCCTAGGCTCATAGCATGCTGAACCTCACAACTAAAGAACATACTCATATATGTTCAACTATATTGAAAGTAAAGTAAGTCAATGTTATCCTATTAGGAAAACTAAAAGTTATTTATGAAGTTTCTCGTTGGGAAGCCTATTTTAAATTTTAGTTTACGGGAAAAAGTCCCGACCCAAAACGGGGTGTTTCGGGAAGCTTCCCAATTGGGAGGTTTCAGAAGCTTCCAATGTGTAATTTTGAGTGCTAGGGCAGTTTTGCAGACTTCTTGCAGGAAAAAAGCGTTAAACATATAAACCCCACCCGAGTAGAAAAATTCGGATGCAACTCAGAAAGAATTGAAGGGGATAGGTAGCACAGTATAGAACTAGTTGCCATGGATGACGATGCAACTCAGAAAGAATTGAAGGGAAAAAGCAAGCGTGCAGTCAGCTTCGCCGACATCTTCTGCGAGATGCAACTCAGAAAGAATTGAAAGGAGTATCTGTTTTGAGCGGATGGCGTGTTTAAGGATTATGGATGCAACTCAGAAAGAATTGAAGGCATATAAGACCCCGGGGCCAGTCTTCGAGGAAAACACCAGCGATGCAATTCAGAAAGAATTGAAGGCCTCTACAAAACCATGAGGAGGGGAGTCTTAGAGAGCAAATTCGAGGCCGATGCAACTCAGAAAGAATTGAAGGTGCAGGCATGCCGTGTATGTTGCCTTTACTTGTAGTCCGCGAGGTAGCTAAGAAGCGCGCGCTAGGTGTTGTTCGGCGCAATGTTTGCTGGAAAGATATTTTATATGTATACATCTATGTATACTTGGGTTCAAGGGTTGTTCCCGTCAGGTTGGGTGAAGACGAGCTGAAGAAAATAGATGAGCTTGTAAAGCATGGTGTTTTTCGCTCACGGAGCGAGGCCATTAGGGAGCTTGTCCGGCTCGGCGTCAAGCTTGCCTATGTGTCTGATGTGTTGGAGGCAGTTGAGAGGCTTTACGAGCTCGAAAAGGTAGAGGGCAGGATACCGGTAGAGCTGGGCGGTGCAACGCGGCTGCTTCTGGAGGAGAGGGAGAGCTGAGTCATATCGATACGAGCGTTGTTGTGGCTTCTCTTGGTCCTTTTGCTCCTCTACGCGAGTCGGCCCCTAGAATTGCTAGAGAAATTGAGGGACAAAAGGGTGTCGGAGCTCGTGTTGGCGGAGCTTGCAAGCATAGTTTCGAGGAGGAGAAACGTGTTGCACAAGACGCTGAGGAGGATTAGGGCTAGAGACGAGTTGGCAGTTCCCGTTGTTCTCCTCTACGTGTTGAAGAGGTTTGGCCTGGAGTATAGGATAATTGATGGCCGGGGACACATTTATCCCCTTGGGCGATTTTTACTTGCCGCTCGCGATAGCCATAGAGCTGTCATCTAAGGTCAGGCTTAAGACCCTCGACCTTCTCCACTTGGCCTATATTGCGGCCCTAGAGGAGCAGTGGGAAGAGATACACGAGCTTGTCACGGTTGATGATAGCTTCAAAAGGGAGGATGAAGCTATTAAACACGGACTAAAAATACACATAAAAACAATAGGTACCAATTGTAGGCCCAGGCTAGATTTTTTCCTTAATAAATTATATATTTAGATGGCGCGTTACGCCTCGGCTAAAGCTTCCTATGCATAGTCTCGTAGAAGCAAGGGGCCCAGCAGTCTCCCGCCTTCCCTAGAAGGGTTGCTGTATGGAAAAAGATCACTCATCTAGAATATCTGGAAAATTGAAAGTTGAAGTGGCTTTGTGGCATGCGTTTGGCTAGTCTGCTCTCTGCGTGTTCAAGGATGTGTCTAGGCGTGGGGTTTTGGAGAAAAAAATAAAACCCCTTGTTGAATAGTGATGGTGGTCTAGGGCCCCGGTAGCTCAGCGGGTGGAGCGTCGGCCTTGTAAGGTCGAGTGTTTGGGGGCTTCGAGATAGCCGAAGGTCCCGGGTTCAAACCCCGGCCGGGGCTCCATTTTTCCGCGCTGAGGATAAATATGGACACTGTGTTTTCATTGTTGATGATGAGTGACTTGCCGGAAAGAATTGTGACTGGACGGCACGGTGTCTGAGCCTAGGTGTTTACGAGTTGTAGGATTTTTTCGGGCAGTTTTTCGACATGTTCTCTTACTTGTTGCTTTGTGTCTCTGAAGCGTATCGTGACGGTGTTGTCTGTCAA
>Ga0326760_1000615_pt1 | contig 17831 bp, 38 predicted proteins | sample GCREP_S_FD_207668 | JGI IMG/M metagenome (GOLD analysis project Ga0326760, IMG submission 207668) | Hot spring sediment microbial communities from Geyser Creek Basin, Yellowstone National Park, WY, United States - GCR.EP_S | ecosystem: Environmental > Aquatic > Thermal springs > Near-boiling... | reverse complement strand
TAGCGGGGGTGTCTGAGGGCTGTGCGAGTGCTTGAAGTCTTCGCCTCTCTACAGGGGGAGGGTGTGAATCTTGGCAAGCCGGCGGTGTTTATCAGGCTGGCCGGGTGTCCCCTCCGTTGCGTATACTGCGACACGAAATACTCCTGGGATTTCGGAGGCGGCGTAGAGATGAGCGTCGACGAGGTGGTCGCAAAAGCGGCGGCGCTGGGGGTGAGGGGGCACGTGGGAAAAATGTTACGGCGGGATCGGACAAAAATGGGTTTGTCGAATCTGGCTTTTACTAATTGAAAAATTGAACTGGAAAAAAGCCCCTCGTTAATGTGCTTTCAATACTCTATTTGAGATGCAGAGCCCCGGCGATAATCCAGCCTAGCGCCCTAGCCGTCTTTCAATTCTCTATTTGAGATGCGGAGCTTCTAGGCGAAATATTGAGGCCTGTTAGTCGCGCTTTCTTTCAATTCTCTATTTGAGATGCTGGAGATAGTGTGGCTGGATGGCCTCTATCTGGTGGGTGATCTTTCAATTCTCTATTTGAGATGCTGGGGGTTGGGGGCGGGCGGGTTGTGAGCCGCCTCATGTGCTGGCCGGCGCCTGTCTCGGCCCGCCCCCACGTATAGAAAAATTTCTAGAATTTAAAAAGGTGACGCGGTATTACTTTTTGGGTTGCTGAGGCTGTGGTTGCTGAGGTTGCTGTTGAGGTTGTGCACGTCTCTGCTTCTCTGTTTGAATCTTTTGCTTAAGGCTGTCTAGTTCCTTCTTGTCTACGGATATGTTGTCGAATTGCTGGCGGAGCTTTGGTGGTAGCCTCTGCTTAAGTATCTCCATGTCACGCTCTGCGTCGGCTATGTCTTGCTCGACTGTGTCTAGGTTTTGGATCTTGGCGAAGTCGGCGTTTCTGTACTTAGAGAGCTTGGGGTGCATATTATGTCTCCACGACCTCGATACTAATGACTTGTAGGCTTTCCAGCGGCACGGGGTTCTCCGGGTCGCCGAAGGAGATGTGCGACAGCATCTCCGGCTCCGCTACGACCTCTACCTGCCTCCCGTCCGGTAGCTTAACTACCGCCTTGACTTTCATAGCCTGGCCGGCACCTCGTCGTAGGTTATGATTATAATGATTGACGCCGCGTTGCCGTCGGCAGAGGCGAGGTAGAGGTCTACCCCGGTGGTCTCCACCGGCGGGTTTAGGTCTATAGATGTTATGCCCCACGCCGAGTCAAGCACCTTGTTGCCGCCGACGTTGACGTACCACCTCGCATTTGCCGAACTTGTCACGACTATGCGCCTAATCCTCGCGTACGTAGTCGATAGGCTCAGCGGGGTGTACTGGACGTAGCTGGTGGACGAGGTGCTGTAGCTGGCTTGTAGCGCCTTCACTGGAAGCATGGGAGGCCAGACAAAGAAGTCGACGTAGAACACCTTGACTACGGCGTTGCTTGACGCCGAGTATGATATTGAGATGTCGCACCGCCAGACGCGGCCTATAGAGCTTATTACCGTGGTTGTGGACGTCGTGGAGAACGTTGCGATTTCCACGCTATCCTCGCTATACCTCACCGTCGCCGTGTTGCCGTCAGCCGAATTCCAGAAGAAATAGACAACATAACGTTGCGGCTGTATCGGCAGGCGCCACATAGAAATTAGACTGCCGGATATGATACGCGGATACGGCAAGATGACAGCGAAGTTTTGAGGAGCTCTGAGTGAGGATACCATGAGGGATCTGAGCGGCACCGCGGCGTTTGAAGCAGACAGCCTCAAGATGAAGCCCCCCACGGGAACTGACAACTTTAATGCATGTCTGGCGGCTTGATCGCTTGGATCCAACACGGCGAGACTGCCTTGAAACAGCGTTATGTTTTCGGTGGTAACAATGCTGTAGTCCACAGTCAGCCCCACGGGCGCGCGCGTGCTGTCTATGAGCAACCAGAGTATCGAGTTGCGGTGTGGGATTGCCGACGCTAAGTCGAGCTCAAGCACGCCGTTTTCGCCGAAGTATATCGTGTCGCCGACGACTCTGCAGTTTGTACATCTCGCAAGCGATGCCAACTTGGGCAACAGATCTACCACGTCTTGCTGAAGCTCTGCCCTCGCCGCCGAAGCCGACTCAGACGACAGAAATACCGACTGCCGGAATGGTTTACTCTTAAACACCATGGCCCCCCTCCTGGACTTCTATTATGAGCCAGAAGCGGTGAGGCACGCTGTCGTTGTTGACGCCGTAGATGGCGACGTCGCCCTCGTTAACCGCAACGTTGGGGCTCACTGAGTATTCCGAGTCGTCGCCGGAGAAGTACTGCGTGTCGTCGCTGATTGGCGACGGGATTCTAACACCGGCGTAGTCGATGTAGAAGCCCGCCATGTAGCCGACGCCAGCCGACACGTCGACATAGACCTTAGTCACGACGCCGGAGGCGCCTTTAAACTTCCTTATCAACGTCGGCGTGGTGGTGTTAGGTGGGATTTCAATCCCAAGCGAATACACCGCCATACGTCCCTAAAAAAGAAAATAGATTAATGAAAAATCAGAGGCCCGCCCTCTTCCTAAACTCCTCCAATGACAAACCATGCACTATCACTATCCTCTTGTAGTTCCCCACATAACGATAGCTGAAAAACGGCCACACCTTGGCGATGCACTCCTCCACGGTTCTAAAGACCAACTTGACGTCTCTTACATCTCTAAAATTCGTGGGGCGGTAGAGAGGTAGTACAAAGCCGCACTCCGGATGCTTCACGTTGATTGTGTATGCGCTTCGAAGCGCCTTGGCGAGCACCTCCCTACACCTCCTCCTCAACGCCGCGTTGGTACTAACAACGCTCATGCAAAAATCTGGTGGAACGTCTGCTGTACGACAGGCACATACTTCTTGCTCTTGCCCGCCAAGTCTGCGTAGTATCTAATCATGACGGATATGTCCTCCCACCCCACGCCGAGGGCGTTCATAAGCCTAGTACCCGTCACGCCGCCGGCTACCAATTCCAACGGCACGTCCGCCTTGACAAGCCAATAAGCGTGAGTTCTGCGTATGTCGTGAGGCACCAGCGGCTTGCCGGTGATGCTCTTCAGCTTCTTAATGATGCTCTTATACAGCTTGACTCCCCTCTCCGGCGACCCCCACAGCCAGTCGTCGCCCCTCCTCCCATGCTCCTCGACATACTGCCTAAGCTCTTGACAGAGCTGAGGGAAGAATAGGTTCAGCTGGATGCCGTACCACTCCTTCGCCTCCTCCTTGCCGGTCTTAGGCTCGCGAATTGCTATAGTGCAGTCCTTCCAATTTATATCGGAGACCTTGGCACCAACCACGCCTCCCCACCCCAACTCTTTCAATCCTCTAGTAGACGGCTTGCTGTACTCCCTCGCCCCCGTCGTCAGCCACAGCTTGAGATACAGCTTCTCCTCGCCCGTCAGCTCGTCGCTCTCTAATGCCATCTTCACCTCCTCCGGCTCTAGGACGTGCTCCTCCGTCTTCATTACGCCGCGTCTGACCCATTTCCCATGTAGCCCTTTCAGTTTCTCTCTATGCTCCGGCTTCCAAGCCCACCATCTCGTTAGGTACTTACGCACCGTGTCGGTCGAGACGCCGCGAGAAATCATCGAATTTGCGAATTCGAGGAAGTCGTCGGCCTCCCATAGGGATGGATCACACTTCTGCTTAACCTTACACATATACTCGAAGATCTCTGCCATCTCCTCGACCGCGGACTTGAGGCTATGCCTCGATCTGTTGTGGACAATCCACTGCGTACACACGTCTTGTATGGCCTCCCACGGCGAGAGTTGCTTGCACGCCTCCTTGTTCCACGCCTCGCCTGCGACGATCTTGTCGAGCAGTTCTTTGTCGTAGACGACTTGGGCCCGCGCCATGCGGGCCGCCTTGATCTTCTCCTCCCTCTCCTTGAGGAATTTTTGAAACTCCGGATCCTCCTTGAGGCGTCGGATCGTCCTCTCGTTTACGCCTAAAGCCTTTGCGACATCAGCGATGGTGAAGCCCTCTTCGAAGAGCTTAGCTATGCGCTCATAAACCTCGGGGTCGCGGGGGATTGCGGAAGGCCTGCCCCGCTTCCTCCCCTCCTCCGCCCGCTTCTTCTTGATCTGCTCCCTGATCTCTTCGAGGAGTTTGTCGACGGTCGACTTCCTAGGCACTGGCTAGAAGGGGCCGCGGCTGGGCCCGACCGCGTCTGCTGTTCATGACTGAGCCTACGCGTATGTTTATATTTACTATAGATAATTTAAGAAAAAAATGGGGGTTGGCTTACTGCTTCTGAGGCGGTGGGTAATACTCCACCTCGTAAACAGAATTCAACCGTTGCTGTTGGAAAGCCAGCGCCGTGTCTCGGACTTGGTCGACCCCCACAATTGACGCCACAGTCCGGAGAATTTCCGCCCTCTCGTAGGCGCCGTAGTACGTCATCTGTGCGATGAGGCTCTGCGTCGCGGTGAGGGTAGCCGCGGCCACAGTCTGCGTGCTGTCCATCGCCCTCTTTTGTACCAGTAACGAAAGCCCATAGCCCGCCGCAATCAGCGCAATTAGCGCTATGATTATCTGCCCTATGAGCGGATCTATAGTTGTTTCCAACATCATAGCGTGCTATGAAAAAGCAGAAATTCTAATGAATTAATTGCGCAGAGACCAAAGCGGCAGGTATATAGCAAGAATCAGCACCCCGGTGGCGGCCGCAAGCACGCCGCCCCACACCATAGCGTACTCTACGCCAGCTTCGTGCAGACCTATCGGCACGCCGCGCTCCGCTATGATCTCCCTAACGCCCCAATACAGCGCGGCGATAGCACCAAACGTGGACATTGCCACTGCCGACTTCGGCGCGACGTCACCCCACTCTACCCATCTAATTTTTCTCCGGCATACAACTTTGTTGGTACCAACGACCATGTCGAGGCACGTCGACTTTATCGACACCATGAAGCCAACTGCTACACCCAACAATACAAGCGCTAACCACACGTCGAAGGGAGACATACTGATTACGTAGATTTAGAGAGTTCTAATGAAAAAAGGGTGTGTTACCTCCGGCGCCGGACAGCTACGGCCTTCACTTTCTTAGCCTTCTTCGACGCCTGCTTCTTGGGCTTTACAATCTTCTTGCCGCTCAGCTTCAACACGACGGGGGCAACGTCTCTCTCGTATGCCCGGTCGCATGCCTCCTCCTTGCCAGTATGTTTAATACAGAGCGCCTTAAGATAGGCGAGCCGCCTTATCGCCAGCTTCTTGGTCATCTTGATCTTTCGACAGCTGTGGTCGTACGTCCAGCCTCGCTTCAAGTCGCGTAGTATAAGCCGCGCAAACGTCTTCATGTTGCTCGGCGTTACCTTGCTACCGGTGATGTATGTGCGCTCTTTCTTCGCGTAACAGCTGTCTCTGCCTTGGTAGATGTTAGCCATATGCGCTTCTGATAGCCCACTCGTACGTCGCGATCATGAAGATTACCGTGAGCACCGACGCTATGAGGGGCCACGGCGACTTCATGATTGCGGAGGCCAGCGCCCCGAGGGCCAGCGCGAATAGGCTCGCGGGGATGTAGCCGAGCCTTAGGTCGTTTTCGGCGCCGGCAGGAACTGCCAGCTTTCGAATTGTGAAGACCGAGGGTAAGAATGCAGAAAAAGCGTGTGCTCCCTCTACCGCGACTAGAGCTGACGTGAGTAGTACCTCACTTTTTGCCATGGCGTTGGTACCAACGCTTCGTTGTGATCGAGCTTACAACCGCGGCTATTGCGCCCACTGCGGCTGACAGAGCTACGCCGTCGATGCCGTGCTGAAGCGCCACGTACTCAAGCAACGTTATCGCCGCGATGGCTAAGCCTCCGAGCGCCAGCTCGCCCCTCATTTCTTCTTTCTTCTCTTCTTCTTAGAGTTCTTTGAAACTGCTTGGTAGGCTACTTTCGCGGCGTAGGCTCCGAGCACCTCCCTCACGGCGTGGGCTATGCGCTTCTTGTCTCTGCTGTCGATGTGCTTTTCGCCAGCGGCCTTTGCGGCCGCTTTGGCGAGCTCCTTCACCAGCCTATCCACTCGGCTCGTCTTCTTGCTCAGCGCCCTCTTAACTGCGTCGTACGCCTCTTTAAAGGTAACCATTACTTACCTGTCTTCCTCCAGACGTAGATTAGTATGATCCCCAAGACAAACAACAGAAGTATGAACAGCACAAGCGGCGAGGTGAAGAAGGCGGCGAGCCTGTTGCCGTAGCCGTATCCATAGCCGTAAGGCTGAGCCGGCGCGAGGCCGAGACCTTGATCCGGCGGCACAAGGAAGTCCTGGCCCCAGGGTAACAGCGGCGCTCCCGGAGGCGGCTCGCCCGCTAGGGCCTGGTCTGTTGCATATTGTGCATATGCCTGTCCGGCGCCGAAGCCGCTGAGCGCCAAGTAGCTACCGAGGCCTATGCCGCCGCCGATGGCGGCGGCTCCGATCGCCACCTTCCCCACCGGCGACCTTACCGCTTGCCTCACGACGCCGACGACTCTAGGCGCCGCTGATTTGATCGCTGTGCCTATTTTCGCGAGGCCCGCCCTTGCCGTTCTCAATATGGTTGGTAGTCTTGCTGTTATTTTTGTTGCCGCTGACATACGCCCTATTGACTCTTTCTTGTTTTAATGAAATAATAGGCGGCCACGGCTATTATCATGGCCGCGATGAGTAGCAACAGCTTCCAATGCTTCTTCACGAACTCCTTAACCTTTGTGAGCATCATTTCTTCTTCGACAGCGCTAGTGCCAAGATGATTACCAGCGCCACTCCGCCGAGCAACAGTAGCGGCATGAATCCGAAGCCTCCGACTGCGCCAGCCTCTTCGACTGCGCCGTAGTCAAGCCCGGCCTCACCGACTCCGCCGCCTAGCACACCAGCGCCTACGCCAGCTCCATAGCCGACCTCCGGCGCCATGCCCATCGCCTTAATTGGGCGGCCTAGGGCGTCGCAGACAGGCCCTTGCACCCCGACACCTACGCCAGCTCCTACGCCAGCTCCGCGGACTGCAGGAGCCCCGCCCGCGCTACCGGCGCCGCCGACACCTCCAGGCGCCCCAGCACCCCCACCAGTAGGTGCCCTGGGAGCACCAGCTCCACCAACTGCCGCTCCTTGTTGCGTCGCCTCCGTCTCGGGCGTCATCGCCATAGCAAATAGACCATAGCCGATTAGGCCGAGGGCTCCTATCCCGGCGCCGTACTTCGCAAATCTTGCTAGCTTGCTGAGGTTGGCAGACCTAGTAGCGGCTTGTGTTACACTCCTCGCCGCGGCGGCGGCTTGCACCTGCCTCGCGGCTCTTGTCGACGCTTGCATTGCCGCCCTCTGCGCCCTAGCGGCTTCGAAGAACTCGGGCAGTCTGAGCATAGGCTGAGGACTCACTCCGATGCGGCCAGCGACAAAGGGTCGAGGCCTCGCCTCGGCTCTAAGCAACGTAAAGAACGGCGTAATTGTCGGCCTCCTCGCGGCGGCTTCAGTCACCGACCTCGACGCGATCTTAGCCAAGCCGGCGGGCCTCCGTGCGAGTAATGCGGCCACCGCGGCGAGGCCTGCGGCTCCGGCTCCCATGGCCGCCCAGGTTGGTACCTGAGGTTGAGACTGGCCCTGTTGCTGTTCTGGCATGATGGCCATAGGGAGAGGCCTCTCCCTAGCGCGGCCGGTGATGAAGCTTGTAGGCTGAGGCAACGGCGGCGGCGGTGGCGGCGCGGACGCCATGACGGTCTTGTACGCCGCCATGGCGGCCTGGGGGCTTCCAGTTTGTGCTAGAACCCTTCGATATTCAGCCAAGGCCCTCTCTTGTGCGGCACGATGCGCCTCGTACTGCTGTTGCCACCGTGCGGCTTGCTCCCGGATCGTCCTTAGCATCTCCTCGCGTTGTTGCTGTAGTTGCCGGGTTCTTTCCCACGAACGCCAGAATTCCGTGTCTCTTGCTTCTGACCTGCGTTCAATTTTCGTACAAACTCTAACGCCGTGTTGAGTAGTGCATATGACTTCTTCACACACGCGTACGCCGTTTACGACTCTACATTGAGTCTGTGTCTGTGGAGGACTCACCCCAGCCTCGGGGGGCCTCGCCATGGCCGCCCCGGCGGCTACTGCGCCCGCCGTGCCCAATGCCGCCGCCGCCCTCGCCGGCGTGGGTAGTCTAGCGACTGCTTGCCTGGCCTGTGTAGCTATCCGCTGAGCCGCCCTCACTATCCCTCTCATATGTAAGTCGATGGAAGAGTGGGTTCTAATGAGTGAAGGGTTGGTACCAACCGGGCTACGGCCGGAGCCTCTGCCGCAGGCCTAGCCGCCATTCTGGCCACCTTGGCGGCTGACCCGGCGGCCCTGGCGGCCGTCGAGCCAGCTCTGACCGCCCTGGCGACTGCGCCGGCGACGGGAATCATCAGCAGTATGTCTGAGCCCAGCCCTACCGCCGTCTCTGGATCCCTTATGTCTGCTTTTTTTTGACCTCCTATAATTTGTAGCGTCGTTGTTGGTAAGACAAACGACGCGACTGTGCCGATTACCGTTGTGGGCGTCACCCTACCTTGAAAGAGTTGCTCACTCTGCCGTTCCGCCCACGCCGCAAATTCCCCGGCCCTCCTGGCGATTGTCCGCGCCCCGCTTGCGATTGTCTGGCCTGCCCTCTGCAACGTGCTCTGCAACGTCCGTGTGGCTTGGCCAAGCGCGGCGGCTACGCCCTGGAGCGGGTTGGCCGGCTGTGGTTGCGGCCTCGACTCCGGCGTGGTGGGCGGAGGGGTGGCTGGCTGTGGTTGCGGAGGCGTCGGCCTAGGCAGTCCACGCCGTCGAGACCTTTCTATCCGTTCATACATTTGGTCTACCGTTGGCATACGCCTTGCTGATATTCCATATTCTAATGAAAAATGCCGAGGTTTTCGAGACTTCGGCGTGTGTTGCCCGAGGTTTCGCCAAGAGAATTATAGCAAAGAAAAATTTGTCTTTGTAAAAAGGGGGGTTGTTAGATGGCGGCGGCGTCGAGGGCCTGCGTGTTGACTATGATCTCTTCGTGGATCAGCCTCGCCTTTCCGGAGGCGTTGTTTCTGCTCTCCAGCGTTATGTCGCCCTTCGCAACGCGCCACATACGGAGACCTAGGTTGTCCTCCGTCACGTCGACGCCGTAGTCTACGAAGACGACGCCGGTGAGCCTCTGGGAGAGCTGGTACTCAGACATGTCCTTGTCGCCTATCACGCTCCACACTTCGTTGAAGAGTTCTTGGGAGCCCGGCTTGTTCATCAGCCTCAACCTGTCCACCACCGCGTCGCTGAAGGCGCCGGTGGAGTCGTACGTCACGACCACCGTCCTCTTGAGGAGGTTCCCGACGGGGAGCTCACTAACTACTTGATACTGCGTGCCGGCTGTGAGTGCTGTCTCCTCTGCCGCCACTTTGGGCTCTGTCATGTTTTCTAGCCCTGGCCCGTAATGCGCCTGGAACTCGTCGGGGTCGTAGACGAGTTGCTCGACTGACACCGTCACGGAGCCGGAGAAGCTTGTAAGCGACCCTATCGCACTGCCAAATCTCACGGACAGCTTGAGGTCGCTCTTGAGGTTGGCGAGGATCTCTGCCGTTGCTAATCTTAGCGTCACAATAGCCTTTGATGCATCTATGCTGACGGGCACCGAGCCCTGCTGGTCGTAGTAGTTCAAAATGTATATGTCATCGCCTCTGAGAGCCCAATGCACAACCGAGCCGTCCGACACGACTCTGATCTCCTGTATCGCCCTGAGGACGTCCCAGAGCGACGGCGCCGAGGTGGCTGAGTAGCTGAAGTTGAACCTCAGCAGTATGTCGTCGATGACGTGGTCTCTTGGCAAGTCAAGCTGGTCTGTGTAGTTTGGGGCGATTGTCAGCGTCTTGTCGAGCGTGACGTTCTTTCTGACCGGCATACTTACCTAGCCGCCACCCTTATCAGAAGCGGCTGGATTACGAAGCTGTACAACACTAACGCACCCAGCACCACGCCGAATATTATTAACGCAGTTTTCATTTTCATATGAGCCGCCGCAACTTGTCTATTCTAATGAATTACACGGCGTTAGAGCTCGTCTTCCTCCTCTTCCTCTTCGCGGTTAGTACCAACCGAGGAAACTTGAGGAAGCACTATCTTCCGCGTCTTCATGCTTCTGACGTCGATGTACAAGAATTCGCGGGGGCGGAGCTCCTTGGCCTTCTCGACGACTGGGCCGTAGATCCTCCTCAGCTCCTCTAGATCTCTATAGACGAGTAGCTGGCCCAAGAATAGATGGTCGGCTTGCTGATACACCAGCTTAGCTAAGTCTAACACACGATGCGTAGCCAGCCAGAGGCCGACGGCGACGTGTCTACCCAGCCTCAGCACCATCTGTGCGTTTTTGCCGACGCCTTTCGGCCTGTAGATCCAATGCGCCTCGTCGAGGATTATTGTTCTGTTGCCGCATCGGAGGACTGCGGCGGCGAACTCCTCATACTCCAGCTCTATGGCCTCTGTTTGCGGTATATAGACTGTTTTGTCATATGTACAAGCCTCGGCCGGCGTTACTACCAACGCCCCAAACTCCCTATACGCCCCCAAGATGTCGAAGATTGCGTAGCGCCTCAGCGGCTTAAGAAGTAGCTTCAGCAGTGTGGTTTTGCCGTGGCCCTTGCGCCCGATGATGACGACGATTTCGTCACTTCTGATCAGCATCTGAGTACTCCTCTGCGACTAGCATGGCGAATTCTATGAGCTTCTGCCTCACCTGCCTCCTTATGTTTTCGTCAGCCTCGACCGCGGCGACGCCCCACCTCACCAGCCTAGATAGTATCTCTTCGACGTTTTTCGCCTCGGGCGGCAGTACTGCCGCCGCCAACTCGCCCAGCCTCGAAATGATCCTACCCTCCTTCGTCGCTATTTCAACCTCCGGCGGCTCCGGTATCATCGCCGCAATCATGGAGACCAGCCTCTTCGCGATTGCCTCGTTTGCCTTATCGATCTTCATACCCCAGCGTTTGCGTAGATCTGTTTAAGCTTCTCACGGAGGCTCCGCATGTCTGGCTTGACTTGTTGCTCCTCTTTCTTCTCTTCTGCCTTCTCCTCCTTCTTCTCCTCGGCCTTCTGGCCCAGCGCCGTCTTAGCCTTCTCCTTCGCCTTCTTCTCCTTGATTTTGCTGAAGACGTATAACGCATCTTCTGCGACGCCACCAAGGAGGGACAATTCCTCCCACGGCAGGTCGCCGAGGTTGTGTTTTTCTATTATTTTCTTTAGAAGTTTTGCACGGCTCCTAGCCTTGGCCTCTGGGAAGGCGAAGTCTTCTCCTACAGCAACTATGCCGATGATCTCTATTATGCCTTTGTACATGCTTGCGAGTGCCTCTTCGTCGACTTCTATCTCTATCGGAGCCTCCTCCGCCTCGACTTCTTTGATTTCTTTCTCGACTTTTTCCGCCTTGGGCCTCGGTATCTCTACCTGCTGGACTTGTATGCCTAGAGTTGAAAGCGGGGTAGCTGCGCTCCCGCTTTCTGCTCCTTCGGCGGGGACGGCTTGCATAGCCTTCCTTCTCAAGTAGCTCTTGGTGGCACGCAAGTAGGCCTTAGGGTTCTTGACGTGGGGAAGGTTTTCCGTGATCCATTTTATGATTTCATCATCGGTCTTGCCTTGCTCCAGCATCTCTTTGATTATCTGCGTGGCGCTTCTGCGGCTGGTGCTAACCGCGCTCATTTCCCTCCTCCGCCTTCTATCTTCTCCTCCTCTGGGAAGAAGAATTCTCTATACAGCCAGATCATGAAGAGCACCGCCGCGCCTATGGCGATCGCTATGAAAAGCATCATGTAGTCTCTGCGCCTCTCAGCCTTGCTCTTCTTCTTCGCCTTGAGTTTCTGTATTGTCTTTTCGGCTACCTTCTCAGCTATATAGTCGACGACGTCGGAGGCGTCTTCGCCTTCTTCTTTTTCCTTTTCATCTTCGGGGGGAGTGTGGGAGGTGTGGCCTGCCCCCTCGTTCTGCCTCTTTGCCTTTCTGCGCTTCTTCGTCTCTTCTTGCCTCTGCTCCTCTTCTTTCTTCTGCTTTGCCTCTACCGCTTCTTGCGTCTTCTCTTCTATCTTTTCTTCTTTCTGCTCTACTGCGGACATACCAGATACGTCACTACGATCTCTTCGTCGCATGCTGGGAACATCTTCGAGAGCACAATTTTGCCCAGCTGAGAGGCCGCCATGAGCGTGTTATTTAGTCGCTGTTCCAGCTCGGTAGATGTCTGCGGTATCTTGAACCTGTAGACGACCCATTTGCACATCGATAAGTCTTGTTGTTTGCCCATGGCCCGAAAAAAGAGAAGAATTCTAATGAAAAAACGGCGTTATTAGCAGTCGCAATCGTCGTCTTTTCTGAAGATTTTTCTGACGGCACGTTTGATGTTGTCGGCGGCTACGCAGAAGAAGAAAAGAAACAGTACGGCGAGGGCCGTCTGCTGATTCACTCCGATGAGCCACAACACAAGCGCAAGCCCGACGACCCACGCCGCTATGTACAGCACTAGACCAACGACTCGCATGGTGACCGGAGAAAAACGAATTCTAATGAAAAAACTGGGGCTTACTCGCAGAGCTTGAGGAGCTTTTCTATCGCCTCGACTACGGCGCCGCCCACCGCCTTTCTAAACGCCTTGTTTTCTATCTTCTCTTTCAGTAGTTTTACGGCGTCTTCGTCGCACTTCGGCTTTTTTCCGGCCGCGGGGAGCTCCGGTGTTTCTGATATCACCAGTGGTTTTCTGGAAACTACGTACATTTTGTCTGGGGCCTCGACGCCGGCGGGGAGCTGTATTACCCAGCGATAGATGTTTCCCTTTATGTGCTTCCGGTAGGGGGTGATTACTTCGGTCATATGTGGTTAGTACCAACTGGTCTTATAAGTCTTTCTCCTGCATGTACACCTCTACATGTCTTTTGCCGAGTCTTCTTTCGACAGTTTTTCTCTGCGGTTCTCCTCCTATCTTGCGCAGAAAATTTTAGTGAGGTAACGTAGACTTTACGTATACGTCCGCCGTAGAGAATAGCGTCTCTTCACGCTTATACGTCAGGTATACAAGGTGAAAAAAGAAAATTCATCTTAGAAACTTTCTTGAACGGCGCGCTTTACATGGGTAAAACTATGACGTGGAAGAAAAGGAGGGGCAACGTTGTTGGGCGTAGAGAGAAGAAGAAAAGGGGGTTAGGGGAGGTGTGGGAAGAGTTCCTTTTTCCACTGTTGTATTAAGTCTTCTATGGTAACGGTCGGCGTGTATTTCATCACGATCCTCGACGCGACTAGACTTTTGCCGCTGTCGAGGCCGAGGAGTCTGGCCACATCTGCGAGTTTTGCGTCTGTCTCCGGGTCTATCCGTACCGTCAGTATGTGCCTCAGCCATGAGTGTCTGACGTCAGCTACCTCTCTTGCCAACTCTTCTGTAGACTTGTCCGAGATCCCCCGCCTCAATATGAGATATGCCACCGTACTTAGGTTCGAGATGGGCGGAAACTTCTCTATTGCTTCTAGTTGCAGATTGACGACTCTTCTCATTGTGTCGAGATCTAGGCGGACTGTGAGAGGCAGGTTTCTATTGAGGCTGAGCCTCATGGTGGTTACCGAGATGCGCAAGGAGTAGCCTTATGGCGTCTCTTATGGCCTCGCTTCGGTTGGGGTATATTCCCCGCCTCACGAGATCGTCTATCATGTCGAGAAGAGGCTTGGGCAGGTGAAAGGATATGAGCTCCATCTTTTCTTGTTTGGTCATAGCCCCTTGAAGCTGGCGAAGGGCTCTTTCAGCGGCTTCTTTGCTATTGTTATCACCGTATCTTTCATCTTGGTGAACGGTGCCCTTATGATCAACAGCTTGTAGACATCCATCTGGTTCGTCGGCGGAAATTCAAAGACGAAGTCTGCGTCTGGATCCATAACGACTGTTTTGTCGCCGAAGAAGAGTATGTAGGCGACGCCGTGGCGCTCCATTACCTCAAGCGCCTTCTTGGCTACGTCTGAGACTTTGATTATCTCGGTCATGGCTCTGCGAGTGCGGCGTCTACTTTTGCTAACGCCGGTGCGATTATTTCGGCGACGGTCTTGTATGTGTTGGTACCAACGCGCCTGGCCGCCTCCAGCTGTAGGCGGCACTTTATCGCAAGGTTCAGCGCCGCCTCAAGCTGTGCAATCCTTTCCGCGATCTCCATGTCGTCGTCGGTGTCTATGTGCGGCCGGTATAGCTTCTCCAGCAGAGCGATGATTTTGCGCTCGATTTCGCGCTCTGCGTCTATAAGCTTCACGATGAAGTCCTCTGCCGAGAGCTCTCTAATTGCCGTAGCCAGCCTTACGGTTGGTACCAACTGGCTCATGGTAACTCAGCTGTCGACGCCTTCTTTATGAACTTCTCTATTAGGGCCTGCGCCTCTCTGACTATTTCGTCGATCGTCACGTCGGGGTCGGGGCCGACAATCCTCACCGACGCCCACCGCGAGCTGTCTATGACGTATTCAATCGTTATTTCCGGCCCTGCGGACTGGGTATCTATCTCTATCTCGTAGTTACCGACCTTCATCTTCACGATACTTCCCAACGGCACGTCTCTAACCCTTATGGTTGGTACCAACTGAGTCAGCTCGCTCATACTCACGCCTCTTCGCTGTGCTTCCTTTTCCTGGTTTTTGCCTTGTATTTCTCTATCAATTTCTTCGCGTCTTCGATTATGTCGATGATCCTAGCCTCGGGATCTAGATCATATAGTTTTATGTAAGACCATCCCATTACTTCCGAAACTGCTACCTCCGGGCGGTCATCGAACTCTATGTTAATGTGGTAGTTTCCATAGTCTTTGATCGTTATTCTAAATCCTTTTGGTATGTCCTTTACTTTGGCGCTCAGCACCAAGTTGATCAGCTCGCTCATACTCATGCCCCCTCAGCGACGAGCCTCCCTCTTGCCCAGGTTAGCCATGTTTCTACTAGCTTGTTTTCGATGATGTATCTCAGCGCGAGGTCTACTACTGTGCCTTCTCTTGCTCCTCTGTATCCTGCCTCTTGCAGTAGTTCTTTTGTTTCTCTGATCCACTGTATCGTGTCTTGGCCTATTGCTACGCAGATCTGTTTTTTGTGGGGGACTTCTTTTGTGTGGCCGGCCTGCCCCCCGTAGGCCGGCTTTTTTACGTGTTCTGTGTTCATGAATCATGAGTAATGACTCATTTTTTAAAGATTGCGCTCATGAGTCGTGATATCTGTGCGATACATATTTATTCATGATTCATGTTTCATGGCATGGAGAGAGAGGTCGTTGAAAGTGTCAGAAGACTGAGGGACAAGATGGTGAAGATCGACATAATCGACGTCGTTATTTTGCGTTGTCTGTCGGAAGGCGCAGACCGCTACACTGCGCTGGAGGAGTGCGTTGAAAAGTACGGAATATCGCTTAGGAATGCGTTGGCGAATAGGCTCCTCAAGCTGAGAGAGAGGGGTTACGTGACGCGCGACGATACGCTGTACGTCTTGACCGACGACGGCAGAGAGCTCCTCAATATTGTACGTGCTCTGGTGGGGCTATGACCGTGAAGTGGCTTCTGAGCCGGCTGACTATCGAGGACTTCATAGCGCTTATCTATATCACTCGACGCGGCCCGTACACGTTTGAGCAATTACAAGAGATCTGCCTACATGCTGATATCTACTGCGACGTTACGTATCTAAGCCGGCTTGGATTGATACGGAAGAAAGATGGGTGGTATGAGGCGACGAAAAAGGCGGATGAGCTTATGGATTTAATCGGCGAGCTACTTAAACACTATGGTGAGGCCGAGGCCGTTGCCGAGGGCTAGAATCTCATCTATTTTTTCTATTATTTTTTGAATTCTCCTCTCTATCTCTTTTTTCGCGTCAAGAATTATGTCCTTAGGGACGCCGTTCTGCCAAACCTTCCACCTCTCGTCGAACTCAATTGTCGCGTATTGTCCCTTGTACTTGATGTGTGCAACGACGCTTATTCTTCTCGTCGCCGTGACGTCAATTTTCTTAATAACTAATATGTAGCCTGGCTTAGCGGCTAACATGGCGCCGACAAGCGGTCTTTGCTATGTAGAGCGAGATTATGTACCTGATGAGCGTCGATCTCTTCATGCCTTTTTTCTGCGCGAGTGCGTCAAGGTAGGCTACTACGTCTTGATGTAGCCGTACGGGGACGGCTTTGCCGCGTTTGGTCGGCGCCTTTCGCAGATTTTTACAGAGCTCCTCTTGATCTGTCGTTGTCTTGATTTTGCCTTCCCTCCCAGCCGGCACGATTAGCATCACGTCACTCATACTCCTCTCTGTTGGTACCAACTTTGATTTCCCTTATGAACTTCGGTATCAGCTCTTCCAGGCGTCGCATACTTTCTCTAATTTCTTTTGCCAGCTCCGGGTTTTGACACACGACTTCGATGCCCTCCGCCAGCCTCATTACGGTTGGTACCAACTGATCCATAATAGCGGCGGCTTCGTACTTCCTCGCGATTTCAGCCAGCTTCTTCTCTTTCTGCTCGATCTCCTCTAGGATTTCTTTTTGTTCTTCTCTAAGTTTCTTGATTTCGGCTTGTAGTCTGCGTTCTTCTAGGAGTAGCTTGTAGAGGCGGCCGCCGTGTTTGCTTGTGGATAGTGAGCTGTAGTAGCATGCGTCGCAGATCATTTGTTTCGTTGAGGAATTCCACCACCCCGGCGTTCCAGCCTCGTATTTGACTCCACACCTTACGCATGTGAAGGGGTATTTCGACGCCTTGATCCTCACCAGCTCTACTTCCTTTTTGTCTCCGGCTTCTACAGTCTCGGTACTGGCTCCACAGCCGTCGTATAGGTATTTTCTTAAGGCATCTTCTATCGTGGCGGTGAGGCCTAGGCCGCGTTTCTCTATTTCAGCTAACAATTCCTCCTCTATGTTTACCGTGATTTTTTTCTTAGTCATGACTCATGAATCATGATCATTTTTAATGGTATTGTTGAATATCAGGTATTCGCTATACAGCTTTAAGCTTTCAACTGTCGCGCTTTGAAGCTGTATAGCGGCATGCAACTCGGTTAGTATCAACCGGGGCCTTCCGAGAGAGCTGAATGCTGTATGTATAGCGGACGCCGAGACTTGCATTTTACTATTAACAGTATATATTAACAGCAAATTTTTTCGGCGCGCTTTACTGTTAATATCAACCGCGTCGGGCTGGCTGTAAAGCGTTCGGCATACGTATAGCGTCTTCGGCGCGCTATACGTATAGCGCAACCATATCGAGAAAGTTGAAAGCGTGATGTATGTAAAGAAGATGGTATATGTTTGAGGCCCATGAATCATTTTGGCTAATCTTTGTCTAGGGGCGACCCAACGCTTATCTTACGCTATACGTATGGCTTTCCACTCTCCTCCGTGCGAAAACGTCGTGTGCATGAAGCGAAGACGGCGTACAACTCTCCCCCGAAGAACCAACTCATGGATACTATGGTTGGTACCAACCTGAAAATCCATGGGCCAACTCTGCCGAGAAAAAACGTAAAGCGACGCTATACATACGGCGCCGACGACGAAAAGCGCGCTATATGGGCCTTTCCGCCGGACAAAATACGGAAGCGCAACGCCGAGAAAATCCATGAGTTTTTCGGTTGGTACCAACGGGGAAAATCATGGACGAATTTTGTCCGTTTTTTGTCCGCCTATGACCGGACAAAAAAGGTATTAACACCCATATGAAAGATGCCACGTGGTGGTGACCGGCGGGGAGCCGCTCATATGGCAGGTCCGCGGCCTTGAGGAGCTCTTGTGCAGGCTTAAGGGGCTGGGGGCAGTTGAGGTGGAGACCAGCGGCGTGTACCGGCCGACGCCTCGGCTTGACGCCTGCGTCGACTTCTACGACGTGTCGCCAAA
>Ga0326760_1000614_pt1 | contig 17854 bp, 27 predicted proteins | sample GCREP_S_FD_207668 | JGI IMG/M metagenome (GOLD analysis project Ga0326760, IMG submission 207668) | Hot spring sediment microbial communities from Geyser Creek Basin, Yellowstone National Park, WY, United States - GCR.EP_S | ecosystem: Environmental > Aquatic > Thermal springs > Near-boiling... | reverse complement strand
CGCGCGCACGGATTCGCCGCGGGCGGTTTTGTCCAGTTTTGTCCATTCCGTCCCGCGAAGTTTTGTCCAGTTTTGTTCGCGCGCCATCCGAGGACAAAGCGGTTTTGTGCCGGCTGGGCTGGCGGTGTGCCAGCTTTAAATGCCGCCGCTCCGCTGTACCCGCGTGCTCGCGAGGGTTGACCCAGCGCCCGCGGCCCCCCGCTACCCCCTCTCGAGGGCGGCGGCGGCGCGCGCGCCCTCGACCCGCTCTTCCTGGCGGCAGCTGCGTTCGCCGCCGCGTCGTTCGCGTGGACCCACACGCAGCGCGCGCGGAGGGCGCGGATGGCTCAGGGGCTCCAGTCGCCGCGGAAGTAGTCCTCGATCTTGCGCTGCCTCCGCTTTAGCATCACCGCCGCGATGTGGGTGCAGATCCTAGCGCGCCTGACGTAGCCGAAGCGCGTGTTGAAGCACGAGCACCGGTACTTGCCGTCGGCCCCGATCGATACGATGTAGACGTTGTACCAGTCTCCGAGCTCGGGCACGCCGTAGACGCGCCAGACACTGGCTGAAGCTCTCTCCACCGTCCTGAGGAGGAGCCTCGCCGCCGCCCGCGCCAGCCACTCCACCCTCGGCACGTCCGCGTAGAGGCTGCGGATCGCCTCCGCCAGGCTGTCGCCCCGCTCGCCGCGCAGCGACTCGCGCACGATGCGGCGGGCCGCCCTCTTGGCGCGCGCGACGCGCTCGGGGTCGAGCCAGGGGAGCTCAGCCGCCCCCCTCCTCTCCCTCCCACTCGGCCCCCTCTCCCCCTCCCCTCTCTCCACCGCCGCCCACCTTGCTGAAGACGATGATGCCCATCTCCAGCGCCGCGAAGAGTCCTTTCTCGGTGGCTCTGATCACGTCCCGCTCCGCCTCCGCGTAGCCGTAGAGGATCAACTTCCTCAGCGTGTCCCAGTACCCGCCGAGCTCGGGCAGGGACCTCAGGGGGATGCTCGCGGTCACGACCTCCCTGAGGATCCACGCCGCCTCCCCGAGCACGTCGCGCTCGAAGACCCAGGCGAGCAGCTCCACCCGCCTCCTCTTCGGCTCCGGCGGCCCCAGCTTCGCGAGGAGCTCGGCGGCCTCGCTGGGTGCGTACGCGTTGAACTCGGCGATCTCGAAGTCGTTGGCGTGTAGGTCGGGGAGCGTCCGCTCGTCCCAGGCGCCCCCCAGCAGGTTGAGCGCGCGCAGCATCGAGCGCGCCGAAGCCCTCGGCTGCCGGGTTAAGGCGTCCGCTGCCTCCAGCGCGCGGGAGCTCACCGCGACGCACACGGTGACGTCGCAGCCCGCCAGCAGGGCGGCGTGGAGGCTGCTTAGCTCGGGGACCTCGAGCAGCACCTTGCGGCCCTCCAGCGCCAGGTGCCTCGCCGCGATGACGGCGAGGTCCTGGTCGGGGTACCACATCGTTGCAGGCGGCTCCGGCGGATCCCCGTAGTCCACGAAGCGCGACAGCGCGTACAGCTCGCGCCAGTACCTGGGGGAAACCGCAGTTAGCCGCTCCAAGCAGGTGTCCTTTAGCGCCAGCGCCTCCTGCACCTCGAACCGCAGCTCCGGCTTGAGGAGCGCGATCTCTGGGGCTTTGTCCGGCAGCCAGAGCCTGGAGCCGCCCCGCCACGTGATGAAGTACTCGAAGCCGCTCAAATCGGGGAGCTTGAAGAGCACCCTCACGCTACCACCCCGCTCGGGATCCGCCTGTAGATGGTGCGCTTCCGGTCGCTCTCGATCCACGCGCGCTCCCACCAGCCCCCGCCCGCTTCGACGAGGCTGGGGAGGATCTTGCGCCAGCGGTACGCCGCGTAGCGGTATTCCAGCTCGCTCAACTTCGCTAGGCGCGCCAGCTTCCTGAGCGTGACGGCGATAGCGGTGCCGTGCTGCTCCGCGAGCAAGCGCTCCAGCGCGGCGCGCAGCTTCTCATCGACCTCGCGCTTCCCCGCCGGCGCGAGCTTCACGTAGCCGCAGTTGGGGCAGACGAACCGGGATCCGATGTTCTTCCACGGCATACCGCACCGAGGGCAGAATGGCGCGCGGGGCTCTCTCGCGCGCTTGTGGACAACGCTCCGCTCGAGCACGTTTTCCGCGTGGATAGCAGCGTAAAAAATTTTACCCTGCCCTCCGCCGTGGAAAGCGTGTACATCCCCGGCTTCAGAGAATTGCTCGTTTTGCTGTTGATAGCGCTGCTGCTGTTCGTTGGCGTCGTCACCCGCTCGCCCCTCCTCCCAGCGTTCATCGCGTCCGCGCTGCTGGCTTGGCTCGTGTGGCGTCGGAAGGAGCAACTGCTCGAGCGCGTTTACGGGGAGCGCGTGCTGCTGCTCAAGCCCGTCGAGGTGAAGTTCCCAGAGGCGCAGGGCGTCAAGTACGCGAAGGTGGAGGTTCTCCAGGGCTCTAGGCGGAAGGCGGAGCTGTACGGGGCTTTCGTGCGCGTCAGGGATTACGACCCCCCGCGGGGATCGCTGGGCAAAACCGCCGAGCGGGCCCTCGCAGCGTTCCACCACCCCTCGGCGCGCGTGACGCTCGCGGCCGTCCTCCGCGAAGGAGGGTACGACTACTACGTTGGGCTGTGGGCCCCCGACCTGCGCGTGTTGAAGGCGGCGTTAGGCGACGCCGCGCGCAGCCTCCTCTCCGCCGGCTTGTACGCCGTCGCCGTTGATGCGGAAGAGGCCTTGGCTAGCCTTGGCTCGCTCGAGGAGAAGCGGTTCGGTTTCAAGCCGCCCCTCTTCGCGCTCGCCTTCGCGCTCCTCATCGCGCTCTCGGCGCTCGCGGGCAACCCGCTGCCCGCCGCGCTCGCGCTACCCCTGCTGCCCCTGCTGCCGTACGAGCTGCCCATCGCGCGCGGCGGCGCGCTGCACTTCGTCCCCGCGCGGGCGCGCGTGGTTGTCAACACGGCGTTCTCCGTCGATGAAACCTCCGTGTCGTCGATGGTTCGCAGCGTCGCCGCCGTCTCCCAGGTCGCCCCGCCCGGCTCGTTCGTCGCCGCCTGCTTGGCGCCGGCGGATGCTGCTCTGCTGGAGGCGAAGGCGAGGAGCGCGATGGAGGTTCTCGACGCCGCGCGCGCCGGAGCCTCGAGGTTGCGCGAGGAGCTGAAGGCCAGCCGCTGGCTTCAGGTGTGGAGGGCCCTGCAGGACGGCGCCGCGCCCTTCGTCGCCACGGCGGTCGCGAGCGAGGAGCTGGCTAGGGAGCTCGCGAAGTGCGGCTTGCAGCCTCGCGGCGCATCGCTGCTCGCCGCGCTCGACGCTATCATACCCCTCGACGCCGCCGGCGAGCTGCAGGTGAGCCACCAGCTCGCCTGGCTGGCGCCCCACGTGTTCCTCAGGCCCCGCACGCGCAGGACGCCCAGAGCCATCTACCTGGGCCGCGGGTTGAGGAGGGACGAGGAGGTTTGGCTCGAGCTGGACCTGCTGGAGAACGTGCACGGGCTCATCGTCGGCCCCATGGGCTCGGGCAAGAGCACGACCGCGCGCACGATCGCGCTGAGGGCGCTGGAGAGGGGCATCGTGCCGATCATCGTCGACCCGTCGGGCGAGTACCGCAAGTTCGCGGAGAGGCTGGGCTGGGAGATCATCGACTTGACGGATCGGAAGCTCGATTTGGGCGCGTGCCAAGCCTTCGACCTAGTTAGAGCATTGGAGTGCGTCACGCGCGGCGTGCCCCTGTCGGACTGGGAGTTCCAAGAGATCAGGCGCAAGCTGGAAGCCGGCGATCTCTGGAGCGCGCGCGTTGCCGTGCTGGATCTCGTCAGGCCCTACTTCTACCCGCCCTCGGTCTCGGTCAAGGAGCTCCTAGGGGCGGGTAAGCCCTTCGTCTTGTGCCTCGGCTCGAGCGCGAGCGGGAGGTACGTGCCGATGCCCGTCGAAATCCAGCGCTTCGCGTTCCTCGCCCTCCTCGCGCAGCTCCGCGATTACGTGCTCGCGCAGGGGTTGAGCGAGCCCCGCTGGATGCTGGTCGTGGATGAGGCGCACCTGCTGGCGCGCCCCCTGCGTGGCGAGGCGGAGTCGCCCGCCGCGACGATGGCGAGGATGCTGCGCAAGTTCGGCTTGGCGCTGGTGATGCTGACTCACGATTGGCGCGACATCGACGACAGCTACGTGAGGCACTGCGGCTGGCGGCTCGCCTTGTCGCACTCGGACCCGAGCTACGTGGAGGACACGCGCGTGTACATGGCTTTGACGCCGAGCGAGCTCTCCTGGTTCCAGCGCGGGCTGCGGGGTAGGGCGGTGCTGAGGAGGGGCTTCGAGCCCCACAACATCCTGGTCGAAGTGGAGCCAGCTGATGTGGCGAGGCCGGAGGTCTACGCGCAGGGATAACCATAAATGCCGGCGCGCGCGTGGAGGTGAAGCCCGTGGAGCTGGCGAAGCGCGCGTAAGGTTCATATCGCTGAGGGTTGAAGTGAAGAGGGGAAGATGTCCGGCGACAGAGAAGCGCTCTTCGGGCTCACGGAGGAGCAGCAGAAGCGCGCGTTAAAGGGTTTAGAGGCTTTCTTCCCCGAGGTTTTCTCGGGTGAAGAAGGTTCCGAGGGTCGCGCCGAGGCTCTGCGTAAAGCACTTATACTTCCCGTTTTTCAAGTGAAGAGGGAGGGGGCGGATAGGGGCTTAAACTTGCTTGCAACTCAGAAAGAATTGAAAGACGCGCGTCGTCTCCAAATCCCCGTAAACCCCTCCCTCTTCGGGAACCTCATCGACTTTTCTTACCGTTTAGCTGGGCGCGGGTGTCTCGTTAAGGTTCGGGTTGTCAGGGTGCGGGACCTAGCTTTAGCGAAACTGCTGCCTCCCATCCTAACCCCCATCCTAGCCGAGCGCCTAGAAAAGGTTGTGAGGTTGGAGCTGGAGGTTACGCCTCCCAGCGCGCGCTAGCTAGAGGCGGGCGAGGATCTCGCGGAGCGCCTTGGTCGCTTCCTCGAGGTCCTCGCGGGCCCGCTGAAGGATCTCTTCGCCGCCGCCGTTTAGCTCGATGGTGGCGTAGGTCGCGTAGATGACGCGCCCGCTCTCCTCGACCCGCTTGAGGATGTCGAAAAGCTCGTAGCGGTGGGCGCGGCGCGCGTAGCCCGCGACCTCTTCCCACACCCTTTGGAGGAGGGCGGAGGCGCGGAGCAGGTCCTCCGGCTCGCGCAGCTCCATCCTCTCCAGCGCCTCAGCTCTAGCCCGCACTCTCTCCAGAAGCTTCTCCCGCTCCACGCGCTTCTCTCAGCGCTAGGGATTAATAACCTTGACTTCCCCTGCGCGCGTGGACTCCCCGCCGCCGCGGCTGCCGGATGCGCTGGCGCTCCTCGCGCTGCTGGGCGTGAGGAGCTTCCTCGACCTCCTCTTCCTAATCCTGGCGCTCGCCGTGCTCGCCGCGGTGGCGGACGCGCTCCTCCGCCTCCTCGACCGGATGCGCTAGCCTTTTATTCCAGAGGCGCGCGTGTATCGCGTGTACGATTGGTGGATGGGGAGGTGGCAGGCTCGCGCGGACAGGCTCGCGCACACGCTCTTCTCTGCTTCGCTCGCTTGGCTTGTTGGTCTCAGGTCGCCCCTCGAGCTGGCGGCGGCGGCGCTGCTCGCGCCGCTCCCCGACCTCGATACTTGGATCCTGCACAGGGAGCTGCTGCACAACCTGCTCTTCGCTTTCGGCTTCCCGCTCGCACTCTCTCGCGCGGGCATCCCCCTCCCCGCCGCGCTGATCGCGCTGCTCTCGCACCTAGCGCGCGCGTAGTGCCGAACGCCTGCCAGGCGGCTCAACCCCCCTCTTTTCCCGGCCTTCCCGCCTTTAACACTAAACATTAATATATTGGGTATGCAGCGTCACTCTGTGAGCGGGAGGGGGGAGAAGGGCGAGAGGGAGATCGCGGAGCTCCTCAAATCGCACGGTGTAGGTCCGACGCTCATCGCGAAGCTGAAGGGTGCGGGCCTCCTATCGCCCCGCGGCTTGAAGTTCGTCGTCGCCGCCACGCCCGACGAGCTCGTGGAGTGGCTCTCGCTGAGCAGCTACGAGAGCGCGGTCAAGCTGCGCGAGGCGGCGAAGGCCGCGGTGGGCTACCAGAGCAGCGCGGTGGACGCGGCGCAGCTCATGGAGCTGGAGGAGCGGCTGCCGAAGCTGACGACGGGCGTGAAGGGGATCGACGAGCTGCTCCAAGGCGGCCTGAGGCCCGGGGAGCTGTACGAGTTCGCGGGCGAGTTCGGCACGGGCAAGACGCAGCTCTGCCACCAGCTAGCCGTGACCGTCCAGCTGCCGGAGGAGAAGGGGGGCCTGTCGGGCAAAGCGGTGTACATCGACACGGAGGGGACCTTCAGCCCGCACCGCATCCTCGCGATGGCCGAGCGCTTCGGCTTGGGCAGGAGCGCCCTCCCCGCGGTAACCGTGTACAGGCCGCTGAACACGGGCGAGCTGGAGCGCTTCGTGAGGGAGGAGCTGAGCGGCTACCTCGAGGATGGCGCCAAGCTCGTGGTGATCGACTCGGTGATCGCGCTCTACCGCGCGCAGTACCGGGGGATGGAGTGGCTCGCGCGCAGGCAGCAGGCCATCAACTACCTTTTGGACTGGCTGAAGAGGTGGGCCCGCATCTACAGCGCCGTCGCCGTGATCACGAACCAGGTGCTCACCCACCCTCTACCGAGCGGAGTCGCTCTCAAGCTGCCCGCTGGCGGGAACATCATCGCCCACGCGTCCACCCACAGGTTCCTCATGAGGAAGGCTGGGGACGCGTGGCTGATCGAGTGCATCGACTCCCCCAGGATCGCGAAAGGGGCGAGCGTCCAGTTCAAGATCACCGACGCGGGAGTGGAGGATGCCTGAGCGCGCCCAGCGCGTCCTCCGCGAGCTCGTGGAGAGGAGCTGGGGGGAGCTGGAGCGCGCGCTGCTGGCGACGCGGGACGGCGTGCTCGCGGCGGCGAGCAACCCCTCCGACTACGACGACATCCTGGCGGCGCTGGGGGCGGCGCTGCTGAACGGCATCGAGGACGCGTTCATCAGCCACTTCGCCTCCTCCGTGAAGGGCGTTTCGGTGGAGCTGGATGACGGGCGCCTCTTCATCGTGCGCGCCGTCGGGGCCGCGGGGGGCGGCGTCCTCTGCCTGGTGACGAGGCCGAGGCCCAACCTCGGGCTGATCAACCGCCTCCTGGAGAAGCTCCCCGAAGTGGAGGAGCTGGAGCTGGAGGAGGAGGGGGGCGGCGGTGGCTGACGCCTACTCGCTCGTGAAGGCTGCGCTCCTCAGGGCGGAGCGGGCTAGGGTGCTGCGGGAGGTTAAGGCGGAGCCCGTCCTCTACGTGACCGAGATCGCGTCCGGAGGGAGGGGCGGGGGCTCCGGCGCCGAAGCTGGGAGGGAGTTGCACAGGCAGCTTTGGGGTTTGGACCCCTACGAGATCGCGTTCGCCGAGAGGTGGGCCGGCCCCCTGCCGCTCGCTTGGCGCTTCAGGTTCGGCTGGGTTTACGGGGTGTGCGACCTGGCCGTGTTCGAGCGCGGCCGCCTGATGCGCGTGGTGGAGGTGAAGAGCTACGGCAAAGTGAAGCGGGCGGAGAGGGCGCAGGCGTCCCTCTACGGCCTGCTCGCTGAGCTCAACTTCCTCGCGAAGCCCGAGGTCCTAGTCGAGACGCCCGAAGGCGCGGAGAGGGTAGAGGGCTGGGAGCTGCTGGCTCTCGACTCGCTCTCGCGTTGAGCGGCTGGGGTTGGCTCTCGCGCGCTCCGCGCTCCCTTCGCGTTATGACGCCGTCGTACATCGGACGATCTACGATTCGTTCAGGTATATGACACCATCGTATTTCGTGCGTAATACGATGGTATGACGTAGATCGAACGGTCTACGACGCTGTCAAGTTCTATGACGCCGTCGTACATCGAGCGATCTACGAGGCCGTCATAAATTTAAACCGGCGGCGCGGCTCAACCCCGTGGTGAGGTGCCCGAAGTGCGGGAGCGAGAGGGTGCGCGCCCTGCGCGGCAGCAAGTACCTCTGCGAGTACTGCTACTACACGTTTTACGCGTGCCCCGTCTGCGGGGAGACCTTTGCTTACGCTTGGCAGCTTTCCTCGCACATGAGAAAGCACAGGAAAAAGGGGGAGAGGGGGGAGCTACGCGCGCTCTTAGAGGAGCTGCTGGCCGGCCAAAGGCTGGTGCTAGCGAAGCTCGAAGAGGTGTCGGGGAAGCTGGACAGGGTGCTCGAGCTGCTCTCCGCTAAGGCGCCCGCCGCGCCCCCAGCGGCGGAGCCGTCGGACGAGGAGCTCCCCGACTTCCTCAGGGACAACCCGTGGCTGAGCGTTTTGAGGTCGCGCGGGGGTGGTGAGTGATGGGCCTCGACTTCCTCGAGCGGCGCTTGCTCGAGCGCGTTCTGGCGCCGCCGCCCAAGCTGCTGTTCAGGGAGCGGCAGCTGGAGCGCGCGCTGGAGCTGGCTAAGGCCAAAACCTCCTTCGTGGTCTACGGGCCCTTGGGTACGGGGAAGACGACGCTGCTCTGGATGCTCCGCGCGCGCCTCGCGAAGCTCAGCGCCGAAGCCCTCTACGTGAGCTGCGCGTCTGCGCGCACGTTCGAGGCCCTGCGCCGCAGGCTCAAGCCGGCGCAGCTGTACCTGCTTGACGACTACGCGATGGCCGTGAGGGAGCCGAGGCTCAAGGAGCTGGTGAAGGGGCTCGAGCCCAAGGCGGTGGTCGTCTACCCTCCAGTTGAAGCCTACGGGGAGCTGGAGGGGCTGGAGAAAATCGAGATGCCTGCCTACACGCTGGAGGAGCTGGAGGAGATCTGCCGCGAGAGGGCCGCTAGGCTGGCGCTAGCGGTCGAGGAGGAGGACGTAAGGGCGGCGGCGAGGGCAGGGCTCGAGCACGGCGGGAACGCGAGGGTCGCGCTGATGGTCCTAGCGGAGCGCGCGGCCGCGAATAGCTACAGGCTGGCGATGGAGGGCTACGCGGTCGGCTGGGTGCCGGAGGGGGCTTAGCGCTTAGCTCATCCCCACAGCCCCCCAGCGGGGGGCCTGTCGTCGCAAGAGCCCCCACTCCCGCCCAGCCGCCAGCCGCGCGGCGAGCGCCAAGTGCTCGGTGGCTGGCCTTTCTAGGTCCACCTCGACTACCGCGAGGCCCGTCCTGCGGTCTACGGTGCCGGGTAAAGCGAAGAGCCGCGTCAGGTCCTCCATCACTTCGAGGTGGGCTTCGTCGAGCCAGCTGAGCTGCGCTGCAACTACGCGGGCGTAGCGGGCTTTTCCCAGCGCCATGAGCCAGACGAGGTCGCGGAGCGTGCGCGGCTCCCGCTGAACCCAGTCGCGCCAGTCGAAGTCCAAAACCCACAGCTGGTAACCCCTCCTCCCCGTGAAGACGGTCTTCACCTTCGAGTAGTTGACGCGCACGGCGTCGAGGGCTTCGAGCGCGAGCAGCCGCGCGTGCTCGACCTCATCCTCGAAAAGGCATCCGCGCACGAGGCGGCGGAGCGGCAGGCGGGCCATGTAGCCGTCCACGTCGATGCCGAACTCCGTGCCGAGGGGGTAGGCGCGGTGCAACCTGTAGATCGGCCCCACGCGCTCTGGGAAGAGGTAGCGCGCTAAGCTCACGTACGCCTTCACGTAGCTGAAGCCGTGCAGGTCCTCGACCTTGCGTACGCGCCGCTTCACCTTCACCCAGCCCGAGGCGGTTAGCAGCCTGACGTGCCTCCACCTGAGGTTGAGCCATCTGGTCATAGCCTCCCCGACCGCGCGAGCACCCTGCGCGCCCTCCTCGTGGCTCCCCCCTCCCTGTGCCTCTTCACGAGCTCCCTCACGCACTCGAGAGCCCTGCGGATCGCCTCCATCGGGATCGGCGCGCCCCCCTTTAGAAATAAGGCTTGGAGCGGGGGTGGGGGGAGGGGGTTGAAGCGAAAACTTTATCTTTTGAAATCTGAGCGCGCGCGTCTCGCGGCGCGCTTGGTCGCCCCCCTCCTCTCCCTGTCCCTGTGACTCTTCACGAGCCCCCTCACGATGAGGAGGATCTCGTTCAAGCTCACAGGGGCTCGGCGCTTTTCCGGGCTGGGGAGGGAAAAGCCTTCCGCGGTTAGTACGGCGAAAGTGTTCACGCCTCGATTGGCCCCATCATCTCCGCGAAGATCTTCGCGACCTCTCTCCCCTTGTCCGTCAGCTTGTACAGCCTGAACCGCTTGATCCGCTCTTCGACAACAAGCCCCATCTCCTTCAAGCGCATAACGTACGAGAGCGTTCTATGGTACGACGTTATCTTGCCCCGCCCCACGACCTCGCGGAGATCCGCCAGCAAAGCGCCTTCTGGGAAGTGGTACAGGTAGGCGAGGAGCGCGATCTCGTAGATGCGCCCCTCCCTCATCAGTTGAGCGGCAATGCGCTTCGCTTCCTCCTCGATGCGCTTCGCCCCCTCATCGCTCACGCGCGAACCCCTTTGCCGGCTTTCTTTCAGCGTTGCCCCTTTCGCTTAATTTTTATGCCTTCTACGGTCAGATGAGTGGCAAAGGCTCCAAAAGCCCCCTCGGGCTCTAAGAGCCCGAAAGGGCTCTTGGCGCCCTTCGAGGCGCAATTTTACTGGCTGTGCAATGTTTTTTAGGCTGCGCTCGGAGCTGTGCGCGATGGAGCCGGTAACCCTGATACCGCTCGAGCGCTTGATCCCCTCGGCGGCGAACGTGAGGATGCACATCGACCCCGCGCGCGTGCGGCAGCTGGCGGAGGACATCGCGATGCGCGGCCTCCTCCACCCGCTGATCGTGAGGCCCGAGGGCGCGGGCTACGGCGTGGTGTGCGGGCGCATGCGGCTGGAGGCCCTCAGGCTGCTGCAGCGCGAGAAGCCGGAGGACTTCGAGCGGCTGTTCGGGCAGGGGGTCCCCTGCGTCGTGAAGGAGCTGAGCGACCGGGAGGCCATCGAGCTCTCGCTGAGCGAGAACCTAAGGCAGAACACGCTGACGCCGGAGGAGAGGGGGCGCGGGATCGCGAGGCTCCACGAGCTGGGGGCGAGCCCCGAGGAGATCTCCGCCAGGCTCCTCGTCGAGCTGGAGGAGGTGAAGAGGGTCATCAGGGTCTACTCAAGGCTGCGGGAGGTGGCGGACCGCGTCGCCCCCTCGAGGGCGGGTAGACCGCCATCCCGCGCAGCCGCGCCCGCTCCAAAGAGGGGCGTTTCCCGTAGCGGCTTGATGGCGGTCGTCGCCGCAGCCGAGAAGGCGGCGCGGCGCGGCGAGATCCCGCAGGACGCGCCCGAGAGGGTTGCGAAAGTGGTAGCCGCGCTCGCGGAGAAATACGGTCTCACGACCTCAGAGCTCCAGCTTTTGGCGCGGCGGCTTGCTGAAAAACCTCAGGTCGCGGCGAGCGAGGAGGCCCTGGAGCGGCTGGCGAGGGAGGTGGCAAAGCTCGACTTCGTGGAGGTGGTGGTCGCGGTCCGGCGGGACCTCCTCGACCGCGTCCGCGAGTACGCGAGATCGAAGAACGTGACGGTGGACGAAGCGGTGAACGAGCTGCTGGAGATCGCGCTGCGCGTGGCCGCGGCCTAGCGCACAACAAATATAAATACTCCTCTTCGCCGTTACCACGTGATCGTCGCGACGTTCAGCGGATCGAAGGGTGGTACTGGGAAGACCACGCTCGCAGTCTCGCTCGCGCTGGCAGCCAGCTTGAGCCGCGAGGTCCTGCTCGTTGACGCCAGCGCCGAAGGGGGTGCGACGGCCTACCTCCTGGGCGACTGCCCAGGCCCCTACCTGAGCGAGGACCCCGACGGCAGCTTGCGGAGGGTGGAGGCGGACGAGCTCCGCCTCACGGTCGCCGTGAATCGCGGCCCGCTCCTCTGGCCGCAGAAGGTGGCGGAGCGCGTCGCCGCCTGGGCTTCGCGGTACCAGCTCGTCGTGATCGACCAACCAGCTCTAACCGACGTGGACGCGGTGGAGCGCTACATGCCTCTTTTGAAGCTCGCCGACACCATTCTGATCGTGACGGAGCCCAACCCCGCCAGCATCGAGGCCTCCTTGTACAGGTTCGGGGGCAAGCGCGTCATCGTGGCTCTGAACCAGCCGAGGCCGTATCCTAGAACGGTGGTGGAGCACTACCGCCGCGTGATCGAGTACTTCTGCCGGAGGAACGGCTACGAGTACGTGCTGGTGCCCTACGAGCCAGCGGTCAGCAGGTTGAGCCCCTCCACCCTCGGGATCTTCAAGTACACCTCGGACGAGTACGACAGCGCGATCGCGAAGCTGGGCAACCTCATCCTGCACGGGCGGTAAAAATATATACTGGCGCCCCGCCCCACTCTTGTGAGCCTCTTCAGGAGGGATAAGGGTAAGAGCGAGGAGCGCGAGGCGAAGGACTTCTTCGAGGAGCACAAGAGGATGAAGCAGCTGAGGGACAACCCCCACCTCCTGCAACCCCAGCCGGTTCAGCAACCCCAACCGCAGCCCGCTCAACCGCCCCTGCAGCCAGCTCAACCGCAGCCGGCTAGGCCCCAGCCCGCTCAGCCCCAAGTTCAACCTCCTCAGCCTCAGGCTAGGCCGCAGCCCGCGGCCCCCCAGCCGGCTCCCCAGCCGAGGCCTGCTGCGCAGCCCCAACCCGCGCAGCCCCAGCCGCAGATCACTCCGATAGAGGCTCTGACCAGGGCTTTCAAGCTGCTGGGCCTCGACATCGGGCCGGTGGAGAGCTTGAAGACGCGCGCTAGGGAGCTGGAGGCGAAGGAGAAGGAGGTCGCGGCGCGCATCGAGGAGCTCCAGCAGGTCCTCGAAGCCATCAGGGAGGCCCTGCAGGTGCTCAAGCAGCTTGGCTTGTAGGTGCTCGAGCCGTGCCGCTCGCCAAAGCAGCCAAGAAGATCAAAGCGGAGCAGAAAGCCGAGCGGAAGGCGGAGCGCGAAGTTCTGCCCGCGGCTCAGCCTGAGCTGTTTCCCGCGCCGGAGGCGGGTCAACCCGAGCTCTACCCGGCGGCTTTGGCGGCTCCCGAAGAGCAGCCCGTTGAGGCGGTTGAGGCCGCGCCCCCAGCGCCGCTCGAAGCGCAGCCGCTTGAGGCGCAAACTCGGCTCGAGGTTCAGCCGGAGGCCCCGCCGCCTGAAGCGCTCTCCCAGCCTCAAGCGGAGGCTCAACCCCCAGCCGAGTTCGAGGCGCAGCCGCTTGAGGTTCAGCCAATCGAGGCTCAACCGAGGGCGCAAACTCAGCTCGAGGCCCCCGAGCCCCAGCCTCCAGCTGAGGTGGAAGTTCAGCCCCCAGCCGAGGCTCCTCTAGCCCCTGCGGTTCAGCCGCTGGAAGCCCAGCCTCCAGCCGAAGCCCTTCCAGCTCTCGGGGCTCACCCGGTCGAGAGCGCCGCTCCAGCTCCCGAGGTCCAAGCGCTCGAGGGGGGCGGCGCCCGCGTGGTCGCCGTACGGCAAGCGCAGCCGCCGCCAGAGCCGCGCGTGGTGGCTGTGAGGCCCGCCCAAGCGGCGGAGGCGCGCTCAGCCGCGCCGCGCAGGTTCAGGATCCCCCGCTTGAGGCTGCGCTCTGCCTCGCGCTTGGAGGGCGCCGAGCTCCCCCTGCCTCCCCTGAAGGGCGAGCTTGTCAGGGTTCCGTCGGGCTACCTCGTCTTGGGCGACGGCGTCGTGCGCGTCTACGCCGAGCGCGAGGGGCCTTGGGGCCCCCTGCAGCCCCTAGCCGACTACAGGGAGACGCAGGAGATCTTCATCACGGAGCAGGACGGTCTTGTGCACATCACCGCCGGCATCGCCGGCAAAAGGTACGTGGTGGAGCTGCCCCGCGAGCTCGTGGTGGAGCGTTTGGCTCAAAGGATCGCGATAGCTGCTGGAATACCGCTCTCCGAGCGTAACCCGCAGGACTCCGGCGAGTACCACGGCTGGCGCGTGAACCTCGCGATACCCCAGATCGCGGGCGGCTGGCAGATCTCCGCGGCTAGGGTGGTGAAGGTGGAGCCGCTGCGCAAGGAGCCCCTCCTCCTGGCTAGGCTCGTCGCGCTGGCAGCCGCTCCCAACAGCCTCACCTTCGTCGGCCCACCCGGCAGCGGGAAGACGACGGCGCTCATCGGCGTCCTCAACGCCATCCTGGAGCTCTGGCCGAGCCTGCGCGTGAGCATCGTGGAGGAGGAGCCGGAGGTGGCGGTGCAGGTTTCGGGGCCGAGCGTGGTCCGCTACTTCAGCTTCGGCGACCGCAACGTTACCGCGAACATCCGGGCCACGCGCAGGTACGACAGGCCCGACCTCCTCGTGGTGGGCGAGCTAAGGGGCGAAGAGGTACCCTCCTGGTTCGAAGCCGCTGGAAGCGGTATCCCGGTGCTCACAACCGCGCACTCCGTCGGCCTCGCGGACGCAGTCAAGAGGCTGGACACCCTCATCCAGGCTTCGGGGCTAAAAGCGAGCGTCCTCGACGCCGTGAGGGTATGGGCCGTCTGCGGGAAGACGGTGAGCAGCGCGGGGATCGAGAGGGGCGTCAAAGCCGTCTACGTGGTGACGGAAAAGGGCTTCCAGCCCGTGTACAGGGCGGGGAGGCACCTGCCCGAGGAGGAGTTCGTGAAGCTGCTCCCGCCCGAGCTCCAGCTCGCCCTCGACGGCAGAGAGGCTGGGAAAGTGTACGCGAAGATCAAGGAGAAGCTTGGCGCAAAGGAGGCCCAGTTCGAGCCGATGGAGCCCCTACCCTTCGAGGAAGTCCTGGGCGGGGAGGTGGGCTGAAGTGAGCTTCCTCGAGAAGCTGAAGAGAGCCTTCGGCCTCTCAACGGAGGAGGACCCCTTGAAGAGGGAGGTCGAGGAGATGCGCCGCTTGGCGCGCTCAGCGGCGCGAGAAGCGCGCATCGAGGGGAGGAAGCCGAGGAAGGGGAAGCCGTTCGAGGGCGCGCTGCCGGAGGAGCTCTTCCCCGACGAGCTCGTCGAGAGGAAGGAATAAAATCCAAGTCTGCTTCTCCAGCCCGTGGGCGAAGCCCTCGAAAGGGAGGAGCTGCGCAAAGCGGTTGAGCTGGCCCGCCTTATCGTCAGGGAGGCGGAGCGCGGCGCCCGCTGGCCCTCCCTCGCATTAATTTTAAATAGGGGTGTTTACACCCGCAAACCGATGAGGACCGGGAAGAGAGCCGGCGCGATGCCGCCGATCGTGACCGTCATCATCATCGTCGCAGCCGTCGTCGCGGCAGCGCTGGCCGCCTACTTCATCTACGCGACAACCGCGAGGGGCGTCAGGCAAGTATCGCTAACCGTCATCGGCCAGCCCACCCTGTACGCTAGGCAGGGCGGCGGCGTCGAGCTGCGCGTCACCTTCAAGAACGACGGCACAGCCGACGTGGACCTAACGGGCTCGATAATCAGCGTGCAGACGAAGAACAAGACGGTCGTGGAGTTCGCTAACCCGACGCCGGTCATCAGAGACGGCAGCCTGAAGCTGTCTCCCGGCGACTCCGTCGCCCTCGTGTACACTGCTGAGGCGCAGCTCGACTGGTTCCCCGACGGCGCGATGGCGACGCTGCAGACGAGGGACGGCTACCAGACCAGCTTCGCCGTCGCCAAGCCGTAAACCGTAAACAAACCCAACTCTTTTCTCTTTTTCTTTCTCTTCTCGCGCGGGCGAAAGAGTTATAAATACTGGCTCCCCTCTTCCCCCGATGAGGGCTAGGAGGTTGGGAGGGATACCGCCGCTCGTGACAGTGCTGATCACGATATCAGCGGTGGTCGCGGCATCTCTCGTCGCCTGGTTCATGTGGAGCAGCACGAGGGCGGCCACACTCCAACCCGTCCTCGAGGTCACAAGCGCCTACGTCTCCGGCAGCGGCACCAGCTACGCAGTCAGCTTCGTTATAAGGAACGTGGGCGCGGCGCAGATAAGCTCGGTCACGCTGGACGAGATATCCTGCGAGGCAACGCCCGGCGGCAGCGTGGTTGCCGGGACTCCCGCCGGCTGCACCTTCTCCCCGACGACGCCGGTGGCGGCGAGCTGCAGGGCAACCTTCACGTCGAGCATCAGCGACGGCTCCACCTGCTACGCCCGCGTGAGAGTGACGCACACGGGCTCCGCGGGGACCCCGACCTCGGCGGTAACGTTAACCTTCAAGGTGGCTAGACCGTGAGGGTGGTGGGCGTGGCCGGCAGGAGGAGGTTGGGAGGGATACCGCCGATCGTCACGGTCTTGATCACCATCTCGGCTGTAGTAGCGGCATCGCTTGTCGCCTGGTTCATGTTCGTGTCCACTAAAACCGCCACCCAGACGCCCATCGTTGAAGTCACGAACGCCGTGTACATAGGCGGCACGGGCTCCGGCGCTTGGAGGATCTCCTTCACCATCCGCAACATCAGCGGCGCGCGCGGCGCAACCGCGAGCTTGAGCGGCGCCCAGCTCTTCTGCGACGGCTTCAGCGGTTGGACCTCGGTCACTCTCTCCTGCTCGCCCGGCACGACTCTCGCCCCGGGCCAGAGCGCTTCCTGCTCGATCATCAGCGTACCGCAACCCATATCGCCGAGCTCCGACGGCAGGCTCGGCTGCCAGCTGCAGCTCTCCGACGGCACGGTGGTCGGCTTCACCGCAACCCGACCGTGAGGGTGGCGGGCGTGTTTGGCAGGAAGAGGAGGGTTGGCGCGATCCCGCCGGTTGTGGTGGTGCTGATCACGATAGCCGCTGTGGTCGCCGCGTCGCTCGTCGCTTGGTTCATGTGGACCACCACCAAGAGCGCTACCTCGCAGCTGCTCCTCGAAGTGACGAACGCCTACACCCCGGACGGCCAGCGCATCTTCTTCACGCTCAACAACATCGGCACGCAGCGGTTGAACATACAGCAAGTCATCGGCAACTGCACAGCGGGCGGTTCATCTTCAGTCGGCGGCACCGGCTCCTGCGGCCCATCGCTACTGGACGCGGGTCAAACCGCAGCCTGCTACGTCGTCCTCAGAAGCCCGCTCCCCTCGGGCGACCCCACCTGCGCAGTCACGATAGTAACAGACAGGGGCAACGCGGTCTTAGCCGTGCGAGCGGCGCGCGGCTAGCGGCAGCCGGTAACCTTTAAATAATATCCTTTTTCTCTCCTCTCGTGGCTAAGCCTAGGTCTAGGAAGGGCGGCTTCTCTTTAGGCAGGTGGTTTAGGAGCGAGGCGGACGCGGTGCCGCTCGCGCTCGTCATGCTTTCCTCGCCCCAGCTGCCCTTGACGACGCTCAAGGAGGTCAGGGGCTTGGGCTTCGACTACCTGCCCGACCCGGAGGAGCTGGCAGCTGGGGACGCGAGGCTCGACGGCCTATCGGAGAGGATGAGGAAGGTGCTGGAAGCCGCCGTCGCCACGCAGAGGAGCGGTAGCAGGGCCGCGCTGGACGAGCGTTTGAGGGACGTGCTGGCTGAGCTGCGCACCACGCTGGAGACGGCGGACTACAACATCAGCAACCTGTACAGCCTAGTCAGCACGTTCACCAGCACGGTCCCCGCCACCATCGTGGCTACTATGGCGTTGATCGGTGGTGGAGTGGCTACCACGGCGCTCGCTTTAGCGGCTGTCGGCCTCGTGCTGGCGCTCGTCTCCGGCCTCGTCATCTACCCGTTCGAGTTCGGCGTGCCGACGCCGCCCTGGAGGACCTACCTTCCTCTCCTCTCGGTTTTGCCCGTCTACCTCCTCCTGTGGTGGCTGAAGGTGGAGGCGCCTTTGACGCTCGCGCTGGCGCTGGGCTCGGTCCCGACCTCGATCATCCACTTCTGGTGGACCCGAAACGAGCTGAAAAAACTGGACAAGGCGAGGGACATGGTCCGCGTAGCGGCCAGGTCGGTGGGCAACCCCTACCACGCTCTAGTCCGAGAGAAGCTGATCAGCGAGCCGGAGGACCTTCTCAGCGGCGAGTGGAGAGGGTTCGCCAGGGCCGCGGCGCTGGGCTTGTGGCAGGTGCTGCTGCACGGGGGCTACGAGAACCTCCGCCGGCTTGAGGAGTACATCTCGCAGATCCTCGAGTTCGTCAAGCGGTTGAGGAGCAAAACCAGGGTCTTCCTCCTCTA
>Ga0326760_1000612_pt1 | contig 17902 bp, 21 predicted proteins | sample GCREP_S_FD_207668 | JGI IMG/M metagenome (GOLD analysis project Ga0326760, IMG submission 207668) | Hot spring sediment microbial communities from Geyser Creek Basin, Yellowstone National Park, WY, United States - GCR.EP_S | ecosystem: Environmental > Aquatic > Thermal springs > Near-boiling... | reverse complement strand
GCGTCCTCGGCGCCGATTTGGTCGGCTTTGAGCTAAATGCCGGCCGGGCCTGGCGGGAGCCAGAAATGCGGACTGGAGCCCCGGCCGGGATTTCTGGGCGGGCTCTCCCCCGAACCCGGGACCTCCTGCTCGTTGGGAGGTTGCCCCCTTACCAAGCCTACGCGGGAGCCCCTCGGGCTGGTTTAAGCCCCGCGTCAATCCTTTATATTTTTTACGGCCCTGCCGCCTCAAGCCGCCCCCGAGTGCCGCTGTTAGGTCCGAGTTCACGCGACATCCCCGCGCCACTCACTCCGCGCGGGGCGGAGCTACTGCTGCCTGTCTTGGAGAGAGCCGGCAGCCCGAGGGAACTCCCTAGGCGCTCTACCAGGGCTGAGCTACCGGGGCCGGCCCCCTCTGGGTCTCACTATTTATGTTTTTCTCTGCCGCCTCGGCCGCAGACGCTGGCTTATATACGGCGGCAGCGCGTCTAGCCGGTGACAATATATGAAATTGTCAAGCCGGATGTTGAGAGGGCGAGGGAGGCGAGACACAGGAGGCTAGTCGTGCTGGTTGGCACTGACGACAGGAGGCTCGCGGAGTGCGCGGCAGAGGCCCTCAGGGCGTATGAGGCGGCAGGGGGCGGCGCCAGGGGGCTCTACATGTTTCAGCCGGAGTACGCCGACGCCAACAAGCGAATGAACTACCTGAGAGACTTGCTGGAGGGGTCCTCGCTCGAGACAGAATTCAGGCCTTACAAGGACACGCAGCGGGTGCTGGGCACGACTTATGACTTCGCCGTTCTCGACCTGATAAACGACCTCAAGCCGAACGACGTGGGGCGCCTCGGGGGAGTTGTGCGCGGCGGCGGCGTGTACATACTCCTCGTGCCCCCGCTGCACGTCTGGAAGAGCTATCTCACGAAATTTCAGACCGCGCTGCTCGTGCCGCAGTTCACGCCGAGCGACGTCAGACACCGGCTGAAGGAGAGGTTCTGGCGCAGTCTGTACGAGCACGAGGGCGTCGCGGTCTTTGATGCAGATCGCGGCGAGCTGCTAAAGCCGCCGGGAGCGGTCGAAATTAAGCGCTACGAGCCTAAGAGGCCCGAGATTCCCGAAAAGGCTGTGATATCGCCGAGGATTTACCGAATGGCCGCGACGCAAGACCAAGTTGAGGTGTTAAAGCTCTTCGAGCTGCTCTACCAGAGGCCCAAGAGGAAAATTGCGCTAGTCGTGATAGCGGATAGAGGGCGCGGCAAGAGCGCCGCGCTGGGGCTCGGGCTCGCGGGAATAGGCCACAGGCTCAGGAAGGCAAAGGCAAGAGTGCAGGCAGTCGTCAGCGCGATGGAGTACGCGAACCTGGAGACACTACTGGAGTTTGCCATAAGGGGGCTTAGGGCGCTGGGGTACAAGCCCGGCGTGGAGAAAGAGGGCGGGGAGGTGCGGTCCGTGAGGGCCAAGGGCATATTCATTGACGTCGTCACGCCGTACATGCTCCTAAAGCGTGAGAGTGCCGATATCGTCGCTATAGACGAGGCAGCGTCAGTTCCGCTGCCGGCACTCTACGCCGTGCACAAGAAGTTCGACAGACTCGTCTTCGCCACGACAATTCACGGCTACGAGGGCGCCGGCAGGGGGTTCTCAATAAGGTTTCTGAAGTACCTCCGCGAGTCCGGGGACACGGAGGTGCACGTCTACGAGATGAGGGAGCCGATACGCTACGGCCCCGACGACCCCGTCGAGCGGTGGCTTTTCAACGCATTCCTCTTAAATGCCGAGCCGGCGAGAGTTGAGGAGTCAGACGTAGAGTGCGTGAAGAGACAAGAGGTGGTTTACCTTAAGGAGGGGGACATAATAGGCGACGAGGAGAGGCTGCGCCAGTTCTTTGGCATTTACGTGCAGGCTCACTACCGCAATGAGCCGGACGACCTCGGCATGCTTCTCGACGCGCCGCACCACACGGCCAGGGCCCTCGCGTTGCCCAGCGGGAAGATCGTGGTGTCAGTCGAGCTGGCGTATGAGGGGGGTCTCGACGACGTGTCAATAGACCAGGCGCTGAGGGGGCTGAAACTGCCCGGGAACATAATTCCCGACAGGTTCTTGAAGTACTGGAGGGTCCCCGAGTTCGCGAGGTTGAGGGGCTGGAGGATTGTGAGGATAGCCACGCACCCCGAGCTTCAGGGCATGGGTCTCGGCACGCTCATGCTTAGGAAAATCGAGGAGGAGGCGAGAGAGCTCGGAATGGACTGGATCGGCGTCGGCTTCGGCGTTTACGACAGGCTGTTGAGATTCTGGATCAGGAACGGCTTCGTTCCAATTCACCTGTCGCCGGAGAGGAATCCGTCGTCGGGCGAGTACAGCGTGCTGCTAGTGAAGCCCCTCAGCGAGAGGGCCAGGGAGTTCGTCAGGTACGCGAACATCGAGTTCCGGAGGAGGCTCGTGCACTCGCTAATGGGCCCGTACAGCGACCTCCTGCCGTCCGAGGTCCAGTACTTGCTGAGCGACTGGGGGTGGGATGTCGACGGGCCGCCGCTGCTGTCGAGGAACCAGCTTGAGAGGCTTGTCGCTTACGCGTTCGGCCCAATGACCTACGAGAACGTGATGGACGCCATGTACATGCTGACTGCGCGCTATTTCTACAACTCCAGGGACAGGAGGCCGGGACTTCCTGACGCCGCCGAGAGGATACTATTAAGCAAGGTGCTGCAGGCAAGACCCTGGAGGGAGGCAGCCGATGCCGCGGGAGTCAAGCGCGGCGACCTCATGCTAATTCTGCGGGAGATTGCCAAGGTGCTGCTGTATTACTACCACGGGGGCTCGTTTGAAGTCCCGCTGTTCGTCGTCGGCACGGTGAGGGGGAGCGGCAAGTAGCCGCCCCCAATCCGGCTGCCCCGGAGGGCCCGGGGTCCTGAGCGGGCCAGGCGCTGTCAACCATAAATAGCGCGCTGCGCGCATCACGCGGTGTCGTCCGTCAGAGAGACGGACGAGACGTACGTCTCCGTCACGCTGAGGCGCGGCGAGAAGCCGCGTGTCGAGACGCCACTGCCCCTCTTCACCCACATGCTCGAGACATTTCTGCTCTACGCCGGGATAGGCGGCGTGGTAGAGGCGAGGGAGAGAAGAAAGCTGGACGACGGGCACCACATAATAGAGGATGCCGCGATAGCGCTCGGCAGGGCGTTAGGCCAGCTCCTCGGCAATAGAGAGGGCATTGCTAGGTTCGGCTGGTCGGCAGTACCGATGGACGACTCTCTCGCGCTGGCGGCCGTGGATCTTGGCGGCAGGGCCTACTGGGTCGTCAGGGCGAGGCTCCCGAACGTGACGGTGGGCGGCTACCCGCTCTACATGTTCAAGCACTGGGTCAGAGTGCTCGCCCTTGAGGCAAGGGCGACGGTCCACGTGTACGTGAGGGGCAGGGACCCGCACCACAAGCTCGAGGCGGCGCACAAGGCGCTGGGGTTGGCATTCAGGCAGGCCATGGCGCCGTCAGAGCGCACGCCGACAACAAAAGGAGTGCTGCTATGACATCGCCCGTCATCCCGTCAATAGACATAGAGGGCGGGAGGGCGGTGAAGAGGGTGCGCGGAAGGCGGGGGGAGTACGTCTTCGTCGGGAACCCGCTGGAGCTCGCCAGGAGGTTCTCGCGCGCCGAGCTCGTGCACGTGGTCGACCTGGACGGCGCTGAGGCAGGGCGCCCGGTCAACGTGGCGGTGGTGGAGGCTGTGTCGAGGCTCCTCGGGGGGAGGTGCCAGCTCGGCGGCGGCTTGAGGTCTGAGGCGTCGATTCTGTGGACGCTCGAGAATTGCAAGACCGCCGTCGTCGGCTCGCTGCCCTTCACGGAGCCGCGGCTCTTCGCCGAGATTGCCGGCAAGTACGGGAGCCGGCTTGCAGTCTCCATCGACGTCTGGCGCGATGTCGTGATGATAGACGGGTGGAGGAGGGCCGCGGCGCCACTAGGCGAGGCTCTCACCCGCCTGCGCGACCACGGCGTTTTTGCCGCCCTGATCGTGACGTCAATCGACGTGGAGGGCACGGGCGCCGGCTTCCGGGCCCCCGCGGTGAGCACCAACCGCATGAGGGAGCTGGCGCGGCGCCTGTATTACGCAGGCGGCGTGAGGACGTGCAAGGACGTGGAGGAGGCGCTGAGGGCAGGGTTCGACGGCGTTATAGTGGGGTACGCGCTCTACCGGGGCGACCTGCGCGAGTGCGCCGATCTGTAGCGATTAGGGCGCTCGTACGCGCGGATGCCGCCGTCTATCGCCTGACCACCTCCTCGTACTTCTTCGTGCAGAACCACCAGTACTTGCATTCAACGCCTGGCTCCTTTAGCCTCTTCTCGGCGGCCTCTACTGTGGCCGGCGGCGGCACGATTACGGGATCTCCTGGCTTCCAGTCTGCCGGCGTTGCGTAGCCGTACTTGTAGCTGAACTGTACAGCGTCGATTATGCGCAGTATCTCGTCGACATTGCGGCCGTTGGTGTAGGGATACGCGGCGAACCAGGCAAGCCTCAGGTCTGGGTCGATCAACGCGACTGTTCTAACCGTCAAGCTCTGCCCAGGCGGTATGGCGTTGAAGAGCGATGCCACTTTCATATCCACATCTGCAATTATGGGGAACGGAACCTTGATGCCGAAGGCCTGCTCGATTTGCTTCTTCCACTCGATGTGGCTAAAGACGGTATCTACGCTGAGGCCCAGAAGCTCCACGCCCCTCTTCTTAAACTCCTCATACTTCCTCGAGAACGCCACGAACTCGGTGGTACACACCGGCGTGAAGTCGCCGGGATGGCTGAAGAGCAACAGCCACTTCCCCTTGTAGTCGCGGAAGCACTTCTCGCCCATGTCGGTCTTGAAGCACAGGTCCTCCGGTATTTTCATCCCCAGGTACGGACCTCTTATTTCTGCTGCCATAACCACTTATCGAAACGTCTTTAAAAAGAATCTAGGGCGTCTCCGGGACTATCTCAATGGCCTTCACGGGGCACTCGTGCGCGCAGATGCCGCAGCCCTTGCAGTAGTCGTAATCTATCTCGTACTTGACCTCGTACACTCTCTCGCCGACTTTAAACACGCCCTGCCTCTCCACTATGGCGCCGTCGGGGCAGTAAAGCCAGCATATCCGGCACCTGATGCACCTGCTGTCATCGATCACGGGCCTGAAAGCCCTCCAGCTCCCCGTCTTGTTCCTTCTGCTCGAGCCTGGCTCCGTAATCACGGCGCCTATTGGCAGCTCCGAGGCCCGCGGGAGGCTCATAATTCTGCTGTTTCCTGGTGTGCGAGCTCTATGAGCTTTGCGTTTGCCTCGTAAAGCCTCCCGCTGAAGAACTTACCGAGGGCCCTGAGGGCTGTGTCCAGGGAGACAACTCCCGTGGCCCTGATAACCGCCCCCACCAGTGCGGTGTTGACTACGGGCCTGCCCAGCACTCTCACGGCCAGAGAGGTCGCGTCTATGTAGTATGTTTTCAGCGGCGACTTGTACGCGCCGTTTACTACTAGTATCGAGCTCTCCTTGGCGCCGCTCAGGGGGTCTTCAAACTTAAAGAGAGTGGGGTCCGCGACGACTATAACGTCCGGGCGCAGCACGGGCTCGCGCGCATAGATGGGCCGGTCTGAGACGCGCAAGTAGGACTTGACGGGCGCGCCCCTGCGCTCCGGCCCGAACTCAGGAAACGCCTGGGCGTGCTTGCCCTCCATCACTGCAGCGACTGCGAGCAGCTGCGCTGCCGTAACCATGCCCTGACCCCCGCGCCCGTGGAAGCGGAACTCCAAAAGCGACACGCCACTAGCACGCTGCGCGATTATTAACTTTTATGTAATTATGTATGACATGTCACGGTGCTGTGGAGTTCTGCGATAGGCGATTATCAACACTCACTATCACGAACAATAGTGATAGTTAATGAGGAAAGGCTTAAATTTTAGAAAGCGGCAGGAGCGTGCGCGTGCTGGTGCCGGTAGACGAGGACAGGGGGCTTGACTCGCCCATATCTGCGCACTTCGGGGACGCGCCGTATTTTGCTGTGCTTGAGCTGAGCGAGGGCTCGCACAAAGTCAGCGCGGTCCGCAATCCGGCGCGGGAGGGGCCGGGCTCCTGCAAGTGGGATCTCGTTAGCGAGTTGAAGCCAGATGCAGTGGCGGTGCGCGCGATCGGGAGGAGGGCTTACGAAATGCTGACGTCAAGCGGAGTAAAGATTTACATTGCAGTGGGAAACGCGCTGAGAGACGTCCTGGATGCGCTCAAACGCGGCACGTTGAGGGAGTTCCCGCCGCGCGCCGTTCATGAGCCGATGCACTGGCGCCGCGCTGCCGGCAGGAGTAGCGCTAGCCTGCCTCCGGCCCTGCATATGTGCAGTTGTGGGCACCGCTGCCGTGCAGTATCGACTTAATTGACTCAATATCAAGCACGGAACAGAAGTAAACTGGTATTCCCGCGGCGGCAATTGCCATGCCCACCTCTACTTTCTTCCGGACTCCGCCGGTCACGTCTATACCTGAGGCACCGGCAATGCTGGCTTCGAGCGCGAGCCTCTTAATTTTCGCGGCGCCCGGCACTCCCGGCGGCGCGGTGTAGATGCCGTCGGCACCCATGAGGAAGATCACCGCCCTGGGGCTGAACTCCCTGGCTAGCTCGGCGGCAATGTCGTCGCCGCTCAGCACGACGTACCCCTCATCGGAGGGAACAACGTCGCCGTGAAGGAGGGGGTACATGCCGCGCTCTAGCGCGTGCACAATAACCTCCCGCCTAATAAGCGCCCTGCCCCAGAACACGTCGCTGGGCTCTATCGGGACTGCGTAAACCCCCGCCTCGGCCAGCTCCTCAATTACGCGCGCCGTGAGGCGCTTGAGAGATGCCTTAATGAGCGCCGTGCCGAGGGGAGTGAGCCCGAATGCGCTCACGTGGGGATGAGCGTAGGAGCCAGCGCCGTGAATGAGAATGGCCCGCCTCCCGCGGAGCGCCGAGGCGGCTGGCGCTATCAGCCCCCGGAGGAAGGTGTACGGCCTTGCCTTATCGGTAATGGCGGAGCCGCCGAACTTTACGATGTATATTTCCCGGCCCTTCTCTCGGGACTCCGCCACTTGCGTGCCCGGCTCTTGAGGCTTTATTTTGTTCTTTTGGCCACTTGATGCCCGCGCTGGAGACATCGCCTCTAAACAGCGCCGGGACGCAGGCGCCCTCGCTCACATCAGCACGCGAGTCAGTACTCCCTCTTTAGTATGAAGTCCAGCAGCTCCCTCAGCGCCTCGCTGTTTGGTATTCTTGCCAGGTGGCGCTCCGCCTCGCGGCGGTATTTGTCAGCCAGTCTCACGGCCTCGCTTCTGACGCCCACGGAGTCCAGCAGCGCCACGGCCCTCTTAACGTCTTCCTCGCCAACCCTCTCCTTGGCTAGTATGGAGAGCAGCTCCTCTCTGTCCCGCGGCGGGAGTTTCGCCAAGGCTATAACCACCACGGCGTTGCCCCTCTTGCGCTCCTTGATGTCCTTTCCGATCTCCTTGCCGAACTTCTCGGGGTCTCCGTATATATCGAGCACGTCGTCTATAATCTGGAACGCTATGCCGGCGCCCATCCCAAAGCTCCACGCCGCCTCTGCGAGTTCTGCATCGTCAGTGACAGAAAGCACGCCCCACTTGGCCGCAGCAGCAATTAGAGTCCCCGTCTTCAGCGAGACCATGCGTATGTAGTCGTCGAGCGACACGTCCGCCTTGCGCGCGGTGACAAAGTAGGGGTCCTGGCGCCCGCCGCACTCAAGCAGCACGTCGAGCCTCTCCCCCTCGTCTATTGCCTTTATCACCTTTGCGACCTCTCTGGCGAACAGCAGCGGCTTGGGCGTGTCTAGCACCGCCTCCTCTATTGCCTCCCTGTACCACACGCCTATGAGTATTGCCGCGCTGTCGCCGTACTTCTTCCTCACCGTTGGCACGCCCCGCCGCACCTCCCCCCTGTCAATTACGTCGTCGTAAATGAGCGAGTAGTTGTGTATCAGCTCGACAATTGCAGCGGCGGGAATTGCGGGCTCCCAGCGCCCCGAGACAGCCTCTGCGGCAGCCAGAGTTATCAGCGGCCTCAGGCGCTTGCCCCCCGTCCTGACCTGATAAAGCACCCCGTCCCTGAACTCCGGCTCGACGTCAATTGTCAGGTAGTACTCGAGGGCCCTCTCAAGGGCTCCGCCGTACTTCCGGTGGAGTCTCGTTAGCACGTCCATGGCAATTTCGCGGCACGGGCTCTTAACTAATCCCGCCGCGCCGTTGCCGAAATATTAAAAGTGCTGCAGCTTGCGCACGTTATGGAGACGTCACTGATGCTCGCGCTTGCCGTGCCTGCTCTTGCCGCGCTTGCCGTGCGGCGGCAGTTCCTCACGGCTGGAGGCGCCGCCGCCGCGGCTGCAATTGGCGTGACGATAGCTGTCATGAACGCGGCGCTCTTCACGTTGCTGCTCGTTTTCTTCATCACGTCATCATTGCTCACTAGGCTGCGCGCTGAGCTGAAGAGGAGTCTCGGACTCCGCGACGTGGCGGGAAGGGGCGCCGTGCAGGTAGTCTGCGCGGGGGCTCCCGCACTGGCATTTGCCGCGTTTCATGCGCTCACGGGCGATTCTAGGCTCCTCTGCGCAGCGGTGACGGCAGTGGCTGCAGTGACTGCAGACACGTGGGCCAGCGAGGTTGGCATCGCCTACGGAGGCACTCCAAGGTTTATCCTCGCGCCGGGGAGGCGCGTGAGACCCGGAGTCTCAGGCGGTGTGACTTTAGTCGGCAGTGCGGCGTCCGCCGCGGGAGCCCTAACAATTGCGCTCCTGGCACATGCAATGGGCGTCGACGCGCCGGCATGGAAGGTCGCGCTGTTCGGATATGTCGGCGAGCTCGCGGACAGCCTGCTTGGAGCGGCGCTGCAGACTGGGCGCATCTGCAACGGCGAGCTCGCAAGCGGCACGGCGGCCTCTTGCGTCAGGCGCGGGGCGCTCACGAATGAGTCGGTGAACTTGCTGTCGGGGCTGGCCGCGGGCGCGCTCTCGGCCGCTGTATAGCTGCGCATTTATAGCACTGGCCCGCGTCGCGGCGTGAGGGTCCACGTCGAGGAACTGCAGGTTCAGACCAGGTCCAGAGAGGACATAGTCATCATAACCGGCGGGATTGAGAGCGCCATCGAGAGGAGTGGCATCAAGCGCGGAATTGCGCTGATTTACGTGCCGCACGCCACGGCAATGCTGGCGGTCAACGAGAACGAGCCGCGCCTGAAGGAGGACATCCTTAGCAAGCTCCGCCAGCTATTCCCGCGCAATGCCGGCTACCGGCACGACGAGATTGACGACAACGCGAATGCCCACCTGGCGAATGTGTTTCTGGGCCCGCACCTAGTAGTGCCGGTGATCAACGGCAGGGCAGCCCGCGGCACGTGGCAAGACGTAATGATGATTGAAATGGACGGGCCGCGCGCGCGCAGGGTCATTGTCGTCGTGGTGGGCGAGTAGCAGGGCGCGCCTGCCGCCCCCATTAAGACGCCATACAGGCGCATTTTTCCTGCATATGTAATTGCGTGCTCGCTGAGGTTAAATTGCGCGCGCATGACGGTAGCATGAACCCTCGCTTTGACTTGTCCGACTTCAAGTCCGTGCTGAAGGTGGTGTACCAAGGCATGCAGAAGATGGTGAGCGAGGCGAGGGGGTCGTGCGTCTCGTTCACGCCGAGAAGGGTTCTCATGTCCGGGGGCGTTGATACGACAAAGCCTGTCGTGCTGACGCTTGTGAGATACGTGCTGGAGAGGCTCGTTGGCGTGGGCATGCTGCAGCGGGACGACACGAGAGCGCGCGTGAGATATGTGCTCTGTAAGAACTCGCTGCTGTGGCAGAGAATCAAGCTGGGAGGCGGCGAGACGCTCAAGCTGCTCGAGGAGGTGACGGCAGAGTGAGCGGCTTGACGCCGCCGCGTGGAGAAAGAATAATGGGGGTTCGAGTTGACGCGTGGGAGAGAAGGCCTTCCTGCGAGACCTCCTGTCTTCACTCGGCGCCGAGGACAACGATGTGACCTACATTGACGGCATTGCCGTTAAAATTGACGGCATCTCGGCGTCGGCGTCAAGACTCGCGTTCCAGAGCTGGCAGGACTTCGGCTGGAGGGGAGTTGCCGCGGCTTACAGCGACATGAGGGTCAAGTACGCGACCCCGACGCACATGCTCGCATCTGTCACGGCGCCGAGCCTCTCGGAGGCCTCTGAGGTCATCGAGGGCATCCTCGAAGCTGCATCGTGCTTCGGGGTTAAATATATTGGCGGCGACTTAAACCGGGGTGGCGACGTCGTGGTAGACATTGTGATGGTGGGGAGAGCCGAGAGGCGGGTAGGCCGGATCCCGAGACCCGGCGACATACTCATCACAATACCGGAGTTCGGCTATACCAGCATAGCCTACAGATTTTGGCGCGAGAGCGGCAGGAGCGCTGTCGTCAGGCGCGGCGTTGAGATGCTGCGCCGGCCCAAGCCCACGTGGCCGCTGCCGCCGGCTCACTGCGTCACGGCAAGCATGGACTCCTCAGACGGTCTTGCCGACGTGCTGTGGACTATGGCACGGGGGGTTGACGTAATAGTGACTCGACTCCCCACCTCTGACGAGCTAGTGGAGTTCGCGCGAGAGAGGGGTCTTGACGTGGATGAGCTCGTGTTTAACGGCGGGGAGGAGCTCCTGCCTGTGTTCGCTGTGAGGCGCGACTGCGATGTAACAGAGCCATATATCGCGTTCGCAGAGGTGGTGAGCGGGAGCGGCGCGGTCTGGTGGCGTGAGGGAACGCTGAGGTGGCGCGGATGGGACTACTTCAGCGGCACAGGCAGCTTCCCTGCGCCGCTATAGTGCATAAACCCTGCCGTCCTCGCCCGCCACTAGGATCGTGGCGTCCCTCCTCTTTGAGAATATGCCGCTCTCAACCACGCCGGGTATTAGCTTGAGCTCGTCCTCTAACGCGGCGTTGACCGGAGATGCCGGGTGCCAGTCGAGTATGAAATTGCCGTTGTCCGTGATCACGGGGCCGAGCTTCGCCGAGTCCCGTCTCAGTCTCGCGGTGCCGCCGTACTTCACCTCCACGGCCCTGGCTACGTGGCGCCACGCCCACGGCACAACCTCTATAGGCACCGGATTGCGCTCGGGTATGTGCTTCACGAGCTTGCGCCCCTCCACAAGTATCACGAGCGTGCCGGCAGCATAATCCACAACTTTCTCCCGGAGCATGGCGCCCCCCCTGCCCTTAAGCAGAACCTTTTCTTGCGTGACCTCGTCAGCCCCGTCCACTGCAATGTCTATTCTGTCAACAGCCCACAGCGGCCTCAGCGCGTCGCCCAGCCCTGCCTCGATCGCTGCCATCTCAGTGTCGATGGATGTGGGTACTAGCAGGACGTCGGGAGGGTCGAGCTCTGCAAGCACTCTCACGAACTCGCGGATCGTGGTGCCGGACCCCAGCCCGACAATCATACCGCTCTTAATGAGCCTGGCAGCCTCTCTCGCAAGAGCGGTCTTTAGCATTCGCCCGCGCGAGCCGGATTTCCTACGGGAATGCCGCCGAGGCGAGGAGTGCCCTCATGACATCCCTTATGCTTACCACGCCCACCACCCTGCCGCCCTCTACTACTGGCAGGTGCCTTATGTTATTCTCCACCATCTTGACAGCTGCAGATGACACTGCCTCGTCGGGCTCTGCTGTAATTACCCTGCGAGTCATGACGCTTTTAAGCGGCATCTTAAGATCGACTCCCTGCGCGACGAGCCTAATGACATCTCTCTCAGTGATTATCCCGACGAGAGATTCGGTGCTGTCCACCACGAGGACACTTCCCACATTTTCCGCGTGCATTTTGATCACGGCGCACTCAATTGGCTCGTCATCGCGGCACGAGACGACGCGCTTGGAAATTAGTTCGCGAACTTTCATAGCGCATCATTTTCTGTTTAAATAAAAGAGTTTCGCAGACTGCTTACTAGTCGCACTTGCTGCAGCCAAGCATCTGACCCCAGCTCCAAGAAGCAAGACCGCCGGCCCCCGAGAGGCTGGAAACAGCGCGCCGTGACGGAGAGAAATCGCGGCGGTGGCGCGGAGAAGAGGGCAGTGGCGCCGCCGCCGGGATTCGAACCCGGGACTTCCGCCCGCGGACCGGCCTACGGGTTAACAGCATCGGCGAGCGCGACGGGTCCCGAGACTGCCTCTCTCTGCAGACATTTATTTAAGTCTTGGCGGCGCGTCTAGTGGCTCGTAACTGCCGTCGGGATAGACTCTGGCGCCGGCCCTCCTAGTAGCCCAGCAGGAAAAGGCTATTCCGACAGAAAAGGCGGCCGGGTGCCTGCACGCGTACTCTACGTGCACGTCAAGCGCCGTTATCGCGCCGCCCACTCCCTGCGCGCCAATTCCCAGCATGTTGATGGCCCTTAGCAGCTCCTCCTCCACGCGCGCTATCTCGGGCTCGGGGTGCCTGGAGCCCACGGGCCTCAGCACCGCTGCTCGTTTCGCGAGTCTCGCTGCTATATCAACCGACGGGCCCACCCCGATTCCCACGATTACGGGAGGGCACGGCACAGGCCCCGCCCTCACTACAGCCCTCAAGACCACGCGCGGGAGCTCTCGCAGCGCAATGCCCGGAGGGAGCGTGAAGGCCACGCTCGGAAGCTCGGAGCCGCCGCCTCTCGGCACGTAAAAGAACTCAATGTAGTCGCCGGCGGCTAGCTCGACGTCGAACCACGGCGCGCCGGCGCTTACGTTGTCCTCGAAGACCCTGCCGGTGATGGGGTGCACAACATTGGGCCTGAGCGGGAGCTCGTGCGAGACTTCGCGCACGGCCTGCGCAAGTATTTCAAGCGCTCTGCTCCTCAGGGGAAAGCCGTCGCCGAGTTTCACATAAAAGCTGGGAAATCCTGTGTCCTGACACGCGGCGGCCCTGCGGCGTACTGCCAGGCGCACATTCTCGAGGGCTGCCTTTAAGTGGTACCTCGCCATTTCGCTCCTCTCGCTTTCAACTGCCCTTTCCAGTGCCGCCACGATGTCGGAAGGCAGGCCTACTGTGGCGCGTGCAATAGCCTCCTTGGCTGCCCTGAGGAGCGCAGTCTCGAGCACCGCACTCAGACGCTGCCGCGTTTTAATACGTGAAGTATAGCAAAGTCAGGTACGCTTTTTAACGTCCGACTTATCACGCCCGTGGCCGTCTACACGCTCAGAACTCCAATAGCTGCAGAGGACGCCGCCAGGCTCCGCATTGGCGACGTGGTTTACGTGAGCGGGCTCGTCGTGACCGCGCGGGATCTCGCGCACAAGCGGCTCGTCGAGTACTTGAGGCGCGGGGAGAGGCCGCCCGTCGATCTCAACGGCGGCGTCGTATACCACGCGGGCCCCGTCGTGAGGAGGGCGGGGGACGGCTGGGAGGTGGTGAGCGCCGGCCCCACCACGTCAGCCAGGATGGAGCCCTTTGAGGCAGAGGTGATCAGGAAGCTCGGCGTCAAGCTTGTCGTCGGCAAGGGCGGCATGGGCAGGAGAACCGCTAAGGCGTTGAGGGAGTGCGGCGCGGCCTATGCCGTCTTCACGGGCGGCGCCGGCGTGCTCGCCGCTGCGGCTGTGAGGCGCGTTGTCTCCGTCCACTGGCTTGACCTCGGCATTGCTGACGCTATGTGGGTTCTCGATGTTGAGAGCTTCGGGCCGCTGACTGTGGTCATCGATTCAACGGGCAGCAATTACCTCGAGGAGGTGCGCGAGAGGGCCGCGCGGAAAGTGCCGAGGGTCTTGGAATCAATATCCTGGCCGTTCCGTGCCCTGTGAGCGCCTGCAGTGTTTTAACCCTGCTGCTGGCCGCTCGCACGGGGCCGGGCAGCGTGGGGCATGCGCTTGAGCAGCAGCGCGTACTTGAAGAGTCCGTCGGGAAAGATCAGCACGTACACGCCGCTCTCAGCGCGCCTCAGGAAAGCGGCATAGACGGCACCGGCGCTCGGGCCGATGAGCAGCCCGAACCTCCTCGCAAAGGACCTCACGCCGTCCAGCGCCTCCTCGAGCGACACCTCGACGATCTCGGGACCGGCCATGCCGATCCACTTCATGCCGGTCTCAACGCGCCTCATGCCGGGTATCCAGTCCCGCGGCTGCACCGCGATGAGCCTGGCGCCGTACTTAGTCCCGAAGTAAAAGCCGAGAGCGGAGGCGTGGCCAGAGGTGCCAACCGCGGCGATTATGTAACCTGGTCTCCTGCCAATCTCCGACAGCTGCCAGTCTATCTCCGCCGCGGTTCTCAAGTGTGCAATAAAGTTCATGTCGTTCTCGAACTGATTCGGGTGCACCATGCCCTCTCTTAGATCCTTCTCTAGGAGCTCCAGCGCCTCTATTGTAGACGTCACGTCAACAATATGGTACTCCACGCCGAGGTACTCAAGAAACGGCGCGATGTAATCGCTTGACGCCGGCAGGTAGACCTTGATGCCCCTCCCCATTATATTCCCGAGCGCGCCCAGCGCCAGAGCAAAGTTGCCGCTCGACACCTCGACCACTTTACTGCCGCCAACTGACTTGAGCAGGTAATATGCAGTCCTGTCCTTGATGCTGTTGCTAAACGGATTGAAGAAGTCGAGCTTGGCGTAGGCCTCCCTCGGGCCCTCGGAGATCTTGAGCATGGGCGTTGGCCACTCCCCGGTCAGCAGCTCGGCGGGGCTCGTGTACACTCTGCGGAGGCTCGGTCTTGGGATTATGTCAGAGGTGGACACCTCCTCGCCTGACTTCACCTCTCTGTCTGCGAGCGCGGAGAAACAGCTGGACTCTGTCTCTGACCTGACCCTGTATCTGCCGCTCCTCACGAACTCGCGGTAGTAGTCAATGCACACCCCAGCATGAAGGCCCTGGACCGCGGGGGTCTTAATATTGTAGCGCCCGGCCCCTCCAGCGCGCGACCAGGGTCACGTGGAGCGCGAACATTGAGGCGTAGACCAGCAGCGCGGCGCACGCAATTCCGGCAATGGCCCGCTCGCCGGAGAGCGAAGCGACAACGCCGCCGATTATGCTCCCCGTGCCAATTCCAAGACCTAGCATCACGCTGTAAATGCCCATTGTAGTGCCCCGATACTTGATGTCAGCCTCGTCGCCTACAAGCGCCAGAATGCTCGGCCCTATTGCCGAGGTCAAGAAAAGGAGGGGCGAGAGCGCGATAATCGCGAGGGCGATATCGAAGCCGAGACGTAGCAGGACGTTGAGGGCCGATATCGCCAACAACCCGCTCACGAGACCCAGCCTGAACACCCTGAGGCGTCCCCACGCATCCGCCAGGCGGCCGAAGAAGACGGCCCCGAGTCCCAGGGCTGCTAGCGCCGCGGCATAGAGCGCGCCGATTTGGATGCTACTGCCGAGCTTCGGCACTGCAACCATCGCTCTGGGCGCGAAGATTGCCAGCCCGATTATCGCAGTCAGCGCGAACCAGATTGGCATGAGTGCCAGCGCGGAGTGCGGCAGCACCGCGTAAAGAAATCTCCCCCCTCTAGCTGCCGCCGGGGCGGTCTCCGGCAGAAGGGCCGCGAACAGCGGTATCGAGAGTGCGGTCGCGAGGGCCACAGCTAGGTACGCCGCGGGGCCGCGCAGTGCGTCGTAAAGCGCGCAGCCCAAGAGGTAGCCAGCGCCGTAGCTCACAAGATTGACCAACTCGAAACCCCCCATGCCAATCCCGCGATTTCTGACGTTCGTGAGGTCTGTCACCATTGTGAGAGATGCCGTCACGATGAAAGCCGTTGTGAAGCCTATAATGCCGTTCAGCACAGCCTCCAGCCACGGCCCGTGTCGCGCGAAGAACGCAAGGGACAACAAGAGCATTGCAACTGACCTGGCCGCGTATCCCGCCACTAGCGTCCTCTTCCGCCCCAGCAAATCTGACCACCGCCCCGCGATAAACGCGCCAGCTGCCTCCAAGAAGGGGTACGCGGCTGCCACAGCGCCTGCCTCAAGATGCCCGCCGCTGGCGAGCTTGACGACGAGAAACGCGCTCGCGCCCGAGCCTACTCTCGCTACAAGAATGGGAGTGTAGGGCAGCAACAGCCCCGCGAGCTCCCGCGCCCGGCTCATCCCACAAAGGCGCTCCACAGCAGGTCGTACCTAAACCTGTATCTCTCCCGCGTGCGCGTGTCGAAAATCTCGAGCTCGTCGTCCACGGGCCTCACGATGTAGGGGCCTATTCTGTCGCTAGCAATGCCGTGCACCGAGAGCGTTATGTACATCATTGCAGCCATCAGGGGGCCTCTAATTCCCGGGGTGTAGAGCATCAAGACGTCCTCGGGTACTATTCTGGAGAGCCTGTCCATGAACTCGCTGATGAGGCTTAGGTCACCGAGCAGCTCCAGCGCTCTGAGCGCCCACCTCACGGCAATGCCGAACTCTATCCCCAGTCTTGAGAAAAACCATGCGTCGCTAGTATTGGCGGCAAGCTTTGCCCTCTGGGCCTCGAGAAGTCTCAGCTGCTCCGGCGTGTATTTCGAGCTGTCACCGCCTAGGATTACGCCTATGTATTCCATCAGCATGCGCCACCCCGCGCTCCCGTATCTCTGCTCGAGTGCCGCGTCAACAGTCCTGCCGAGCCAGTCTATGAGCTCCCTGAGCCCCTCCCTCCACGGGGCCGGCCCGTCGCATCCACAATCCCGGCTCCACCTGCCGAGCCCGTGGGGGCAGCTCCACGAGGTCCGCTCAATTATCTCAACCTCGCCCACGTAACCACGCTCGTACAGCTTTCCTAAATTCGCGAGCTCGTTTTTGTGCGAGCCTATGAACCTCGCGAGCTCTCTCTCTGCGCCCCTTATGTGATGCCCGAAAGTCTCGCCGTCCAGCGCCACTATAACGTCGCCAGAGGCTCCCCTCAGCGCCTCGAGGAATCTCTCAAAGCCGCCGAATGCCAGAGCGTTTGAGAGCCCCTCGTCCCTAACAAAAACGGCAATGTTCCTGCCGCTCGGAAGGACGGCCTTGAAAGGGCCCCCGGCCCTCCCCCCTCTGACCTGACTCTGCGTGAGTATCGTGAAGCCGATGCCGTAATCCGCGAGCACTTCAAGGGTCTCCACGTCGACTGCCATCTCCGGAAGCCATATGCCCTCCGGGCCCCTCTTGAAGTGTCTCTTGAAGAACTCCACGCCCCAGTGTATCAGCACCTCCCTGTCGCGCCTAGGCACTAGCGGCAGGATGACGTGGTAGTAAGGGTGCGCTAGTGCATTTCCGTGCCCCCACCTCTCCAGCCCGGCTCTGTCAGCCTCCAGGAGCGCGACATATACCCACGGCCTGTAATTTTTAAGCCATGTGAGCAGCGTTGGGCCCACGTCGAAGTTGACCCACTCGTAATTTCCAAGCTCGGCGTTTGGCTCGTAGCTCTCGTGCGAAACTCTCTCGTTCCAGTGTCTGTACGGCGACGCTGACGGCTCGGGCAGTAGCAGTTCGAGCCACGGATCTGCCCTGTCAGGCTGGTAGAGGTGCAGGTGGAAGGCTATCACGGCGCTCTGGCGCCAGGACGGGGCCTTTAAGTCGCGCGCTCTATATAGAACTTCGGCGGCTCTATTCTCTCGCTCTTGCAGCGCGGCATGTAGTCCTGTATCTTGCCGACGTCCAGCGCGACGAGCACGAACTCCCCGCCCGTGGACGCCAGCGCGGCCGAGAGCAGCGAGTGGGCGTACAGCGATGTGTCGGGCACGCTCACGCCGTACACCGCTGCCGGCACAAACATGGTGGTGCTCCTGAGCGTGTAGAGGAGCATCTCCACGAGCTGCTGGTAGCCTATAATCTTTGCGTTGAGAGCCGCGGTAATAAATACCGCAGCCGGGCGGGTCCTGAAGGTGCCGCTTGAAAGGTGGCTGTCAGAGTCAAGGCTCATTCACGTCCTCAAGTCGAGGCTGCTTTGACCGCGGCGCTCACGCGCGGGGCGGCGCCACGAGGCTATAAGCCGTACCGCCGGCGATTCTTCAGGG
>Ga0326760_1000611_pt1 | contig 17910 bp, 19 predicted proteins | sample GCREP_S_FD_207668 | JGI IMG/M metagenome (GOLD analysis project Ga0326760, IMG submission 207668) | Hot spring sediment microbial communities from Geyser Creek Basin, Yellowstone National Park, WY, United States - GCR.EP_S | ecosystem: Environmental > Aquatic > Thermal springs > Near-boiling... | reverse complement strand
ATCACCGTAGTGCGGATCATCTAGAAGTATGTAGTGGGTTTAGAGCTTATTAAACATTGTTCTCCATAGGCAAGTATTTACAGGTATTCACAGATATTTAAACTTATCACCACTCCTGTAACAGCCTTAAGATATTGATCATATACTCTATTTATAATTCGTTTAAAACTTTAATCCTTAACTCAATTTGAAAAGAACATCTACTGGAACTAGTCTTTATTATGAGGAGTACGGTAACAGATTAGAGAATAGCTTATTTCACCATATAACCTCTACACCTTTTCTTTTCGCAACATAAGCTAAATCCTTATCGCCAGTTACAATAGGTATCTTCATCTTTATAGCGAGCCATATAACTGTAGAATCTGTGAAACTAAGACTTCTATTTCTAAACTCTATGCTCTCCTTCAGCATTGCATCGCCTTCTATCTTGATTCTAGCTGCTTCAATATAATCTTCTAACCGAAGTTCAGCTATTCTGAAGTATTTCGTGATAAAAGTTTTGAACTCTTCTATACTCTCAAAAACAGGTATCCTCCCTCTTAACACATGAATACAAAGTTCATAAACAACAGTTACCGGTAAATATCCTACAACATCACCTCTCCTAATACTTAGCAATACTTTTTCTGCTTCTTCCCCAAGTTCTCCATATGCCATCGCTAGTACAGCATAGGTATCTACAATAACTGTTCTCATCTCTCTCTTCTTCTCCAAAACTCTTCCTCCTCCCTATCCAGCTCTTTCTCAGCTTCTTCAGCACTACCAGAACAACACTTCCACACTTTATCCCATAGATCAAGAGGCTCAAGAACAATCTTGTTATTCTCGATTCTTACCTCAAGCAGAGTTCCCTCTACAATACCTAGCGCATCCCTAATACTCTTAGGTATCACTACAACCCCTTTCTTATGAACTTTAACAACCTCTTTAATCATAGTGAATCACTCTAGATAATCTTAGCTACTTAGTTAACTTATAAGTTTAACCATAGGTTGACCAAGAATAACCATAGCATCTATAGATTATTCATAGCAAAAAGATATAGAGTTTAACGTAGTTTTCAACTTACTACTGTTACTGTTGCATTTACTGTTAGTACACCAGTTTCAACAATTATTGTGTATATACCTGGTGTTATATCGATGTTGTAGTTAGGATCTTTAGAAACTTTCCAGGAAATGGTGCGGATATCTTCTTGTGGTGGAGGTGATCCAGGGCTTATCGTTATATGTGTACATGCATAAGCAGTTCTATACACTACCTGCCCCTCAGAACTGACTACTGTTACAAATCTAGGGCATCCACAACAAAAAGCTTTCTCACCAACACTATAAACCAAGATTTTAAGGGTATCACCTATCTTCACCTTATCGTTAGATAGAAATAGATAGATTTTGAGACCTGGAACCTCGTTCACAGCTACAGGCCCTATATAACCTGGTGGAGGTGTCGGCACAACCTCGTATTCTGGTGGTAGTACTGTTATAGGTATCTTTAAACTCATCAGCACTTCTTTACTACATGTAGTAACATTAATTGCGATTATGTATCTACCTGTTGTTGCATTATTAGGTATATCAACTCTGAATTCCCTGATAACGTAATCTGTTTCAGGGTTTACCTCTATTCCTGGTCTAGGTGTAGGGACTTTTGGAGGAGGTATACCAATCTTTCTTATAGCATTACCTTCAGAATCAACTACATCAACAAATAGAAAGCATACAGCAGAAGCTTTCTCACCTCTAAAAATAGCTTTAATCCAAAGCTGTTCACCTACCTTCACTTCACCCTTTGATAAAATAATTGTTGCATTGAGACCTGGGGTAGACATGTTTACTATAGGTCCTTTGAATTCCGTGGGAGGTGTTGGTAGGGTTGTTATGTACTGTGTTGTTGGTATAAATGTTTCTGAGCCATTGGGATATCTAACTACATAGCCGTATTGGTAAACTACTGTAACCATTGTAGATGTAGCAGAGGTTACACTATTTAAAGATGTTGATGAAGTAGGTTGCGGAGAAGTTTCTTCCTTTACAATCTTTGTTACTGTTATAGTTGTTGGAGGTAAATACATTGTAACAGTTTTAGTTACAGTAGTAGTAAACTGTGTAGAACAGAGATTGGTAGATGTATAGCTGTATATACCTAACACAGCTAAAACTAGTATCGCCAAAGGTATTAAGATCTCTAACCCAATTCTACCAATATACTTAGCATTGAAACTCATTCACACCACTGAGTATAGCTATGCAAAACAAGTTTTTATTACCTAACGAAAAAGATACCATCGTCATCTAGATAATGACAAACCTTACTAGAGTAAACACAGCCACAACATAAAGTATAACTCTCTACAACACCTTCATCGATTTCAATAAGTATCTTTAAGTATTTAGACTAGGTTATGAACAGCAAATACATTATATCAAGAAGTTAAGGATAGATAATATGTAGATCAAGTAGTAAACAGGATTTTGGAAAACACGGTATATTTACATATATTTACATAGTTAAAAAAGCTTGGTTTTAGCTTATAGCTTTCTTTGCTTCTTCGATAATACGTTTAATAATTTCGTTATCCCCAGATTCTCTATGTACATATGTTGTTGGTATTGTGTTTTTATCTCTAGGTGTTGTGGATTTTCTGCTTATTATCGATAGTACTATGTTTAGTGTGAATAGAGCTGTCGATGTATAGGCTCCTATACCTATTCTCTCCGCAGGTACTGTACCTAGTATAGCTAGAGCTGTTATAGAAGCTATGAAAGCTATACACATAGTGAACCCTATAGATGATGAAGCTATGAAAACCTCTTTACCACCCCCTATCTCAGCAAGCCATAGAGTAGCTCCAAGAGCTGAAAATATAGCTGTTAACGCTATAGATCTTGAAAACACATCGCCAACTATTTTAAGGACTCTCCACAACTCCCATAGGGTAACCCCATAGTTCTCTAGATATATCCAAGGACTAGCGAAAACCAGTAGAAATACGGCAAGAGATGATAACGCCCCTATACCTGCTGTTCCAACTAACCACAACCTTCTACGGATAAACTTCTCAACAATCAATGTTGTTGGAGGTATAAAACTTGCGATAGCTACTGCATAAATAATACTTAACTCGTTAACCATACCTCATCACATTGATACTTTACACTAATAATACTTAAAAAATACTAGACATATTAAATACACCTCTTTCACCCCTCTCCAAAACTCAGAAGATATCTAGATCATATAGTGAATTCTTTCTACTTCTCTATGAAAATTTTAGAGATATTCTATTTATTTCTGCTGCTCATACTAAATGCTATAGTGATTGTTATTCGTTTTTGAAGAATATCAAGACCAGGTTTCATGTAGAGATTTTAGCTTAAAACTTTATTTAATAACAGCTTCGGTGTTGTAGTGATTCAGAGAAATTTTTTGATCTCAATGACTTGTACTAGATAAATCTTTGAGAATTTGTCTAATTGATGGTAGGTGTCTAGAGGTTGATAAATATGTTCAGCTAGTTATAGAGATCAACATTTTCAGGTACCAAAAGTATTCGTATTAGATGAATTTGCTGAAGATGTCGTGGTCAAGGGTAAGAGAGTAAGATTCTCAGAGATAATAGCAAGAGTAGATACAATTGATAAACACAGTATAGCTCTAGTCTCTAAGAAAGAGATCAAGATAAGAGATGCAATACTTATGCTTTAGTTAAATCCATTCCTAAAGAACCTAGAACTATGTTAATTACCTTTTATCTCTTTGTTTTCTTAAAGTAAGTATATAAGCCATGACTTAGTGTGTAGAGGTTTGGAATAGGTATTGTTTTGATTATGAGAGGTGAATAAAGTATTTTTATAGTAGCAGTATCCTAGTTTTCTTGAGCTTCCCTGTAATAGTGTCTACCTCTAGACCTAGTTGCTCAAGTGTTGTAATACCTATCAGCACAGTATCTATATCATCTGAGACTAGTATACGTGCAGGTGTTCCTTCCCCCATAATCTCAATAAAACCATGGTATAGCTCAAGTTCAGCAAAACCTTTAGCTGTTTGTACTACACTCTTACCTATCACAGGAAGCTGAAGCTCTTCAACAATCTTCCGAGGAACAACAGTAAGAATAGCACCTGTATCAACAAAAGCTTTAACAGAGATACCTCTACCCGTAAATGGATTCTTAATCACAGCATCAACCCAAACATAGCCCACAACAAATCACCAACCAGAGAAACTCTACTACTAATACTAAGTTAAAATCTATTACGCTATAAATATACAGCAACACCTTAACATATACTTTGATTTGGAAGTTTTTAGAAATTCTTTGAAGACTTCTACAACCTCTCCAGTCCAAGAGTTATTCCTAAGAGCGATTAGTGCTATTGTTACGTAGCATTTTGTGAAGCTCTATCTCATTGTATTTTTGTAAGTTCATTAATTATATATAGATCACTACTTAATTTGTAAAGGTTTGGAAGGGGTTACTTCTAAACTTAGCTACTTAAGTGATGTAGTAATTATGTTGATAGGTATGAACTAGGTAGTGTCGATTAGAATTATTGTCGCTAAACTAAGAACCTTAATTATCTGTAATAGGTACGAGAACATCATAACATTGAGAAAATTCTGGGGGAGTAGTTAATTTTGTGAAGAAATAAAAGAAATTGATAGCTATACACTTCACAAAATCTCTAAACTACGTTAGAAATATTGACGAAGTTGTTGTGCTCAAGCTTGGAATGGAGAAACAAAATTTTATAGATTTGAGGTAGAAGTTCTAGAGATTTTGAAGAGTAGAAAGTTAACCTTAAGTGTACTCCTTTTATAGGACTTCTACAACTCGAGAACTGATATTGGTTGAACATTATCTGTATTTAACAAAGTTTTTAAACTGATTTCACAATTTATTCGTGTAATGTTTTGTGGTGGGATATATTGTATAGATACTTGATGTTGTTATCTATAGTTCTAGCTGCTTTATTTTCTACTGCGTTATTGATATCAACTATACTGCTTCCTACTATTCTATGTGAACAATTATCGAAGGTATTTCCTGATTACTGGTTTATGTGGGAGAAAGCTGAGAACTTCATCAACATTGTGAGACCTGTAGGTCATACTAGCTTAGCAGTGGTTATTGTGTTAATAGTTGTAGGGTTTATTTTGAAGAAGTGGAAAATATCGTTTCTAGGTTCTTTAATACTGTATCTCCCAACATTTAGTTATTTTGCATCTACAATGTTCTTTTTAGCGAGTATCGGTGTTTTAAGAGTTCTATGGTTTCCATTAATAGATTTAATGCCTGGTGCAACATGGTCTGAGAAAGTTTTCAATGTACGTTATATTCTTGAGCTTGGTAGTATAGTCTACCTACCATACGATATCTCGGTATTTATTGTGGGGATAGCTGTTTTACCGATTTTCTTACTAATCAACCCTCTATTCCCATTCGACGAATTCTGGGAGGTCTTCTTCCTCCTCTCATTTTTTGTAATAATATTGATAGGTGTAGCTATATTCTTTATCGCAACTATAAACTGGTTCTACGGAAAATTCACTAAACAAAATATTGTTACATGGGGTATCTACAGATACTCTAGACATCCACAGTACTTAGGATTCATATTATGGTCCTACGGCTTATTAATCTACGACACCTATGTCTTTAAACCTGTGAAAGGAGGATATTTTGCATCACCTTCAATTATCTGGTTAACAGTGGTAATGATAATTATAGCTATAGCTCTATATGAAGAAAACCACATGGTGAAAATCTACGGAGAAAAATACATCCAGTATATGAGTAGAACACCGTTCCTAATACCGCTACCTAAAAAACTTGAAAATATATTAACATACCCTGCTAAACTAATCCTTAAAAATAATAGACCACAGAAACCATTAGAATACCTTACAGTATTCCTAACATACTACATCATCCTAATCCTCCTCTCACTAGCATACAACACTACTAAATCCATTCTCACCACACTACTATCTCACTAGCTAGAGAAAAGAAATTCTCAAACAACCACCACTAGCTACCAAAATTCTAGCTTCTCTAAAAGTCTAACAATATGTTATACTGCTGACCACGAATTACCTTTTCTAAACAATATACATATTACCTATGTTAAGAACCCCTTTACTCATAACTCTACTTATCTACAGCATAGCCTATCTCTCAATAAATTCATCGAGATTTATTACCATCAAATCAACTGTTAAAAGAACCAACGCAATGCTACTTCTATCGATAGCTTCAACTATCTTTTTAGATAAAAACTTTCCTGGTTCGATAAGCTTAAAATATTTAGTAAAGGTGTTTAGCTGATGTTGTTACGCATGGTAGAAAATTTTGTCAAACTGTGTAAGCTTATTATACGCAGTGATAATATAGTATGTTGGTGAGGTAGTGAGCTATGCTTGGCAAAGAGGAGCTTATTTCAATCCTTTTTTACCTAGCTAGGGGTAGGATAAGAGGTTCAATGAGGATTCATAAGGTTGTGTTTCTAATTGAAAAAATCTTAGGAATTGAGGTTTTCAATTTTGAGCCATGGAAATTCGGTCCGTGGTCACGGGAACTCGAGGAATTGCTTAAGAGTTTAGAGGAGAAAGGATTACTGAAAATACATATTGAGCCTCCTGATCTAGCTAGCGAGCTTCTTGGTGAAGAGGCTCCTGTGAAGATTTATGAGGCTTCGGCAGAGTTTATCAAGGCTGGGGAAGAAGCATATAATAAGTTGATAAATGTTGAGCCAGTTAAAGCTCTGTATTTGAGAAAAATCACCTTGCCAGCTCTAAGCATGCCCATAACATATCTACTAGCATATATCTACTCAAAGCATCCAGAGATGATTGTGAGAAGCACTATACGTGACAAAGTTGAAAAATGGAGAGGTGCCTATGGACTTAGACTCAACAAGTGAAGAAGCTGAGAAAGAAGAATCTCAAGTAGCTGAAGCACAGTTTTTGCTTAGTGAAATAGATGAGGCTGCTAAGAATGTTGAGAAAGTTCTCGGATGTCAACTCATAATTCTAGCTTTCCATGATTTTGCAGGTATTGAAAGAAACGTTGTTGATGATTTTGAGTTTTACATAATGGAAAGAAACTTAAATACTGATTCAGATATATGTATATTACTTCATACATTCGGAGGAAATGCTGATGCTGCATATCATCTAGGTATAAGAATACAAAACTTAGCTAAAAAGCAATTAATTATAGTTGTGCCGAGGCTAGCAAAATCCGCGGGAACACTCTTAGCATGTGCTGGCAATAAAATATATGTGACACCAATCGCAGAACTAGGTCCTGTTGATCCACAAGTACAGCTACCAAGTACCGGACGCTATGTTTCAGCTAAGACTATTAGAGACTCCCTTAAACAGGTAATAGAGGCAATTGAGGAGTCAAAAACTTCAAAAGAACAGATAGTGAAAGTTGTATTTTCTAGTATACCTATAGCGGAGATGGGGCATTATGAAAGTCTTCTAAACCACGTGAAGAGCCTCTTAGAAGAAGTCCTAAGCAGAAGAATGAAACAAGGAAAAGATAAGAAAGAAATTTCAGAGATAGCGGAAAAGCTTATAAAAGGTTTTGTATATCACGGCAAGGCTATACATATAGAAGAAGCTAAGAACATAGGGCTTGAAATAGAGGTTCTCGATGGCGATAAGTTGAAGGTTGTGTATGATATATATCAAAAGTTGAAGAAACTTTTCGATACCTTGAACGAACTCTTAGAGCCATTAATATATGTCGCAGAGATCCCACCTCCAACAAGACCCTATAAAATAAAGCATGGACTTATATATATGCCATCTATAGAAGATTGGCTCCGCATGCTCTCCATTATTTCAGAAATAAAGAGATCAGGATAATATAAGCAATAGTGATGATTTCATTATTTATCTTCATATCTATGCAGATATTTCACAAGATAGTGCTAGTCTTTTCCAGTTAAGCTCATTTAATTCTTCAATAAACTAATCTCCATAATCAATGATGAAGTGTATTACTGCTTCAATACTATTAGTTATTTTAGCTATTCTCAATCTTCTTATTTTAATCCACATTTCTGAAGCTTTTCCCAAATTCTCTCCGTTGAGTAGTTTCTCAATAACAATTTCTATTAAATCATTTTGTCTTATAGAGAGCCAGTAGGCTTTTTCCATCTCCAAGTCGGGTTTTATAATTTCTACAATACCTAGGGTTAGTATTGGAGTTCCAGGACTTGTTTTATTAACAAATGGTTTTCTAATAGCAAATATATATGCTAGATCAATAACATCTTTTCGAGACTTAATGTTAAAGAAGCTGTTTATAGAGCCTGCTATAAATTTTGCAAAACTGTATTCAGATTCCTCAACAACTTTCTCAACATCTCATCTATCTTGATATAGTATACTGAGATACCTAGGGTTGTTGCCGGTTGAAATCTATATATCTTCGAATTCAGGTTTAGGTTTAGGAATATCCCCGTATAGCATTAGCTAAAAGTATTACTAGGTAAGCTAATTTTATAAATATGTACCCAGCAGCATTCGCTATAATATCAGACAACCTCTCTATAACTTTCTTAACCTCTGTATACACCACATAATCTCTATGGAGAATATCTACAGAGATAACATCGTAACCCTGCTCCTTGAGAACCTCAGCTGCTTACCTAAGCCATGCAGACTTACTACAACCCTCAGGATCGAAAACAGTTAGAGGAGGTCTAGTACCTTTCTCAGCAAGTTGTAGAGCAAGCTGAACACCTTTATCTCTATCAACAAACTCTATATCTAGACTAGGAGCGAAATAAAGCTTAGCTTCTTAGTAGTCACAGATACAGTACCGCATATCCTAAACATTATTTTTAGTAATTGTAAAAATTTCATGTAACTCCAGTCCCCAGCGTTTAAGCTGAAGCTGGTGCTGTAGCTAAGTTTTGGTGGTAGTTGTTTTGTAAAGAAGTTGATTAATGTGTTTGTGGGTAGCTAGGGGGTTAGAGTTCTTTTTCTGTAGATATATCGAATCCTCTTGGTATATCTAGAACTAGTTTAGCTTTTACCCAGTTTGATGTATAACCTGCTATTACTATTCCTGGATCTATATTACCTTGTATTTTTACTGTGTTGCTGAATATTGTGTAAGCTGTTCTTGATAGCAGATCTTTATGGAATACAACTAGTTTGCTAATTATAGAGAATTTGTAGATACCTTCGATAGCCTTGTTAACGTTATCTGTAGATGCTACTGTTATACATCTACTACCTCTGACTCCTGTTGTTTTAAAGCATAGCTCTAGTCTTGCACTTCGAGCTCTAGGTTTCTCTACATATTCTTCAACAACTCTATAAACACCTGTTTTCTCGTCGTATACGAATTTCTTTTCTTTTAAAACATTGAAAACATGTTCAACAACAACCCTATACCCCTGGGAATCCAGGTATACACCTGCTTTTGCATATTCATTACCTGTACCTGCAACAAGATCAATATTTTTACTAGGTATTCTCGAGCTATCTAGACATAGAACATAGATATCTCTATAAACACCTGAAGATACTCTTAACCCAGGTGCATAAATAAGTAAATCGTTATTTCTAGCAACAGCATAGATATAGAATGTATCTATACAAAGCTTGGACAACTCAATCTCTCGAATCTCTAGAGATTCTCTGACAAAAGACTCGACATCACATGAATAGTAACTAGATCTACCAGAACTTCTCCAATAACATTTAAGAATATAAGTACCAACTTCAACAGGTAAAGACTCTGGTAAAACAAGTTTACCATCTTCAACCCTTAAACCATAGGAAAACCTTCTAAAAAACTCCTCCTTCCTACGCTGAACACTGAAACTAATTAAAACAATAGCTATAACCATAAAGAAAAAGAAGAGAAACATAACAACAAAAATATCGAAAGCCGTAGGCTTTACATAGACGGTATAGATAAACAAACTACCACCTCTACACAACCCAAACTTTGCAAAACCTATAAATATTCATAACCATACCCTCAACACATATCAACAACACCGCAAACCTAGATCCATGCATCAAACCCATCAAATACATAAACAATATCTACAACACCTAAATATTCTACAGTATAACGTAGTAACAGATCCCCCAAGGATTCTAATAGATTCTATACCTCCATGTATCTAGCTAAAGCCTCAAAGTTCTACAAATTTTTATAGAGATTTCTTTCGATGATATCCCTCCAGCTTAAATATTGTTGTAATTTAGGGAAGTCTATGTATAGGGGGCCCAGGGATGATGAAGATTAGAACTGCTGAACTGCGATGTATGGGTTTCGGGCTGACCAATCCCTGGACCCCAGAGTACCACTAGTATTTATAAGGTTCATAAAGTTTTGTATGTATAGATTTAGCTGGAAAGAGTTGAGCTACCTGTAGTCAACTTTTCTTTGATGATGTTCTTACCTAGCTCTAGGTCTACGACATGGAATTATTGATATTGTGTTGCTGAGGATCTCTATGAGTTATGCCCTAGTGAAGAGCTGGTTTTAGGGTTTTGTGTTTTGTGGGTAAGCCTAGGTTGTTTACTCTGTAGGTATGGGGTGTGTTTGTGTTGCTTGTTTTTCAGGATTTGATTTGTTATGATCGGTTTTCTCTTTGATTTATGTTTTCTCTATGAGGTATATAAGTTCTGCTATTCTTTTTCTTACCTTGTTTAATTCTGATTTTAGTTGGGTTCTATGTTGTTTTAATCTCTGTATCTCTGTTTCTATCTCGTTTATTTTTTGTTGTAGTTCTTCTTCTTTTTTCTTTAATTCGTGTAGTTCTTCGAAAAGAACTGCTTTATCTAGGTGTTCGGGTTTTCTACTCATTTTATATGCCTTTTCTTCGCTATACACATAAGTTTATTTATCTGCTGAGGTTTTTAATCATGTTTAGGTATTCTTCTGTTGTTCTCCACCTCTTCTTCGATTCTCCGCTTACTATCTGTTCAACAAATGTTTTGAACCATTTCCAATCTCTTTCGTAGACATGGTAAGAATCTGCTATATGTATATACCTACCAACCTCGATACCTAGTTTTTCAGCAACGTATTTCTGGAGCTCTGTAAAAGCATACATATTCATGTAAGCTGCTTTCAGAGCATCGTTACTCCTCATATGTACATGCATAACAAGTTTACCGTTAACAACTCTAAACCATATTCTTTGTAAGCATGGTGGATGCTCTGTTTCTAGATCTTTCCACGGCTGCCACGTTATTGCCTGAGCTCTTCTTGTATACGGTACTTTTCTCAACTTCTCAACAGCTTTCTCTATCTGGTTAACAGTAGTTCCATCGGGTAGTTTGTAGCTGAACAACCTCTCATGGTATGTATACCCAACTTTATCTACGAGATAATCATGTATACCTTTAACAACTTCGTCAACATACTCTAGGAGACCTTTAAGAGATCCTGCTACAATCCCTTTCAGATGTACTCTAGGTTCTGAGAAAGGTTCTTCAACAACTATGAAAGCAGGTGCATCTATAGATTTCTCGCCGTATTCTGTATCTATAACTATCCCTACCCTCGATAGCTCTACAAGACTTTTCTCCCAAGCATCTGGAAGATTTTTAGCATATACAAAGACTACCGACACCGTGCTACACCGAAAATATTTTCTACCTATAATACTTTTTAGATGTAAGACGCAAGCCAAAGTTTCTTTATCAGATATGTAAGGTTTTTACTTTGGACTATATCTAGATGTTCTAGGTGATACATATGTATCTATACAAAGTTTGTAGTGTTGATGAGATGAGGAGGATAGATGAGGAAGCCTCTAGAGTTTATGGTGTAGACCATCTACTGCTTATGGAGGATGCTGGAACAGCTGTATACTACGCTATTCTTCGTGAATACGGTTCTGTATATGGTAAGAAATTCCTTGTTGTAGCTGGTACAGGTAATAATGGCGGTGATGCTCTTGTGGCTGGTAGAAGGATATACTCAGCTGGTGGAGATGTTAAAGTTGTTATAGTTGGGGATATATCTAGAGCTACAGAGCTCTGTAGAAAGAATCTAGAGCTAGCCAAAAATATAGGTATAGAAGTTCACAATATCCAAACACAAGAAGATATACAGATTCTTAAAAAGCTTCTCGAGTGGTGTGAATATGTTGTTGTAGGTCTTATAGGTGTAGGGCTTAGAGGAGATGTTAGAGGGATATATAGGGATGTTGTAGAGGAGATAAATAGATATGGAAAACCTGTTATAAGTGTCGATATTCCGTCAGGTATAGATCCTAACAACGGTTTAGTTAGAGGTGTAGCAGTTAAATCATGTATAACTGTGACCTTCGGTCTTCCTAAGTATGGAAACATGCTGTATCCTGGATATAGCTACTGTGGAAAACTATACATATCTTACCTATCCTACCCAAGGAAATTGCTAGAAGAACCACAGGTAGAGCTAAACATACCTCTGAAACCACCTGAGAGAATTAGATGGGGTCATAAAGGCACTTTCGGGAAATTCCTCGCTATCGCAGGTTCTAGATACTACTACGGAGCACCTTACTACGTCTCCTACTCGTTCCTAAAAGCAGGTGGTGGTTACTCAAGATTAGCAGCACCTAAATCAGTTATACCTTTCATAGCTGCTAGATGTAGTGAAGTTGTTTATATACCGCTCGAGGAGACAGAGGAAGGATCCATAGCCTACAAGAACCTAGACTACGTACTCAAGATAATCGATGAGTATGGTATAGATATAGTTGCTGTAGGATCCGGAACTTCTCTAAATGAAGAAACTCAGCAACTTTTAAGAGATCTCGTAGAGAATATAGGTAAACCTGTTATAATTGATGGGGATGGTATAACAGCTATGTCTAGAGATATCGATAAAGTTAAGAAGAGGAAAGCATCGACGGTGATAACACCTCATCTAGTTGAATTCTCTAGATTAACAGGTTTAGAAATCAAAGTTATTCAAGAAGATCCTATAGGGATTCTCAGGAAAACATGTAGAGATCTAAACACCTATATAGTTCTCAAAGGTGCTCACAGTCTTATAGGGTATCCAGATGGAAGGATATACATAAATATGACGGGAAACCCAGGTATGGCTAAAGCTGGTTCTGGAGATGTTTTAACAGGTACTATAGCCGCTATGTATGGTATAGGTTTTAGAGATATAGGGGATGCAACAAGAATGGGTGTACTTATACACGGATTAGCAGGAGATATAGCTGCTGAAGAACTTGGTGAAGACGGTGTAACACCTGATGATATAATGAACAGCTTACCGAAAGCTGTTAGAATTCTTAGAGAGAATCTTGAAAAAATTATGGAGAAGTACTTCCCTAAAGTAATCTAGAAGGTATAGGTATTTGATTATAGCTATACTTGTAGGAGGAACTTCAACACGTTTCCATATAAATAAACTTACCTACCCTGTGAGAGGAAGACCTCTTATAAACTATATCGTGGAGAACGTTAGGAGATGTAGATCAGCTGTGAAAGTTGTTCTAGTAGCAACACCTCAAACAGTTAACCAGTATAGAGATATAGATGTTGATGTTGTTATAGATTTCCTAGCTATAGGCCCTATGGGGGGTATATATGCGGTGTTGAAGATGTTTGGAGAAGTTATGGTGTTGGCAGGGGATATGCCTTTTATTAACTGTAGATATGTGGAGAAAATGGTGGAGCTGTGCAAAGGTTATAGATACGCATGTTTACCTATGTGGATAGAAACAGGGTTTTTAGAACCTTTAGCAGGGATATACTCTAAAGAGATCCTACCAATAATTGAGCAAGGGCTTGTTCTAGGAGAGCTAAGTATTCAGCGATTGATTAAGAAGCTTAACCTCGGTATCAAGGCTATACCTATAGAGATTTTCCTCAGAGATTTCGTGAACATGTTTATGAATATAAATAGGTTTGAAGATATAGAAGAGGTGGTATACAGAACGTGAACAGGGCTGTTTCGGTCTTCATAATCATTTGTAGTACTCATGTTCATTGATGTTTAAGACCTTTTAACGCTATTAGGTATGCCGATGCTACGTGGCGGTCTAGTCTATATCTTTTCATCGCATCGTCGTGTTCTCTGGAGTTTGTCGTCCCCTCTGGATCTATGTATTTGACATCTATGCCGTATAATGGTGCTTTCAACGCTATCATCTCAATGACTGAGCTCCTGAAGACTGAGACCCTGTAGTTGTAGTTCTTGTGCCTCCTATCGCCAATTCTTATCCAGAGAAGCTTTAGCTTACCTAGAACCTCCGGGCTTTCGAGAAATAGGGCCTTGACTCCGTGGTGGTATGCGTACTCTAGCATCTCGTGGACTCTCATTCCGACAACGCTCCTAGCCCTACGTCTACTGCAACCCTTCCTAGATACCTCCTCAAACCAGAAAGTACGCACATCCCTAAGGTTCCCATCACTACCAATAATTGCCAGGTTTACCCTGTCTACATTCACATCTACACCAGCGTAGAGCTTGCCATTATTTGCTCTAGCTCTGGGCATGTGTTTGTAGTAGAAGTCTATGGGTATTGTTATCTGCACCTCTCCCTGAACCCATAGATTGCCTCCTTCAGTACCGTAGCTCTTTATAACTATCCTCCCTGCATATACTTGCCTTTCCTTCAGGATCTTATCTAAGAGAAGTCTGTAGCTCTTTGGCACCATGAGCTTTACGACGTCTCTATAAGTGTTCTTGTAGTAATCTATCGTTGTTATGTGGAACTCGTAGCCGGGCTTGAGAATGATGTTTCTAGCTGGATACTCTAACTCGTTCTGCTGAAACATCAGCCAATCAGATAACTCAACACTCTTAAAATCCACTTTGAGTTGTCTACAAGACTCGTAAATACTTCTAACAAGTACTACAACACCGTCAGCATACCTCCTATTAGGAATAACCTCGTAGGCTACTCCCCTAAAAGTACTCTTCCAACCAATATCAGTACCAGGAAGAACAGGAGATTGCTTAGCAATACTGAGCAATCTGTGTGTAGCAATCTTGAATAGCCATGCAGTAGATAAAAACCTCTTCGCAACATCACAACAAACATTAAACGGAAACGTGAGCGTTATATAGGTCATCTGGGGAATCTCAAAAGGTTTATAAACTTCTGAAGTTTATATATCTACTGGTGCCCCCGGGTTTCCGAGATCTGTAGAGGCTGTGAACCCTAGGTGACTAGAGGGAAGCTACTGCGGTGAGGAGGCTCGGGGAGACCGTTGAGAAGTAGATGGTGGGAGAGTCTTGAAATCGGTAAATATGAAAGACTATGAACCACCATCTGCTGAGAAACGGTAAAGTAAGTACTCTACTTCAAGCTCTTAACCTTCTCTAGCAACGCGTAGAAAAAGCCGTTAACATCGTGTCTATGAGGCCACGACCTCATAGTTCCTTTTAGGAATCCTGGATCGAATGGTTTTTCTAAAGGTATTAGCTTTAGGTATTCGCTGTATTTATCCAGGATATACTTAACAACATCTTCACCTTCTTCCCTAAATACAGAGCATACAGTATACAGTATCCTACCACCAGGTTTAGCTAGTTTAACAGCTGTTTCTAGAAGCTCTATCTGTAACTTCTGTATATCGTTTATCTTCTCATACCTAACTCTCCACCTAAGCTCATGATTTTTAGCTAGAGTACCTGTAGATGTACAAGGAGCGTCTACGAGAACCTTGTCCGCTACCTCTTCCCCTATGATCTTCGGCGCTTTCCTACCATCAGCTTTATAAACCTTAGCTATAGTTACACCTGTTCTCTGTAAAAGCATCTCCATCCTCTTAATCCTTTTCTCATCTATATCGAAAGCGTATATAGTACCTCTGTTCTTCATAAGCTCAGCCATGTGGGTAGTCTTGCCTCCAGGAGCTGCGCATAGATCTACAACTGTTTCCTCAGGCTTGGGATCTAGAAGAATAGAAGCTAATGCAGCTGCTTCTTCTTGTATAACTATCTTCCCTTCTGCATAAAGTTTAGATTTATTGAAATCGTAAGGACCTTTAAACTTCAGAACCGTTGGAACATACCTACCTACAACAGGTTTAACACCTTCATTCTCCAATTCTTTAACAACTTCATCAACAGATGTCTTCAAAGTGTTTACCCTCACGTTTATGAGTGGTACCCTGTTTATAGCTTTTAAGAATTTCTTCGTCTCTTCTCTACCGATCAACTCTATCAATTTCCTTATAATAAACTCTGAAACCATGTACTTATACTCCCACTTTAACACAAAGTCTTGGGGATTGTAGGTGTAGCTAGCTATTTTGTCAACTGTTTCCCAGAAGTACATACCTACATAAGGATGCGTTATATCTGATAGAAAACCTGCGACAGGTCCTTTGAAATACTTTATATACATTTGCTTAGTTAGCTTATCCCTATCCTTTACAAATCTTTCGAAAACTAGAAGTTCTACAGCAACTCTAAGCGCAGCTCTTAGCCATGGATCGAGGATAGCTACATCTCTTACCCCTGTAACCTCAGATACAATCTTATCGATAACACCTACCCTCTTCATAATATCGTAGAAAATAGCTGTGAGAATCCTATCCTTATACGTACCTGCTATCCCTTCCTTTTCGAAAACATTCCTCTTAGCTTGCTGACTAGGTTTAATCTCTTCACTAAGTTTAACAGCTTTAACAAGAGCTATAATATCTCTAGGAACAAGCGTAACTATACTCATCTCCGAACCCTTTTTACCTAGCGTAGGTAGTGATTCTATTTACTATCCACATTTATATACTCTATAGGTATCGCTTACCGTAGAATCGATGTATCGAATTTCAGAAGACCGAGGATCTCAGCTATCTCTAAAGTCCAAGCAGCTAGATCTCTAGCAACCATCTCCACAGCTAGATCCTCTCCAACACCTTCTCCAAGGATATCCTGAACAGCTTTTACAGCAGCTTCCCTATTCACTCTATGCATAAACCTCCTCTTCAACATCGTTAAAGCTTCTAAAAGATTCAACCTCCCTTCGTAAACAGCTTTCCGAAGAAAATCCAGGTCTTCTGACGATGGGATAGAGGTAGACTTATCTATACCCATCTTCTCGAGGTAATCAAAATACTTAACAAGTAGTTTCTGATCTTTTAAAAGCTTCCCACTAGCCATGAAGAGATTCTGCATTCTGAGACCCTGTAGAGATTTCCTAGACAAGCTATTAAATAGATATCGAAAAACGTATTTAAACCTGTGAAACAGAGGGTAACTATAGGCTCCTCAGACGCTCCGCGAAGCGGAGAGTGTGAAGAGGGTAGCCGACGGGGTCGAACACCCCTTCTACAACAATTCCTAAACAATAACCTCTACCCAGCGCTAGGGACTTTACCTTGTGGTTGATCTACTTATTCAAGATATCTCCAGCAGTAGACATATCGATCTGATACTCTTACCCTTGGAGGGAAAGTTTTGAAACACTGATCGCGTTTCCAAGGACACCAGCTTAGTATTGGGCATAGATCGTTACTTACTATAGCTATTTTCTCTGCTACCTTCTCTGGGTTTACGAGGAGAACTGTATATGGGTGTAGAGGTTCCATCAATATCTTCTCTGTATCTCCTTCTTCAACAACTCTACCAGCAACCATAACAGCTATCTTGTTAGCTACATAACTAACAACATCTATATCGTGGGAAACGAATAGGTATGTTAGGTTAAGTTCTTGCCTTAGATCTATGAGCATATTGAGTATCTGTGCTTGTATAGAGATATCGAGGTTACTTGTAGGTTCGTCTAGAAGTAGAAGCGATGGTTTAGTAATTATAGCTCTAGCAATAGCTATTCTCTGGAGCATTCCACCGCTAAGCTCTTTAGCATACCTATTCTTAACCTCAGGATCTAGATCTAGCATCTCTAAAACACTATCAATTCTACGCTCAACCTCATCTCTAGAAAGTTTAAG
>Ga0326760_1000609_pt1 | contig 17950 bp, 15 predicted proteins | sample GCREP_S_FD_207668 | JGI IMG/M metagenome (GOLD analysis project Ga0326760, IMG submission 207668) | Hot spring sediment microbial communities from Geyser Creek Basin, Yellowstone National Park, WY, United States - GCR.EP_S | ecosystem: Environmental > Aquatic > Thermal springs > Near-boiling... | reverse complement strand
ATGGGCAAGCTTGAAGAGCTTTTTAAAAAAGAAGGAAAGGAGGTTCCTTCTTTTCCTGAGCTTGGGGTAAAGATACTTCAAACCCACCTCCTTAAACCAGAAGAAGAGTTTTGGAAGCTTGTTGAAGAAACTCCTGAACTTAAGCAGTTTATCCTTGACATAGCAAACTCTCCAAAGTATCGAAAGGATGCTCCTCCGGTATCATCTGTTAGGCTTGCCATCTTGATCCTTGGGGATACGCTTGCTAAAAACCTCGTCCTTGGTTATCTATCTAAACTATTAACCAGGCAAACCTTTACAGAGTTTAATTTTAGACTTTTCTGGGCAAGGGCTTTAGCAAACCTTGTCTTTGCAACCTTCCTTTCTGACTTGATAGAACCCTTCCCAGTTCATCTTTTTCCGGCAAGCTTGCTTATGGATTATGGAGTAATCCTCCTTTATCTTGCTAATCCTCAAGCCTATCTCCAAGTTCTAAAAAGAAGACGCCTTGATAAGGCTATATTTGAAGCGGAGGAAGAGGTCTTTGGAGTAAACCATGCTGAGGTTGGAGCTGAATACTTTGAACAGTTTTCCCTTCCTCGAAGGTTCATCCTGAACCTTAGGTATCATCACCAAGACCCGGAAAATTTTCTGCCACCTGATATACATAGAGATTTAAAAATTCTTAGGATGGTTGACCATGGAGTAGGTAGCTTTTTCACCCACAACCGTGAGGAGCGTTTTGCTAAGTTTAAGGAAATCTCTCGAGAATTCTTTAGCGAAGAAGAACTTGAAGCCTTAAAAGAGGTCTTCCCCAAAGTGGCAAACAACTTTCTTGAAATCTTTAATCTTGATGAGTACAAGCTTTTAACCTTTAGTGAATACGAGAAGGAAAAGGAAAGGCGCATTAAGGAGTTAGAGGAAGCTCAAAAGAAAGAGGAGTTAGATTTAAAGGAATTACTGAAAAAATACGAAGAGACAAGGTTTGTTTTTTTAAAAGAAAAGGAAGAGCTCTTAGAAAAATACTTTCGTTTGCTTGAACGTTTAGAAAAGGAAAGCCTGTTAGACGAAAAAACAGGGCTTTACTCCTTTCCCTACTTTATGCGTAGGTTAAAAGAGGAATTGATAAGGGCTCGAAGATATGTCTATCCCTTTAGCCTTCTTCTTATCGACCTTGATGTTAGCCAAAAGCTTAAGGAAAAGTTTGGGCTTGAGGGGGAGGTAGAGGTCATAAAAGCCCTTGGGGAAGATTTAAAGATTTCTCTTAGGCGTTGCGATTTGTTATCCTATGAACATGAAGGTAGGATTTTTGTTCTTCTTCCCCACACTCCTTCTAACGGGGCGATGGTTGTTGCCAGAAAACTTTATCGAAAAATAGAAGGGCATCTAAAAAAGGTCTTTTCCAAATATCATGGTCCTTATGTGGTAGTCCTGTGTTACAATCCTAAGGAAATTAATCCTAAACGAGACATCCCTGAAACTTTACTGATAAACCTTATTAAAAAAGGGATAGAGGTTATCAAAAAGCAGGGGAAAACCCGCATTTCTTTGATCAGCCTTGAGCGTGACCTCGAGACCTCTTAAAAAAATTCGAGCTGACCTTCTTCTTGTTGAGCGAGGTCTTGCTGAAAGCAGGGAGAAGGCTAAGGTTTTAATCCTTGCTGGCAAGGTCTTTTATAGCCTTGACGGAAAAAATTTTCATCCTGTGCTAAAGCCAAGTCAAACCCTCCCACCTTCTGCTGAGTTTAAGGTAGAGGAGGACCTCCCCTATGTCTCAAGAGGAGGGCTAAAGCTTGAGCAGGCTTTAAACTTCTTTGAGGTTGACCCATCAGGGCTTGTCTGCTTAGATGTTGGCGCATCAACTGGTGGCTTTACCGATTGTCTTCTCCAAAGAGGGGCAAAAAGGGTCTATGCTGTTGATGTGGGGAAAGGGCTTCTTCATCCTAAGCTCCGAGCAGACCCAAGGGTCGTAGTATTAGAGGGGATAAACGCAAGGTATCTTACTCCTTCTCACTTTCCTGAAAAGATGCACTTGATCACCGTTGATGTCTCCTTCATTTCTTTAAAAAAAGTCCTTCCAGCCCTTAAAGAACTCCTAAAAGATAACGGTTTAATAATAGCTCTTATCAAACCTCAGTTTGAGCTCTCCCCAAAGGAGGTAAAAAAAGGAATTGTTCGAGACTCGAAGCTTCATTTTAAGGTGGTTAACGAAATCTGGGAGTTTGCCAAGGATCTTGGCTTTGAACCCCTTGGCGTTGTTGAAAGCCCTATCCTTGGAGCAAAGGGCAACAAAGAATTTTTAATTTGCCTTAGGTTGAAGACATGATATAATTTTTATAATTAAACATAAATACACGGAGGTAGCTATGGTAATAGTGGTAGCCTATGATGGTTCAGAGGATGTAAAGGAGGGTTTACGACAGCTACCCAAGTTTCTTGAAGGGAAGGACGACAAGGTTCATCTTCTTTATGTGGTTGCTAAACGGGAAGACATGGAAAAGGAAGAGGTTTCAATCCTTAAGGAAAAGGGAAAAAGGCTTCTTGAAGAAGGAAAAAGCCTTCTTCCTCAAGATTTTCCGAGCGAAGCCATCCTTTTAGAGGATTATTCCGTAGCTGAAGCCATTTTAAACTATGTAAATAAGGTTTCTGCTGACCTTCTTATCATGGGAGCAAGGGGCACAAGACCTGATGTTATCAGGTATACCCTTGGTAGCACCGCAAGCAAGGTTTCTGCCTTTGCTCCATGCTCGGTATACATCGTGAGAAAAAGACCTAAAACCGAATGAACTTTTTAAAGGTATTAGTTCCGGTTATATACAGTGTTTCCTTCATAGGGTTCATTTTCTATCTTAAAACGCTTGAAAAGACTGCTTATAGGCTTGCCCTTGGAACTACTTTAGTAGGCTTTGTCATTCATACCCTTTATGTAGGAGCTCTATCCCTTCACCTTTGGCAAGGGACCCCTTTGACCTTTAATCATACCCTTATCTTCTTTTCTTGGACGCTTGTTTTAGCTTACCTTTCCATAGTCTTTGGGAAGATAAAAGCCTATAGCCTTGGAGCCTTTTTCCTTCCTTTACCCATAACCTTTTTCCTTTTGGGAATATTTCTTGAGCCCCGAGAATCGCCCTTCATACCCCTTCTTCGTTCCCTTTGGTTTCCCGTTCATGCGATATCTTCTCTTCTTTCTCATGCTTTTCTTTTGCTTGGGTTTGTCTCATCCTTGATGTATATTCTACAAGATAGGGCTTTGAAGAGGAAAAGCTTTGGCTTTCTGTTTAAGAGGCTTCCTCCGCTTGATTCCTTAGAAAGGATAAGCGAGAGGTGCCTCTACCAAGGCTTCTTTTTTTTATCCCTTGGAATTATAAGCGGTGCCATCTGGAGCGAGCTTAGCCTTGGAGATTACTGGAGGTGGTCTGCCAAGGAGGTTTTATCTTTAGTCCTTTGGCTAGTCTACTCAGCCATGATCCACCAAAGGGTGCTTATCGGCTGGAGGGGAAGAAAACTTGCCTACATGTTTGCCATATGTAGCTCCCTCTTCATTCTTTCCTTTTTTGTGATTAATCTTTATGAAAAGGGGTTCCACACCTATGCCCGCTGATTATACTATCCTTCTTATTGGGCTAAACCATAAGACAGCTCCAGTTGAGATTAGAGAAAAGCTTTCCTTTGCTAAGGCAAACCCGCACCCTCTTCAACTTTTGCGAGAAAGGCTAAAGGGTTTGTTCAAGGAAGCCTTCTTTCTTTCTACCTGCAACCGAGTTGAATTCTGCGTGGTCGTCGAAGATCAGGCAAAGGACAAGTTTTTAGAAGAATTTAAGAAGTTTTTAGCAGATTCTGCAGGGATCAATCAAGAGGAGCTTACAAACTACCTTTATGTGTACGAGGATGACCTTGCGGTAAAGCATCTTTTTGAGGTGGCTTGCGGGCTTGATTCTATGGTTCTTGGTGAGCCGCAGATCCTTGGACAGATGAAGGATGCTTATAGAAAAGCTCTTGAGTACAAGAGCACGGGGCTTTTTTTGAACAAGCTTCTTCATCGGTGTTTCTTTACGGCAAAGAGGGTCCGGACAGAGACCGGTCTTGGAAGCGGTGCTGTTTCAGTAAGCTACGCGGCGGTCATCCTTGCTAAAAAGATCCTTGGGAGCCTTTCTGATAAAACAGTGCTCCTTATTGGAGCAGGGGAGATGGCTGAGCTTGCCTGCACCCATCTCTTAACCCATGGGGCAAGCAAAATCCTTATTGCCAACCGCACCCTTGCTAAGGCGGTTGAGCTTGCCGAGAAGTTTAAAGGAAAAGCCTATCATCTTTCTGAACTCAAAGAGGTTCTGACCCAAGCAGACATCGTGATCTCTTCAACGGGTGCTGAAGGGTTTGTCGTAACTAAAGACCTTGTGGCAAGCATCCTTCGGGCTCGAAAATACCGCCCCCTTTTTATCATTGACATTGCCGTCCCAAGGGATGTAGAGCCTGAGGTAAATTCCTTAGAGAATGTTTATCTCTACAACATTGACGACCTTCAAGCCGTGGTAGCTGAGAACCTCAAACATAGGCAAGCGCAAGCCCTGAGGGCTCAGGCTATCATTGAAGAGGAAGTGCTCAAGATGAAGCGTTGGCTTGCTGAGCTAAGCCTTCATCCAACCATAAACAGGCTCACTGAGAAGATAGAGGCTATCCGCAAAAAGGAGCTTGAAAAAACGCTTAAGCGTCTGCGAAACCTCTCACCAGATGAAGTAAAAGCCTTAGAGGTGCTTACTCAGTCTTTAGTCCAGAAGATCCTTTACTATCCCATAAAGTTTTTGAAGGAAGGCTATCACGAGGAGGGAAGGCTTGCTGTTAGCCTAATCCGGGAAATCTTCGAGCTTGATGAGCCTGCTTTAGAAGAGGTAGACTTTGTTTTAGAAGAAGTTGAAGAAACTGCCGAGAAAAGGGTTCATTAGGTGACTTAAGCTAATTAAAAAGGAAGGTCGTCCTCTTCAAAGTTTGAAAAGTCCTCGGGAAGGTCAATGAGTTCGTCTTTATCTGGTTTGCTCTTTCCTTCTTTGCTTTTGAATTCAGCTGGTTTATTGGAATTTTCCCTTCTATCAAGGATCTTTAGGTTTGTAGCTACAACCTCCGTAATGTAGCGTTCCCTTCCTTCTTTGTCTTCAAACTTCCTTGTTCTTAGTTTTCCCTCAAGATAAACTTGAGTGCCAACTTTTAAGTATTCTCCGCAGATTTCGGCAAGCCTTCCAAAGGCAACCACCCTATGCCATTCCGTAAGGGTCTCTTTAGTTCCTCGACGGTTTATAACCTCATTCGTGGCTATGCGCATTGTGGCTACAGGCTTTCCTTCAAGGGTGTAGCGAATCTCAGGGTCTGCCCCAAGCCTACCAACGAGGATAACTTTGTTGACACTCATGATTTAAAGTTAAACCCGGTTGAGGTTGCTGTCAAGTAAGCCTGAAAGAGCTGAAAAGATAGCCCCCATGAAGTATAATAAATTCTACAATGGAAAGCTTTGACATAGCGCTTTTTTACTTGATAAACCAGGCGCGTTCTCCCTTCTTTGATGCCATTTTGCCTTTTTTCACGAGCCCATACGCCTTTTTAATCTTCCTTTTGGCCTTCTTGGTAGCCGTCTTCCCTTTAGCATGGAGAAAAAATATAAATGCTATAGCCGTTGCTTTTTTCTTCTTTGTCTTGGGCTATGGCATTTCTGATTTTAGCTGTAGCCACATCCTAAAACCCATCTTTGAAAGGGGGCGTCCTTTCGCAAGCCTTGAAAGGGTCTACTACTATACTCCTGAAAGAAAGTTTGTCTTTCTTGAAAAACCATTAAACAAGGAGACACGCTCCTTCCCCTCTTGCCATGCCACAAACGCTGGCTTTTTAACGGTCTACACCTTTTTTCTGAGGAGGCAGACTTTATTTTTGACACTTCCGACAGCAATTCTTATTGGTCTTTCAAGGGTATACTTAGGGCACCATTTCCCATTTGATGTCTTGGGGGGCTTCTTTTTTGGAATTATTTTAGGAATTTTTTTGGGAATTATTTCAGGAAGGATTACGAAAAACTATGGGAGAAGGCTCTAAAAAGGGTTTTTTTGATTTTTTGGTAAGCAAGGAAGGTTTTTTCCTCTGGCTCTATAGCACATTTCTTGTCCTTTATCTTGGGGAGTTAAACCTTCCTCTCTCTTATGATGAGGCTTACTACTGGGACTGGAGTAGGGCTCTTGATTTTGGATACTACAGCAAGCCTCCCATGGTTGCTTGGATTATAAGACTGACAACGAGCCTATTCGGAGACACCGAGTTTGGGGTAAGGGTAGGCGCAGTCCTTCTACGGGTCTTTAGCCTTCTTTTTGCCATGTATTTCTTTTACAGATACTTTGATAGGCTAAGAGTAAGGCTTATCCTTTTTACCCTCTGCTTTACCCCCATCCTTACTATCTATAGCTTTATCATGACCATCGACCCACCCCTCTTTTTCTTCTGGATAGCAAGCCTTTTTTTTGGAGCCTACTTTTTAGAAAAGAGAAATACCCTTTCAGCCCTCTACCTTGGGCTTTCAATCGGTCTTGGTCTTTTAACCAAGCAAACCATGCTCGCCTTTCCGGCTCTTTTTCTCTTTTACCTTCTTCTCTTTGAGCGAGATTTGCTGAAAAGGAAGCAAACTTTAATCTGGGTTGGACTTTCTTTTATTTTGATCCTGCCCAACCTCTTATGGAACTTAAAGCATGGATTAGTCATGATAAAGCATACCGAAGAATCCTTCTCAAGGCTCTTCCCTCCTCCTAAGGAAATAGCAGAATTCTTTTCCGGGGTATTTTTTCTTTACGGACCGGTTCTTCTCCTCCTATTCTTTTACTTTTCCTTTCGCTACGCTAAGGTTTTAGTAAGGTTCTTCAAGACAAAGAAACTTCCCATCCCTGAGGATAAGCTTTTTCAGTTTAAGCTAATAAACCTTTTATTCATCCTTTCCTTTTTACCCCTTTTGGTTTTACTCCCTTTGAGCATTATCCTTCAGATGAACGTAAATTGGGTTGCCCCTTTTTTTCTTTCCGCCTATTTTTGGACCATAGCCTTAGCCATATCAAGACAACTTTATCTTAGGCTTGTCATCCTAAACCTTATCATTTGTTTCTTTTTGTCTTTAGCTATTCTTGCCCTACCCAAAAAGCCTGACATGTTTGGTCCGGAGGTAGCAAGGTCTCTTTTTAAGTTTTATGGTGGGAGGGAGCTTGCCAAGGCTGTAGAGAAGTATTACCGGAAGGATATACCTATTTTAACTTCAGGGAGAGAGTCGGCAAGCTGGCTTGCCTTCTATCTCAAGGATAAACCTAAGGTTTATGTAGTTAAGGAAGGAAATAAGCCTGAAAATCAATATCACATCTGGAGGGATGCGGAAACGCTAAGAGGAAAAGAGGTTCTTTTGGTAAAAAAATGGCCGGATAAACCGACTTATCTTGAGAGTTCCATCCATCTTGAAACGGTCCAGTATGAGTTTTATGGTAAGAAAAGGGTATACAGCATTTGGAGAGGAGTTTATGTAGGTGTTGGAAGATGAGCTTCTACTGTCAGGAATGTGGATATAAGTCTTTGAAATGGCTTGGGAGGTGCCCTTCCTGCGGAAGCTTTGATAGCTTTGTAGAAGAGAAGGAGCCCTCTGCAAGCTCAAAAAAGGCTCGCAGGTCTTCTTCAGAAAAACCTAAGGTTTTTCCTTTAGCCGAGGTTGTAGGGCAAAAAAGGGAGAGGGTTTTAACCGGGATTTCTGAGCTTGACCATGTGCTAGGAGGGGGTATTATGCCCTCATCCTTCATCCTCCTTGGCGGAGACCCTGGCATCGGAAAGTCTACCCTTCTTACCCAGATTGCTGGCCTGCTTACCGATAAAGGTTTTCGGGTTATCTATCTTTCCGCTGAGGAGTCTCCGGAGCAGGTGAGGCTCCGTGCAGAACGCCTGGGCGTAAACCTTAACTTTTACTTCTGTCAAGAAACAAACTTGAGCCTTCTTCCTGAGGTCATTGAAGAGATAAACCCTCAATACCTTTTTGTGGACTCCATTCAAACGGTTTATCTTGAAGAGCTTTCAAGCTCTCCGGGGAGCGTTTCTCAAGTGCGGGAGTGCGCAAACTTCCTTATGCGTCTTGCCAAAGAAAAGGGCATAACCGTATGGACTATAGGGCATATCACTAAAGAGGGGCTGATAGCTGGACCAAAGGTCCTTGAGCATTTGGTAGATGTAGTGTTGTATCTTGAAGGGGAAAAGGAAAGCGAATATCGGCTTCTTCGAGCGGTGAAAAACCGCTTCGGTTCGGTGAACGAGGTAGGAGTTTTCCTTATGACTGAAGAGGGATTAAAGCCCCATCAGGAGTATGAAGACATCTTCTTGCCAAGGGGAGGGGGAGCCGTCTTTTGCGCCCTTGAAGGAACAAGACCTCTTCTTGTTGAGATACAAGCCCTCTCCATCAAGACCTTTTTAGCTGTCCCGAGAAGACAAGCGGTAGGGATAGAACATGTCCGGCTCACGCTTCTTTGTGCAATCCTTGAGAAGACGCTCGGACTTCCCCTAAGGGAGCAGGATGTATTCGTAAAGGTTGCAGGTGGGCTCACCCTTCGGGATCCGGCGTCTGACCTTGCAGTGGCGGTAGCCATCCTTTCCTCATACCTTGATAAGCCCTTGCCCGAGGGAACAGTCTACCTTGGAGAAATCGGGCTTAAAGGGGAGGTAAAGCCGGTGTTAAACCTCACCCAGAGGCTGAAAGAAGCAGAAAAAAAAGGCTTTACCCAAGCCTTCCTTTCCGATTACCGCGGGCTTGAGAGCAAAACCTCTCTAAATTTAGTAAAGATTAGACATCTCTATGACCTTATGGAGGTTCTTTTCAAAGGTGTTTGATGGTCGAGACTTTGGTTAACCTTTGGAACGATAGGGAATTTTTAAGGAAAATAGCAGAGGAAAATCCTTATTTAGGTGCTCTTCTATATGTTTTCTTTCAAGCCCTTCAGATAGTTGTTGCTCCCTTACCTGGTGAGGCAGGGTTTGTTGCTGGGTTTATCTTTGGGGCAAAGCTTGGTTTTATCCTTCATCTTACAGGGACTGCTATCGGCTCAAGTCTTGCCTATTTGATTGCCCGGGTTTTTAGGAAACGATTTGAGAACCGCCTAAAAGATAATCGCCTGCTTCTTAAGGTCAAAAGATTGGTCGAGCGGGGAGGGCTGTTTGGTCTTTTTTTAGCCTACCTTATACCTGGGTTCCCAAAGGATGTGCTGAACTATGTGCTTGGTCTGTTAAAGGTCTCCTACCCAAGTTTTATTACCGCAAATGTTTTAGGCCGGGCTCCAATTTCTTTTCTCATGGCCCTTCAGGGAGACTTAGTCTATGAAGGCAACCCTAAAAAAATACTCATTGCCCTTGGTTTTACTCTCTTAGTCTTCCTTATCTTTTTTTTCCTCAAGAAGCGTTTAGAGAGAGAGCTCTTTCTATCTTGACCCTTGGCAAGATTTATTTTTCATTTATGTTATAAGACATGCTTTTTTACATAGCTCATGGATGCCCAAACTGCGGGGGTTTAATTTCTGATGAACGGCTCTCCAAGGGTTTACCTTGCGAAAAATGCCTACCCGAGGATGTAACTTATCGGGACATTGAAAGTCTTCTCCTTCATCTTAAAAAGAATAATTCTTTAGAAAAACTTAAGACCCTTCTTCATGTTGAAGAAAAAGTAAGGATTTTTCGAGAGCTCTTTCAGGAGATAATTCAAAGTAAGCCTTCTTCTCTCCAGGTCAACTGGGCAAAGAGGCTATTTTTGGGGGAATCCTTTGCTATCCTTGCCCCAACTGGCACAGGAAAAACCACCTTCGGGTTGCTAGCCTGCCTCCTAGCTCACGGAAAATCCATGATCATCGTTCCCACAAAGATGCTTGTCGCACAAGTAGAACAAAGACTTCTTGCCATGCTTGATAGAACAACATCAACCAAAATTAAGGCAAAGCGAATCCTTTCTTACCAAGGACACAACAAGGAAAAGGAGTTACTTGTTGAAGGGAAGTTTGATGTATTTATCTGCACGCTTAACTTTTTGCATAGGAATTTTGAGCTCCTTCAAAACCTTGATTTTTCTTTGCTCTTCATCGATGATGTAGATTCTCTGCTAAAGAGCGGAAAGAATGTTGATCAACTTTTTAAGCTTCTTGGTTTTACCGATGAGGAGATAGCCCTTGCCTTGAAACGAGACAAAGAAGAGGAGGATTTTGAAAGCTTACAGAAGATCCGAAAAAGGCACGAAAAGAAGCATAAACAGCTTATAGTTTCCTCAGCAACCCTAAGACCAAAGACTAACCGGGTCTTGCTTTTTAGAAACCTCCTTGGTTTTGAGATAACAAGGTTTGTTTCAACCTTAAGAAAGGTGGAGGATACCTATATTCTGTGCGAAGTCCCTTCCGGCAAAAAAGAGGCTTTATCCCATTTACTTAATGAGGCAGCTCAACTTTGCTTAAGTCTTGGTCAGGGCGGGCTTGTTTTTGTTGAAGAATCTTTCGGGAGGGAGGGTGTTGAGTTTGCTGAAGCTTTTTTAAAAGAGAAGGGTATAAACTGCGCATCCTATCTTTCCTTGAAGGAAGAAGAACTGCTCTCGGCTCTTCGGGAAGGCAAGGTTGATGTAGCGGTTGGGCTTTCGCATCTTTCTAATCCTCTTCTTCGGGGAATAGACCTTCCCTTCGCCTTAAAGTATGCTATTTTCGTTGGCGTTCCAAAGCATCTTCTCCCCTTAAGCAAAGAAAAGGACCGCCTTGTCCTTGAAGAGTCGCCCTCCCATCTTTACAACCTACTCCTTAACCTCATGCCCCTTTTTGAGACGGAGGAGGAGCGGATAAAAGCGCTCTCTTACATCTCCTATCTCAAACGCTACCTTACCATGAAGCCCGAGCAGCTCCCTCAGTATGAAGGCTTATATCAGAGGGTTTTACAGATTAAGAGCTTTCTTGAAGAAAGATTGAGCAATCCCGCTTTTATTTCTGCTTTGAACCAAAGGGAAGATGTTTATCTCACTGTTGATGAAGAGGGGCGTCCCTCTTTGGTTGTGGGTAATGCTCAAGTTTACCTTCAGGGTTCAGGAAGGGTCTCACGACTTACAGCTAAGGGCTTACTCCCTGGATTATCTATAATTCTCGTTGACAGTCCCAAGGCTTTGCGAAGCCTTGAAAAGAGGCTCCGTTTTTATCTTGGGGAGGAGCCACGCCTCAAACAGATAACCAAGGAGGAAGCAGTCTCCCTTCTGAAAAGGGTTGAAGAGGAACGGACAAGCCTTGAGACAAGGGAGCTTGATTTTAAGAATTTTCTTCTCATCGTAGAGTCTCCTCACAAGGCAAAGACTATCGCCAACTTTTTTGGGAAGCCAAGCGTCCGGCGTCTAAACACCATCGTAGTCTATGAAATTCCTCTTGAAAACACGCTTTTATCTGTCTGTGCCTCCCTTGGGCATGTTTACAATCTTGTCAAAAGGACAGGCATCTTCGGAGTATTGCCGGAAAACGGTCACTTCTACCCCATATTTGACAGCATAAAATTGGACAAAGAAACAGGAGACCAGCTTGTAGACGATGAGATAGAGGACAAACAGGACATCTTTGATAAGTGGGAGATAATCGAGGACTTAAGGAGGCTTTCCTATTGCGTGGATGGCATCTTTGTGGCCTCTGACCCTGATGCTGAAGGAGAAAAGATAGCCTATGACCTCTTCGTGAGCCTTCGTCCCTTCCAGAGCTTAATCAAGCGTTTAGAGTTTCACGAAGTAACTCCTAAAGCCTTGCGTTCTGCGCTATCCGCTCCTCAAGAGTTTAACCTAAACCGGGTTAAGGCTCAACTTGCAAGAAGGGTTGCCGATAGATGGGTAGGCTTTACCCTTTCTCAGGAGCTTTGGAAGGCTTTCAATAAGCATACCCTATCTGCAGGAAGGGTTCAGACCCCTGTCCTTGGCTGGGTGATAAAAAGGGCAGAAGAGGCCAAACAGAACAAATACCGCCTTACCTTTACCATCGGGGAGACGAAGTTTTATCACGACTTTGAAGAAGAAGCTCTCGCTAAAAGGGTTTTTGAGGAGCTAAAAGATGGTTTAACTTTAAAGGTCGAGGAGTTTTTTGAGGACGAAGTTTCACCCCCTCCCCCATACACAACGGATACTATTCTTGAAGAGGCCTTTCAGTTCTTACGGTTCTCTACTTCTCATACCATGTCCCTTCTTCAGGAGCTCTTCGAGCTAGGATTGATAACCTATCACCGCACGGATTCTACAAGGATTTCTGAGGTAGGGCGATTCCAGGTTGCCAAACCCTACATTACTCAAAATTTTGGTGAAGACTACTTCTATCCAAGAGAGTGGACTTCCCCTGGTGCCCACGAAGGCATTAGACCAACAAACCCTTGGGATGTTGCCGAGATAAAGCTTAGAGTGGCTCATGGACTCTTAAGCTTTAAGAATGCTCGGGATAGCTTTAGGCTCTACGACCTAATCTTTAGAAGATTTATGGCGAGCCAGATGAAAAAGGCAAGAGTCCGGAAGGCAAAGCTCACCTTTAAAGTGCCCTCCTATGAATGGCAAGAAGAAGTGGTGTGGGAGGTTTTGGATTCTGGCTTTGACCGCATTTGGAGTAAAATCCAGTCTTTTAAGCCTCTTTTGGGTGAGGTTGAAGGGTCAATCTTTCTTAAGGAGCTTTCAGCCGAGCTTAAAGCCATTCCAAAAACCTATCTTTACAACCAGGGAACGCTCATTCAAGAGATGAAAAGAAGGGGGCTTGGGAGACCATCAACCTATGCGGAGATCGTCTCTACCCTTCTTGCCAGACGCTACATCTATGAGCTAAAAACAGGAGGGCTCATTCCTACTCCTCTTGGGAAAAAGGTTTATGAATACTTGGTTTCCCGGTATCCTTTCTATGTTTCTGAAGAGTTTACCCGCTCTCTCGAAGAGTTTATGGATAGAGTAGAGGAAGGGCAGGCTAAATGGGATGAGATCTGTCAAAGCCTTATTCCCCTCCTTAAAGAAGCTAAGGTTTTGCCTTTGAGCGAGGGTAAGCAAAGCAATGGACCTCAGGATGGGTCATAGAATTGATAGGCTTAAGTCCTTAAGCCTCCTTTTTGTTTTACTTTTACTTTCAGGATGCGGTGAGAACATAAAGGGGCGTCTTTCTGATTTTAAGGATGCCTCCCTTGAAAGGGTAAAGGTGATGCTTGTTGATGTGCCCCTTGTTGGAAGATGGGTTAAGCTTCATCCCAAACCTTCTTCACTTTACCAAGAAGTGGAAGAGGCAATCTCAGCTCTTAAGGCAAAAGGGGTAGAAAAGTATTTGCCCGATGAGTTTGCAAGGTTTGAAAAGGAGTGGCAAGAAGCCAAGAAACTCTACGCAGAAAGGCTCTATCTTCAGGCTGAAAAAAAGCTAAAAACCTTAGCCAAGGAAGCTAAAGACCTAAACGAGAAGCTTGATAAGATCCTTTCAGCTTTAAAAAGCTCAGCCCTGCAAAAATACAAAGAAAAAGAGGCTGAGCTTACTTCAAGGCTTAGTTCCATGAACGAGGAAGATAGGCTCAAGCTTAAGGTCTACCTTTTTTATTTGAAGTCCTTGATTGAACAAGGGAGGCTTGAGGAGTTTGAAAGGGAGCTTAAAAAGGACCCTTTCAGAAAGGGTTAGCTTAGTTTTAGCTTCAGGGCTTGGTGTTGGGTTTATTCCACCCATGCCAGGGACCCTTGGCTCCCTTGAAGGAATAATCCTTGCCTACTTCACTAAAGACCTATCCTTTGGCATCAAGCTAATAGTCTTTTTTCTTCTCACGCTTTTAGGCATCATCACCGCAGATGTTGCGAGCAAAGCTCTTCAGGATAAGGACCCCGATGAGGTCATAATTGACGAGATAGCTGGCTCTTATCTTTCGGTTTTTGTGGCAAAAAGCCTTCTTGACTTTGCCCTCGCCTTTATTTTATTTAGGATAATAGACATAAGCAAGCCCCCGCCTTTAAGAAGGCTTGAGAGGATGAAGGGCGGTTTTGGGATCATGATGGATGACCTTGCGGCTGGTCTCTTGACCGCTTTAATACTTTTTCTTATTATCATATTTAAAAGCCATTTTTGGTAGGTTTTCATGCTTTCAGCTCTGCTTTGCATCGGTCATGAGCTTATCTATGGGAGGGTCGTCAATGAGAACGCTAAGGTTGCGGGGGAGGCTCTTCAAGCTTATGGATTTAAGCTTGGTGAGGTAGTGGTTGTTCCGGATGATATTCCTCTGATCGTCAAGGCGCTTAAAAGACTTGTTGAAGAGTATGATTTTATCATAGTTTCAGGAGGGCTTGGCCCAACGGACGATGATTTAACCGTGCTTGCGGCATCCCAAGCCTTTGACCTTGAGCTCGAAGAAAGGGCTGAAGTGCTCTCAGCTTTGCAGAAAAACAGAGAATACGCCAAGTCCTTTGAGGTGGCAAGAAAGCTAGCTCTTCTTCCTAAAGGAAGCATCCTTCTTTCTCAAGACCTTACCATGGCCGGTTTTAAGCTTTTGGTAAAAGAAAAGCCCGTCTTTTTCCTCCCTGGTGTCCCTTCTCAGTTTGAAGCCTTGCTAAAGAATAAAGTTTTGCCCGAGCTTTTAAATATTAAAGCAGAAGATAGAAGTGAACTTGCCATCCTTAAGTTTTTTGACCTAAACGAGACGGACTTGAATTCATTTCTACAAAATTCCTTGGGAGATGAAATAAAAGAGCTTGAAATTGGCTATTATCCCGAAGGGCCGGAGGTTAAGCTTATTTTGCAGGCATCCATTTTATCATCCCGAGCCTCAAATTTATTATCCCGAGAGAAGCGAGGGGTCCCACACCAAAAAAGTCTCATAGAAAAAGTGAAAGAAATGTTGAAAGAAAGATTTAAGTTTGAATTCCTTTCCGAGGGGGATAAGACTTTGCCTGTTCTTGTTGGGGAGCTACTCCTTGAAAAAGGAAAAAGGGTAGCTGTAGCAGAGTCCTGCACTGGCGGTCAGCTTGCAAGCTTAATTACAAGCGTTTCAGGGAGCTCAAACTACTTTGATAGGGGCTTTGTAGTCTATTCGGAAAGAAGTAAGGTCGAGGTTCTTGGCGTAAGCGAAGAGACCATCGCTAAGCACACTGTTTATAGCCATGAAACCGCTCTTGAGATGGCAAAAAGGACCTTAGAAAAAAGCAAGGCTGACTATAGCTTAGCAACTACAGGCCTTGCTGGTCCAACTGGTGGAACCGATGACCTTCCAGTAGGCACCGTTTTCATTGCCCTTGGCACAGGCTCTAAAGCCATATCCGTTAGGTTTAAGTTTAGCGGTGAAAGAACCTGGGTTCAGAAGCTTGCAAGCTACACCGCCCTTGACATGCTAAGGAGGTATTTAGTTTATGGTGAGGGTCTTTCTCGCTATAGATTTGCCCTCGAGCTTAAAGAAAGAACTTTCTAAGCTGAAGACAGAAGAGCAAGCTTTTGCCCGCCTCAAATGGGTAGAAGAGGAAAACCTCCACCTTACCCTTTTTTTCTTCGGAAACCTTCCTGAAAAGGAGGTTGAAAAGGTAGTTCTGGTCTGCGAAAAAAGAGTAAAGGACTTTCCTCGCTTTGAGCTTTTTTTGACGGAGGTTTCAGGCTTTCCCAAAAAGGGCGACTTTCGGGTTGTTTTCCTTGGCTGTGAGGAAAGGTCAAACACTTTGGAGAGGCTTGTTCATGAGCTTTCCAAGGATTTTAAGAAAAAAGGCTTTAAGCTCGAAGACAGGGAGTTTCATCCCCACATCACCCTTTTTAGGCTAAAGGAGCTAAAAGACCGCTCTGCCTATCAGGAATTTGTTCAAGAATTGACCAAAAAAGCTCAATTTTTGAAGGGAAAAAGCTTCCCTGTCCGAGAGGTCATCCTTTTTGAAAGCAAACTTAGCCCTACCGGACCAAAATACACGCCCCTTAAGGTATTTCCTCTTCAAGGAGATTAGCCCTTGAGGAAGAAGCTTTTTATTGGTTTAGTTGTCCTTTTTATTGGTTTATTTGGCGAACTCCCTTCCTTTTCTAAAAAAATGGAGCAAGAGGAGCCATCTTATGGGGATGCTTTGGTTGTTGGGTCGATAGCTGATGCAAGCATCCTTGTTCCCATGCTGGCAACAGATGTTATGAGCCATAGGGTTGCTGAGCTGATTTTCCGAGGAATTGTTAAGTATGCCCCGGACCTGTCTATCGTTGGCGACCTTGCCGAAAGGTATGAAGTTTCAAAGGACCAGCGGGTTATAACCTTTTATCTAAAGAAAAATGCGAAGTGGGAGGATGGAACCCCAGTCACTGCTTGGGATGTTGAATTTGGGTTTAAGCTTATTACTGATCCTAAGACCCCCTCCCCTTATGCCAGCGACTTCCTTGAGGTAGAACGTTTTGAGGTGATAGACAACCATACCTTTAGAGTTTACTACAAAAGACCCTTTGCCCTTGCCCTCATCTCCTGGGGAAATCTCGTAGTCCTACCTCGCCATCTATTAGCTGATAAAGACTTAAGCTATATTCAAAGAGAGTTTGGTAAAAGACCGGTTGGAAATGGACCGTTTAGGTTTGTAGAATGGAAAAGGGGAAGTAGCATAAAGCTTGGTGTAAATCCTTTATATTCCGAGGGTAGAGCATACTTAGACCAGGTCCTTTTTAGGGTTATTCCAGACCCAACGACCCTTTTCCTCGAGCTAAGGTCTGGAGGAGTGGACTGGATATCCTTAACCCCTCTTCAATACTTCCGGATAGAAAGGGAAAGGGAACTGAAAGAACGTTTTCAGGTCTACAAATACCTTTCCTTTGGTTATACTTACATCGGATACAATCTTAAGGACCCTCTTTTTGCCGACAAAAGGGTTAGGCTTGCCCTGTGCTACGCCATAGATAAAAGGAAGGTGGTTGAAGGTGCTCTCCTTGGGCAGGGTATACCAGCTTACGGACCATATAAGCCAGATGCTTGGTTTTACAATCCGGAGATTGAAAAAACCTGTCCCTACGACCCGAATAAGGCTTTAAGCCTATTGCAAGAGGTTGGCTTTGTTAAGGGCAAGGATGGATGGCTCTATAAAAATGGGAAGCCCTTTGAGTTTACTTTGCTTGTCAACCATGGGAACCTTTCAAGGCTTCTTGCCGCTCAGGTCATTCAGCAGGAGTTAAGCAAAATTGGGATAAAGGTAAACATAAGGGTGGTTGAATGGACAACACTCATCCATCAGTTTATCGACAGGAGGAGGTTTCAGGCAGTCATCCTTGGTTGGACAACCGGGCTTGACCCAGACCTCTACGACATCTTCCATTCAAGCAAGATAAACCCTCCAGGTTTAAACTTTATCTCTTATAAAAACGAAGAGCTTGACAGGTTGCTCGAAGAAGGAAGATACACCTTGGACAAGGAAAAACGAAAGAGGATCTACTACAGGGTGCAGGAGATCTTGGCTGAAGACCAGCCTTATACCTTTCTTTACATTCCCTACAGCCTTGAGGCTATCCATCAACGCTTCCGAGGGGTTTCTCCTTCAGCGATCGGCATAGCTTACAACCTTGAAAGATGGTGGGTCCCAAAGGATAAACAGAAGTATTTGCAACCATAAATAAAGGGGGTAGCCCATGAGCCGTGTAATCACCTTTTTTGAAGCGAAGGATTGGGAAAAGGAGGAGTATCTACACAGGCTAAAAGAGAGGCTTGGGGAAAGGTTTCAAGATTTTGAGGTTAAGTTTGTTCCTTATACTCTAAACAAAGAAAGTAGCAGAGAGCATGGCGACACGGAAATTGCGGTTATTTATTTGAATTCTGTGGTAGATGAAGAGGTGCTTGACAAAATGAAAAACCTTAAGTTTGTGATTACGCGAACAACCGGAATGGACCATATAGATATTTTAGCTTGCAAGAGAAGGGGTATAGAGGTTTCTAATGTTCCGGTTTATGCAAGCGTGACTGTGGCTGAGCATGCCATTGCCCTTATGTTTGCCCTTGCAAGAAG